>Ga0265309_10000055_pt1 | contig 32725 bp, 25 predicted proteins | sample Helome_FD_192492 | JGI IMG/M metagenome (GOLD analysis project Ga0265309, IMG submission 192492) | Marine sediment microbial communities from subtidal zone of North Sea - Hel_20160524 (Illumina Assembly) | ecosystem: Environmental > Aquatic > Marine > Subtidal zone > Sediment ...
GAGCAAAGCGTAAACCGGCAGCCGTGCCGAGCACGTCATGAAAGGCGCAGCCAGGATGGTCGCAATCCGGTCACGCCGGTTGGGTATCACGCGGGTTGCCATGATGGCTGGAACTGCACAGGCGAAACTGGAGAGCATTGGGATGACAGATTGGCCTGACAGCCCAACGGTGCGCATAACCCGGTCCATCAGGAACGCAGCACGGGCCAGGAAACCCGAATCTTCCAGCACGATGATAAACAGGAATAAAATCAGGATCTGCGGCAGGAAGATGATCACGCTGCCAACCCCGGCGATCACACCGTCCGTAATGAAACTTGACAACGCGCCCCCGGGCAAGAGCCTGCTGACCTGGTTGGCCAGCAGCGTTGCGCCCAGGTCGATTCCATCCATTAAGGGTGTAGCCCAGGAGAAGACGGCCTGGAAAACCAATGCCATAACGGTAAAAAACAAAAGCGTTGCAGGCCAGGGCTGATTGAGCCACCTTAATCCGCGTGCACCGAATCGATCGATTAACGGCGCCCGGTGTTGTGATTCCTGCAGGACGCCATGAACCCAACTGTAGCGATGGCGGGCTTCGCAGGCCTGGGGAGGCTCATCACCAAACAGCCGGTCCCGGACTTGCCGTACCGCCTCACTTCCCAGGTATTCATCGATCAGGCCCGCTCGCTTGCCATCCGGATGCAGCAAGGCCTGGATAACATCAATTCTTGCCAGGCGATTGTCGCATTGCTCAACCAGTTTATCCGCCGTGCTACTCAGTTCCGGCCATGATTCGGGTATGTCGGGTGCTACGGCTTCAGTAATCGCCTCCAGGGCTTCTTTAAGCGAATCCAGGCCTCGCCCCGTGGTCGCGACAACCGGATAGATTTTTATGCCGCCCAGGTGGCGCTGAAGGACTTCGATTGAGATGTCTATACCGTTGGCAGTGGCGACATCGGTCATGGTCATTGCCACGACCATGGGCATCTGCATTTCCATTAACTGCTGTAACAGGTACAGGCCCTGGTACAGGTGCGTGGCATCCAGGACAACCAGCAACCCGTTGGGGCTGGGCGTACCTTCGACACGGCCAAGCACTACATCGATCGCAATTCGCTCGTCAGTAGAAAACCCGCCCAGGCAATAGATACCGGGCAAATCAACCAGCTCCAGGGCGCTGTTGTTGAGCTGCACGGTTCCGGAGTGTTTCTCGACCGTCACGCCCGGATAGTTGCCGGTAACCTGACGCAGACCCGTGAGGCGATTGAACAGGGTGCTTTTACCCGAATTGGGATTGCCGATGACCGCGATGGATGCGGATGCGCGGCGGCGGATACTTATTTTTTCGACCGGGACGTAGGTCGTTTCAACTTCAGACATTCTGGGTGATCGAGGAAATCCGGAAGCAGCCTGCCTGCTGTTTGCGTATTGAAATGGCGGTCCCGTGAACCGAGACTTCCATCGGGTCGCCGCCAATGGCCGAGTTTTGGTACTGAACCTCTACCCCCTCGATCAACCCGAGCACCATCAGGCGGACGACGCCTGGTTGCCTGGCGTCAATTTCATCGATACGGGCAGATTGTCCCGGGCTTAGTTCTCTGAGAGTCATGGTTCCGCTTCTAATTGAGAATGATTTTCATTTAGATGTAATTTTAGAGGAAAAATTGTTGGCCGTATATAGACCCAGATCAAGAAAAAGCGTTTAAATCCAGCGGCCGCCTTTGAGGACTGCGGCGCTCGCGTTTGGAACAAAGTGATAAAGCCACTGGTTGAGCGTCGGCGCATCGATGATAACGAGATCGGCGGCATAGCCGGCCACCAGGGAACCTTTCCTGTTTTCTTCGGAAATTGCCCGGGCCGCAACTGCGGTTACGCCGTTGAGCACTTCCTGCGGCGCCATGTTTTGATTCAGGCAGGCCAGTGTCATGGCCAGCGGTAGATGAAAGCTGGGTGCGGACCCCGGATTGAAATCAGTGGCTATCGCTACTGGCACACCGGCGGCCAGCAGTTTCCTGGCAGGCAAGTAAGGTTCAGCCAGGTATAAAGAGGCCAGTGGAAGGCTGACGGCGACAGTACCGCTGGCAGCCAGGGCTTGAATTCCTTCGTCGCTGACATACTCCAGGTGTTCGGCGGATACCGCCCCCAGTTGGGCTGCAAGTAGTGCGCCGCCGCCGTCAGAGAGCTGATCTGCATGAATTTTCAGCTGCAGTCCGTGTGCGCTTGCCGCGCTCAGGATGTCTCTCGCCTCGTCAATCGTATACGCGCCGCCTTCCACGAACACGTCACAGAAACGGGCCAGGTCCCTGCCTGCAACGCTGGGAATCAGTTCGTTGCAAAGTAAGCGGATGTACTCTTCACGCCGGTCCCGATATTCCGGGGGTACGATATGTGCGCCAAGAAAAGTGGCAACCAGGTCCACGGGGTGGGTCTGGTCAAGGTGTTGGTAGACTTCGAGTTGCTTGATCTCGTTGTCATAATCGAGACCGTATCCACTCTTGCATTCAACCGTCGTGACGCCCAGGCTCAGCATGCCATCAAGAGCGATCCTGGCCTTGTGTTCAAGATCGGCATGACTGGCGGCGCGGGTTGCACTGACCGTACTTGCAATTCCTCCCCCAGCCGCTGCGATTTCCTGGTAGCTGGCTCCTTCGATCCGTGCTTGAAATTCATCACCGCGCCAGCCACCGAAACACAAATGTGTATGGCAATCGATCAAACCGGGAATGACCAGTCGGTTCCTGCAATCGACCACGGGTTCTTCGGCAAACTCCGCCGGCAACCCGGACTGTGGACCCACCCAGCTGAGCTTGTCGTCAATCCAGGCGACCGCAGCGTCGTTTATCAGTCCGGCGTCCTGCTGGGAGTTGCCTGGGGGGCAGGCCGCAAGCTGGGAAATATTGCGCAGAACCGGCATCAGGCCAGCGAACCAATTCCGGCTTCTACGCCTGCGGCCAGTTCGCCGTTGCGCAGAATGCTTGCACAAAGGTCCAGATCGTTGCGGACCTCATAGTCTTTTTGCGCATGGTCAATCTGACTGCGTAACAGATCATGAGCAAGCAAAACACCTTTGCCGGGTTTCAACGGGGCACGAAAATCCAGCGCCTGGGCCGCTGTCAAAAATTCAACGGCAAGCACCCGCTCGACGTTGCGCAATACAGAAAAAAGTTTCAGTGCACTGATCGACCCCATACTGACGTGATCTTCCTGTCCCAGGCTGGTCGGGATAGAGTCCACACTGGCAGGGTGGCACAGCACTTTGTTCTCTGAAACCAGGGCTGCGGCCGTGTACTGGGGAATCATGAAACCGGAATTAACCCCGGTATCCTTCATTAAGAGCTTGGGCAATCCATCGTGGCCTTCCAGCAGAAGATAGGTGCGCCTTTCCGATATGCTGCCCAGCTCTGCCAATGCAATGGCGGCAAAATCCATCGCCAGCGCCAATGGCTCTCCATGAAAGTTTCCACCGGAAATGATATCGCCGTTATCGAACACCAGGGGATTGTCGGTGACAGAATTAAGTTCTATTTCGAGGGTGTTCGCCGCAAAAGCCAGGGCATCCCGGCTGGCGCCATGCACCTGGGGCACGCAGCGCAGACAATAAGGATCCTGCACCCTGCCACAGTCGCGGTGTGAGTCCATGATTTCACTCTTCGCCAGTAGTTTCCGTACGTTACCCGCTACGGTTATCTGACCCTGATGTGGCCGTATGTTGTGGATACGGGGATCGAACGGCGCAGAGCTGCCCTGGAGTGCTTCCAGGCTCATGGTTGCAAGTATGTCGGCCTCTTTTTGCAATACCAGAGCGCGTTCCAGGACATTAGCGCCGTATGCGGTCATCAGCTGCGTACCATTGATCAGGGCCAGGCCGTCCTTCGCTTTGAGTTGCACGGCGTCAATTCCAAGTAACTTCATCGCATCCGCCGCAGCGGTCTTGCCATTTTCCGTTTCATTCCAGACTTCGCCGCGGCCAATCAGCGGCAGGCACAGATGCGCCAGCGGCGCCAAATCGCCGGACGCACCGACACTGCCCTGGCTTGGCACCCAGGGTGTCAGGCCGGACTTGTCGAATCTCAGCAGTTGTTCAAACGTGGAACGCGAAATGCCTGACTGCCCCAGTCCCAGTGCGTGAATTTTGAGTTGCAGCATCAACCGGGTGATGTCGGCAGGAACCGGGTCGCCTACACCGCAGGCATGGCTCAGCAGGATGTTTTGTTGCAGATCGGCGAGTTGCTCTTCTCCTATCCGCTTATTCGCAAGAATTCCAAAACCAGTGTTGATGCCATAGTGCGCATTTCCATCCTGCAGGGCATTCACCACGATTTCCCGGCTACGGTCGACCGCCGAGTGATCAGCGCGCAAGGCTTCCATGCTCGAAGCCAGGTCGGAATACAGTGTCTTTATCCTGATCACGGCATCAACCATTGATCATGGGCAGATCCACGCCCCGTTCAGTGGCGGTCTCTACAGCGATGTCATAACCGGCGTCGGCGTGCCGCATGACACCGGTTCCCGGGTCAGCGGTGAGTACCCGTTGCAGCCGCTGGTCAGCCCTTTCTGTGCCATCAGCCACGCATACCATCCCGGCATGCAGTGAGTAACCGATTCCGACTCCACCACCATGATGAATGGACACCCAGCTAGCGCCACAGGCAGTGTTCAGCATGGCATTCAGTAGCGGCCAGTCTGCAATGGCGTCAGAGCCATCTTTCATCGCTTCGGTTTCCCTGTTGGGTGATGCGACCGAGCCGGTATCCAGGTGGTCGCGGCCGATGACCAGGGGGGCATCCACCTTGCCATTGTTGACCAGCCAGTTGAATTTCAGTCCGGCTTCCGCCCGTTCACCGTATTCCAGCCAGCAGATTCTCGAGGGCATGCCCTGGAACTGGACTTTCTCACGTGCTTTGTGAATCCAGCGGTGCAGGGATTCCTTTTGTGGAAATAATTCCAGCATGGCCTCGTCAGTGACTCTGATGTCTTCGGGATTACCGCTCAACGCGGCCCAGCGGAACGGGCCGGCGCCTTTGCAGAACAGTGGACGAATATAGGCCGGTACGAATCCGGGGTAGTCGAAAGCCTGTGGCATGTCGCGGCGGTCGGCAACCTGTCCTCTGAGGTTATTACCGTAGTCAAAACAGATCGAACCCTTCTTTTGCAGGTCAAGGATGGCCTGCACGTGCACGACCATGGAATCCAGTACTTCGTTGTCATACTTGACCGGATCAGACTCCCTTAGCCCATCAGCTGCCTCGAGTGAATAGCCGGCAGGAATATATCCAGCCCTGAGATCATGTGCCGATGTCTGATCGGTGATCACATCAGGAATGATTCCGCGCCTTTCAATTTCAGGCAGAACGTCAGCGATATTGCCAAGCAAACCGACCGAAAACCCACCTTTTGCCTGTGCCAGCAGATCCAGTGCTTCATCCAGGTTCTCTGACATCACATCACAGTAACCGGTTTCCACTCGCCGCTGGATCCGCCAGGGATCGACTTCAACGGCAAGACACAGGCCGTCGTTCATCGTAACCGCCAGGGGTTGCGCACCTCCCATGCCGCCGAGCCCTGCAGTAACTACCAGCTTGCCGGCCAGGTTTCCATTGAAATGCTGATTTGCACATTCACCGAAAGTCTCGTAAGTACCCTGGACGATGCCCTGTGATCCAATGTAGATCCAGGAGCCTGCGGTCATCTGCCCATACATGGTCAGGCCTTTATCTTCCAGGTCCCGAAACACGTCCCAGGTTCCCCAGCGCGGAACCAGATTAGAGTTCGCGATGAGGACTCGGGGTGCTTCGTCGTGGGTCCGGAAAACGCCAACGGGCTTGCCACTCTGAATCAGCAGGGTTTCATCGTTCTGCAGTCTTTTAAGGGTTTGGATGATCTTGTCGTAGCATTCCCAGTTACGTGCCGCCTTGCCCGTTCCGCCGTACACGATGAGTTCGTCTGGTTTTTCTGCAACGTCGGGATCAAGGTTGTTCATCAGCATGCGCATGGCGGCTTCCTGGTGCCATCCTGCGCAGCTAATGGCCGACCCCTTTGGGGCATGAATGGGAGAGCGGCTTGCAGCCTTGTATTTTTGCGGATTTACACTCATTATCGTGCCTGTGGAGTCCGTGAATAGAAGGACTATCGATTATAAAGGAACCCGGCTTGGTCAGCCGGGTCTTTATTCTTTGGGGGTCATTTTTTCCAAATAACCCGCAGAGCACACGAGGACTGAAATGTGGCAGTGATTTTTAAACCCAGGATCTGGTTTTTATTGGTCTTCCTGGCCTGCGCGGGATTGCTGGGAGCCGCGCTATATATACAGCATGTCGAATTTCTCGATCCGTGTCCCTTGTGCGTCTTTCAGCGTATGGCGTTCATGGCTATCGGCGCCTTCGCTTTGCTTGCGGGTATTCACAATCCGGGGCGGATGGGCCGCCGGGTCTATACCGGGCTGATCTCGCTGGCTGGCCTGGCAGGCATGGGTGTTGCCGGAAGGCACGTGTGGTTGCAAAACTTGCCGCCTGACCAGGTACCTGATTGTGGCATGGGTCTGAACTACATGCTGGACACCATGCCTTTTTCCCAGGTGCTCGCAGAAGTGTTTTACGGTTCTGGAGAGTGCGCTGAAGTTGGCTGGAGCTTTCTGGGGCTCAGCATGCCGGCGTGGACGTTTGTCTGGTACGCAGGCTTCACAGTGGTTACCATCCTCGTCGTGGCAGCGGCGAATAAAACAAAGGATTGATTCAATGAATATTGCAGCAGGTTCCGGTTCAACACCTCCGGTTCAGGAAGTCAATCCGGCGGAAAACTGGAAACCGGAGTCGTGGCAGAATTTTCCGGCACTTCAACAGGCAAATTACCCTGATCCCGAAGCGCTCAACAATGCGCTCAAGACACTGACGGACCTTCCGCCGCTGGTGACTTCATGGGAAATTCTGTCGCTGCGTGAACAGATTGCTGAAGCCCAGGCCGGTAAACGGTTTGTTCTCCAGGGTGGGGATTGCGCGGAAAGCTTTAACGAATGCTGTTCGCCACTGATCACCAACCGGCTGAAAGTGCTTTTGCAAATGAGCCTGGCCCTGGTGCATGGTCTGCAGATGCCGGTGGTTCGTATTGGCCGGTTTGCGGGACAGTATGCCAAGCCGCGGTCGTCCGACCTGGAGACCCGGGATGGCGTGACCCTGCCCAGCTACCGGGGCGACCTGGTCAATGCTTTCGAATTTGAAGAGGCTTCCCGGATCCCGGATCCGCAGCGCCTCCTGCAAGCCCATGCTTACTCGGCCATGACGATGAATTTTGTCCGTTCACTGGCGGATGGGGGCTTTGCCGATGTACATCATACCGAGTATTGGGATCTTGGCTGGCTGGACCATTCTCCGCTGGCTGACGAATTTCACAAGCTGACCGAATCCCTGGGGCAGTCGCTAAGATTCATGGAAACGATTACCGGGCGGGACATCGGCAGCCTCCGGCGAGTCGACTTTTTCACCTCACACGAAGCTCTTCACCTGCATTATGAGCAGGCGCAAACCCGGCAAGTGCCCCGGCAATGGGGTTGGTTCAACCTGGGGACGCACTTTCCCTGGATTGGGATGCGCACGGCCGACCTGGACGGCGCACATGTCGAGTATTTCCGCGGTATCAGGAATCCTCTTGGTATCAAGGTTGGGCCTGGCATGGATCGGGACTGGCTGGCAGGCTTGCTCGAGAAGCTTAACCCGGGACGTGAAGCGGGACGTATCGTGTTGATTCACCGCATGGGAGAAGCAAAGATCGAGCAGCACCTGCCGCCGCTGATCAAGGCAGTGCAGGATACAGGCAGTCCGGTTTTGTGGCTATCTGACCCGATGCACGGTAATACCGAATCAACCGGGGATGGAATCAAAACCCGCCGATTCCGGAAAATTATGGGCGAAATGGGCCTCGCGTTCGAGATTCATCGCGACAACGAATCCCGCTTGGGGGGCGTACACCTTGAGCTAACTGGCGAAAATGTAACTGAGTGTACCGGTGGTGCACGCGACCTTTCCGACGAAGACCTGAAGCGTGATTACAAATCAACGGTCGACCCGAGGTTGAACTACGAGCAATCGCTGGAGATGGCGATGCTGATCGTGAGGAAACATCGTCAGGCGGATTGAGGTAGCTCAATGCTTAAAGGGTTGATGATCACAATTGCACTTTTGGCCTGGCACCTGCCGGTCATGTCTGCCGGCCAGGCGGAAGTCAGTCACGAACTCAGCTTTCCCGGCAAAAACAATCAATATGTTCATGTACGCTCCACTTTTGACGCACAGGAGGGAGCGTTAGACCTGTTTCTTCCTTCATGGACGCCGGGTTCCTACCTGATACGTGATTTCGTCACCAACCTGGAGCGGTTTGCAGCCCGCGACTCCAGCGGGCGCCAACTCGACGTCAGGAAACTGGCCAAGAACCATTGGCAGGTTGTCACTGCCGGGGCGACCAGCCTGACGGTTGAATACGATGTCTGGGCCGGCAGAAGAAATGTTTCGGAGAGTTGGGTCGAAGCGGATTTTGGTCTGCTCAATGGGGCAGGGCTCTTTCTTTATAACGGGCAGAGCAGCGGACAGCAGCAAAACGTGCGTGTTCTGCTACCGGAAGATTGGGCTTCACTTCATACGTCACTTGCCGCTACCGGAATCAGCAATGAGTTCCTGGCGCAGGACTACGACGAACTGGTTGATAGTCCGATACTGGCCGGCAACAGCGTTGAATTTGATTTTGAAGTGAAGGGTCACCCCTATTCCCTGGTGATGTCCCGGCAGAATCAACTTTGGGACGGGGCGGTTGCGGCAGACGCCGTAGCTGACATCATCCGGGCCCAGCAGGATTTCTGGGGTGTTAATCCATTCGACCGGCGCTACCTGTTTTTAAACCTGTACATGGACAAGTTTGGCGGGCTTGAGCATGATCACAGTACTGTCTTGATGTGCAGCCCCTGGCAAATGCGCGGGCAGAAAGATTACATCAAATGGCTGGGGCTGGTTTCGCATGAATTTTTCCATTCCTGGAATGTGCGCCGGATGCGGCCCGCGGCACTCGCTGAATATGATTATTCGCAGGAAGTATATACCAGGGAACTCTGGCTGGCCGAAGGAATAACCAGCTATTACGACAACCTGTTGCTGTTCCGCGCAGGATTGATCGACGTCGGTGACTATTTTGAATTGCTGGCCGAGGAACTCCGTAATTACGAAACCACCCCGGGCCGCGAAGTCCGGTCTGCAGAGTTGGCTTCTTTCGATACCTGGATCAAGCATTACAAGCAGGACAACAATAAGGTCAACAGCACCGTTTCCTACTACGGCAAGGGTGCTTTGATTGGTTTTGTCACTGATATGGAAATCCGCCGGGCGACCGACAACCGCGCCAGTCTCGATACCGTGATGCGGGAAATGTATTCCCGCTATGGTCCAGACGATTCAGGCGCAAGCGGCTATCCACCGGGTGCGTTTGAGCAGGTGGTGGAATCGATAGCCGGAGCGCAGGTGCGCAAAGTGGTGGAGGACCTGCTCAAGTCTACTGCCGACCCCGATTTCGATAGCGCGCTTGGCTGGTATGGCCTGGCACTCGAGCGCTCCCCCAGGAACGGGGGGAGTGACAACCATCCGGCGGGAATAGGTGTGAAATGGTCTATTTCGGGCGCGGCCCTGTTCGCCGAATACGTGGTGCTCGGTCACCCGGCTGCTGCGGCCGGAGTCCTGCCCGGCGACGAGTTACTGGCTATCGATGGCCTGCGGGTGACGCCGGACAACTACCAGGCACACTTCCTGAAACTGGAAGAGGGCGAGGAAATCGAATTGACACTGGTTCGCGACGGGCGCCTGATGACGTTGCCGATGGTCACCGGCATTGAGATTCCGGTCAGTTACTCCATCCTGCCGGAATCACGGATCAGCAGCCGTCAGAAGAAACGTATGGAAGCCTGGCTGGGTCGCGAGCTTCAGTTTCACAAATAGCTGATAAAAAGACCTATTCTTCTGTTTTCTGCCGGCCGGCCCGCTTGCGCTCATGCTCTTGCAAATGTGTTTTGCGAATCCTGATCTCTTTCGGTGTCACCTCTACGAGTTCATCGTCCTCGATAAACTCAAGGGCTTGTTCCAGAGTCATTTTTATCGGTGATGCCAATTGCACCGCATCGTCTTTGAGCACAGTGCGAATGTTAGTCAGCTGTTTCCCTTTCAACGGATTAACTGTCAGGTCGTTGGCGCGGCTGTGTATACCAATGATTTGCCCCTGGTACACCTCGACATTCGGTTCGATGATCATCCGGCCGCGATCCTGCAGGTTGAACAGGGCGTAGGCCAGCGCCTTGCCTGTGCCATTGGAAATCAAAACACCGTTGTTCCTGCGCGAAATATCACCGGAATGATAAGGCCCGTAATGGTCAAACACGTGAAACATCAGGCCGGTGCCGGCGGTCAGCGTTCTGAATTCGGACTGGAAGCCGATCAGCCCGCGGGCCGGAATCAGGTAGTCAAGGCGGACGCGCCCCTTGCCATCGAGCTGCATGTTCTGCAATTCTCCGCGGCGTTCACCCAGACGTTCCATCACGCTTCCCTGGTAATCGCTGACCAGGTCGACCACGAGTTGTTCGTACGGCTCTTCCCAGCCTTGCTCCGTTTCATGGAGGATGACTTCAGGGCGGGAAATAGCCAGTTCATAGCCTTCCCGTCGCATCGTTTCTATCAGGATTGAGAGGTGCAGTTCACCGCGGCCTGAAATTTTGAAGCGCTCCGGGTTTTCTGTATCTTCTACCCGCAAGGCCACGTTATGACTGGCCTCGCGTTGCAGACGCTCGCGCAGTTGGCGGCTGGTCAGGTATTTGCCTTCGCGGCCGGCGAAGGGCGAGTTATTGACGCGAAACGTCATGCTGATGGTGGGCTCGTCGACAGTCAGGGCCGGCAATGCTTCTGGTGCACTGCGATCACACAGCGTGTCAGATATCTGCAGGCTCTCCACACCGGTGATCGCGATGATGTCGCCGGCCTCGGCTAAAGGAACTTCGACCCGTTTAAGGCCATGGAAGCCTAGCACCTGCAGCACCCTGGCGTTACGCTGGCGGCCGTCACAATCAATAACGCAAATTTGCTGATTCGCCTTGATGCTGCCGCGCTGAACCCGGCCGATCCCAATGACGCCGACATAAGCGCTGTAGTCAAGCGAACTGATGCGCATCTGAAAGGGCCCGTCTATATTTACAGGAGGGGGCGCCACATGTTGAACAATGGTCTCGAACAGGGGGGTCATATCACCTTCCCTGGTTTTTTCGTCCAGGCCGGCATAGCCGTGCAAGGCCGAAGCGTATACCACCGGAAAATCAAGTTGTTCGTCATTGGCGCCAAGCTGGTCAAACAATTCAAAAGTCTGGTCCAGCACCCAGTGCGGACGGGCGCCGTCACGATCGATCTTGTTGATGACCACGATGGGCTTGAAACCCATTTCAAACGCCTTTTGCGTAACGAAGCGGGTCTGGGGCATTGGTCCGTCAACCGCATCGACCAGCAGCAGCACCGAATCCACCATGCTCAATATGCGCTCGACTTCGCCGCCGAAATCTGCGTGTCCCGGCGTGTCGACGATATTGATGTGATAAGTCTGCTCGCCGTTATTCCAGTTGATCGCCGTGTTCTTGGACAGGATGGTAATCCCACGCTCGCGCTCGAGTTCATTGGAATCCATCACACGCTCTGGCGTGGCGGCGCGATCCCCAAGGGTTCCCGATTGCTGCAGCAGTTGATCCACCAGGGTGGTTTTGCCATGGTCCACGTGGGCGATAATGGCGATGTTTCTCAGCTTTTGAATCACGATGCGGTCCTTTCCGACAGGCGCGCGCACGTTACAGGGTTTATCCTGTTAAATCAATCACTCATTTGCTCGATTGAAAAGCCCAGCTGGCGGAGATCTGGAGTCAGGATGGATTCAGTGCAGCGGATGGTCCAGGCCTGAAAATCCCTGCGCGAAGGGTATTGTCTGCGTAAACGATCAAATTCAATCGCTCGCTGGTCCGGCTCCAGCGGGATAAGCTTGCGCATTGCTTCATCATGCCGGCCCACAAAGCAGGCTGCATCCAGCACTTTCGACAAGGCATGTTCGCCGGCCCGCAGTTCCAGCACCGGCGTCGGGATATCGGACGCTGCCGGATCGACCGGCTGAAGACGCGACCACTGGCAAAACGCCCGGTAGACCATCCGGGTGCCGTTGCGTTTGCCGTCTTCGCTATAACCGGCCACGTGAGGCGTGGCGACAGTCGTCAAATCGAGCAAGGAAGCGCTGAATAATGGCTCACCGGGCCATACGTCCAGTGCCGCATGTAAACGCCCGCGCCTCAATTGCGCCTCCAGCGCTTCACCATTCACAACATCGCCCCTGGCTGTGTTGACCAGCAGTGCGCCTTCTGGCATTCGCGCCAGTTCCCCGGCACCGACAAATCCGCAGGTAGCGTAAGGAGCGGCGTGTTGCAGTGGGACATGCAGGCTGACGATGTCCTGTTCCAGGGCCTCGTTCAGTGAGACCAGGCCGGCTACACCCTGTTCAGATAGCGGCGGGTCATTGGCAACACACCTGACATCCAGTGCCGTCAGCAGGTGCAAAAGCCGCGAGCCTACATTGCCCCGGCCGATGATCCCGACACTCAGATCAGCCAGGTCGCGTTCCAGGCGCTGGCAGGCAAGCCATATCATCGCCAGGGTGTATTGTGCGGCAGAGTCGGCGTTGCAACCCGGCGCACTGGCCCAGCGGATACGCTGCTGATTCAGGAACTCGATGTCGAGATGATCTGTGCCTATGCTGGTGGTACCGACAAAACCCACCGGACTGTTCTGTAACAGTCGATGGTCAACCTGTGTTGCGGTCCTGATGATCAGCGCATCGGTATTCTCCAGGTGCCCGGCAGTAATGCTGCGGCCATCTAAAAAAGTAAGCCGGCCGTGGCGCCCGAAGGTATCTTCGGCGCCGCGAATATTCCGGTCGACGACGATATTCAATCTGTCAGAACCCTGCTGCATGGCCATCTTTGCGCGATTCGGAAGCCCCGATATAAACCCCGGATTCTGGCAGCCGCCTGATAGCCTGGTAGCCGCCATAGGGTCCATGGGCATCCTGAATTCTATGGCCGCGCCCGATCAGCTCGCGGATGACCCCGCAATCGATACCGGTCTCGAGATTGACAATCCCGCCGTCATTCATGACCTCGCCGGTGGGCTTGCTTGAGCCGGAGTGGTGGATGCGCGGCGCATCACCGGCCTCTTGCAGGCCCATTCCGAAATCAACGATGTTGACTACAATTTGCGCATGGCCCTGGGGTTGCATGTCGCCGCCCATCAGGCCGAAACTGATCACTGGTTTGCCGTCCCGGGTGATGAATGCCGGGATGATGGTGTGGAAAGGAAGTTTGCCGGGTTCGAAGGAATTGGGGTGGCCTGCTGCAAGACTGAACAGCTCGCCACGATCCTGCAGCACAAACCCCAGGCCGGGAGGAGTCATTCCGGAACCCATGCCCCGGTAGTTACTTTGAATCAGCGAAACCATGTTGCCTTCGCCGTCGGCTGTCGTCAGGTAAATGGTGTCGCCTTCACGCAGCGCTTCGGGGTCCCCGTGCGGAAATTCCTCAGCCGCCCTGGTCATGTCGATCAGGGCGTTTCGCCTGACGGCGTATTCTTTCGAAATGAGTTTCTCCACCGCAACATTCATATATTCGGGGTCAGCGTAAAAACGGGCACGGTCCTCGAACGCCAGCTTCTTGGCTTCCAGAAAAAGGTGGATATGATCTGCTGAACCGAAACCCATGGAGGCGACATCATACTGCTCCATGACGGCTAGAATTTGCAGCGCAGCGATCCCCTGCCCATTGGGCGGAAGTTCCCAGATATCATAACCGCGGTAATTGACCGAGACGGGCTCGACCCAGCTGCTGGTGTGTGCAGCCATGTCTTCGTATGACAGGAAGCCGCCATTGGACTGCATGTATTCGCCGATTAGTTGTGCGATTTCACCTTGGTAAAAAGCATCGCGTCCTTCCCTGGCGATTCGTTCCAGCGTATTGGCGAGGTTTGGATTCCGCCAGAGCTCACCGGCTTGCGGCGCCTGGCCGCTGATCGTCATCTGCTGCAGAAAACCGGCATAGGGTGCTCTATTCTCAATCGACAGATCCCAATAATATGCAATGGTTTCGTGAACCGGGTGACCCTTTCTGGCGTAGTCGATGGTCGGTTGGAGAATCCGGGTCATCGGCAGTTTTCCAAACCGTTCATGCAGTTTGAACCAGCCGTCCACGGCGCCTGGAACGGACACTGGCAGGGGTCCGTACGGAGGGATTTTATCGATGCCGTTTTGTTCAAACCACTGGCGTGTAAGTGAGCGCGGTGAGCGGCCAGAAGCATTCAATCCATACAATGATTCGGTGCTGGCGTCCCAGACCATGGCGAACAGGTCACCGCCAATTCCATTGGAGGTCGGTTCCATTAACCCCAGGGCGGCATTGGCCGCAATCGCTGCATCGATCGCATTACCGCCATTGCGCATGATGTCCAGGGCGGTCTGGGTGGCCAGCGGGTGGCTGGTAGCGGCCATCGCTTTGGGCGCCATTACCTCAGAGCGAGTGGCAAATGCCTTACCGGTTACGCGATCAGCAGCCATTGTCGAAGGTATTGCTCCCTATTATTACTACCTGATAAGTAGATTATTAACGATTGAAACAGGTGATTAGTACTCATTATCGGCTAGAATAATACAGATTTGATTAATCCGAAGGAGTAATACATGAAACGTCCCGTTCGAGTCGCCATTACCGGCGCTGCTGGTCAGATAGGCTATCAACTTTGCTTCAGAATTGCAGCCGGCGATATGCTGGGTCCGGACCAGCCGGTCGTGTTGCAGTTATTGGAAATCACGCCAGCGCTGGGCGCACTCGAGGGCGTTGTAATGGAACTGCGTGACGCTGCGTTTCCTTTACTGATGGATATTGTTGCGACTGATGATGCTGAGGTAGCCTTTCAGGATACAGACTTTGCATTGCTGGTTGGCGCACGGCCCCGTGGCCCAGGCATGGAACGCGCCGATCTCTTGTCAGCCAATGGACAGATCTTTGGTCCGCAAGGCGCGGCAATGAACAAGGTTGCCAGTCGTGATATCAAGGTGCTGGTGGTGGGTAATCCGGCCAATACAAATTCCCTGATCGCCCAGGCCGCAGCCCCCGATCTGAATCCGCGCAATTTTACTGCGATGACCCGACTGGACCACAACCGGGCGCTGGCGCAACTGGCTGGCAAGTTGGATACCCACCACTCGGATATCTCCAGAATGCTGATTTGGGGCAATCACTCGTCCACGCAGTATCCTGATATTCGTTTTGCCGAAGTTGACGGTCAGGTTGTTGCTGGTGACGTCGATGAGGGCTGGTACCGCGAAACGTTCATTCCCGATGTGCAACAGCGCGGCGCAGCCATTATCAAGGCGCGTGGCGCTTCAAGTGCCGCTTCTGCGGCCTCGGCGGCGATCGACCACATCAGGAATTGGGCACTGGGTACACCTGAAGGTGACTGGGTTTCCATGGCCGTGCCGGCGGATGGCAGCTACGGTATCGAGGCAGGGATCATCTACTCCTTCCCTTGTGTTTGTGAAAACGGCGACTATCGGATTGTTCAGGGGCTGGACATCGATGAATTCAGCCGCGACCGCATGAATGCCACAGAAGCCGAATTGAGAGAAGAAAGGGCTGCGGTAAGCGACCTGCTTTAGTGCGGCCGGACTCAGCCGATAGGAGAGCCCGGAGTTACGGGCTCTGGCACTGAATTCTCAGCGCCGGGCTGAGAAAATCACCGTTTCATGAAATTGAAGAATTCTGCATTGGTCTTGGTGGCCTTCAACTTGTCCAGCATGAATTCAATGGCCTGTGCTTCGTCCATCGGATGCAGCAGCTTGCGTAAGATCCATACCCGTTGCAGTTGGTCCTGACCGATCATCAGTTCTTCACGGCGGGTGCCGGAACGGTTGATGTCGATAGCGGGATAAGTCCTGCGTTCCGCAATGCGCCGGTTCAGATGGATTTCCATGTTGCCGGTGCCTTTGAACTCCTCGTAGATGACTTCGTCCATTTTCGAGCCGGTTTCAACCAGGGCGGTGGCGATGATAGTCAGGGAACCACCTTCCGATACATTACGGGCCGCGCCGAAAAACCGTTTTGGCCGTTGCAGGGCATTGGCGTCCACACCACCCGTCAACACTTTGCCGGATGATGGCGCTACTGTGTTGTAGGCGCGCGCCAGCCGGGTGATGGAATCAAGCAAAATGACAACGTCAATTTTGTGTTCCACCAGGCGCTTGGCGCGTTCGATGACCATTTCAGCAACCTGTACGTGGCGCGAAGCGGGTTCATCGAAAGTGCTCGAGATCACTTCGGCATCCACCGAGCGTTTCATTTCCGTCACTTCTTCGGGGCGCTCATCAATCAGCAGGATAATCATCTTGCAGTCTTCATGATTGGCCCGGATGCTGGTTGCGATGTTCTGCAACATGATGGTTTTACCTGCCTTGGGCGGAGAAACCACCAGGCCGCGTTGTCCCCGGCCTATGGGGGAAACCAGGTCAATGATGCGTGCCGTAATGTCTTCGGTGCTGCCACTGCCGCGTTCCAGTGGTAACTGCTGGGTTGGAAATTCCGGGGTCAGGTTCTCAAACAGGATCTTGCGCTTTGCAGCCTCCGGAGACTCATAGTTGATTTCTTCAACCTTGAGCAGTGCAAAATAGCGCTCACTGTCTTTGGGGGGCCTGATTTTGCCGGCCAGCGTATCCCCGGTGCGCAATGCAAACCGGCGGATCTGGCTCGGCGACACGTAGATGTCATCCGGACCTGCCAGGTAAGAGCTGTCCTCGGAGCGCAGGAAACCGAAGCCATCCTGCAGAATTTCGAGTACGCCATTCCCGAAAATACTCTCTCCACCCTTGGCGTGTGCCTTGAGAATGGAAAAAATCATGTCCTGTTTCCTGGAGCGCGCAACGCCCTCCAGGCCCATTTCGTCGGCGATTTCCTGTAGCTTGGAAATCGGTTTTTGTTTGAGGTCTGTTAGATTCATAAAGGGTTTTTGGTTTTTAGGGCAGTATGCCGGTTAAGTGATAAAGGATCGCTGTCGATTGATCGATATGAAGTTCTTTCCGGCAACATGCCGGTAGTCAAAAAGGGAAGCGTACGAACCGGACGGGGAGGCCCGGCTACAGATTGGGTAAAATTACCACGATTGGGGGGTAGCGTCCAGTCATTCGCGCCGATTTCGAACGATGGAGACCCGCCCTTTGGGGGCAGGTCTCCGCTAACACTTAAACGACTTCGTCAACAAAGGCCTTTAATTGCCCCTTGGTCATGGCACCGACCTTGGTAGCCTGTACTTTTCCATCACGGAAAATCATCAGCGTTGGGATTCCCCTGATACTGTATTGCTGAGGGGTCATCATGTTGCTGTCGATATCCATCTTGGCCACGGTGAGACGATCACCATATTCTGCGGCCAGTTCTTCAATAATAGGGGCGATCATTTTGCAGGGGCCACACCACTCCGCCCAATAATCGACCAGTACAGGGCCATCGGCACTCAGGACATCCTGGTCAAAACTGCCGTCGGTCACGTGTTTAATATTGTCACTCACTCTACTTCTCCAGAAATCTCGCAGCCCTGTTACTGGAACATGCTACGATGGGCGGTTAATATGGTTAATCAAAGGCCCCGAAGATTCCATTATCGGGACCATCATTTCAACTGAACTGTTCAACGATTTCAAGGCGCCTGCAGCAATTTTCAAGCCCCCGGTTACCAGAAGAACAAAATAATTGATCCATGCCCGGTGAAACTATCACCATTGCAAAGTGAACACCATGATGCCCGACAATATTTCAAACAACGCCCTATCTGATACTGAGTTCTCTTCCTTTGACCTGTTTCCTGCGGTCAGGAACGGCTTGATCAGCGCCGGCTTTACTCATTGCACGCCGATCCAGGCGCTCACCCTTCCTGTAGCGCTCATGGGCAAGGACGTCGCTGGACAGGCGCAGACCGGTACCGGGAAAACAGCCGCTTTCCTGCTGGTGATCTTTCAGCGGCTGCTGCAAAACACAACGGAACAGGACGGACGCCATCCGCGCGCGCTGGTGCTGGCGCCGACCCGTGAACTTGCGCTGCAAATCCACAAGGATGCAGTGCTGCTGGGCAGTGATACCGGGCTAAAGATGGGCCTGGCATACGGCGGGGTGGACTATGAGAAGCAACGCAAAACGCTGGAAGATGGCGTTGACATCCTGATTGGTACACCGGGCAGGCTGATCGACTATTTCAAACAGCATGTCTTCAATCTGAAACAGATTGATGTGATGGTGCTGGATGAGGCAGACCGCATGTTCGATCTTGGATTCATCGCAGACATCCGTTACGTACTGAGACGACTGCCGCCGCGTGAACAAAGGCAATGCCTGATGTTCTCGGCGACCCTGTCGCAGCGTGTACTGGAACTCGCCTATGAACACATGAATGAACCTGAACTGCTTAAAGTGGAAGCCGACCAGATAACTGCTGATAACGTGAAGCAGTCTGTGTATTATCCGGCAAATGAAGAGAAGCTGCCGCTGTTGACAGGCTTGCTGCGCGGCATTGAAGACGGCCGGGTCCTGGTGTTCGCCAATACACGCGCCGCCACCGATCGGGTTGAGCGGACACTCAATGCCAACGATATTCACGCTGCCGCGATGTCCGGCCAGGTGCCACAGAGAAAGCGTCAGACCCTGCTGAAAAAATTCCACGACGGCGAACTTCCGGTGCTGGTAGCCACGGATGTAGCGGCGCGTGGTTTGCACATTCCGGATGTTACTCATGTCATTAATTTCGACTTGCCGCAGGACGCCGAAGACTATGTACACCGGATTGGCCGCACGGCCAGGCTTGGCGCCAAGGGTGAGGCCATCAGTTTTGCCTGTGAAAATTACGCCTTTCATCTGCCGGAAATCGAAGACTTCATCGGTTACCCGATTGACGTGCAGCAGGCCGAACCGGAGCAGATGCCGGAAATCAAGCGGGCGGCGCCCAAACCAAGACGGCATGATAACCGGCATGGCGGAAGAAACAGCTCGAACAGCAGGCACGGTAGGGGCGGCGGACAGGGGCGCCGGCGCCGGTAGCCTGTTTATGTTTCGAAATGATCACTTTTGAACGCGTAACCAGGCAATACCAGGGCGGGGCCGTTGCGCTTCGCGATGTCAGTTTCCACCTTGATCCGGGTGAAATGGTCTTCCTGACCGGCCATTCCGGCGCCGGCAAGAGTACCTTGTTGCGGCTGGTCCTGATGCTGGAGAAAGCCACCCGCGGCCAGGTTATCGTGGATGGCAGAAACCTGTCCCGGACATCCATGCGGACGGCACCGCAGGTACGCCGCAACGTGGGCATGATTTTTCAGGATCACAAGCTTCTCAAAGATAAGACAGTATTCGATAACGTATCTCTGCCATTGATAATTGCGGGTTTGCGTTACCAGGACATTCGCAAGCGGGTTCGTGCCGCGCTGGACAAAGTCGGCTTGCTGAGCAAGGAAAAGGCATGGCCATTGACCCTGTCGGGCGGAGAGCAGCAGCGCGTTGGAATTGCCCGCGCCATCGTCGGAATGCCACCGGTTTTGCTGGCAGATGAACCAACCGGCAACCTCGACCCGGAACTTTCGAGGGAGTTGTTTGGGCTTTTCCGGCAGTTGAACGACCAGGGTGTCACCGTGCTGATTGCCAGTCACGACCTGGCGCTGATTCGATCCATGGGCCGCAGAGTGCTGGTTTTGTCGCAGGGTTCCCTGGTCGATGATATCCCCGGCGCCGACATTGCAGGAACGAGGGCATGAGCATCGCGGGTTTTCGCAGACAAGCCCGTGCATGGGGCAGGCGCCAGCTGTTCAGCCTGTTCTCCAGCCTCGGAACACTGATGAGCCACCGTGTGGGCACATTGATGACCATCCTGGTGCTGGGTATCGCCATGGCCTTGCCGGTTGGGCTTTACATTACCGTGAAAAATCTGCGGGCCCTGGATTTTCAGCAGGAACAGTGGGGCACCATAACGGTTTTCCTCAAAGCGGACATCGGGGAGGAACAGGCCCTGGCACTGCAGGGGCTGATCGACCAGCAGTCCGGCGCAAGGACCGAGGTTATTTCACCAGCGATCGGGATGGAGCAGTTTCGGGAAGCATCCGGATTTGGTCAGGCGCTGGATATGTTCGAGGAAAATCCTTTGCCCTGGGTGCTGCTCATTACGCCGGAGCCGGCCGAAGACGAGGCCCTGGAAGCAGTAGTCGTTCGCATCGGGGACTGGCTGCAACAGCGGGTGGAAGTAGACCTGGTGCAGGCCGATTACAAATGGTTGCAACGCCTTGCAGGGCTGCTTGAATTGGGCGATGCGCTGATTTCGCTGCTGACCGTTCTGTTTTCGCTGGCAGTCGTCGTAGTCGTTTCAAATACCATCCGGATGGATGTTGCCAATCGCGCCGAGGAAATCCAGGTGTTGAGCCTGGTTGGTGCAGGGAATGGCTTTATCCGCCAGCCGTTTCTGTATTCGGGGTTCTGGTATGGCTTGCTGGGCGCGCTGCTGGCGCTGTTACTTTTTAACTTGTGCCTGTATTACCTCAGTCAGCCGCTGGAGCGCTTGCTCGACGCTTATGGAAACAGCTTCACGGTGCATAACCTGGGGGCAGGTGGACTTCTGCTGGTATTGCTGGCTGGTGGCTTACTTGGGTTCTTTGGCGCCTGGGTTTCGGTTCAGCGCTATCTCAATAAGATCAGAGCGGATGGCATGCTGGGGCGGGTCTGAAATTCGAGGGAAAACACGGGAACATATCGGCAGATATCCTGTCAGAGTCTGCAGTAGGTAAAAATTGGATTGGCAGCATGGTTCACGGTGCTTTCGACGGTCCCGGATAGGGGTCGTTATGGTTTTAATCATGTAAAAATGTGCTAAACTGGTCAGCTGCCCAGGAGGATTAATGAGTAAACATCTCGTACCAAGTCATCTTTTGGTTCCCGCGGGGACCGGTAGCCTGGATGCATACATCCAGGAGGTCAACAAGATACCCGTGCTCACGTTTGAAGAAGAGCAGGATTATGCACGCCGTTATCGTGATAATGACGAAATCGAGGCTGCGCGCAGAATGGTTTTGGCGCACCTGAGATTCGTGGTTCACGTAGCCAAGGGTTATACGGGTTACGGGCTGGCACTGGGTGACCTCATCCAGGAAGGCAATATCGGCTTGATGAAAGCGGTCAAGCGGTTTGACCCGGACCACGGAGTCCGCCTTGTTTCCTTCGCGGTTCACTGGATTCGTGCGGAAATGCACGAGTTTATTCTGCGCAACTGGCGGATCGTCAAAGTGGCCACGACCAAGGCTCAGCGGAAGTTGTTCTTCAACCTGCGCAAATCAAAGAAGCGGCTGGGCTGGCTGAATTATGCAGAGGTGCACGCAGTTGCCAAAGATCTCGGGGTGAAACCCGAAGTGGTTCTTGAAATGGAATCGCGGTTGTCCGGCCAGGACGTCGGTTTCGATCTTCCGCCCAACGCGGATGATGAAATACCTTACGTGGCGCCGGTGGCCTACCTGGAGAGCAAGTCGCGGGATCCAGAAATGGAAGCGGAGTCATCCGACTGGACGAAACACCACAACACCTTGTTGTATGCTGGTCTCGATCTGCTGGATGAGCGCAGCCAGGACATCATCCGCAGCCGTTGGTTGCAGGACGACAAAATGACCTTGCAGCAACTGGGAGACCGCTACGGTGTATCCGCAGAACGTATTCGTCAGCTCGAAGCTAATGGATTGCGAAAGATGAGGGCATCAATTACCGCCTGATTCCGCAGCGTGCCAAAGAAATATTAACGGCCTCCCTCGCGGAGGCCGTTTTCATTTGGAGGGAGAGAAATGCAGCAGGAAATGGCCCGGGAATGGGTCGTCATGAAGTTCGGAGGCACCAGCGTCAACTCAGCTGACTGCTGGAACACCATATGCAGCCAGGTCAACCGCAACGTGGAGGATGGCAAGCGGGTGCTGGTCGTGGTTTCTGCGCTGTCGGGTGTTACCAACCTGTTGACCCGGCTGGTCGCTGATACAGTTCCGGAAGATATGGACTGCCTGCTGTCTGACCTCAAGAGCCGGCACCTTTCGTTGCTCAGTGAACTGGGACTGGAAGTTTCCGGGGAGTTCGAGGCCCGCTGGGACGACCTGGCCGGTTTGCTCAATGGCCGAAGTCCCGGCCTGTCACCTGAATCAAAAGCCCTGGTCATGGCTCACGGCGAATTGCTGGCGAGCACGATCGGGCAACAGGCGCTGCTTGCCGCCGGGCTGGAATCGAACTGGCAGGATGCCCGCAACCTGTTGCGTGCTTCCCCCGATTCAGCGACAGAGGTACTTGCCGCGCGCTGTGATGATCACGTCGATCCCGCGCTCGAGCAGCTTTTGTCCGGGATGGGCAGTGTTCACATCACCCAGGGATTCATTGCTTCGGGCCCCGAAGGTACGACCTGTCTGCTCGGCAGGGGGGGTTCCGATAGCTCGGCTGCTTATCTCGCGGCCCGGCTGCTGGCGGCCCGGCTGGAAATCTGGACTGACGTGCCAGGGATTTTCAGCGCAGATCCTAGAATGGTTCCCGAGGCCAGGTTGTTGCGCCGGTTGAGCTACAGCGAGGCGCAGGAACTGGCTTCAATGGGTGCCAGAGTGTTGCATCCACCGAGCATTCAGCCGGCACAACGCCATGATATACCCGTCTATATCAGGGACACGAACCGGCCGGACGAGGCAGGTACTTGCATCGGAAACCGGTCAGCCAGCGAAGAAGCCCAGGTCAAAGGGATTGTCAGCAGGGAGAATATCACCCTGATTAGCATGGAAAATCCATCCATGTGGCGCCAGGCAGGCTTCCTGGCGGATGCCTTTGCCGTTTTCAAGCGTCACGGTTATTCCGTCGACCTGATTTCCACCTCCGAGTCAACGGTTACGGTCAGCCTGGACCCGCAGTTTCCTGCACATTTCGATGCGGCCGGTATGTCTGCGTTGCTGGAAGACCTCAGGCAACTCTGCAAAGTCAGGGTGCAGAACGGCTGCATCTCGATCAGCCTGGTTGGTAACTCGATTCGCACGATTCTCGGGCGGCTTTCGGCTGCCCTCGATGTATTCCAGGACCGGCATGTCCACATGGTGACCCAGTCTGCCAACGACCTGAACCTGACCCTGGTCGTGGATCCCGAGCATGCATTGAGCCTGGTGCGGAAGCTTCACCAGCTCCTGATTGCTTCAGCCGCCGATAACCGCCCCGAGTTCGGACCGAGCTGGCGGGAGCTTACCCGTTTGCAACTGCCCCCCGACAGGGTTGACCCGTGGTGGGTTGCAAAAGCAGAGCGACTCCAGACGTTGATGGCCGACCGCGATGCCGCCTATGTCTATGATCTCGAAACAGCCCGCGCGGCCGCCCGCCGTTTGTCCGGCCTGGGTTCCGTTGGCCGCGTGTTCTACGCGGTGAAGGCGAATGATCATCCGGAATTGCTGTGCGCCCTTTCCGGGGAAGGGATGGGGTTTGAGTGCGTCTCGATGGAAGAAGTGGGACACGTCAGGTCGACGGTGCCCGGGATTGGCAGGAAAGACATCCTGTTCACGCCGAATTTTGCGCCGCGGCAGGAGTATGAAGCCGCCTTGCAACAGGGGATCCGCCTGACAGTGGACAATTCCTGGGCCATACATCAGTGGCCCGGGGTTTTTGCAGACCAGGAAATCTTCCTGCGGCTGGATCTGGACACCGGCTACGGTCATCACAAGAAAGTCATCACGTCCGGCCCGGACTCGAAGTTTGGAGTTTCGCTGGATCACATTGAAGACTGTTTGCAGGTCCTCGATGCGCATGGCGCAAAAGTCATCGGTTTGCACGCACACACCGGCAGCGGCGTTCACAACGCGGAAGTCTGGCGCGAACAACTGCAGCGATTCCTGGAAGTTCTGCCGATGTTTCCGGATGCGCGGATTCTCGATCTCGGTGGGGGGCTGGGTGTCCCCGACCGGCGCGGGCAGCCGGGTTTCGACCTGGAACGAATGAACAAATTGCTGGCTGAAACGATCGGCGACCTGGACATTGAGATCTGGCTGGAACCCGGCCGTTACCTGGCGGCCGAATGCGGTGTCCTGTTGTCACGCGTCACCCAGCTAAAAACCAAGGGACAGTATCATTACCTGGGTATCAACGTGGGTATGAATGCGCTGATCCGTCCGGCCCTGTACGGCGCCTATCATGACATCGTGAATCTTTCCCGGCTGCACGATCCAGCTGAAAGGGTCTACCGGGTGGTGGGGCCTATCTGCGAATCAGGCGACGTGATCGGAGAAAGCCGTATGTTGCCGGTCAGTGAAGAAGGCGACATTATAGTGGTCGCCAATGCGGGTGCCTACGGCAGGGTAATGTCATCCCGCTACAACCGGCGCTATCCTCCCGAAGAACTGACCATTGACGACTGAGGCGCAACGCTGCGAACGGCAAAGAACACTTAGACAGTCGTGGCCGTTTCTTGCATGATTGGTGCCTGTATGGCAGGCGGGAGGGCCGGGTGTTTCAAAAACGATGGCAATGTGGGCTGGCGGGCCGTGTAATTCTGAGCGCCGTATTGACGTGCTGCCCCGCCAGCGGTCTGTTTGCTGGTGGGGGCCTGGTGCTGGAAGGCGATACCTGCATCATCTGGATAGATTTTTACTCGGCGCACTTCACGGCCTACCAACCTGAAAGCAGCGGTAACGAACAGTTCTGCCAGGACCTGCCGGATGTCGGTGATACCATTTTTGTTATGGACTATCTGCATCAGAGCCTGAAGGAGGTTCCCGTTGGAATGCGGATCATTCGGGACGTTACGGGACAGGGGGGGTACGTCAAGTTGAAGCATGTTGAAGCGCTGGATGACCTGGAAAAACATACGGTTTTCTTCGAGCCGCCGAAAGTCTATCCCAATGCATCTTTAAAAGTAGAGTTCGACATCATGGAAAAAGGATCCTACATAGGCATCGTTTCAGCGGGGCACCCAACCACAAGTGCGGTGTACCTGGCTGTTTTCCCTTTTGAGGTCGGTGCCAGCCGAACCGGATTTTTGCTTCCCTCACTTGCAATGCTGGGTGGTCTGGCGTTGTTTTTCATCCGGCGAAAAGGCTCGAAATGATCAATCGCTGGTTGCTCGCCCTGGCGCTGCTGCTTGCCGTATTGTCATGGCCTCCACAGTGGTATCCGTTGTCCGTGAGGCTAAAGCTCACGGAAGTTTTTGGTGCTGCGGAATTTCGGCCGTTACCGGGTTCGATCACGAATCCGGACACTACAGCTGAAAAATTCTGTCCTCCAGATCCTGAAGGATGGCGGGAAAAGCAACTCATTGAAGGACTCGAAATCCGGAACTCCGCACCTTGCATTCCGGACAATCCATTTGCAGTAGCGGCTTTTGTGCGCGGCACAAACAATATTGAACAGGCGACTCTGCTTAAGAGCGGACTCACCGCTGATGCCGTTGAGAAAGGGCGTGACCTGGATGGTGACGGCGACCCCGATGAAATACACATCAGGTTGGAGGTGGCCGAACTCAATGGAGGGTCCGCATTAAGCCGGGATCCTGTGACCCGTTATTCAATCGCACCGGGCATCGAGCCTGGATTGTGGGTTTTTGCGCCGAAATTAGCAGGAATGGCTGTTGAGAATTTTGAATCTAGCCAGGCCAGGCGAGCACTGCGTTTGCCGTCCCCTGTCATCCGGGTCGAACAGGGCGATGAAATCCGGATTACGCTGGAAAACAGCCACTACATGCCGCATACCCTTCACCTTCATGGCGCGGATCACGGTTTCGTAGACCGCACGGGCGAGGGAAATGATGGCGTTCCATTTACCAGTGAAGTTCCTGTTATGCCTGGTAACGCAAGAACTTACGAGCTCCAGCCCCGGCATGCCGGAACCATGTTTTACCATTGCCACGTTCAGCCTCATGTACATGTCATGATGGGGCTGCAGGGGCTGTTTATCATTGAGCCGAACCAGCCGGATAACTGGCTGCAGACGATGAATATAGGTGCAGGACTAGTCCGCTGGCCATCGCAGTCACTGCGAGAGGAGTTCGACCACGAATATGATTTGCATTTTCTTGATCTCGACCAGCAGCTCAGTGAGCGCATCCAGCAGGAAAACGATCCCAGGCTGATCACCCGTTCCATGCACCGGGAATACGACATAACGGATTCGACTCCGGATTTTTTCACCGTCAATGGGCGCTCATTTCCCTATACCTTCCAGGAGTCGCTGGTGGTTGGGGACAGAAATGAGCGTATTCGTCTGCACGTGGTCAACGGCGGCGCGAAAGGAATCGCACTGCACACGCACGGTCACAAATTCTCCGTCACCCACCGCGATGGCGTGGTTGTTCCTGCAACGGCCGTTGCGCCACAGGATGTGGTTTGGCTGGCAACTTCCCAACGGGTGGACCTGTCGCTTGAAATGAAGAACGATGGACTGCACGCATACGGCCCGGGTATCTGGCCATATCACGACCACCAGTACAACGGCGTCACTACGGACGGAATCGGCCCGGGTGGAAATATCAGCGCAATCGTGTACGCCGAATACCTTGAAAAGTCCGGCTGGCCCCGAACGCAGGGCGTGTCCTGGAACAAATTCTTCACGGAGGCGTATTACCGCCGGGAGGTTCCCGTCTGGGAGAGTTATGCGCCCGGATTGTTTTCCGATACCGGTATCGATGGACGATTTCTGCTTCGAATCATCGGGCTGGCCCTGTCTGCAGGAATCCTGGGCGCCTTGCTCCTGCTTGTCGTTGTAAGACGGGTATCGCGCAGATGAAAGCCGGTTCGAGCCGGCGAAAGAGCTATTCCTTGCTCCGCTTGCTGGCGGTGTTGCTTGGCTTGATTTCCGTCACCGCAGTGGGGCAGCAGACCGTCGACCACACGGGCCACGAAGGCCATTCCATGGAAGTGAAGCCCGCGGGTATGGTAATGAACGAGAATCACACGGAATTGCCGCGTGACTGCGCCGGCATCAGCCGTGATTATGCGTTCACCATCCGGGCGGGGACGGAATACGCGAAGCAAATCCCGGGGACGATTTTTGGCATGAGTCAACACGAACTGCGCGTCGAACCCTGCAGCCGGATCGAAATTACGTTCAATAACGAAGACCAGGTTCGCCACCAGTGGATGGTGCACGGATTGCCAACCTATCTTTACCCGGGTGGAATGTTTCACATCGAAGTATCAGGCGGCAATTCGCAGCAAGGGACGTTCATCGTTCCCGGCGAAGACCGGACTTACCTGGTTCACTGCGACCTGGCCCAGCACATGGAAAAAGGCATGAGAGGGCAACTGGTCGTAGGGCAGGGTAGTGGTGATCTTTGGGGCGTGCCGGGAGTCAGCAACGGATTCTATCGATCCGGTTATTTGCCGGCTTACACTCGGTGGTTGATCCTGTTTGCACTCCTGCTGGCGTTCACCGGTTCACTTTTGCTGTTCAGGAACAGGTAAAAACTGCTGTCATGCCAATGGCTTGAAGCCGCAGCCTTTTAAAGACCCCGCAAATATGAGACACTCTTGAGGATCGGAGTGATAATCATTCTTGCCTGACGGTTGTAAAATCAACTGTAGTTCGAACCAGAACAATCTCCGAAAACGACAATCAGAGCAGCCTTGGAGTTAGTCATGAAATGCATGTATTATCTCGCACCCTCCCTGGTCAGTACTCGTCAGATTTCCGAAGACCTTCAAAGCGTAAATATCAATGACTGGCACGTCCATGTCGTGTCAAAAGACGAGACCGGACTGAAAAAAGACAAGATTCATTCCAGCAATTGGTTCGAGACAAAGGACCTGCTCCGGAATGGATTCATTGGGGCGAACATAGGTTTCATCGTCGGTGTCCTGGGTGCCGGTTTCCTGATGTTGTTCCAGCCTTTCGGTCCAAATTTTCCGGTGGTTGCAAATTTCTTCCTGGTTGGCGTCGCAACATTATTCGGCGCATGGGTGGGCGGATTGACCGGACTGGATTCTGAAAACCAGAAACTGAAGCGATTTCATAATGACATCGAAGCCGGAGAGTACCTGATACTGATTTACGCACGTAAAGGAGAAGGGGAAAAAATCAAACAGATGATGCGTGAACGGCATCCTGAGTCCCGCCACGTGGCCACCGACCGTCATTTCTTCAACCCATTCGCGCGGGTGGACAGACGACGCAGGAAAAATCCAGCAGGTCAGCTGAACGAAAACTGAAATCAAATAGGAAATCGGAAATGGCAGTAGCAGTAGGCATCCTCTTACTCGTCATCATCACCGTTCTGTTTCACTTTTTTAGTCCCTGGTGGTTTACGCCACTGGCCGCTGACTGGTCCAGTATAGATCTCACTGTTGATATCACTTTCTGGGTTACCGGGATTGTGTTCCTCGCTCTCAATGGTTTCCTGGTCTGGGTCATCATCCGCTTTCGTCATCGCACGGGACAAAAAGCTCACTTTGAACCCGAGAGCAAGAAGCTCGAATGGTGGCTGACCATCATCACGTCCGTCGGAGTTGTGGCCATGCTCGCACCTGGCCTGGTGGTCTGGGCCCGAATTGTCGATGTGCCCGATGACGCGGAAGTTGTGGAAGTCGTCGGGCAGCAGTGGCATTGGAGCTTCCGTTTTCCCGGCGAAGATGGCGAACTGGGGCAGGTCGAAGTCGCTCTGATGAGCGTGGACAACCCTTTTGGAATGAAGCCGGATGATCCTGCGGGACAGGACGACATTCTGGTGAGTAACCCCGAGTTGCACCTCCCGATCAACAAGTCCTACAAATTCGTCCTCCGGTCCAAGGATGTGCTGCATAATTTCACCGTCCCACAATTCCGCGTCAAGATGGACCTGGTACCCGGCATGACGCCCTACGCCTGGCTTAAGCCTACCCGGACCGGACGCTTCGACATCATGTGCGAGGAACTCTGCGGGATTGCTCATTTCGCGATGCGAGGCGCAGTCGTGGTTGAGGAACAGGCCGAATTCGATAAATGGCTGACGGATCAGCCGACTTTTTCGGAAATAGCATCCCGTCCCGCCCCAAGTATCGTTGCGGGCCAGGCCGCATACGCGGTGTGCAGCGCCTGTCATGGGGCTGCGGCCGAAGGAAACAAGTTGTTGAACGCACCCAGGCTGGCCGGGTTACAGGGCTGGTACCTGGAGCGGCAGATTCTGAACTTCCAGCACGGCATCAGAGGTGCAGATGCCAGCGACGCTTTCGGAATGCAGATGGCGCCGATGGCGGCAACCCTGGGTGATGAAGCTGCAATCAGGAATGCCATCGCATTTATTACGTCCCTGCCTGAAGCCAGGGCAGAGACGACCATTCAGGGTGATGTTGAACGGGGCGCGGAAATTTATAGAACCTGCAGTTCCTGCCACGGTGTGGACGCCAGGGGCATCTGGTCCCAGAACGCGCCTGCACTCCGTGGCATGGACGACTGGTACCTCATCCGGCAACTTGAGAATTATAAACAGGGCGTGCGCGGCTCTCACCCGCAGGACCTGTATGGAAAACAGATGAACCTGATGACCGTTATGTTACGTGATGATCAGGAAGTCAAAGACGTGGTCGCTTACATAAATACTCTGTAGGAGCAAAGATTGATGGCGTATGTTGCCTTAGCGGATCGGGATCATGAACAGCACATGCATGACCCCCAGTCTTTTTTCACCAAGTACATCTGGAGCCAGGACCATAAGGTCATTGCCATCCAGTATTCGCTGACGGCCATCTCGGTCGGTTTGATCGCTCTTGCACTCAGCCTGGTCATGCGTTTGCAACTCGGTTTCCCCGACACGTTTTCTTTCATCTCACCCGACGAGTACTACCAGGCCATCACGATGCACGGGATGATCATGGTGATTTACCTGCTGACCGCCTTGTTGCTGGGTGGTTTCGGGAATTACCTGATTCCGCTGATGTGCGGCGCCAGGGACATGGTGTTCCCGTACATGAATATGCTCAGTTACTGGGTATACCTGCTGTCGGTACTGGTTTTGTGCAGCAGTTTCTTCGTTACGGGCGGGCCAACCGGAGGCGGATGGACGCTGTATCCGCCGCAAGTCATTCTGCCTGGAACACCAGGCGTTGACGGCGGCATTGTATTGATGTTGTTGTCTCTCGTGCTGTTTATTGTCGCCTTCACCATGGGTGGCCTGAATTACGTCACTACGATATTGCAGGCCCGCTGCCGGGGCATGACACTGATGCGCATGCCGCTGTCGGTCTGGGGCATTTTCGTTGCTACCATCCTTGGACTGCTGGCGTTTCCGGCCCTGCTGGTGACCGGAATCATGTTGCTGCTCGACAGCGTGATCGGCACCAGTTTCTTCATGCCGGCACTGCTTTCCATGGGAGAGATTTCTGAACATGGCGGCGGCAGCCCGATCCTGTTCCAGCACCTGTTCTGGTTCTTTGGGCATCCGGAAGTTTACATCGTGGCCCTGCCGGCCTTTGGCGTGGTATCCGACCTTGTCGCCGTCCATGCCCGCAAGAATATTTTTGGCTACCGTATGATGGTTTGGGCCATATTGGCGATCGGCGTCATTTCGTTCGTTGTCTGGGCACATCACATGTACGTCAGTGGCATGAATCCTTACTTTGGCTTCTTTTTTGCGACCACAACCCTGATCATTGCGATTCCAACGGCCCTGAAGGTTTATAACTGGGTGCTGACACTGTGGCGCGGCGATATCCACATGACCGTGCCCATGTTGTTTGTCATCGGCTTCATTTTTACCTTCATCAACGGCGGTATCACCGGGTTATTCCTGGGTAATGTGGCTGTGGACATGCCGTTGTCGGATACTTATTTCGTCATTGGTCATTTCCACATGGTCATGGGCGTGTCGCCGATACTGGTGATTTTCGGAGCTATCTATCACTGGTATCCCAAGATAACCGGCCGGATGCTGAATGACCGGCTCGGACGGATTCATTTCTGGCTGACTCTTTTTGGCACCTATGCGATATATCTACCCATGCATTACCTGGGCATCCTGGGCCTGCCGCGCCGGTATTACGCCATGGGAGACACCTCATTCATTCCTGATTCGGCCCAGACCATGAACGCAGGGATTTCCATTGCAGCATTTTTTGTCGCTGCCGTGCAGATGATTTTCCTGTTTAACCTGTTCTGGAGCCGCAAACGAGGCAAGCCTTCAGGAGGCAACCCCTGGAAAGCAACCACTCTGGAATGGCAAACACCGCAGACGCCACCGGTTCATGGCAACTGGGGACCGGAGCTGCCCGTGGTCTATCGCTGGGCCTATGATTTCAGCGTACCGGGTGCAGCGCAGGATTACATACCTCAAACCATGGCGCCGGAAGATGTGCCCACGGTTGACGACAGTTATGACGGAAGCGACGGCGCACATTCATGAACTTGCTGAAGAAAATCACAGCCCGGCCCTGGGAGCATGCGGGAGAACTTGAAGGCCTGCACGGTGAATTTATAGTGACCCGCACCGCCAGCCGGACAGGGTTGGCTGTTTTCCTGGCGGTACTGAGCAGCATGTTTCTGCTGTTCATGATCAGCTACTACACCAGGAGTCTTTTTCCGGACTGGGAGGTGCTTGCTGACCCGTCAGTGCTGTGGATCAACACCCTGGTGCTGGTGTTGGCTAGTGTCGCCCTGCAGTTTGCCAGCAATAACGCCCGGCGGAATTCCGATGAAAAAATGCGCCGCTGGCTGATCGCCGGACTGGTGCTGACACTGATATTTGTCGTTGGCCAGTTCTCTGCCTGGAACCAGCTGCTCAATGCTGGATTCTATGCCTGGGAAAATCCGTCCGTGGCTTTTTTCTACCTGTTCACCGGCTTGCACGCCATTCACCTGGTTGGCGGCATGGTATTCCTGGGCCGGCTGGGCGTGAATATGGGCCAGGAAGGCGGTAGGGAGCTTGCCCGGCAGAGGGTCAGCTTGTGCGCGACTTACTGGCATTATCTTTTGCTGGTCTGGCTGGCATTGTTCACCTTGTTACTCAGGACCTGATCCGTACCGGGGATGAAAGCATGAAAGAGCATATTTTAACCGCAGACGGGGCAATAGAGCAGAGCGGACTGAAGGGTGTCGTGGGCGACCTGGCCGACGAAAAACAGGCTTTTCATGTGCCCTGGGGCAAGGCCATGATGTGGATTTTCCTGCTCAGCGACACGTTCATCTTCTCCTGCTTCCTGATCGGCTACATGACGGTCAGGATTACGACCACTGTTCCATGGCCGATCCCCAGCGAAGTGTTTGCGCTCAGCCTGGGCGGTGAGCCCATACCGCTCATCCTGATCGCCATCATGACGTTCGTTCTGATCACGTCCAGCGGCACGATGGCGCTGGCGGTAAATTACGGCTACCGGCGGGACAAGAAAAAAACCGTGCTTCTGATGCTGGCGACTGCCGCGCTGGGTGCGACATTCGTGGGCATGCAGGCTTTCGAATGGACCAAGCTGATCGTGGAAGAAGGCGTGAGGCCCTGGGGCAACCCGATGGGTGCTCCCCAGTTTGGCGCGTCGTTTTTCATGATCACCGGATTTCACGGCATGCACGTTTCGGCGGGTGTCATCTACCTGATCGTCGTGGCGAAACGGGTTGGGACGGGGTATTACGACCGCCACCGGGGGGGCAATTATGAAATGGTTGAAATTGCCGGGCTCTATTGGCACTTCGTGG
>Ga0265309_10000056_pt1 | contig 32599 bp, 30 predicted proteins | sample Helome_FD_192492 | JGI IMG/M metagenome (GOLD analysis project Ga0265309, IMG submission 192492) | Marine sediment microbial communities from subtidal zone of North Sea - Hel_20160524 (Illumina Assembly) | ecosystem: Environmental > Aquatic > Marine > Subtidal zone > Sediment ...
CGAGTATCACGGTATCTCGGTTGAAGACTCTCTAAAAGGGCTGGATAACCTGTTCAAGGCCGATATCGCACCCAGCGATGTTGCCGCGATCATCGTCGAGCCGGTTCAGGGCGAAGGTGGCTTTTACCCGGCACCGGTTGAATTCCTGCAGCAGCTCAGGGCGCTTTGCGATGAGCACGGTATCCTGTTGGTTATCGACGAAATTCAGACCGGCTTTGCGCGCACCGGCAAGATGTTCTGCAGCGAGTATGCGGGCATCGAAGCTGACCTGATGACCATGGCCAAGGGCATGGCCAATGGCTTCCCGATCGCCGCAGTCGTGGGTAAAGCCGATATCATGGACTCACCCCTCCCCGGCGGCCTCGGCGGTACCTATGCCGGTTCACCGCTGGGTTGTGTCGCCGGATTGGCGATGATCGACGTCATCGACGAAGAAAACCTGGTCGACGCGGCACGTCACGTCGGCGAGTTGTTCGATAGCCGTTTGCAGGCCCTGCAGGCCAAATTCTCGAACAACATCGGTCACCTGCGCACCAGCCATGGCGCGATGATGGCGATGGAACTGGTCAAGAACGGGGATGCCGAGCAACCCGATGCGGACCTGACCAAAACGCTGATCGGACGCGCCTACGAAAACGGCCTGGCCCTGCTCAGCTGTGGAGCTCGCGGCAACGTGATTCGCTTCCTGCCCGCGCTGAACATCAGCGACGAGCTGGTCAATGAGGGCATGGACATTCTCGAAAAATGCCTGCAGGAACTGGTCTAGCTCGATAACAGGCAATCCGAGTTATCACAGGCACGCTCTCCAGCTAGCCCGGAATGACAGATCTATTGTCATTCCGGCGAAAGCCGGAATCCATTCTGACCTGCCGTGGTCGTTGAGCGGATAGCCCAAAGGGCTTTCCGGCTTACTTACTGAGAAGATTCAAGCATGGATGCCGGGTCAAGCCCGGCATGACGGCGAAATTCGATCGCGCCGGCGCGCCTGCACTTAGCTGACGCGGCTATCGCGAAAAAAGCACGTGCCTAAGCGTTGCCGAGCGGCTCGTTGAGTTCGAAGACGTAACCGTTGGGATCCTTGAAGAAGGCGATGATACGCGTGCCTGCATTCATCGGCCCGGGTTCGCGCACGAATTCGACGCCTTCCGATTTCAGGTATTCCGCGGTTGCATAAACATCTGAAACCTTGAGTGCCAGATGCCCCCAGGCGCTGCCGAAATCGTAGGGTTCTTGCTGGTCCCAGTTGTAAGTCATCTCGATCGTGGTGCCATCGTCTTCGCCCTGGTAACCGACGAAGGTATTGGTAAAACGCCCTTCCGGGTACTCGTTCTGGCGCAGGATTTTCATGCCCAGAATCCGGGTATAGAAATCCAGGGTCTTGTCCTGGTCGAAAACTCGAATCATCGTGTGGTCGAGTCGGAAGTCGGGTTTACTCATTTTATCCTCTATGTGTAAGCTTCGGACGGATTGCATCGGCAACCAGTTCCTGAAATTTTCTGACGCTGTTTTCCCAGTTCGGCGATAGCCACCCACCCTCCGCCGCCAGCGGTGAAAGGCGTCCCTGCTGCAGCCGTATGCACATCTCGTGGTCTTCAAGATGCACTTTATGCCACAGATCTCGCATTGCTTTAATCTGGGTGTCACTATAGTGCGCGCCTTTGTGAGTGTAAATGACCCGGTGCTGACGCGTGCATCCGGGTGAAATCGGTTGGTTCAGATAAACACCCATCTGGTCTGGCTGGTAGGTTCCCATGATGAAATTCGGGAACAGCGTCAGGTAGTGTGACGTCACACCAAGCGTCCCGACTTTGGCGCTGGCCACCTGCTCTGGATCCAGCTCGACTGCGCTACCGACGCAATGTTCGTCGACCACGGTATAGTGATCCTCGAGTGGTTGTTCGGTGGTTTTATTGTGCACGAACTGAACGTGATAGGGCTCGATGAAATTCTCCATCAGCAACTTCCAGTTGCAGGGGACTTCACCAAAATCAAGCATCGCTACCGGCAGGTACTCGGTCACGTCGACCGCTCCCAGCTGACGCTTCAGCGGCGCCAGGAAATCATCGAATGCAAGCGACTGTTCGGCCAGGTTGACGAAAATCCAGTCATGCCAGACTTCGCAATGAACAGGCATCAAACCATTGTCGGCAAACGAGAAATCCGCGGGCAGTTCGCGCATCGCACCACCGAAGTAAGGCGCATTCTTGAGTGCGCCGCAAAGATCGTAACTCCAGCTATGGTAGGGGCAGCGGATCAGTTTGCCTACGCTACCCTCTGCATCGACCAGCTTCAGGTTTCGGTGGCGACAGACATTATGGAACGCGACTATTTCGCCCTGCTGATCGCGCAACAGAAACAACGGCAAGCCGGCGACCTCGATCGGCCTGACGTCACCGCTGTGCTCGAGCTGGTGGGCGAAACCCACGAACACCCAGTTGTCGCTGAACAGGGTGTCTCGCTCGACTCGCATAAAGTCGTCGCCGATATAGGCCTCCGCCGGTAAACCGTGCGACACCGCACCCGGCGCGTCAAAGTCATCGAATAGTGACTGGTCGACCATTGCTCTACTCCACATGAGCGCGCTAAATTAGCACAAAAGTTCCCGCATTCGAAGCAATAAACGCAACTGATTTACGTTTTCAGCAATTTATTTTGCAATTAATTGCATTATCCACAATAATGGCGCGCTTAAAATCACGATAACCACAATATGCCATCCAAAGTCGCCGTCCCCCTGGAGCCGTTAAAAACCCGGAGCATCGCCTCAACCGAGGACGACCTCAATCGCGCCATCATAAAGATGCTGCAGCAGGACGGGCGCCTGCCATACAAGGATATTGCGCGTGCGCTCGAGGTCTCGGAAGGCACGATCCGCAATCGTGTGCAGTCGATGAAAAAAAGTGGCGCGCTCAAGATCGTCGCCCTCGCTGACCCGATGGCGATTCGCTACAAGGCCGATGCGATGATCGGCATCAAGGTCGCAAACCCTGCGACACCACGCGAGGTTGCCCATCGCCTCAGCGAACGCGGCGAAGTGGTTTACGTACTCTGGGTTTCAGGACGCTACGACCTGCTGATAGAAGTGGTTTGTGAAACCCGCAACGCATTCCAGACTTTTCTGGAACAACATTGTTTCGGCCACAACGACATCGATCAGATCGAAGTCATGAGTGGCATCGAAATGTTCAAGAATCAATTCCTGTTGAAACGACAGGCGCAATAAAACCATAGAGGACCCTGGAAAATGAGCAGCACTTACTACGAACATTTTAAAGATGCGCTACCGGACCCCGCGCGACTCGAAGAGGAACAGAAAAAACTCCAGGACGCCGGCGTAAAATATATCCTGTCCTGCTGGATCGATATGTTCGGCCAGCCCAAGACCAAGCCCGTGCCAATCAGCGACTTCGTGCCGCTATGCATGGGCAAGGGCCCTCAATTCGCCGTGCATTCGATTTCATTCGTACCCGAACTCGGCCCGGCGGACTCGGACCAGGTGCCATTGCCCGATATCGATACCATCCAGATCTGCCCCTGGGATACGACCATCGCCTGGGTATTTTCCGACCTGTGGTGGGAAGACAAACCCTACAACCTGTGTCCGCGTCAGGCATTGAAGCGCGTTATGCACGAAGCTGCCGAACAGGGTTACGCGATGATGGCTGGTATCGAACCAGAGTTTATTGCCATGCAATGGGATGACAAGGGCCATCCGGTCAAGGCTTTCGACGACGACCCGATGCCCGGAGAAGGTATCCGTCCGCGCCGCCAGGCCTTCGGTTACGATGTTGAGTATTCGCTCGATTCGATGGGTTTCCTCGGTGAAATGATCGATATCCTCGAAGACCTCGGCTGGAATTTGCACGACGTAGTTGCCGAGGGCGCATATTCACAGTTTGAACTCGACTTCCATTACACCAATGTTCTGGAGATGGCGGACCGCCTCGTGTTCCTGCGTATCCTGCTCAAGGAAATAGCCAAAAAGCACGGCATGTTTATCACCTTCATGCCGAAGCCGACCACGGGCGACTGGCGTTCGGGCGCACACATGAACGTATCGATGCAGAAAGTCGATAACCCGGGTGTGAATATTTACGACGGCGGCGACGGTAACTGGAGTGCCGAGGTCAAACATGCACTCGGCGGGATTTTGAAGCATGGCGCCGCGATTACCGCGGTTGCCTGCAGCACGGTCAATTCCTACAACGGCCTGGTCCCCAAGGTGGGTGGCTTCGAAGGTGGTACCTATACCTGGGCACCGACACACATGGCTTACGGCTCCAATAACCGCTCCGCCATGCTGCGCCTGCCGCAAAGTCGTTTTGCCATCGAGAATCGTGCCGCCGATATGTGCATGAACCCCTATATCTCGCTCGGCATGATGCTGGCGGCACAGGTCGAAGGCCTGGTGAATGAACTCGATCCAGGCCCGTCGCTGGATGAAGATCTGTACGTGATGGACGACGCGGAAAAGGCGCAGCGTAACCTGACGCCGCTGCCGCGTAACCTGATGGAAGCCACAGAGCGTCTGGGCAAGAGCGAGCTCGCCATGAACGTCATGGGTGAAGCCATGATGCGCTCCTTCCTTGCCTACAAAATAGACGAATGGGAGCGCTACCACCAGGAAACCACCGACTGGGAAGTACGGGAATACCTGCGCCTTTACTAGCCGATGAGCGCTGACTATTCAGTATTTGATCTCGGCGATTTTGAGTTGCAGTCGGCTGTGGTATTGCCCGACGCAAAGCTCGCCTACAAAACCTATGGCAGCTTAAATGCGAGCCGGAACAACGTGGTGGTGCTGCCGACTTTTTATACCGGCAGTCATATGCGTAACGAGGGATTTTTCGGGCCGGGTCGGGCAATCGACCCGGCACGTCATTTTGTGATTTCAGTCAACCTGTTCGGCAACGGTATCTCATCATCGCCGAGCAATACGCCGGCCCCGTTTAATGCCGCCAGCTTCCCGGATATCACACTCTACGACAACGTCCGTGCGCAGTATCGATTGCTCACCGAAGAACTCGACGTCGAGAAAGTCGCGCTCGTTACCGGCTGGTCCATGGCCGGTTGCCAGTCATTTCAGTGGGCTGCTCAGTATCCGGACTTCGTCAACGCGATACTGCCGTTTTGCGCATCGGCGAAAACTTCCGCGCACAATATCGTTTTTCTCGAAGGCGTTAAGGCAGCGTTGCAGGCAGATGCAGTTTACGCTGAGGGTAATTACACGCAACCACCCGTTAAGGGATTGAAGGCCTTCGGTCGCGTTTACGCCGGCTGGGCCTTCTCGCAAACCTTTTACCGCGAGCATATGTATCGCCTCAAGGGCTTCGACAGCGCCGAAGCGCTGCTGCAGGACTGGGAACAGGATCATCTCGACTGGGATGCCAATGACTTGCTCTGCAAACTGAAAACCTGGCAGATGGGCGACATCAGCGCCAATGAAATGTACCAGCACGATTTCAAGGTAGCCCTTAACGCGATCAAGGCGGAAACCATCGTCATAGCCTGCGACAACGATTTATACTTCCGCCCGGAAGACAACCAGCTCGAAATCGAACACATAATTGGTGGCGAGCTGCGCATCTACCCATCCCCATGGGGCCATTGCGTTGCGTCACCAGGCAATGACCCCGAATTTGAACATTATCTGGACCAGGCAATTTCCGAATTGCTTGTTAACTAAGTTTCCACTACCAAAACCTGGAGAAGAGCATGACCGCACCAAGCGTATTTAGAATCGCCGATATACAGGATCGTATCGACAACCTGCCGGAAAATGGCACCTATATCAAACCCTTCGTTACTACCGCGATCAGCGAATCCATGGCTGGCGGCATTAATTGCCTCAACAAGATTTCAGTACCCTGGGACCTCACCTGCGACGAAATGATTTATTGTCTGCAGGGTACCTTTCGCCTGGTGGTCGACGATATCGGCTACGAACTGAACCCGGGTGACCTGATGTTCGTGCCAAAAGACAACCACGTTAAATATGAATGCGACGATAAATGTGTCATTTTCTACACGGCCTACCCGGTCGACTGGAAACAGCGTGCCGGTATCACCCACGTGCCTGGCATCGACGCCGATGAAATGCCAGCACCTTACGAGCAGTGAGCGTAAGGCTAATTATCGAAACCTACCTGAAGGGCTGGGAGCTCGGCGACGGTGCTCTCAGCCTCAGTGTTACCGCGGACAGTTTTTGTTACGATGACCCGAATACCGGGCGCATCCAGCGCGACAAGTTTGTTGAATTTGTCGAAGATTTCAAACGCGCCGCGATAGCGATGGGTGGCGCTGAAGATGCCAATCCATTCCTGTGTTACAGCGACGTCGTCATCAAGGACGATGAACTGCCGGCAACGGTCTGGTGCTGGTGGCAGGCGGTCGGCACCGGGTTGCAGGGAAGCGCACGGGTCCAGGTTGGTGAAGAAGGTGTGCTGCATGAAAAGATTGCCTACTTTTCGCGTCTGCCCGAATAACCACGAGTGAAGGCGTCATTGAAAGCATGAAAATGAGTAAATCCTGCGGCGAAGCATTGATGCACTTACTCGAGGCCTACGGTGTGACCACTGTTTTCGGCATACCTGGCGAGCACACCCTGGAATTGTATCGGGGTATTGAGAAAAGCAATGTTCGCGCGGTGACCCCGCGTAACGAACAGGGCGCAAGTTTTATGGCGGACGGTTATGCGCGGGTGACCGGTAACCCGGGCGTCTGCACCCTCATCACCGGTCCGGGCGTGACCAACGCGGCGACCGGCATCGGTCAGGCATATGCAGATTCGATTCCCATGCTGGTTGTTTCGAGCGCCAACGACAGTCCTTCGCTCGGTAAGGGCTGGGGACGACTGCATGAAACCACGGACCTGTGCGCCATCACTCGGCCGATCACCGCGTTCAGCGCCATGGTTCACGACCCGGCCGAAGTTCCTGAACTGATCGCGCAGGCATTTACCGTGTTTCGTTCGCGACGACCGCGACCGGTGCATATCGCGATCCCGATCGACGTGATGGAAATGCCGGTAACCGATACCTGGCAGCCTTACCCAATTCCCGGCTTACCGATTGCGGGAGCCACCGAAATCGCCGCGGCCGCGACGCTACTGGCGAAGTCCACCCAAACTGTGATCATGGTTGGCGGAGGCGCCCAACACGCCAGTGCCGAAGTGACCCGACTCGCCGAACGCCTCAATGTCGGCGTCATTGCGTCAAATGCCGGCAAGGGCATTGTTGCCGACAGCAATCCTTTAAGCCTCGGTGGTGGGATCATCAGCCCCGCAGTACAGGCTTATCTCGGGCAGGCCGAAGTAGTGCTCGCGATTGGCACCGAGCTCGGCGAGGCAGACAGTTTCATTTACGACCTGCCAGTTAATGGCAAAGTGATTCGTATCGATATCGACCCCACGCGTTTCAGCGACGCGTTTCCGGCCAGCATTGCAATTCTGGGTGATTCCCGATCCGCCTGTGAACAATTACTCGCAACCCTGGAAGGTCGCGAGATCAACACAACCAGGGTCGATGTGGCTACCGCGCTCGAGCAGGTGCGCGCACAGCAAAGCGCTGACTATACCGATGTCGAACGCCAGCACATTCGCCTGCTCGACGCATTACGCGATGAAATTCCGGATGACGCCGTTATCATGGGCGATATAGCCCAGCTGGTTTACACCGGCACCGCGGCAATGAAAACCCTGTTACCGCGCACCTGGTTTTATCCGGCCGGGTTCGGAACCTTGGGTTGTGCCCTGCCGGATGCGATCGGCGCCAGGCTTGCCGCCCCGGAAAAAACCGTGATAGCACTGGTCGGTGATGGCGGTTTCATGTTCACCGTCAACGAACTCGCAACCGCGGTCGAAGAGAATCTTTCGCTTCCAGTCATCATCTGGCACAACCACAGCTACGCGATGATCCGTGACGGCATGGTCAAACGCGGCATCCCGGAGATTGGCGTCAATCCACAAGCACCCGACTTCGTCAAACTGGCCGATGCTTTCGGCTGCCCTGGCAGCCGGGTCGATAACGAAGCCGGCTTCAGGCAGGCGCTGAACGCAGCCATGGCACACGCAGGACCCAGCCTGATCATCGTCATGGAAAATGATGCCTGGCTGGTTTAATCAACCGGGGCTGACAGTGATTTGGGGGATAACCCTGTCGCCGGCGAAGATTATAAAGGGGCCATAGACGAAGCTTATCGCCAGCCGGCACGGTCCATTAATTGCACCGCAGCACGATTGTTTTCGCCGAGATGAGTCAGGTTGAGATTATCTCCCCTGAATTCTCCAAATGATAGCAAGGTTGCTGATATTTTCGCATCAGCTACCACCGGGTATTCATTGTTAACCTCGGCATACCATGTCTGCGACTCTGCATTGAGCAGGAATTCGAGCAAACGCTCAGCCGCTTCGCGATGCGGTGCGTACCTGGTGATCCCGGCGCCGCTAACATTTATATGCGCTCCACGACCCGCCTGGTTTGGCCAGAAAACTCCGAGGCTGGAGGCCACTTCCTGGTCCTTTTCCTTATCACTATCGACGAGTCGGCCGAAGTAGTAGGTGTTGGCAATCGCAATGTCGCACAGCCCGGCCGCAGCAGCGCGTAATTGATCGGTATCGCCGCCGCCGGGTTTACGTGCGAAGTTGGCCACCAGCTCCCGCGCCCAGGTTTCGGTTTCTTCAACGCCATGCGCTTCGATCATCGACGCTACCAGCGACTGATTGTAAATATTGCCAGATGAGCGGATACAGATTCTTTGCTTCCATTTTTCATCAGCGAGCGCTTCGTAGGTTGATAATTCAGTTGGATCGACCCTGTCTTTCGCGTAAAAAATAATCCGTGCACGTTGCGACAATCCAAACCAGTAATTATCTTTATCGCGCAAATTTGCCGGTATTCTCGAGTTCAATTTTGAATTAACGATGGGCTGCAGAACACCGGCTTCCCTGGCGCGTTGCAGTCGTCCAGCATCAGTAGTAATGAAGACGTCCGCCGGGGTCGACCGCCCCTCGGATTCGAGACGCTTGAGCAGGGCATCTGCTTTTGCAGTTATCAGGTTAAAACCGATACCGGTTGCAGCCTCAAACTTTTCAAGCAACGGTAAAATCAGCGCTTCCTTGCGTGCCGAGTAAACATTGACTTCATCGGCTTGAACGACGCTCTGGCCGAACACCAAAAACAAGCAAAGGGCGCCTGAAATTATCGGCTTTGCTGCCATCAGAATGCGGTACATCTCAAAATCTCCAGCAATGATATCGAACGAGGTTGGTTAAATTAGCAAATCCTAAATGCGAATGCAAATGTTAATCATTCGCATTTGTAATATCAACAACTACTATTCTAAATCTGTTCGGCTAAAGCTTACTTGATCGAAGTCAAGTCGCAGATCTGATGGTTGCCCTCGCGCAGGAAGGTCCTTATGATGCCTTGCAGATTTATTCTGAGGATCGGATTATGAATTTCGGCATCACCAAAACCATTCCCGCGAAGGCCGGGGTCGAAGTCCTGGATTCACTCTTTGACGGTAGTCGTAAAGAGTACGAGTTTCACATGGCGGGCAGTGAACCGAAGCGACTCAAGCCGGGCGATTACGTTTACACGATATTCAATGATCAGTTGCATGGTCGCCTGAGAATCAGAGAATTTATCACTGGCGCTACCAATCCTGCTTCGGGTAAACCACGCATTCTAATAATTGTCGAAGCCCCGGGGCATCGCTTGCAGTCTCCGCTTCCGAAAAGAGGCCATCGCGGCACCCGCTATACCGAAGGCGAAGACTGGCCGGGCTAGCCTGCCCAAATTGGCGGACGACAGGCTGCCCAATCCAGGTGACTTTCCAGCATCGCTGATACCTGCAACAGCAGATCATCCTCACCCAGCTGCCCGGCCAGCTGCACCGCACAGGGCGGTTCATCGACAGCCAGTTGAACCGGTAGCGAGGCGGCGGGCTGGCCGGTCATATTACAAACATAGGAAAAGGGTGCGAAGGCCGCTCCCTGTGCCGCCCAGCGCTGGTAATCAAAAGCCTCGCTGCGACTATCAAATTCACCGACCGCCACCGGATCACTCGCCAATGCCGGGGTCAACAACAAATCGAGCCCCTGCATCGAGTTCATCAGGCGGACGCTGTTTTGATGAGCACTCAGTCGTGCACGGTAATGTACCATCGCATCGCTTGCCGCTACCTTTTCCATTAGATAGCGGGTCATGGCTTCGAGCTCCTGCGGTTCGGGCGCCCGCCCTACTTCGGCGCTACGGCGTTCGATTTCGTAGACCACGTCGAACATCCACAGGATGTCCATCCATTCGCCAAACTCGAATTCTTCCGGATAGGCATACTCGATCAGTTGATGACCCGCGGCAGCAAGAAGCTCGCTAACCCTCTCGACTGCAGCGACCTGGCGGGCCGGGGTCTGATCACCAGACGGCGTGGTGGTACATACGCCGATTCTAAGTGGCGGCAGTTCCTGCTTCAGGCAATCCAGATAGGAAGGCACCCGGCGATGCACCTGGTAACGATAACCAATAATGGGGCGCGCTGTTGCATCGAGCGCAGCCGCACTATCGCGCACCGATCGGGTTAACACGTGATCCGAGTTAAACCCGCTCGCGAGTTCCGGCTGTGCAGCGTCAACCGGATTTAGACCCGTGGTCGGTTTGAGACCATAAACCCCGCAACAGGCGGCTGGAATTCTGATCGAACCACCGAGATCGGTACCATGCGCAATCGGCACCATGCCGGATGCAACCGCGGCACCGGCACCACCGCTACTACCACCGGTGGTCATGCCGACATCCCAGGGATTCAGAGTGACGCCACGGAAGCTGGGCTCGCAGACAAAATCCTCCGCAAATTCAGGCGTATTGGATTTCCCAATCACCACCAACCCGGCTTCCCGCCAGCGCTTTACAATCTCGCTGTCCGCGCGGGGCGCCACATCCTCGAAAAAACGACAGGAAAAGGTAGTCGGCATATCCCTGGTAAAGACATTGACGTCTTTGACCAGGAATGGCACTCCGCTTAGTGGCCTGTTGGCACCGCCTGAGTATGGCGTGGCGCGCGCATTAGTATAATTTTCCATGACCACCGCATTAAGCCGGGGATTAAGCGTCTCTATGGCGTCAATTGCGGCCACGATAACTTCGGCAGGAGAGTAATCGCCCTGCGCGATCGCGGTCGCCAGACCGACGGCATCGTAATTTGCATATGCAGAAAGCTTCACTATGTGCTCCTCCGAGACGTTACTGTAACTACCATACATTTTTCGAAAACTATTTGGTATTCAATCAAGCCGATCTCTATACTCGACGAATCCAGGCTGAGGTATCGAGTTCAGGTTATTCCCACATGGTCGAGCTATCCGCTACTGATCAACAAACTTTCGACGACGATGGTTTTTTAATTGTCGACGAGTTGATCGATGCCGATACGATACCAATTCTCCGTCGGGCATTCGACGACCTGTTCAGCGGTAAATTTGAGACCGGAGTGCGCCCGGACGAAGTCAACTGGCAGGAGGCTGACGGAGACCCCGGCCTGACGCGACAGATTTGTAATGGCTGGAAAGCCAATCGCGATATTGCGCGCATCGTCCTGGATAAATCGGTTGCCCGCACAATCGCAGGTTTGGCGGGCTGGCCCGGGGTGCGCATCATGATCGATAACGTACTGTGGAAACCCCCCGCCACCCGATCACTCGGCTTCCACCAGGACAGCGCCTACCTGGCATGGTTTACACCATCCGATTTACTGACCTGCTGGATCGCACTGGATGATACGCATGCCGATGGTGGCACTATCGAGTTTGTGCGGGGATCGCACAAATGGTCATTGCGCGCAGCGGAAGGCGAGTTTCACGCGCCGCAGGATTATCGTAAACCGATGCGCAAAGCGGCTGAACACGAAGGCCTCGAAGCGGAAATTGTATACGTTGAAGTAGCTGCTGGCGGCGGCTCCTTTCATCATGGCTGGACCTGGCACGGCTCGGGTGCCAACCAGAGCCTCAAACCGCGACGCGCGCTGGTGTTGCACGCCATGCGTAGCGATGTTGAATACCAGCCACAGAACTTTGCGCAGGGTACCGGCCCGATCTACAGTCGTTATAAGCGTCTCGGCGATAATACGCTGGATGAAAACTACTTCCCGATCCTGTGGCGAGCCGATGGTTACCGCACGCCGCAAATCGACGATTTCCTGGAGCGGGGTAGCAATGTCTGATATTTCAAATGGTTCAGCCCACAAGGCGTTAAACGCACTCACCAATACCCGTTTCACGACCTATTGGCTGGATAGCCTCGATCCGGTTGGCGACGAACCCGCCCTGCAACAGGACAGGCAATGCGACCTGCTCATTGTCGGTGGTGGCTTCTGTGGGCTGTGGGCATCGATTCAGGCCAAAGAGCAAGACCCGCAACGCGAGGTCGTGCTGATCGAAGCCAAAAGTGTCGCTAACGGCGCAAGTGGTCGGCCGGCCGCAATCATGTCGACCTCGGTGATGCATGGCATCGACAACACCGAACGTATATTCCCGGCCGACGTCGCGGAACTGGAAAGACTGGGGCGGGAAAACATGGATGGGTTCCGCCAGGCGGTCGAGCGCTATGATATCGACTGCGACCTCGAATGGGGTGGTGAAATGAAGGTTTCGATTGGCGACCAGGGGCTGGATACGATCGAGGAAGATTACCAGCTGTATCTCAAGTACGGCCACCAGGCGGTAAAACTTGATAAAGCGGGTGTACAGGCGGAAATCAAATCTCCGATATTCCATGGCGGTGCCTGGTCGCAAAAACGCAGCGGCGCGGTACATCCGGGTAAACTGATCCGTGGATTAAAACGGGCCGCCCTCAAGCTCGGCGTGAAGTTATATGAAAATACACCTCACTTGAGTAATCACAAAACCAGTGGCGGCATCACGGTAACAACCCCACAGGCTAATATCACGGCGCGCAAGGTGCTACTGGCGACCAATGCCTGGGCAGCCGGGCATCGACATATCAGTCGCCGGGTCGCGGCAATCCGGGACCGCATCATCGTCACCGAGCCGCTGACCGACGCGCAGATGCAGCAGATCGGATGGCAGCATCGCCAGGGCATCTACGACACACGCACCCAGCTCAACTACATGCGCCTGACCGCGGATAATCGAATTTTATTCGGTGGTCGGCTGGATTATTTTTTTGGCAATGACACCGATCCGGCCCTCGACAGGACGCCACAACCATTTGTTCGCCTGGTGCAATCTTTCTACCGGACTTTTCCGCAACTCGCCGACGACATCCGCTTTTCACATGCCTGGAGTGGGCCTATCGGACTGACCACACGCATGGCAGTGCACTATCAAAAGTATCATGACGGTGACATGGTGTTCGCCGGTGGTTATTCGGGTTTCGGCGTGACCGCATCTCGATTTGGCGCTCGTGTCGGGCTCGCGATTCTGGATAAACAGGATATCCCGGAAACCCGGATGCAATTTGCGCTGACCGTTCCCGACTATATCCCGCCGGAGCCGTTTCGCTGGATCGGCGCCAAGATCACCATGTATGCGCTCGATACGCTCGATGAAAAGGGCGGATGGCGCAAGCTCTGGATCGCCATGGTGCAAAAAATGGGGTTCCCGATCACCTTGTGAAAACGGGCAAGGTCGTGGCAATCAGCGAGACATTCAAAAAAATCGGTTTACCCGATAGTCTGACTACCGGGGATGCAACCAGGTCGGCAGAAAGCTGTAAGGATCGCGATTGATGGTCTCATTGTAGGGAATATTGCGCGCTTTCAGTTTGGGCTGTAATTCTCCCGCTTTACCGACATCGAACAGGTCCGTGGCACCACCGACGAATTCCCCGCCCACGTAAATCTGCGGGATGGTTGGCCAGTCATTCTGCTGGTTTAGTACCGCCAGAATTTTCCCGCCGCGGTCGTTCTCCTGAAAAGCAACCGAGTCGAGGTCGACTGTGACGTAAGGGATATCGCAGGCGGCCAACATCTTGCGTACCGACCAGCAAAATTCACACCATTCCAGTGCGAACATGAGCACCTGGTCCTGGTTCTCCCGCAGAATCGACTCAACTTCGGCCACTGCTGCCGGGTCCAGTTCGACCGCTACTTCGGGCTCGGATTCGGCGGGCTCATCCGCGGCCGCCTCGCTGACATCGAAACGATAGCCCGGGGTCGAGCGGGAAATCTCAATTTCTGCCGCGTTCATATCTTCCACGATGCTTTCGAACAGCGGCGTCGACAGATAACGCTCCCCGGTATCGGGCAACATGCACAGAATGTTAGACCCGGCGGGAGCAGTTTCGGCAATCTGCAATGCGCCAGCAAAAGTTGCCCCTGAGCTGGTGCCGACGAATATGCCTTCCTTCTGCGCCAGATCCATGGTGCACTGGATAGCAAAATTGCCATTGATGGGGATCATCTCGTCAATCAGATTTGCTTCGACGGCTTCCTCGGCGAACCTGGGAATGAAGTTCGGTGTCCAGCCCTGCATCAAGTGTGGCCTGAAACTCGGATGCGTCTGGTACGTGCCGTCGGGATTTCGTTGCTGGGGAATACCGCTACCGAGAATCTGGGAATTGTCCGGCTCGCAGACCATGATCCTGGTGTCGGGGCTCCTTTTTTTCAACACCCGTGAAACCCCGCCGAGCGTGCCACTGGTGCCAAAACCGGTGACCCAGTAGTCGAGCCCGATTTCGGCGAAGTCATCGAGAATCTCAACCGCGGTGGTGCGCTCGTGCATCTCGGCGTTGGCAGGGTTATCAAACTGACTGGGCTGCCACCAGCCATGCGCCTCGACCAGTTCATTTACCTTGGCGATCATGCCTGTTCCCATGTCCGACGCGGGAGTCAATATGACCTTCGCACCGAGGAAGCGGATCATGCGGCGTCTTTCGATACTGAAATTTTCCGCCATTACGATCACTAGCGGATATCCCTTTTGCGCGCATACCATGGCCAGGCCGATGCCGGTGTTGCCGCTGGTGGCTTCGACGATGGTTTGCCCGGGTTTGAGCGCACCGCTGCGCTCCGCATCCTCGATCACGCCCAGTGCGAGGCGGTCCTTAACCGAACCCATCGGGTTGAAAGATTCGATCTTGACGTAGATATTGACATCTTGTGGCCCCAGGTTGTTAATCCTGACCGCCGGAGTGTTGCCGATGGTTTCGAGAATACTTTGATATAAATGTCCCATTTTCTCCCCCTTCCCCGCATGGTCTGCAGATTTACTTTTATCGCCGCAGGCACTCGGATGCCAGACGGTTCAGGCCATTACATCGCCACCATCCGACTATTCGCTGCAGGGCCAGGTATCCGGCATCCAGCGGCCTTCCGGCAGAAGAGTGTTCGCATTTCCACAGGCGATCTCGAGTTGTAACTGGGAAAGTCGTTGCACCTGGCGCAGATCGACATCTTCGAAATGTGTCTGATAGGTATAGGCGCGCCAAAAATCGATGTCCTTTAATTTCGCGTTGGCGAACCTTACCCTGGAAATATTGGAATATACAAAGCTGACGTTATTCAGTTCTGCTCCGGAGAAATTTACCCGCCCAAGCTCTGATTTGGACCAGTCTATATCCGATATCGTGGCATTGTTGAAACTGGCACGTGAAAACTCCGATTTCGTAAGCTTCGAATTTTGCAGTGTCACCTGGTCAAAATTCGCCCGGTAACCTACCGCCTTGGTCAGATCGCTGTTGTCGAAACGGCTGCGCGCAGCGCTGGTGCGGACTATATTGGTTTTAACCAGGCTCGCACCTGTAAAATTACTATCATCGAACGTACTAAAGGCCAGATTGGCGCCGTCGAAGCGGCTGCCAGTAAAATTTGAATCATCCAGCATCTTGTTGGTTTTCTTGCAGCCGCTCCAGTCCATTCCGGGCGCACGACGGTCGTTGCATTTCGCATAGGCCTGGTTGACCGAAACCAGTAACGCCAGACATATGAACATTAATGTTTGTTTTACTTTTTTCCCTTCCATTTCTTCAACCACTTGACTGGGTATATCCAAGTTTGACTGCAGTACTCCGATTAAATTCCGTGCTTATCCTAAGGCGGCAGCTGGACGTTGACTATACCTGATTTGTCAATTTTTTGCTGGCGCAGCACTTCAACCACCCCCTGCTGAAATGATTAACACGGTGCCGGCCAGATGGTCGGGTAGGTAATCGACAACATCGACAAGGCGACAATCGCTATCCAGTACCAGGCTTTGTTCAGGCTATGGGACGTATCGATTTATCGCGCAAGTACGTCGCTGATAGTTGCAAAAGCATTCAAATTGACATTATCCAGGTCGAGCCTGAGCGGCTCATCCTGCGACGACAGTTTAACGATGCTGACCTCGGTAACCGGGTCGATGTAAATCCACTGGCTATGGATGCCAATCGCGAGCATCGCGCGGTGCTCGTTACCGGTCTGGTACCACTTGTTGCGATAACTGCCCGCCGGAAATTCCTTGGCAGACTCACCACGCTCCCAGGCTTCACGGTTGCCACCGTCGCTACAATCCTCAATCCACCGCTGCGGTATCACCTGTTGTGCATTGGCGTAGCCATGATTACGCACCAGTTCAGCAAAGCGCAACAGGTCCCGCGGCAACACGCAAATCCCGCCCGCTGTGCGTGGCGCCCCCTTGCGATCCACCGTGATATAAGCATCGGCTTCAGCACCCATGGGTTGCCACAGGCAGCGTGACATCAGGCTTGCCAGGCGTTCTCCACTGGCCCGCTCCAGCACCCAGCCGAGCAAATCCGAGTTGGGTGACTTGTAGCGCCATACCTGGCCATGATCCCCGTCAAGACGTCCCACCGAACACAGAAATTCGTGCAGGTTCTGGTCGATCGAATCGATATCGCAGGGATGCCAGGCGGTCGCGGTGCGATACTCGACAAACTTGCCTGAAGTCGCCAGGTAATCCTCGTCAAAATCGATATTGACCACCATGTCCAGCACCTGTTGCAGGCTCGCGTCACGATAGCCCGAATCGGCCAGCTCGGGGATATATGCGACTACGGGTTTGCGTGGATCGAGTACGCCCTGCTCGACCAGCACCCCGGCCAGGATCGCGGTGATCGACTTGCTCACCGAAAATACAATGTGCGGGCTGGTTTCGATAGCTGGGTCGACATACCACTCGTGCACCAGTTTACCTCGATGCGCGACCAGTAACGCATCGCTATTGGAAACTTCGAGCCAGTCCAGCAACGACCATTCTTCGCCGCCCGATCCCGGCACTTTTACGCCTGCAACACTATCCACGGGCGCCGGGTCAAGTTCACTGACGACAGCGCCGCAGGGAATCGACTCGGTCGGAATAATTTCGCGGACATGGTGGAACGCCCAGCGATTATTGGGCGGTAATCGCCAGTTGGACAGGTTTAATGTATCGGGTCTGCTTAACACTATTCAATCTCGGTGATAATTTTCTGGTTATTGGAATCGAGAACGGTCTGACACATTTCGAGATGCAGACGTCCGCCGCTGTTGTAGGGATGCGATTCGAGCACGGTTTCGTTGAGCACGATACCGAGCCCTGGTTCGCCTGGTGCCGGCATATAGCCTTCCTCCCAGTCCAGCGGTCGCTTCAGAATCGCGTCGTGAAAATCGGTCTGGATCGTTTCCAGGATCAGAAAGTTAGGGCAGCTGAACGCCACCTGGGCCGCGGCGGCGTGAGCGATCGGCCCGCAATAAATATGTGGCGCAATCTGCGCATTGAATAATTCCGCCATGGCGGCGATTTTTTTGGTTTCCCAGACACCGCCACTGCGACCTATATCCGGTTGCAGAATCGAAACCCCGGCTTTGAGGGCCTGGTGAAACTCTACCCGTGTGGTCAGACGTTCACCAGTCGCCACCGGGATCGTGGTCGATGCCGCGACCCTGGCCAAAGCTTCCATCTGATCGGGCGGACAGGGTTCTTCGAACCACAGCGGGTCGTAAGCTTCGAGGCGTCGTGCCAGTCGGATCGCGGATGACGTCGTCATCTGGCCGTGCGTGCCGAACAGGATATCGGCACGGTCGCCGACTGCTTCACGAATCTTGCGTATGTTGTCTTCACAACGGCTCAATTCGGTCAGCGACAGTTCACGCCCGCCCTGAATGCCATAAGGCCCCGCGGGGTCCTGCTTCACCGCGGTGAAGCCCATGTCGACATAGTCGAGCGCGCGCGCGGCGGCCGCGTCGCCATCGTGGTACACGTCGGGGGCACCTTCATCGGGATTGCCGTCGTCGGTCACCGCCTCGGGATAAAGATAGGTGTAGGTGCGCAGGCGATCATGAAACCTGCCACCCAGCAACTGGTAGATCGGCTGCTCATGCGCCTTGCCGAGAATATCCCAGATGGCGATTTCGATGCCACTGAATACCCCCATCATGCTGATATCGGGGCGTTGCGTGAAGCCGGCTGAGTAAACCCGGCGGAACATGGTTTCGATATGATGCGGATCTTCGCCGGCAATAAACCGTTCGAAGGTATCTTCGACCATCGCGCAGGCAATATCGCCCGATACCGGGATGCCATAACATTCGCCAATGCCTTCGATGCCATCGTCGGTGGTGACTTTGACGATCACCCAGAACGAACCGCCGATACCGCTCGGCGGTACCGTAACCCAGGTTTTGATATCCTTCAGAATCATGCTCTAGTCCGGCGTTTACAAACCCCGCTAACTTAACCCAATCGTTTATCTTTCGAAACTAAAATCTGGATCGGGAATGCGTTGTTACGACACTGGTAATACCACCAGTTGCGCTATCTCGACATGTTTCGGTTGCTGCAGCGCGTATAACACGGTTTGCGCGACATCCTCCGGCTGCAGGCATTGCTCGAAACTGTCATAAAACGCCTCCGCCCGCCGCGCATCACCGAGGCGTTGCCCGGCAAAGCCGGAGCGCACCAGGCCGGGCATGATTTCGGTTATGCGAATCCCCCTGCCGGCGTAATCGAGACGCAGGCTTTCGCAGAAACCGTGGACTGCGAATTTGCTACTGACGTAGGCAGTACCGGTGGCATAGGGTTTCAGACCCGCGATAGAACCCATGTTGACAATGTGCCCTGAGCCACGAGCCAGCATACCATCGATCAGTGCGTGGGTAAGTCGTATCGTGCCCTGAACATTGGTTTCGATAATATTGCACCACTGCTCGGCGCTACCTTCCTCGAACATTCGTCGACCGCCTACGTCGTGCCCGGCATTATTGACCAACGCTGCGATCTCCCTGAATTCCTCTGGCAAAGACTGCACTACCTGACTGACGGCGGCACTGTCGGTGACGTCGAGCACCAGCGGGTAAAGCGCATCACCCAGCTGCGCTGCCAGTTGCACCAACCTGTCCTGGTTACGCGCCGCCGCGACGACGCGAAACTGACGCGCTACCAGCAAGCGGCAAATGGCAGCGCCGATGCCGCTACTGGCTCCGGATACCAGGACTACCGGGTTGGGGGAATCAGCTTCATTCATCAACGGGTGACCAGTTCATTTTTGATGGATTCCAGCAACTTATCCATCTGCCGCGTCGAAATACCCGCCGAGCAGCGCGCCACGTGCTGGATCGGCGGTGGTTGCGGCAATTCAGCATTGCCAATACGAAGCCCCCGACTGTCGCTGCGACGTCCGCCTTGCTGACGCTGCTCGAGCACACCCAGGTTGACCAGGCCGATACCAAGGCCGCTACGCACCGCGTTGACCATGCCATCGATACTCGGACATTCGAACACCACGTGCAGACTGCGCTCGCTGGCGGCCAGCGCCTGTTCCGCCCAGGCCTTGTAAAAACAATCCTTATGATAGGCAACGAATGGAATGGGCCGCGTGGTATCGAGCACAAAGTCCTCCGCCAGTAGCCACACTACCTGTTGTTGACCCAGGCGCTGATCCGTCGGCAGTAGCTCGGACTCAAACACCTCGATCAGCGCCATATCGATTTCCCCGTCGCGCAACCAGCGCACCAGTTCCGGGGTATGGGCAACCCGTGAAGTCAGCGCAACATTGGGAAAACTGGTGGAGAAGCTCGACAGTATTTGCGCCATCCCGGGCGCGCTGATGTCCTCGGTGATGCCGAGGCGTAGCTCGCCGGTCAGATCGCTCTGATGGAAGCTGGCATAAGCCTCGTCATGCAACTTGACCAGGCGCTGTGCGTAATCGAGTAATTTTTCACCGTCGCTACTTAAGCCAAGCTTTCCATCCGTGCGCGCAAACAGGCTACGGTTAAGCTTTTGCTCAAGCCGTTTCATCTTGTGACTGACAGCCGATTGAGACAGGTTCAGGCGTTTTGCGGCACGGGTTATGCCGCCGGATTCTACGATCACGGCCAGGGCACGCATGGAATCGATATCCAGTGTCGGCATTATGACAAATTTCGATGGAAGTTATGAAAATATATCGTTTTGTTCATAAAGACACAATCGGTATATTCATCCGTTGGCATTACATAAAGAATTCCCATGACCCAATACAGTAATATTTTCCAACCCCTGGAGCTGCGCCATCGTCGTCTCGACAATCGCATCGTCTTCGGTGCGCATACCGCCAACATGTCCGACCTGGGCTTGCCCGGCGAACGCCATCGCGGCTACTACGAAGAACGCGCCATCGGCGGTACGGCCATGATCGTGGTCGAGCCGATGCCGGTACATGCGACCGCGGTACTGACGCGCGGCAACTTCCGCCATTGCGACGATGAAGTCGTCCCCCATTTCCGCAAAATTACCGACGCGGTGCACGCGCATGGCACCACCATTTTGCAACAGCTTTACCATGTTGGTCAGCACGGTGATTCTGCCCTGTCGTTCATGCCGCACTGGTCGCCTTCAGGACTTGCCTCCTATCACGATTCAGACGGCAGCCACGCGATGCGCGAAGTCGAGATCGTGGAAGTGATCGACTGTTTCACCAAAGCAGCGCAGCGTTGCCAGGCGGCGGGATTCGACGGGGTCGATATTTTCGCCGCCTACCACAGCCTGCTCGATCAATTCTGGTCTGCCTGGTCGAACAAGCGCGACGATCAGTGGGGGGGATCGCTGGCAAACCGATGCCGCCTGTCGTTGTCAGTCATCAATTCGATTCGCGCCGCCTGCGGCGAAGATTTCATCATCGGTATGTCCATCGGTTTTGCCGCGAACACTCCTTTCGTCATGACCCTCGAAGATGTCCAGGAAGTGATTTCACTGCATGATCAAACCGGCAATCTCGACTACGTCTCCTGTGGTTCGGGTAACTACGTCGACTATGACCGGGTCATGCCGACCTTTGTCCACGGCGAAAAACAGGGGGTGCCGCTCGCCGCGGCACTCAAGCAAACCGTCAAACACGCGAAAGTAACCGCCGAGAGCCATATCCGTACGCCCGAAAATGCCGACTACACCATCGCCAGCGGTGATTCAGACCTGGTTTCTATCGTACGCGGGCAGATAGCCGATCCTCACCTGGTGAACAAGGCGCGGGCCGGACGCGAGGCAGATATTCGTGGCTGCATTTCCTGCAACCAGATGTGCTGGGGACGGCGCTCGCGTGACTACTGGATTTCCTGCCTGATCAACCCGTCAGCCGGACGTGAATTCGAATGGGGTGGCGATCGATTCGATAAAACCGCCATGCCGAAAAGTATACTGGTGGTCGGTGGTGGACCAGCGGGCATGGAAGCCGCTCGCGTCGCCGCGGAGCGTGGTCACCGGGTTACCCTGGTCGAAGCGCTGGGCGACCTGGGAGGTCAATTTCGGCTCGCCGGCCTCGCGCCTCGCCGCGGCCAGATCACCGAGCTGATGGGCTGGTACCTGCAACAGTTCGAAAATCTTGGCGTCGAGGTACGCTATTTCTCGCCCATGGATGAACAGGAAATTCTCGAGTTCGGCGCCGACGAAGTCGTGCTCGCAACCGGCTCTTTGCCGGATGGGCTGGCCAAACAGCGCTGGCTGCCCGACGCCGATGAGCTACCCGGGTTGAGCCATGGCAAGGTATTCCCCTGCGAGGAAGTCTTTCGTGACCAGGCCGACCTGGGCAAGACGGTGATCGTCCTCGACGAAGGCGGTAACTGGCGCGGTACCGGCACCGCCTGGTACCTGGCCGACAGGGGCCACGAAGTTACTATCGTCACCCCCGACCCGATGATCGGCAGGGAATTAACGCACACCACCGCGGATTTTCAAATTCGCGCCAGCCTGGCAAAACTCGGAGCCCGCTTCATGCTCGAATCGGTGATCGAGCACTGGCACGGCAACCGCGCCGAGATTCGATCACTGCTGGATGGATCCACTTCTAGCGTCGAAGCATCGGCGATCGTCACCGCCACCACCAACGTGGTTTACAACGAGGTCGAACTGGCGCTGGCTGAAACCGATATCGATTTTCACGTGATCGGCGATGCCGCCGCACCGCGGCAGGCGCCCTACGCATTTCACGACGGCCGCAAGATCGGCCTCACGCTTTAAACGGAGACAGCAGACATGGCCGAGCTCGATGGCGTCAACCTGGCAATGCAGACACCCATGCATGCCGATGGCAGCATTGATTATGCACGCTGGGAAGCGTTGATCGATGTTTACATCGATGCCGGGGTTCACGGCCTGGTACTCGGCGCAGGTACCGGCCAGCACCCTTACCTGACACGCGACGAATGCAATCGGCTCTACGAACTCGGTGCGCGGCGCATAGACGGTCGTTGCAATCTGATTTGCCAGACATCGGCACTGGTAGTCGATGAAGTGATTGCACGTTCGCGCCATGCACAGGGGCTCGGGGCCGACGCGTTGATGATCCTGCCGCCTTACCTCGAGGGTCCCGAAGATGACAACGGCCTGTTCGAGTTTTATCGCAGCATCGATACCAGGGTCGAAGTCGATATCGTCGGTTACAACATTCCACAAACCACCGGTATCGGAATTTCAGTCGAATTGTTCAAAAAACTCAATCAACTGGATCACTTCAATTACATCAAGGACAGTGCCGGCGATTTGACGACCCACCAGGAATACCTCGCCACCGGTTACCCGGTTCTGAACGGTTGCGATCCCAATACCGTGTTCGCTTTTATCGCCGGTGCCCAGGGCTGCATCTGGGGCGGCGCCAACTACATGCCGCGAGAAAGCGTGCAACTCTATAACCTGGTCGCCAGTAGCGATCATGCTGGCGCGATGGCATTGTGGCAACGCATGATTCCGTCACTGCTTTGTATCTGGCGCGGTCAATATATCCCGAAGGTCAAGGCCGCCAGCCGCTTACGCGGCTTCGACGGTGGCAGCGTACGCGCACCCCTGCATAATCTGGACGAGGCGGCATTAGCGGAACTCGAAGCCAGCCTCGAACCCCTGAACCAGGACTAAACTGGCCATGGCGACACGACGCAGAAGAAAAGGTGGCAGCGCAGCCCGACGCGCGGCGGTGGCAAGCGCCGCCGTTTTGCATCACCCGGAGATAAGACGTGGCATTCCGATCATGGAAGTCACCAACCAGGAAGGCGTGGAACTGATCCATGATTTCGCGATGCGCGTCGCGGAAGAAATCGGTTGCGATTTTCAGGACCAGGAATCGCTCGATTACTGGCGCCAGACCGGCGCCGAGATCGACGGTGAACGCGTCCGCATCGGGCGCGAGGAATTACTCGAGCTGATCGGCAAGATCCCGTCTTCCTACCTGCACCACGCGCGCAACCCGGAACGCACGGTACGCATCGGTGACGGTCACGCGGTGGTCTCACCTTCTTACGGTGCACCCTTTGTACGCGACATGGAGGGCGTACGTCGCTACGCGACGCTGGAGGATCTGAACAACCTGCAAAAGCTGAATCACATGGCGTCAACGGTACATATCGCCGGCGGCACCATTGTCGAACCGGTCGATATCCCGGTACCGCATCGGCATATGCACATGACCTACAGCGGATTGAAATACTCGGATAAGCCGATCATCGGCAACGTCACCGCGCGCGAACGGGCCGAGGATACGGTAGATATGATGAAGCTCGTATTCGGTGAAGAGTTTGCCACCAACAACACCGTCACCACATCGCTGATCAACGCCAACTCACCGCTGGTGTGGGACGAAACCATGCTCGATGCGCTCAAGGTCTACGCGATGAACAACCAGGCGGTCATGTGCTCACCGTTTTCGATGGCGGCCGCGAGCACGCCGGCGAGCAATGTCGGCACGGTTGGCGTGGTGCTTGCCGAGGCCCTGATGGCGATGGCGATGACACAAATCATCCGCCCCGGCGCACCGATGCTGTTCGGGGTGCCGGCGATGACCGTCGCGCTCAATAGTGGCGCGCCGGTGCACGGTTCACCCGACTCGGCGATGGTGCAGTTCCTGTCGAGCTCGATGGCTCGCCATTACAAGTTACCGCACCGCTCGATTCTAAATGTCGCAACCTCGAAATCGGGCGACATGCAGGCCGCTTACGATTCAATGTGGGGGCTATTCCCGAGTATGCTATCCGATGCCAACTGGATGACCATGGCCGGTGGTATGCTCGAAGGCGCGCTAACAGTTGGTTACGGCAAGACGATGATCGATTTCGAACAGCTCGATGCGTTTTACCATTTCCTGCAGGGTCCGGATTTTAGCGACATCGAGGAAGTCTTCGACGCAGCCAAGCGGGTCGGGCCCGGAGGACACTTTCTCGGTGAAACCCATACCCTCAACAGCAACCTGTTCATCTTCGATTCACAGCATAATAATTCCTACGAACAATGGGATGTCGAAGGCAGACTCGACAGCGAGGCGGTCGGCGTACGCAAGGCCAGACAATGGCTCAACAAATACGAAGCACCGCCCATCGATGAGGCGCTCGACGAGGCGCTACTGGATTATATCGCCAGGCGAACCCGCGAGATTCCGGAGAAATAGGGAAAGGGTTAATTTAACTCGTCATCTTTCCAGTATTTCGTGCCTTTGACTGTCGCCTGCAGCGCCAGCCCTGTCTCGGTTAACTGGTATATAGTCATATTATCGACCGTAATCTCGCCACCGACAGCGGCCCCCTTATCTTCGGCCTTGGCTGCCGCATCGGCTTGCGCGCCAAGTGCCCAGCCACTCTCCACAAAACGATCCATGACATCATTGGCATGGAAGATAAATACCAGGCGAAAGTCTTTGGCACCGAGACCCAGGCCGACACCGACCTCGCCCATCTTCATGTAAGTGTATTTACCGCTCAAATTATCTCTGACGACGCCCTGGCCACCACCGAAACTGGCTAAAACGATATTGACATTGGCGTTGCTGAATACCGCGTAGCCGGGGGCACGGGAAACCTGGGTTTTAACATCCGGCTTTAGTTTGTAGAGCCTGGACAGAACTTTATTTTTCATGGCAAGAATAGCCTCACGCTTTTCCACCGGAGTTACACTTCCAGTCGTGGCACAGCCCCCGACTATCAATGCCATAAGCATACAAACTACCGTTGATATTCGCGCCATGTCAGGTCTCTGTTGTGAATAAAGGTGTTACGAACTGTTCAAGTTATTACTATAGGTTAAATTTTTCAGTCTGAAATCACCTCGTCGTGTTAAATAGCAGCCGCAATTAGCGGCAGTAACAGCCCCTGTACTGCATTCACTGGTGAAATTGTCGTAGTTTTAAGTTAAGTTACGCGAGTCTGACCTGGCACTGGTTTACTGACAGTGCATGTGCACATCGAATTCTACATAAGGAGCAAATACCAATGTCCGTTCTCAAGCAAACCATACTGATACTTTCCATCTCGTTATTAACATCACTGAATGCCTACGCCGATTCGTGGAGCTGCCGCCATGGCAACGATGTACGCGAGGTACATATAGAGCGAACCACACCAAACCCCGCGCCCTGCGAAGTCGTCTACAAGAAACTGACCGAAGGCGTCGAAGACCAGGTACTCTGGAGTGCACAGAATGATGGTGCTTATTGCGGCGAAAAAGCCAGTGGCTTTATCACTAAACTGGAGTCCTATGGATGGACCTGCGTCGAGACAATCCGGGACGATGCCGCTACACAGTAATATTAGTCGCCTGCCTGCGAAAGCTGACGCCTGAATATCGTGGGTCTGCTTTTGCAGGCAGGCGGTCAGATCCGGCCCCTGTTCTAGCCCTTAGTCAGGTGGCCTTTGGCAAGGTAAACCAGAAAGTACTGCCCAGGCCCGAGCCTTCGGACTCAACCCAGATTTTTCCGCCGTGCACCTCGACAATGCGCTTCACCAGCGCCAATCCTACGCCAGTGCCTCCGACATCGGCGCTCAACCTTTCAAACAGGCCAAATATCTGCTCCTGGAACCGGGCATCTACTCCGACGCCATTATCTTTCACATAGCAACAGGCCATCCCGTCTCTTTCAACTGCGCCGATATGGACAGATGGTGATTCCTGATCACCCATGAACTTGATTGCATTTTCTATCAGATTCTGGAAAACCTCAGTGAGCCTTGTCTTGTCGCCTTGTATCGATGGCATACTATCGATAACAATTTCTATTCCCAACTGGTCGATCTGGGTTTCAATTAGCTGACTGGCCTGGGTCGCGATCTCGGACAGGTCGCAGTTTACCGGATCACCAATGACACGACCGATGCGGCCCAGCTCCAGCAAATCATCTAGTAACGCACCCATCTTATCTGCAGCACTGTTAATTTTCTCTATGTCATCTCCGACCCGATCCATATCGTCGGCGTCAAGATCCTTACCTAACAAGCCGAGAAACCCCTTAATCGTAACCAGGGGTGTTTTCAAATCATGCGACACCGTGTAGGCGAAGCGCTCCAGTTCTGCGTTTTGATTTTCAAGTTCGGATGAAACCGCTTCGCGCTTTACCATTTCCTGATTAAGTTCTCTTTCTGTAGCCATCCTGAGCGCGACTTCCTGCGACAGACGGCGATTCCAGAAGATGAATATCGCCAACAGAATTAAGGCTACCGCGCTCACCTGGAAGGCCAGTGTATAGTCAGTTCTTGCCGCGAATTTTTGCCTGATCCAGGCATCGAGTATGACCTGTTGTTCCCCCGGGCTAATCCTGTCTATGGCCTTATTTAATATGGACACCAGTTCGGGAAGCTGTTTTTGTACACCCAGTGCCAGCTTGGTATCAAACTCGGTTTTACCGACAATTCTGACATTATTGAGACCAAGCTCAACAATCGTGTAACTGCACAGAGCCAATGTGCACAAGAGCGCATCGACCTCTCCAGTGGATACTGCAATAAGGCCATCCTGGATATCATCGACAGTAATGAAATCTATTTTCGGATATTGACGGCGAATTTTCGAAGCATAGCCATAGTCCCGAATCAGGGCGAGTTTCCGGTCTTTTATTACCGAGATGCTTTCAACGTAGTTTTCCCGGTTATGCATCGCGATTACGATTGGATTGGATAAATAGCTGTTGGTAAAAACAAGGTGGGATTTGAGATCGGAATCGTCCGTCTCGGATAAAATATCCACTATTCCGGATTTGGCTTTTTCAGTCGATTCAGTCCAGGTGGCACTGGGGCTCATGTCGAAGGTGATGCCTGAAATTTTTGAAATTAATTTAAGATGTTCTGCAACAATACCAATGTATTCACCCTTGGCATTAAATGCTTCATATGGCAGCCAGTTAGGGTCACCGGTAAAACTTACCGAGGGATGTTCATTGAGCCACGAGCTTTCACTATCAGTTAGCGCTATTTCCGGCACGGGTGCCGCTATGCCGACAGAAACCTGCGACAACAGGAGGATAAAAAACAGCAGTGATTTGAAATCCATGAGGTCAGGCAAGACGCTATTTCCTTTTCAACCGGTAGTCCAATATTGATTTCCTTTTAACCATGTGAGCATGATATTAATTGCTCGCGGGGCGCTCATTTATGGTCCGGGCACAGGCCAGCATTTCACAGATGATAGTCCCTGCCATGCAACCCACTCCAATAATAATCGATTTATTATAGGTCAACACTACAAAAAAACTGACCGCTTACCTGCCGCCGGACCTACTCAGCGAGACTCTCGATTTGTGCGCAGGCATGAAGCAACAGAACTTCTGCAATTACTTTTCCCTTGTCGGCACTGGCAAGGGTCGCCTGCCCAAAAACGCCCGAGGCTGACCACAGGCCCTGCCCCCTGGTGCGCGTCAGTCGACCTTCACCTTCCGCGCCGTCATCGACTGCGCGACTCATATCCACCACTTCCGGCGCAATATGCAGCATCAGGGACGTCTCATGCTCATCGGCGTGCGATCCGTAGCGCTGTTGTAACAAATCGTCAGGCAAACGCTGCAGCGCCGCATCAAGATCGAGATACTCGAAGGCGATGCCTTCGGGGAGCAAGGTTTTGGCTTCGGCAAGCGGGCGCAGCGTCGACAACCCGGTATTGATGACATAAAAACGTGACAGGCCGAAACCAGCCAGACTCGCACAGGTATCGACGATCACATCGCGCGCGGTTTCGTAGCGTAAACTGATCGAGCCCGGGTATTCGACAAACGCGGGGTAAAACGATGCATTGACAAGGGGCGCGACCACGACTGGCAGGCGCTGCATGATCTGCTCACCCAGCCAGGTGGCGATTATCGCGTCATTGTTAAGCGGCAGATGCGGGCCGTGCTCCTTGGCGGCCGCACCCAGCGGTATAACCACAACCGGATTGTCTGCAAACCACTGCTCGGCCTCGATCCAGCTAAGCGTTTCCAGCTTGACTCCTGTCTTCATTGTTCTCTATTGTTACGCGCGTTGCGGGATAGAATTGATACGATGATAACCTGACACAATACTTAAAAATACATCGGTGGCGACAACGGCCTTCCACACGGAGCTGGAGCCGGCAGCCGGGTAAGGTCGCTACAAGCTGGGTCAGCTAACGCCATGCAGGGGAAATCGAACAGCATGAATCATGAAAACTACTCGGCCTGGAATCCCGGCATCGAGTCGGAGATACCGGCGGAATATCGTGAGCTCGAAACTATTTATGATCCCGCCAATGTATTCACTACAATTAACGAGGTAAACGAGCTCGCAAAAGAAACCGGTATCAGCCCGGAAGAGTTGATCAGTTTTCGGCCGCATCGGCTGGTTTTACACGAGCTTATCGTGCGTATTACCGCCGATATCGTCGTGCTTGAAGGGGAAACTGAAGAGGACCTCGGTATCAACTTTCGCAACATCGCGCGAAAAATTTTCAGTAAATATATTATTCCCGGCCTGATGCAAATCGAGCATGGCTTTGACACCATGCGCACCCGCATCGAAGACCTGACCGCGCAGGAACTCGAGGCGGCGCTGTTACAGCAGGCACCCGCGAAACCCGCCAGGCCATCATTCTGGTCGAGTCTGCTGGGGTCGAAGCCGGGTCCCGCGGCCGCGCCAAAAAGCAGGCAGGAACGCGAGTTCGAGCTGATTAACAGCTACAAGCAAAGCGGTCTCAACGCCAGCGACGAACTTCCCGCCGCTGTGTACCGCAGCCTTTATCGAGTACTGGGTTCGATTGCGACTTCCCGCGGATTTATCGGTAACGATCCGGAGTATCTGAAAAACATCTGTGTCAGGCATGCCTGCAATTACCTCGGCAGCCGTGAGATAGGCAGGAAAGTCGGCGCCCTGGTAGACGAGGCAATCGCCACCGAGGGATACCAACGCATCGCCGATGCCGACATACCCATACTGATCAGCCTGAAGGGAGCATCAGCCGCGGGTAAGAGTTCGCTGCGGCCGATGCTGCGTGAAATGATGACCGAGCTGGGGTTCGAGGAACACGGCTATGGCACTATCAGCCCCGATATCTGGCGACGCATGCTGCTCGACTACGATGCCCTCGGCGAAAGCTATAAGTATGCCGGCAGGTTCACCAGCCACGAAATCAATATCATCGACACCAAGCTCGATCACTACATTCGCGCCAAGGCAGACCACCGACATTCGATCCCGCACCTGATGGTGGATCGTTTTCGCTTCGACAGCTTCGCCAGCGAAAAAATTACCCGCGTCCTGCATAAGACTTACGTTCGCTACATCGACACCATGTACATGTACTTTGTGGTGACACCACCGGAGGCTACTGTCGAGCGTGGTTGGGAGCGCGGATTGATGCGCGGTCGCTACAAGGCGGTGGAAGATTTTCTCGGCCATTGCATAGAAGCCTATGCAGGCATGCCCAAGTTATTGTTCAAGTGGCTTGCCAGCGAGAAACCAAAGTATTTTTTCGAATTCCTCGACAACAGCGTTGCCAAGGGAACCTATCCCGAATTGATCGCGCGCGGTACGCAGGGCAAGATGCAGATTTATCGACCGGGCCCGTTAATCGATATCGAACGGTTCCAACGTATCAACGTGCTCGCCACCAGTCCGGATCAGGTAGCAGCAGCGCCCGAACTGCTCAGCGTGGCAAACAACCTCGGCTTTCTACGTCAATGCATTGCCAAGTTCAAACTGATCGAGTTCGTCGACATAACCACCGATACCAGTTTCCTGACGATTCGATCCGGTAGTTTCGAAATTAGTAACCCCGACCTCTTCAAACAAAACCTGGCCGATGAAACCCTGCGCGAGATAGTCGAATTACTGGCACCCGATTTGCTGGGCGGATAAACTGCAGCCAACCAGGAGAGAACGACCATGCACAAACCCATCAAGGGTAGTTGCCTGTGCCAGGCAGTCAGCTACCAGTTTCACGGTCCGGAATACGTATTTCAATATTGCCATTGTTCGCGCTGTCGCAAGTTCACTGGTAGCGCGCATGCCAGCAACATCATTATAAATCCTGAACAATTCGAATGGCTGAGCGGCGAAGATCAGGTGGGTCGTTTCGAGCACCCGGACGCCAGGCATTTCGCTACCTGCTTCTGCAAGATATGTGGTTCATCGTTACCCTGGATGGCGCAAAGCGGCGCCGCGGTTATTATTCCGGCAGGCACGCTCGACGATGACCCGGAGATAAGACCCGTCCAGAACATATATTGGAAGGATAGAGCTCCCTGGCGCAAAGCAGTAGACGAGCTGCCGCAATACGATGAATTACAACCACGCAAGGTGAAAAGCTAGCTTTTATGCCATGAATTTACGCCATGTCTGGATACTAGTCACCAGCTACCTGCTGTTAGCGATCAGTCCGGCGCAGGCCGCATACCCGCAAAACCCGCTACTGTTTAACGATTCGATTTATGTTTCTCAGCAAGGCGTCTACAAGTTCGATCGTAAACAGCACGCACCGCTCTGGTCAAACCTGCTCGGAATCGAAACTTTCGCACCCGTTGCCTTCGAAAACCTGTTGCTGGTCGGCAGCACCCGGGGTTTGTATGCGCTGGATCTGGAATCCGGGGACCTTGCCTGGCATATCGAACCACAGCATACCCTGTTCACCCCGAGCATAGCGGACAAGGCCTATGCCGGCAGTGTGCATGGGGAACTCTATGCGCTCGAGCCACGAGACGGCAGCATCGGTTGGCGCCGTCAGTTTGATGGCTGGATCTATTCTCCGGTCGCCGCAGCAGCATCGCAGCTGCTATGGACCGGCGGTCAGGCACACCAGGTGTATGGTATTAGCATCGACAATGGCAAGCTGCTACAGCAGATCACAACCACGCAGGAATCGGTCTTCAGCCCGGTAGATCTCGGTCGCGACCAGACGGCGTTTAACCTGTTTGACGGTAGCACCCTGTTGCTAGGACTCAAAAACGCGCAGGGCGACACCATACTGGCCGGCGATTCACAGCCCAATGGTATTTACGCTTACCGGGACACGGTTTACCGCAGCCATCGTGACGGAACCCTGTCCGCATTCGACCGGCAGACGCACAAGCTTAGATGGCGCCGTTCGCTCACTCCGCAGGATCTCGTCATGCACCCTTCGCAACCCGGCTACCTGTTGTTAAGCGATCGCGATCGCACTCTGCTGCTACTCGATCTCAACCAAACCGACCGTCCTTGCCTCGTGCAGCATGACCTTCGATGGATGTTACCGCTGCAACTCGACGACCGGAACATCATCTATTTCCAGAAATCGATGCAACCTCCCGGCATGACCCTTGTCCAAACCGAGGCACAGTGTAAATAAAACAAGGGGAATCCTGATGAAAATAATGAAAGTGTTATACCTGGGAGTGCTTGTATTTGTGACCGGGGGTGTCAATGCGGCCGCACCTTTTGGCGGAGAGGAAGACGTCAATTACGCGAAAAATTTGTGGCAGACGATGATGGATGCCGGCTACGCCGGAAAGGACGGTATGATGTCGCGGCCATATATCGGCCAACACCCGCATGGCGCAATTCTTGACACCATCGAAGGCCAGATAGCGCTAGACGGCAAACTGCACACCATTATCGTCAAGCGCAATTACGGTGGCGAAGGTGTAAGTATTGCCTCGGTGGCCAACGATCCGGCGAAGTACCTCAAGGCCGTTACCGTGATGCTGAAACGCCCGGGTTACGATCCTGAAACCATGGACTGGTTCTGGGCCAAGTACAAGGCGGATGGCAGCCTCGATACCAACCCGGCGGGAATGATGCTGGCCGGCAAGGTGGCCAAAGGCAAACCGAAGGGCTGTATCGCATGTCACACCGCCGCACCTGGCGGCGACATGATGTTTTTACACGATTAACCAGTATCCGCGCTAGCGCACACTACTGTCCGGAATAAGTTGCTCCTTACAGTGGGTGGCTACCTCGGGAGTCA
>Ga0265309_10000059_pt1 | contig 32456 bp, 31 predicted proteins | sample Helome_FD_192492 | JGI IMG/M metagenome (GOLD analysis project Ga0265309, IMG submission 192492) | Marine sediment microbial communities from subtidal zone of North Sea - Hel_20160524 (Illumina Assembly) | ecosystem: Environmental > Aquatic > Marine > Subtidal zone > Sediment ...
TTAACCGGTTTCAAATGGATTACCCTCCTGTTTCCTGCCAGAGTTCAAGGTCACGCCTGAACATGTCACGTATACAGCGGATGGCCTGGCGGGTACGGTGCGTGTTCTCGATCAGTCCGAAGCGCATATAGTCATCGCCGTATTCGCCGAAACCGATACCCGGCGACACCGCGACCTTGGCATCACTCAGCAGTTTCTTGGAGAATTCCAGCGAGCCCATTTCACGGTACTGATCCGGAATGCGCGCCCAGACAAACATCGTCGCCTTCGGCTTTTCCACCGGCCAGCCCAGTGCGCTCAGACCTTCGCACAACACGTCGCGCCGTTCCTGGTACATGTCACGGATTTCGCGGACGCAGTCCTGCGGACCCTCCAGCGCGGTGATCGCCGCTACCTGGATCGGAGTAAACATGCCGTAGTCCAGGTAGGACTTGATGCGTGCAAGTGCCGCGACCAGCGTCTCGTTGCCGCACATGAAACCGACGCGCCAGCCCGGCATGTTGTAGCTCTTGGAGAGCGAGAAAAACTCCACCGCGACATCCATGGCACCCTCGACCTGCAGGATGGACGGCGCCTTGTAACCGTCGAACACCAGGTCGGCATAGGCCAGGTCCTGGATCACCCAGATCTCGTGCTCGCGCGCAATGGCAACGACCTTTTCATAAAAGTCGAGTTCGACGCACTGCGTGGTCGGATTGCCGGGAAAGTTCAGCACCAGCATCTTGGGCCGTGGCCACGAGTCCTTGATGGCCTTTTCCAGCTCGGCGAAAAAGTCCACGTCCGGACGCAGCGGTACGTGGCGGATGTCGGCGCCGGCGATCGCGAAACCGTAGGGATGGATCGGATAGGCCGGGTTGGGCACCAGCACCGCATCACCGGGCCCGCACACGGCCAGCGCCAGGTGCGCCAGTCCCTCCTTGGAACCGATGGTGATGATGGCATTGCGTTCCGGGTCCAGGTCGACGGCGAAGCGCCGGTCGTACCAGTCACAGATGGCCTTGCGCAGTCGCGGGATGCCGCGTGACAGCGAATAGCGGTGCGTGTCGCCACGCTGCGCGGCCTCGGTCAGCTTGTCGACGATGTGCTGCGGGGTCGGCTGGTCCGGATTGCCCATGCCGAAATCGATGATGTCCTCGCCACGCGCCCGCGCTGCCGCCTTCAAGTCATTGACAATGTTGAAAACGTACGGCGGTAGCCGCTTGATGCGGGCAAAATCCTCGATCACTGGGTCAACCGCTTATTTCTTTGTTTATGAAGAGATTAGAGTCACTATTCGGAAGCGCTAACGTTACTGAAAAGCGCCGGGCGACACAAGGGGAAATCCGGGCCGCCAGCCGTGAATGAGCAGCGGGCGAGCAGCGAGAACGGGACGTCGAGGCCTCGCCTGCGCGCAGGTACGGCCCGATACACATTCGCGGGCAGGCCGGCGCCTGCGAAGATGTCCTGATTAGCGGTTAATTGTGCCGGGCAGTGCCTGTTTACCCCGTCTCCCCTGCATGCTGTAATCCATCCACCGGGCTGGAGATGACTGCTCCAGCCGGGGTTTTCTCACCCGATCAAACCGACAACCGGTTATATATGAACGAGACAGGCATCAGGCTGATTGTTCTGCTGTGTATTTACTGCCTGACACCCCCGACAGCATTCGCCGTTCATGATGGAGACATCAACATGGACGGTGCAGTGAGTCTGGTCGACTTGCTCTGGGGCACCCAGGCATTGCTCGGGCAGCGCACGCTGACAACCGAACAGGAACAACACGGCGATGTTGCCCCGCTCGTCACGGGCATTCCCCAGCCCGACGGCAATTTCAATCTCGGCGACCTGCTGGTCATTACCCGCCTGGTTACGGGCTTGTATTCCTTCCCTGCACCGCCTGCCAACCAGTTCAATATCGGCGACTCCATCGGAGAGGGCGAGGCGGCCAACGGGGTGATCGGACAAAAATACCATGAGACGGTCTGGTCGACCGGCTATGATGGCGGTGACAGCGTGAACACATTCAACGAACGTTATGAAAGTAGCGCGCCTGTTGATTACTATGAAAACACTGCCGGCCGGGACCCGATATTCAACAAGGCGGACAGTGGCTCTGACATGGCCGACTTTGTCTGGCAGGCACAGAATATAATCGCCTCAGTCGCACAAACACCCACGGGTAATGCCGGCAGGGTCACCATTTTGCTGGGGAGTAATGATGTCTGCGCATCCAGCATGGCTACCATGACCGATCCCGCCCTGTTCGAGTCACAGTACCGCGCCGGCCTCGATGTGCTGGCCGCCAGCCCCGTCACCCGGGATGCGCAGATTCACGTGTCGGGGATTCCCGCGATTTACTGGCTGTGGAATGCCAAGCACAATAATTCATGGTGCAAGGTGTTTGCCTGGCGATTCGTGCCGTGCGAGAACCTGCTGGATAACCCCGATGATGACTGCGCAAGCAACGTTTCCAGGAATGATCCGGACATCGATGATCCGGGTGACGGCGGCGACTGCCTGCGACGCAAGCAATTTCATCGCATCATTCGCGATACCTATAACCCGATACTGCGTGATGTCCTGGATGAGTATGTGCAGGCTGGCAACCTGCCCAACGCCGGCTATATCGATATTTATGATGTCCGGTTCGGGTCACAACATGTCAATAGCGGCGACTGTTTCCATCCCAGCACGGATGGCCATGCACTGCTGGCAGATAAAGAGTGGTGCAGGACCGCGCTGGGCGGCATGGATCCGCAATGTCAGAACTGAAATGACAAGACCACCTGGAACAGCGATGAACAAACCGATCGGTACCGCAGCATTACTCATACTCGCCACCATGCTGTCGATGACAGCAATTGCTGCAGAGCACTTTATAACCGCCGGCAAAGGTGTCCGCTACCGGGACCTGGTTCAGGGTACGGGGGAGCGCGCAGAACGGGGTGACGTGGCAACGATACATTTCACCGGCTGGCTGGATGACCGCGGCAGGCAAGGCAGGGAAATCTACGCCACGCGCGGCCAACGCGCACCGGTATCATTCGTGATCGGTACGGACAGGGTCATGCAGGGCTGGAATGAAGGCGTCACGGGCATGCAGGCAGGCGGGCGACGACTGGTCAACGTGCCAGCCGGGGCTGCCTTCGGCGACAGGGGCGCACAGAATGTCGTCCCGCCGCACGCCGGGCTGATCTTCATCATCGAACTGCTGGCACTCGAGAAGCGACCACAATAAACAGTGTCCCCGGGTCGGGCCGGTAATAACCCCTTAAAGCATCTGTTTTATTACTCGCCCTGCCCTGCGTATCTTCACGCCATGCGCTTTGCCGAGAACAGCAACTCGACCTTCAGTATCCAGGCCATCAGCGATGACGGCATCGTCATCGATGACCGGCGTATCACGCACAGCGTGCTGGTCTGCGCGGAAACGGTCCAGGAATGGCCACCCGGCTGCATTCCTGATTTGACGTCAGAGCATTTGGCGCAATGCGCGGCGCTGCAACCCGAGGTCGTCATCATTGGCACGGGCAAAACCCAGATTTTTCCGCCGGCGCGCTTCGCGGCCTCCCTGCAGAAGCAGGGAATCGGGGTGGAAATCATGGCGAACGACGCGGCCTGTCGGACATTCAATGTACTGCTCTCCGAAGACCGGCGCGTGGTGCTGGCACTGATGCTGGGATGAACTCACTGCGTAGAACTGTAAAAATACCGCCACACGACTACAGGGATGGTCACTCCGGGCATCCTGCCCTCTCATGACACTCGTACGTCCATGTACATCGCAGGAGGTACGAGTCCAGGGAGGAGGTGAGAATGTTATTACGGGCATAGCCCGCAGGCATAGCCCGGATCGAGAGGCTGGCCTGGGCCATGGACGAGGTAGAGTGACGCAGGAGCAGTTACCGAGAGCGCACAGAGACAAACACATTCCTTGCATTAACGGCCACGATGAACACCGGCGGGCCGGGATATACAGCAAAGAGGGTGACATGCTAAAAAAATGGGCCGGCTATGCCGGCCCACTTACTCTGTTACCTGCAGGCAGCTTGCTAGCTTTTTATTTTTGCGGCCCAGTTGTCGGCAACGACCTTGGCCGCGTCCCGGCCGCCAAGACCGAATGCGAGCGCGGCGGCAACCGCCACACTGCCGATGGTAAGACCAAAGGCCATGCTGACGATGTCATCGGCCAGGCCCATGGCCTTCAGACCCATTGCCAGCACCAGACCCATAATCGCGATGCGTGCGATATTGGCCAGGCCACTGTTGCCGTGGCTGGCCAGTTTGTCGTGGGCAATGGTACTCAGCAGGTTGCCCACGATCAGGATCACGCCGCCAACCAGCAGCCCGCCGCCGAACTCCAGCACCCTGCCGAAGACATTGGAAATGATGTCTATCCCCAGGAGATTCACGGCAGCCGTTGCGGCGGCCACCATCGAGAAGAACATGATCGCGCCACCGACAAGCCGGGTTGGCGTGAAAGTTTCCGTAAACAGACCCTGTATGCCCATTTTCTGTGGCAGCGCGTTGATATTCACACCTTCGAGCAGACCGCTGAGAATGAATACAACGAACTTCGCGACAAAGTAGACCACCAGCAGGATAATGCCCGCGCCGATGATGTTGGGCACGGCGGCCATCAGTTTTTCGATCATCGCGGACGCCGGATCCGAGATGGCCGGAATATTGAGAACGCCCAGGGCCGAAACCACGATCGGCAGCAGGATGACTGCAAACATGAGTGCGCTGCCGAATTTCGAGATGCGGATTTCCTCGTTGCCGGTGCGTTCGGCCAGCTGCTCGTCAACCTTGCCGAGTCCGACACCGACCAGCTGGGAGACGATCTTCGCAATGACCCAGCCCGCATAGGCAATGACGCCCGCACCTATAATATTGGGCACGGCGGCAGTGAACTTGCTCACCATCTCCTTCAGGGGCTCCAGGACATCAGTCAGCCCGAAATGCTCCAGCACCGCCATCAGCACGAAGATAGTCAGTACGGCCTTGACCAGGGAGGCAATCGGTGATGCCAGGTCTATGACCGTGCCGTCGGAACCGGTGCGATGCAGCGCCGAAACCTTCGTCAGCATTCTCTTGAACAGGCCGACCAGGAACTTGACGATAAACAGACCAATTACGAGTATCGCCAGACCGATCAATGCATGGCCAAGCGCGCCGGAACCTGCCGGTCCCAGGAACTCGGTTAGTTTGTTGATTATATCGTTCATGACATGCTGACTCCCTATAGTGAATCCTATATGTGGTTGTTCAGCTGCCACTCTAAACACATTGCACCGCAGATTGAATCTATGAATTGTCAAGAATTGTTTCACATGGCGATGAGAAACATTTTAATCCACGAAAATAAATTAGACTGGAAGTGGTAACCGCTGTCCTCTCCGTACATGCACCCTGGTGTATGCCCTCTATCACTGGACCCGGAAAATACAGACGCCCTGCCGGCAAGCCTTTGCAGGACCGCAAGTCGTCGCCGGGACTCGCGCGTGCGGCCAGCAGCAGACATACAGTTGATTGCAGTCAGGGCCAGGGCAACCGCTGCATTTCATTTTTTACCTGATTCATCCAGGAACCTCTTTATCTCATCCTCTCCGAGTGGCAATTGGCCTTTTATTCTCAGGCTCTCATTCCATTCATGTGCGAAATCACGCTGCAGTCTGATATTTATAAATGCCGTCGCCAGCATTGCGCACAAGGCGCCGAGACTCGCCAATACCATGTCCTTGTGGGCGTCCCAGATATCGCCCTGCGCCCCGAGATAGGCGACACCAAGGTCGCCGGCAAAAAGTTCGGCCGCACCCCACTCAAACAACTCGAACATCATTGAGGTCGACATTGTCAGATCGAGCGGCAGAAAGTACCCCCAGAAGCCCTTCACATCGGCAATCCGGATAAATACCTCCCTGATCGGATAGGCAAGCAGCAATCCGTAGCAGAAGTGCACCAGGCGATCGAAGTGGTTTCGCTCGAAGCCCAGACTCTGGTCCAGGCTATATCCGAATCGCTCACTCCACCATTCATCGTAAGGCACCTCGGCGTAAGTGTAATGCGCCCCCACTTCGTGCAGCAGGAGAAACAGGAATATCAACGTATAGGAAACGCGTGATAGCGGAAAATATTTGTAGCTGGACGCAATCAGCATTACAAATACAACAACCAGTATATTTTCCAGCGCCCAGTCGGCCCTGTCGTTCGGCGATACAGCGAGAACGGTCCATTCAATGGCAAATATGACGGCGAGCACCAACAGGTAACGATTATGGGACTGACTCATGGGGAGAGTGTACTCATCTTCACAAAGAGATCATGACCAATCACAATGACAGGTCCTCGCTTTCCCGTAATGAGACTCATTTTCATACTCACTCGCGAATCGCATTACCCGATCCGCGCATCGGTTGACTACAACAATTGAATTCTGTAGTTTCCGGCAATCCAAAATTTTTGTTAACTCTAAAGGAGCAGAAATATGGAAAATACCGGCAAGCTGAACAAGCTGTTAACAACGAGCAGGGGTCCCGGCGAGATACAGGACTGGATATTCTCGCTGACCCCGATCGGGGTTGCGTTTGTCTTCTACATGATTTTCATCATGTCCACAGATGTCGAACCCAAGGGACTCTTCATTGCCTATGGCGCAGCCGCTGGCTTTATTGGCCTGGAAAGCTACTGGATCATCCGGGGCTGGCGAAATAATCATCTACTCACGATAATGCTGGGATTCATCGGCATTGCCATTACCGCAGCCCTCCTTGGCCTGTATTTGTCATTCGCATAATACGACTCGGCCCCAGTCCCCGGTCAGGCCCGGCCTGGCCGGGGACAAATAAAACACTTTCCCACGCCGGCGCCCTGCACTGCACTGGACTGCATTTCCCCTATTCGTTCCTGCAAATAAAAAAGGCGGCCAAAAGGCCGCCTGCAGGTAGTGTCAACTTGTTAAGTCGCTGTTCCTTTCTTGTTGTGATTTATACCGGGCCAATCAGCCTGGCACTGACATTTTGTGAATTAACGCGGTCCAGCACATCACGTGAGGTATACCTGCTCGCGTCGTAACTGACCAGCATGAGATGGTAGCGCAATGGACAGAACTCGGCAGCGGTGATGCCGCCATTTTCTTGCAGTGCAGCCACCAGGTCACCGCGCTGATGCTCCCCCAAATCTTCGGTTATGTGCACAATAATTTCGACGGTGCGTTCGGGTTCAGTCTCAATGCTGTGTAATGCTTGCTCCATGTTTAAACCTCCATTGTATTGTTATCAAGACAGCCTCTTTGGAATTGCTTCTGCTTGACATACAGAATCAGGAGAAGTCCTTGTTTGATTCAACATCCACGATTCAATCTCCTTTATGAATGTTGAAGGCATTGTATCAAACGCATGTAATTTCAGTTAATCACAACATAACCGTATGCTGACTTTCTCCGTGACCTGACACTGTGCGCCATGGCGTCTGCATTACGCGGCATACCCCTGGTTGGCCGGCAGAAAATTGACTCATGAATTTGTACTGGCCCGAATGGGCATGTACGCATATCCCGATTGGCGCGGTACGCCAGCAGGTTTGATTATTTCAACAGTGCATCCATCGAGATCCCTTCGTGTTCGAGGATCTTGCGCAGTTTCTTCAAGGCATCCATCTGTATCTGACGCACGCGTTCGCGGGTCACGCCGATTTCCCTGCCGACCTCCTCCAGCGTGGACACCGAATAGCCATGCAGACCGAAGCGGCGCTCAACCACCTCGCGCTGCTTGTCGGAGAGCTGCGCCAGGCATTCCTCGATGCTTTCATGTATTTCGTCTTCCTGCAGCGTCTCGGTCGGGTCCGGGGTCCGTTCGTCGGGAATGGTGTCAAGCAGGGTCTTCCCTGAATCGTTCAGGATGGTGGTATCCGTCGATGCTGTGCGTTCGTTCAGGCCCAGCATCTTTTCGACATCCCTGATCGGCTTGTGCAGCAAATCGGCAATTTCCTCGGCGCTGGGCTCATGGTCCAGCTTCTGCGCCAGGGTGCGCGCGGCACGCAGGTAGGTGTTGATTTCCTTTACCACGTGTATCGGCAAACGAATGGTGCGCGTCTGGTTCATGATGGCGCGCTCGATGGTCTGGCGAATCCACCAGGTCGCATAGGTCGAGAAACGAAAGCCGCGTTCGGGGTCGAATTTTTCCACCGCCCGGATCAGCCCGAGGTTGCCCTCCTCGACGAGGTCGAGCAAAGCCAGCCCGCGATTGAGATAGCGACGTGCGATTTTCACCACCAGGCGGAGGTTGCTCTCGATCATGCGCTTGCGCGCCGCCTCGTCGCCGCGCTGCGCAAGGCGCGAGAACTTCACCTCTTCTTCCGCTGTGAGCAGCGGAGAGGCGCCGATCTCGTTCAGGTAGAGACGCGTGGGATCGTGGCTTTCGGCTGTGGATCTGCCTGCAGCCAGCTTACGGCCTGTCGATTGACGGTCGGTACGCGATTTATTGTTGTCGTCGGCGCCCTTTGCCATGGCACCCCCCCGCTCGTTGTACGCCAGTGACAGTGTGTCAACCGGCGCCCGGCGTTATTCAACCCGATCAGTTCCCGGGCAGGTAGTGCATGGGATTTACCGGCTTGCCATCCTTGCGGATTTCAAAATACAGGGCAGTACGGTTGGTGCCACTATTTCCCATCCTGGCGATGTTGTCGCCTTTGTCGACAACGTCACCCTCCGCTACCAGCAGCTTGCTGTTGTGCCCGTAGGCACTGAGCAGGTTTTCGTTATGTTTTACGATGATAAGCCTGCCATAGCCCACAAGTCCACTCCCGGCGTAGACGACCTTGCCGCCGGCGGCGGCCTTGACGGGCTGTGCATGGTGCCCGCCGATATCAATGCCCTTCTTGCCCGTCCCGCCGGGCTGGAATCCCCGCAGGACACGGCCCCGCGTCGGCCAGGCCCAGCTACCGTCATATACGCCACCGGCCGGGGCCGGCGGTTTTGCCGCCGCAGGGGCCTGTTTGGCCGGCAGTGTGGCCTTCGCCGGCGCCGGTTCGGCGGGCGGACCGGGGACTGGCTGCGGGGCCGGTTTCACAGCCAGCCTGGGCGGGACCGGCTGTGCCGCCTGCCTGTCCGGCAGCGGCTGGATGCGGACGGGCGCCACGGCGCGCGCAGGCGGGCTGACCCGTAATTGCTGTCCGGCATAAATGGTATAAGGCGGGTGGATGCGGTTCTGGCGTGCGAGTTCACCGAACGTCAGGCCGTGCTGCCAGGCAATCGAATACAGGGTCTCGCCGCGGCGCACGGTATGGGAGCTGTTCGTACGCGCGGCCGGCTGTCTGACGGTTTTTGCCGGCCGGGTGACCGGTTTTGCCGGCCGGGTGACGACGGCACCGTCCGGTCGGGAAACGGTCGGTGCCGGTTCGGGCGCCGTGCCGCGCGACGACACCGGGGCCTTTGCCGTGGACGAGCACCCGTACAGCAGTGCCAGCAACAGGGTGACGAGTGCCGGTCGCATGCCTACCTGAGGAAAAAATAGGCCGCGAACGCCAGCACCACGACCGCCCAGCCCAGCCATTCGACCCAGACACGCAGGTTTTGCTCCATGCGCGGCCCGCCCCAGGCCATCAGCGCCGCGACCAGGAAGAAGCGACCGCCACGCCCCAGCAGGGAACCGGCGATGAACAGCGGCAGGTGCATGCCCAGTGTGCCGGCCGTGATGGTGAAAATCTTGTAGGGTATCGGTGAAAAACCGGCAATCAGGATGGCCCAGAAACCATAGCTCTCGAACCAGTCACGGCCGTGCAGATATTTCTCCCAGTAGTGTGTTTCCTGCAGCCATGGCTGAATGATCTCGAAGGCATAGGCGCCGATTAGATACCCGAACAGACCGCCGACCACGGAGGCAATGGTCGTCACCGCGGCATACGACATGGCGCGATTCGGCTTGGCCATGCTCATGGGGGCCAGCATGACATCGGGCGGTATCGGAAAGAACGAAGATTCCGCAAAACTCAGGGCAGACAGGTACCTGACGGCGTACCGGTGCCGCGACCATTCCATGCACTTGTCGTATAAACCGGTAAATATTTTCATTTGGTCTGTCCTGTAAGCAGGGGTACGAATATGACAGGATCGAGGTCCTCGCGTTCAAACGCATCGCCCTGGCGCGTTACAACCGTCAGTGTCTGGCAGGTGCGGCCGCCGACCGGAATGATCAGGCGACCGCCGTCCGGTGACAGTTGCTCCAGCAGCGCATCCGGGATGGTCTCGGCAGCAGCCGTGGTTATGATTGCGTCATAGGGCGCGAACTCGGGCAGACCCTCGGTTCCGTCTGAGTAACTGGCCCGCACATTGCGTATACCGAGCTTGCGGAAACGCTGGCGCGCCTGGGAGGCCAGCGGCTCGATACGCTCGACGGTATAGATCTTCTCGACCAGTGGCGCCAGCACGGCGGCCTGGTAGCCGGAACCCGTACCGATTTCCAGCACCTTGTGCGGATTATTGCGCGTCACCAGATCGGTCATCAACGCCACGACATAGGGTTGCGAGATGGTCTGGTTGTAGCCGATCGGCAGGGCCGTATCCTCGTAGGCACGACTGGCCAGCGCCTCGTCCACGAACAGGTGCCGCGGGGTATTGCCGATTACATCGAGTACCTTTTCGTTGCGGATGCCCTTCTCGCGCAGACGCATGACCAGCCGGTCACGCGTGCGTTGTGAGGTCATGCCGATACCGCGGTCTGTCGCTATCAAGAGTCCTGTTCCTGCGTGCCCAGCCAGCTGGCCAGCTTATCAATCGCATCATAGCGTGTCAGGTCAACATCCAGCGGCGTCACTGACACATGGCCGGAGCGCACTGCGTGAAAGTCGGTACCAGGTCCGGCATCCTGCTCGGAACCGCAGGGACCGACCCAGTACACCGGACGGCCGCGCGGGTCTTCCATGCGGACGACCGGTTCGGACTTGTGACGGTGACCCAGACGGGTCGCCTGCACACCCCGGATCCGGTCCAGGGGCAGGTCCGGCACGTTCACGTTGAGAATGGTGTCGGCCGGCAGTGAGCCCGCCATGACCCGCTGTACCAGGTCGACGGTGACACTGGCGGCCGTTGCATAGTGGGTGGGATTTTCCGTCACCAGCGACACGGCAATGGCCGGAAAGCCGAGGAAGCGCCCTTCCATGGCAGCCGCCACGGTCCCCGAGTACAACACGTCGTCGCCGAGATTGGCACCGGAATTGATGCCTGCCACCACCATGTCCGGCTCCCTGTCCAGCAACCCGGTAATGGCCAGGTGCACGCAGTCGGTCGGCGTGCCGTCCACGCAGGTATAGCCGTTGTCGACAACACGCGCGCGGATCGGGTTGTCCAGGGTCAGCGAGTTGCTGGCACCGCTGCGGTCCCGGTCCGGCGCCACCACATGGATGTCGGCGATGGTTGCCAGCGCGCGCACGAGCGCCTCGATACCCTCGGACTGGTAGCCGTCGTCGTTGCTGATCAGGATGTTCATGCAGGTGTTACCGTCATTCGAACCAAAGCGGTCTCCGGGGCGATCTAGTATAAAGACTAACCGGGCCGCGCGACACCGCTGTGACCGGTCGGTTGCGCGCAATCCGCTATGCGGTTACGGTTGCCGTGCACCGCTCACCAGCACCCGGAATTCCATGGCTTCAGGCAAAAAACCGACCGATGAGGAGATCGACCTGTTTCGTCGCAGCGTCGGCCCGGTGCGCAGGCTGGGTCACGACCGGGTCGCCCCGGCGGGCCGGCGGCTGTCACCACGCCCCCGCCGGCCACAGGAATCCCCGGATGATGCGCAGCATGACACCTTCTCCGACATGTACGACGCCGGCAGGGTCAAAGCCGAAGACGTCCTGTTTTTCGCGCGACCCGGCCTGCAACAGCGGCTGCTGCAACGTTTCCGGCGCGGACAGCTTGCCATGGGTGACGAGCTCGACATGCACGGCATGACAGCCGGCGAGGCGCGCAGCGCAGTCCTGAATTTTATCGTCACCAGTCGCGACCGGGGCAGCCGTTGCGTGCGCATCATCCACGGCAAGGGCTATGGGTCGGCACACGATACGCCGGTCCTGAAGAACCGGCTGAACAATTGGCTGCGACAGCACCACGACGTACTGGCATTCAGCTCCGCCACCCCGCGCGATGGCGGTGCGGGGGCGCTGTACGTGTTGCTGCGCGCAAGGCGTGATTGATTGACAGAAAACCTGTCCTCGCGCAAAGACGCAATCGATTGCCAGAAAACCCATTCTCGCGCAAAGCCGCCAAGGCGCAAAGAAAATCAAAATCATTGCCACAGAGGACACAGAGAAAAACAAATACTCAATGCTGAAAAAATTACCGTCATTCCCGCGGAGGCGGGAATCCAGTCCGGAAATAACAGCTTCAATAAATACTGCCCAGCCTGTGGCTGCAGTGCACTGTTCTATCGTAAGCAATAATCAGGGCGCGCGGTTACATGTTTGCCGCTGGATTCCCGCCTGCGCGGGAATGACGTGCTATTTTTATTCTCTGTGACCTCTATGCCCTCTGTGGCATTTATTTCTTTGCGTCTTGGCGGCTTTACGTGAGCCGGTTCTGGGCTGGATTCCCGCCGTAGCCTGTCCCCGCGGAGGCGGGGACGGGAATGACAGTATTTTTTTCAACATTGAGTATTTGTTTTTCTCTGTGTCCTCTGTGGCGATGGGTTAATGTTTTATTTGCGGCTTGGCGGCTTGGCGCGAGATTATGTTTTCAGGCCTGCGGGACTCACCCGGGCGACTGAATAGTCCCGGTACTCAATCAGCTCCCGCAGGACTGCCGTCGCGTAACTGCCCGCCGGCAGGCTGAATGTCAGCTGCAGGCAGTCGTCGGTCTGCCAGTCCCAGCTGATGTCGTCCGGCACGACCCGCAGCGCCCGCCGGGCCTGGCGAACGCCGGCCGCCGCCAGACCCTCCAGCCAGGTCCCGTAATCAGCCAGCACTGCAGACTCGAGCGCCAGGCACTCGCCCCCGACCGGTGACTCGCCCTTTCCACAAAGCGGGCCGGTCGGATGTACATCGTGTTCCCGAACGCGGCGCAACAGATCATCATCGATGCTGTCCGCGATAAAAAAACTGTGGCTGCCATCGAGCTGCATGGCGTCACCCGCAACGGGGCTGTCCCAGCAACCGGTTGCTATGCGCTCGGACAGCACCCGGTTAAACAACAGCGCACGCGCTGACGACAGCGCCAGACTGCGCTGGTTGCGCGACAGGCGCAATCGCGGGCTGGCGAACAGTCGTTGCGCCGTACGCAGGTTGCTGCCGTCACGACCGAAGCGCTGCGCGCCAAAATAATTCGGCACCCCGCTGGCGCGAACCTGGTGCAGACGCTGACCGAGCGCCTCACGGTCGCCGCCCAGGCCACGGATGACCAGCCGGAACGCATTGCCGCGCAGGGCACCGCGCTGCAACTTGCGCGCATGCCGGACATGCTGCAGGACACGGATGTTTTCATCGTCGAGCAGCGCCCAGTCAGGGTCATCGCGACCGGGCAGAAGTACAGAGAACCACTGCTCCGTCACCGCCCGGCGGTCTTTCAGGCCGGCGAATCCGACGTCGCGTGGATGCACGCCGGCGATCTTGGCCAGCCGCTCTGCGATCACCGGGGTATTTGTATTGCGCTTGCGCACCCTGACCCAGGCATGCTCGCCGGTACCTGCCGGCTCGAGCAGGGGCAGTTCGGTGACCTGGAAGTCTTCCGCCGCATGACGGATAGCCCCGCTCGCCGGCGGCCTGCCGTGTGCATGGGCGAGCGAATGAATTGCCTGTTCGAGCACGCGATCGTGCGCGCTCAGTCGTCCAGCAGCACGACGGCAAATGCGGCAATCCCCTCGCCCCTGCCAGTGAAGCCGAGATGTTCGGTGGTGGTCGCCTTGATGTTGACCTGGGCGGCTGTTACTGCCAGGTCTGCACTGATGTATTCGCGCATCTCGCCAATCCAGGGCGCCAGCCGCGGCGCCTGTGCGATCACCGTGATATCGGCATTCACCAGCGTCAATCCTTCCTCACCAACCAGCGCGTTGACCTTGCGCAGCAACACGCGGCTGTCGATGTCACGCCAGGCGGAATCCTCCGGCGGGAAATACTGGCCGATATCGCCCAGCCCGGCCGCACCCAGCAGCGCATCGCACAGCGCATGCAGCACTACGTCCCCGTCGGAGTGCGCTTCCAGGCCGCGGTTAAAGGGGATTGTCACGCCGCCCAGTACCAGGGAGTCTCCCTCGCCGAAGGCATGCACATCCACACCCTGTCCGATTTTCATGGCATTGACCTCGCCTGCAGATAGAACGCTGCCAGCGCCAGGTCCGCCGGCAGGGTGATCTTGATATTGTCCCGATGACCCTGGACCATGCGCGGCCGGTGGCCGGCCAGTTCCATCGCCGCCGCTTCGTCGGTCACCAGTCGGCCGGCGGACAACGAACGCCGCAAGGCCGCGCGCAGCGGTGCCAGCCGGAACATTTGCGGTGTCAGGGCATGCCACAGCCCCTCACGTACCACGGTCCGCTCGATCCGCCCGTGCGCATCGACCTGTTTCATGGTATCGGCGACCGGTACTCCCAGCAATCCACCGGTGTCGTCATCGGCCAGCGTATCGATCAGCGTCACGATGTCCCCCGCACGCAGGCAGGGACGCGCCGCATCGTGCACCAGCACCCAGTCCCCGTCCTGTGCCGTCCGTGCCAGGGAGTCCAGCGCATTGAGCACTGAATGACACCGTTCATCGCCGCCGTTCACGGATTCAACGGGGCGTTTGCGGTAATGGCTGGCGATAGCCGGCCAGTCAGCATCGTCCGGCGCAACGGCAACCACGATGGATTCGATGCGCGGGCAGGACAACAGTGCATCGAGGGTATGTTCGATGACCGTTTTTCCGGCAAGCGGCAGGTACTGTTTGGGTATGTCCGACGCCATACGCCGGCCGGCACCGGCCGCCGGCACCACGGCCCGGACTGTCGGTTCGGCTGGCATCTATTCCACGATCTGGTAGAAGGTCTCGCCGTCCTTGACCATGCCGAGGTCTTCCCGGGCATGTTCCTCGATGGCATCGAGCCCCTGTTGCAGGTCACGGACCTCGGCGTCGAGCGCATCGTTGCGTTCGCGCAGGCGGATATTTTCCTCGCGCTGGGCCTCGACCTCGTTGCCCAGCTGGATCACGTCAGGCAGATTGCCGTCGCCGATCAACAGGCGATACTGCAGGTAGACCAGCAACAGCACCAGCAGAATGACGACAGGCTTCATTCAGCTGCATACCCCGGACGGCAATGACGGATAGGCACAGCAGCGGTCGCCTGTATTCAGCTTCCCGCCCGGTGCCGGAATGCGGCGGCCCCGGCATACGTGGCCTGCGGGCCGAGTTCGGCCTCGATGCGCATCAGCTGGTTGTACTTTGCAACGCGATCGGAACGCGACAGTGAACCGGTCTTGATCTGCGTGGCGCTGGTACCCACAGCGATATCGGCAATCGTCACATCCTCGGTCTCCCCGGAGCGGTGCGAGACGACCGCGGTATAGCCGGCCTCCCCGGCCATGTGGATTGCATCCAGCGTCTCGGTCAGGGTGCCGATCTGGTTGGGCTTGATGAGGATCGAGTTGCCGATGCCCTTGTCGATGCCTTCCCGGAAGATCCCGGTATTGGTCACGAACAGGTCGTCGCCGACCAGCTGTACCTGCGCTCCGAGTTTTTCCGTTAGCAGTTTCCAGCCGTCCCAGTCGCTCTCATCGAGGCCGTCCTCGATCGTGATAATGGGATAGCGGTCGACCCAGTCGGCCAGGTAATCGACAAATTCGGCTGCCGTAAACTCGCGGTTCTCGGACGCCAGCACATACTTGCCGTCACGGTAGAATTCGGAACTCGCGGCATCCAGCCCCAGCCAGATATCCTCGCCGGCCCTGAAGCCGGCCTGGTCGATCGCCTCGAGAATCACCTCGATAGCCGCCTCGTTGGAGGACAGGTCGGGTGCAAAACCGCCCTCGTCGCCCACGGCGGTATTCAGGCCGCGGCCATGCAGGACCGACTTGAGTGCGTGGAACACCTCCGTGCCATAGCGAACCGCCTCCTGCAGGCTGCCCGCACCGACCGGCAGGATCATGAACTCCTGCAGGTCGACACTGTTGTCGGCATGTGCGCCGCCGTTGATGATATTCATCATCGGCACCGGCATTACGAACGGGCCGTCACCGCCAAGCAGGCGGTAAAGACCGGTACCCTGTTCACGCGCAGCGGCCTGCGCGGCGGCCAGCGACACGGCCAGCAATGCATTGGCGCCCAGCGCGCTTTTATTGTTCGTCGCGTCGAGATCGATCATGCTGCGATCGATGTCCGCCTGCGCCGTCACCTCCATGCCGCGCACGGTATCGCGAATGACCGTGTTGACGTTGTTCACCGCCTTGCTGACGCCCTTGCCGCCGAAACGCCCCGGGTCGCCATCGCGCAATTCCACCGCCTCGCGTGAACCGGTGGATGCGCCGGACGGTACGGCCGCGCGACCGACCGTGCCGGAAGACAGTGTGACCTCCGCCTCGACGGTCGGATTGCCGCGCGAGTCGATGATCTCCCGCCCCAGCACCTCAGATATAACTGACATTATTGCTCCATAAAACAGTGGTTTGATGAATCTTTACAGAAAGTCACTCAATTACGTCAACAACGAGTTCTCCGGCAGCGGGCCGGCCTTGACCGTGGCATCGATGGCCTGCAGGGTTGCAAGCAGCGACTGCAGTTCGCCCAGCGGCCAGGCATTCGGGCCGTCACTGAGTGCGACCGACGGGTCGGGATGCGTTTCCATGAACAGACCGGACACGCCCGCCGCAACCGCGGCCCGCGCCAGCACCGGCACGAATTCCCGCTGCCCCCCGGACCGGTCGCCCTGGCCGCCGGGCAACTGTACCGAGTGCGTCGCATCGAACACGACCGGCACGTTGCAGTTGCGCATTACCGCGAGCGAGCGCATATCCGAGACCAGGTTGTTGTAACCGAACGAGGCACCGCGTTCGCACACCATGATCTGTTCGTTACCCGTGGCCAGCGCCTTGTCGGCGACGTTCTTCATGTCCCAGGGCGAGAGGAACTGGCCCTTCTTGATATTCACCGGCTTGCCCGCGCGCGCAACGTTCTGGATGAAGTTGGTCTGCCGGCACAGAAAGGCCGGCGTTTGCAGGACATCCACCACGGCGGCCACTTCATCCAGCGGGGTGTCTTCGTGCACATCGGTCAGCACCGGCACACCGATCTGTGCACGGACCGTCTCGAGGATGCGCAGCCCCTCCTCCATTCCGGGCCCGCGAAAACTGGTATGCGAGGAACGGTTGGCCTTGTCGAAGGATGACTTGTAGATAAACGGCATGCCAAGTGCCGCGGTCATTTCCTTCAGTTGTGCGGCCGTATCGAGCGCGAGCGCCTCGCTTTCGATAACACAGGGTCCGGCAATCAGAAACAGCGGATGTTCGAGTCCCGCCTCAAATTTACATAACTTCATAATGTGTAGTCCCGCTTATAGGATCGGATTCAGGCGTCGGCATGCGCTGCAACCGCTGCCGGTTCAGCCAGCCGCCGGCCGGCCCGGTAATCGTGCGCCGCCCGAATGAACCCGGTAAACAGCGGGTGGCCGTCACGCGGACTGGAGGTAAACTCCGGGTGAAACTGGCAGGCAAAGAACCAGGGATGTTCACTGATTTCCACGACCTCGACCAGCCTGCCGTCCGCTGATGTCCCGGACAGCACCAGTCCGCTGGCCTGCAGTTGTTCGCGATAGTGGTTGTTGAATTCGTAGCGGTGACGGTGACGCTCGACGATTTCATCCTTGCCATAGAGCGTGCGCGCCAGGCTGCCCGGTGCCAGCTGGCAGGCCTGGCCGCCGAGGCGCATGGTGCCGCCCAGGTCGGAATCCTCGCTGCGCTGCTCTGTGCCGCCGTCCTCGCGCTGCCACTCGGTGATCAGGGCGATCACGGGGTGCGGCGTGCCCTTGTCAAACTCGGTCGAATGCGCACCCTGCAGCCCCGCAACATGCCGCGCGAACTCGATCACGGCGACCTGCATGCCGAGGCAGATGCCGAGGTAGGGAATGTTGTTTTCACGCGCATGGTGGACCGCCATGACCTTGCCCTCCACGCCGCGCTCGCCGAAGCCGCCGGGCACCAGGATGGCATCCACCCCGTCCAGTTCTGCGGTACCCTGCGTCTCGATCGTTTCCGAATCCACGTACCTGATGTTGACATCGGTCAGTGTATGGATGCCGGCATGGATCAATGCCTCGGACAGTGACTTGTACGACTCGGTCAGGTCGACATATTTGCCGACCATGGCGATGGTCACCTGGCGCTCGTGACCGCTGCTGTTGCGCACCACCTTTTCCCACTCGCCGAGATCGGCCGGTCCGGCATCAATTTTCATCTTCTCGACGACGATGTTGTCGAGCTGCTGCTCATGCAGCAACAGCGGAATCTTGTAGATGTTGTCGACATCGACGGCGGAGATCACCGCGCGTTCCTCGACATTGGTAAACAGCGCCACCTTGCGGCGTTCGGCCGGCGGCAGCGGGCGGTCGGCGCGGCACAGCAGGATATCCGGCTGGATACCGATCGAACGCAGTTCCTTGACCGAGTGCTGGGTCGGCTTGGTCTTGATCTCGCCGGACGCCGCGATGTACGGCACCAGTGTCAGGTGCATGAACAGTGCACGCTCATGCCCCAGCTCGACGCCCATCTGGCGAATGGCCTCCATGAACGGCAGTGACTCGATGTCGCCGACCGTACCGCCGATTTCCACCATGGCGATGTCGGCATCGCCCGCCCCCTTCAGAATGCATTCCTTGATTTCATCGGTGACGTGCGGAATCACCTGCACGGTTGCACCCAGGTAATCACCGTGGCGCTCCTTGCGGATCACGTTCTCGTAGATCTGTCCGGTGGTGAAGTTGTTGTCCCGGGTCATCGTGGTGCGGACAAAGCGCTCGTAGTGACCCAGATCGAGGTCGGTTTCAGCACCGTCCTGGGTCACGAACACCTCGCCGTGCTGGAACGGGCTCATGGTGCCGGGATCGACATTGATGTAGGGATCCAGCTTGAGCAGGGTGACCTTGAGGCCACGCGTCTCCAGCAGGGTGGCAAGCGATGCCGATGCGATGCCTTTGCCCAATGAGGACACAACACCGCCGGTGATAAAGATAAATCGGGTCATTGACTACCTGGAACAGCACGCGGCAAAGGTGCCACGAGACGGGTGATGACTCTACCAGAAGCGTACCGCCACCTCAATCTGATCGATGCCCGTCTGGCTGCCGCCGGTCCAGCCAGTCGATCCGGTAACCGGCCTCGTGCGGCCCGGCCTGGAACGGTTCGCAAATCCACATTCCCGCCACCGCGGCCAGCTCGTTTTCAACATACAGCAGGGGAATGCGATGTCGCTGCCAGGGTGGCACGCCTGCTTCCTGGAACAGTTTTTTCAATGCATGCCGGTGGCCGCGCCCGGCCGGCCGGCAGGTCTCGCCACCCCGGCGCCAGCGGATACGGACCCCGTCCGCGCCAATGGCCGCGCGGCGCAATCCCTCGCCGACCGCCGGGGTGGCCGTGAGCACGGCGCCGTCCGTCAGCGGCAGTGGTGCGTCAAGCCGCCAGGCGCACTCCGGCCGGGGCTGCTCCGGCAGCGCAACCGGCAGTACGAACAACTCGTCACGATAGCGCCGCAGCGCGTGTCGTCCCCACTGCACACACGGCATGGCATCCGGCCGGCTGTCCAGGACATCGTGCTGAACGCGGGTGAGCACCGCGGCCGATGGCGCATGCCCGGCCAGTTGTTTCATCCAGAAACGCAACAGGTTGCGCTGCCGCGCCGGTGGCAGCGCTTGCAGCGCCGATACCATCAGGGTGTCGGTGTCCCGGCCGCCGGCGGCCTGCCGGTCGGCCATCGCCAGCGAATCCAGCAGGCCGGCCGCCTCGGCGGCATGCGCGGCACTGCGCGACAGGTTGCCGGACAGCGCCGGCCAGCGTGACTGCAGCAACGGCATGACCGAGTGGCGCAGGAAGTTGCGGTCAAGACCGGTCTCGGCATTGCTGGGATCCTCGATCCACTCCAGCCCGGCCGCAAGCGCGTAGTCATACAGGGCCTGCCGGCTGAACGGCAGCAGCGGCCGCAGGTGGGTACCCTCCCCGAACGCCGTGCAGACCGGCATGGATGCCAGGCCAGGTACGCCGGCACCGCGCAGCAGCTGCAACAGCAGCGTTTCGGCCTGGTCGTCCTGGTGCTGCGCTGTCAGCAGGCAGTGGTCCGGCACCAGCCAGTCGGCCAGTGCCGCGTAGCGCGCCTGTCGCGCAGCCGCCTCCGGACTTTCACCCCGGGCAGGCGCTGCATCCACCTGCAGCACGGACAGGGGCATGTGGTGATCGGCGCACAGACGGCGGCAATGGTCTGCCCACCTGTCTGCATCCGCCTGCAGGCCGTGATGCACGTGCACCGCACCCACGGGGATATCGAACCGGCCGCGTAGTGCGGCCATGGCATGCAGCAGGGCCGAGGAATCCAGCCCGCCACTGTAGGCCACCTGCCAGGCGGCCGGCAGCGGCTGTGACAGCAGCTGGCCGTAGAGAGTGTCGGACGAGAAATTCACGATCTGCTTACTGCATAAAATTTGCCGCAGGAGCGCTCCCCGCCTTCGCGGGAACAGGCCTGCAGGCGCTGATTGCATGCCGGTGCCGGGCGTTCGCTGTTACAGGCCGCACCTATGCATACGTCAAAAAAGTCGTGGACCCAGGCAGCTTCATTTCTCAGTGAACTCCCCGTAGGCCATGAGGCGCTGGTAGCGGGCACTGACCAGATCGTCCAGCGACTGTTCGCGCAGGCCGGCCAGCTTGTCGACCAGCACCTGCTTGATATTCGCTGCGGTGGCATCGACGTCACGGTGGGCGCCGCCCAGTGGTTCCTCGATGATGCCGTCGACCAGGCCGAGCTGGTGCAGCCGGCCGGAGGTGATACCCAGTGCCTCGGCGGCGTCGGACGCCTTGTCGGCACTCTTCCACAGGATGGAGGCACAACCCTCCGGTGAAATGACCGAGTAAGTGCTGTACTGCAGCATCAGGGTGATATCGCCCACACCGATCGCCAGGGCACCGCCGGAGCCGCCCTCGCCGATGACGGTGCAAATCACCGGCGTGCGCAGGCGGGCCATTACCAGCAGGTTGCGCGCGATGGCCTCGCTCTGCCCGCGCTCTTCCGCACCGATGCCGGGATAGGCACCCGGGGTGTCGATGAACGTCAATACGGGCAGAGCGAAGCGCTCCGCCATCTGCATCAGACGCAGTGCCTTGCGGTAACCCTCCGGGCGGGGCATGCCGAAATTCCGCTGCAGTTTTTCCTTGGTATCGCGCCCCTTCTGCTGGCCAATGATCATGACGGGTATGTCATCCAGGCGCGCGATGCCGCCGATGATGGCATGATCATCGGCATAGTGACGGTCACCGTGCAGTTCCTCGAAACCGTCGAACAGGCGAATGATGTAGTCCATCGAGTAGGGACGCTGCGGATGGCGTGCCAGCTGGGAAATCTGCCAGGACGTCAGGTTGGAAAAGATCGACTCGGTCAACTCGCGGCTCTTGGCCTTGAGCTTGTCGATTTCCTCGCTGATGTTGACGTCTGCATCATCGCTGACGTAGCCCAGTTCGTCGATTTTCGCCTCGAGCTCGGCGATAGGCTGCTCGAATTCAAGAAAGTTGAGGTTCATCAGGTATCCGGTAAATGATACAAACTATGGCTTATGGTACCGTTTCCGCGAGATCCGGTAAAATTCCCGGCCGCCGCATGAATATGGCGTTGCATTTCAGGCCGGGTAGTCAGCCGTATTCCACGCGCACGCTGTCCCTGCCGGCGAGGTCGCGCAGTCGATGCAGCAGTTCATCGGTGGGATGCACGGTCCACGCCTCGCCCAGCGCGACCCGCGCACGGGCCTCGCCACCCAGATAGTCGATGCACACCCGCGTGTGTCCTTCGCGAAACGGTTCCAGGATATCCGCCAGCGTCCCGACAAAGCCGTTGCCGGCCAGCTGCGATTCCACACCGACAACCAGCTGACGGGCGTACATTTCACGCGCCTGGTTGATATCGTAGATGCTCTGCGCCGTCACCTGGTAGCCGCCGGTATAGTCATCGACCCCCAGTCCGCCCTGCACCACCAGCACCTTGTTCTTGCCCAGCAGGGCCTGGTGCTTCTCGTAGACTTCCGGAAAGACACGCACGTCCAGCCGCGCGGTGCGGTCATCGAGGGTCAGGAAGGCAATCTTGCCACCGCGCTGCGTCTTGCGGATGCGCATGCTCATCACGAGCCCGGCGATGGTCACCGGCTTGTCATTGCTGCCGGGGCGGCCCGGCCTGCCGGACGCGGCCGGCAAGGCGGCGCTCATCTCCGCCAGTTCGGCCAGACGACCAGTGACAATATTGGCCAGCTCGCCGTTATAGCGCTGGATGGGATGGCCGGTCAGGTACAGCCCCAGGGCATCCATCTCGCCCTGCAGCCGCTGCTCCTCTTCCCATTCCGGCAGAATCTGCCGGTTGGTCGACAGGGCTGCTGCCACCTCGGGCGCGCCGAACAGGTCGTTCTGGCCGGTATCCTGGTCGCGTCCGAGCTGCTCGGCCTGTTTCAGCGCCTGCGCCAGATTGGCCTGCTGGGTGGCGCGGGTCTCACCGAGTGTATCGAGCGCACCGGCCCGTATCAGCGCATCAAACACCCGACGGTTGACCTTGCGCAGGTCAACGCGCTGGCAGAGATCGTACAGGTCGGCAAACGACCCGTCTGCCGCACGCGCGCCGAGGATGCTTTCGATGGCAGACTGGCCGACGCCCTTGATGGCGCCGAGACCGTAGACAATGGTGCTGTCGTTTTCGACCGTGAACGGATAGTCGGACTGGTTGATGTCCGGCGGCACCACGCTGAGCTTCATATCACGGCACTCGGCGATCAGGTGCACGATCTTGTCGGTGTTGTCCATGTCCGCCGACAGCACCGCTGCCATGAAGGCAGCCGGGTAATGCGTCTTGAGCCAGGCGGTCTGGTAGGAAATCAGCGCATAGGCGGCCGAGTGACTCTTGTTGAAACCGTAGCCGGCAAATTTTTCCATCAGGTCGAAGATGTAGCTGGCGACCTTGTCGTCCACCCCGCGCTGTTGCGCGCCGGTCAGGAACACGGTGCGCTGTTTCGCCATCTCCTCCGGTTTCTTCTTGCCCATGGCACGGCGCAGCAGGTCGGCACCGCCCAGCGTATAGCCGGCCAGCACCTGCGCGATCTGCATCACCTGTTCCTGGTAGAGGATGATGCCGTAGGTCGGCTTGAGGATCGGTTCCAGTTCCGGGTGCGGGTACTCGATGCGTGCGCCATGCTTGCGTGCAATGAAATCGTCCACCATGCCCGATTGCAGCGGGCCCGGCCGGAACAGGGCGACCAGCGCCACGATATCCTCGAAGCTGTCCGGCTGCAGCCGCCGGATCAGATCCTTCATGCCGGTGGATTCCAGCTGGAACACCGCAGTGGTGGTCGAGGCCTTCAGCAGGGCGAAGGTTGCCTTGTCGGTCAGCGGCAATGCATTGATGTCAACCGGCGCCTCGCCGCCGGCTGCGCCCCGCCGGTTGATGGTCTTCAGTGCCCGGTCGATGATGGTCAGCGTGCGCAGGCCGAGAAAGTCGAACTTGACCAGACCGACGGCCTCGACGTCATCCTTGTCGAACTGGCTGACCACGGCGTCGCTGCCCTGTTCGCAGTACAGCGGCGTGAAATCGGTGAGCTGCGACGGTGCAATCACCACGCCGCCGGCATGCTTGCCGGCATTGCGCGCCATGCCTTCCAGTGAACGCGCCAGATCGATGACCGTCTGCACATCCTCGTCCTCGTCATACAGACCGGCAAGCGCCGGTTCCTGTTCCAGCGCCTTGTCCAGCGTGATGCCGATCTCGAACGGGATCAGCTTGGCGATGCGGTCGACGAATCCGTATGGATGGCCCAGCACGCGACCGACATCGCGCACCACGGCCTTGGCCGCCATGGAGCCATAGGTGATGATCTGCGACACCTTGTCCCGCCCGTAATGTTCCGCGACGTAGTCGATGACGCGATCACGGCCCTCCATGCAGAAGTCGATATCGAAATCGGGCATGGAGACGCGCTCGGGATTCAGGAAGCGCTCGAACAGCAGGTCATATTTGATTGGATCGATGTCGGTGATGGTCAGCGCATAGGCGACCAGGGAACCGGCGCCGGAACCGCGCCCGGGCCCGACCGGGATGTCATGGGCCTTGGACCACTTGATAAAATCGGCGACGATCAGGAAATAGCCGGGAAACCCCATCTGCAGAATGACGTCGATCTCGAGCTGCAGGCGGTCGCGGTACTGCCTGCGCTGCGCCTCGTAATCGTCTGCTTGCGGGTCGAGTATCTGCTGCAGGCGTTCCTCCAGACCGGCCTCGGCCTGTGCGATGAAGTACTGATCGATACCGGTGCCGTCCGGTACCGGGAAATCCGGTAAATAGTTCTTGCCCAGCTCCAGTTCCAGGTTACAGCGTCGTGCAATCTCGATGGTATTTTCCAGAGCCTCGGGAATATCCCGGAACAGGTCCTGCATCTCCTCCGGGGTGCGCAGGTACTGTTGCTCGGAAAATTCACGCGAGCGGCGCGGGTCATCCAGGGTGCGACCCTCGTTGATGCAGACGCGCGCCTCGTGCGCCTCGAAGTCCTGCGGCCTGATAAAGTGCACATCATTGGTGGCCACGACCGGCAGGTCGTGCCGGGCGGCCAGCTCGACGGCCTTGCGGATATAGTCCTCCTCACCGGCGCGCCCGGTACGCTGCAACTCGAGGTAGAACGCTTCCGGGAATTGCTGCCGCCATTCCTCAACCAGCCGGGCGGCCCGTTCCGGCTTGCTGGCCAGCAGGGCCTGCCCCACGTCGCCGGCACGCCCGCCGGACAGTGCAATCAGTCCGTCGGTGCAACCCTCCAGCCAGTCACGCTGCAACACCGGGACGCCGCGCTGCTGGCCCTGCGTGTAGGCACGCGTGACGAGTCGCGTCAGGTTCAGATAACCGGCCCGGTTACGGCACAGCAACACCAGCCGGCTTGGCGGGTTGCCGTCTTCCTGATCCGCAATCCAAACGTCCACGCCCACCAGCGGCTTGACGCCCGCCGCCATGGCGGCGCGGTAGAACTTCACCATGGAAAACATGTTGCACTGATCGGTCACGGCAACGGCCGGCATGCCGGCCCCGGCGACGCTGCTGATCAGCGGCTTGATACGGACCGTACCGTTGAGCAGTGAATATTCCGTATGGACGTGCAGATGGACAAACGCGGGTTGCATGCTGAGAGTGTCCGGATTTAGCGGCCAGGTTTCAAGCGCCGGGGCCGGTTCCCGGTGTGCTCGAAGAATTAACTGTACAAGATTGTTTATAAATACGTTTTTATCTTGACAGGCGGTATTTTGTGACGCAGTTCACAATCTGGACAATCGGCCAGTGGAATTCCCCCGAAAAGCGCCTGCCGGCCTGTGCCATAGCTAAACATGGAATTTACCCGGACGATAACGGTTTCTGTATACAGTTTTCAGTCAATCGGAACAAACATGCAGGAACCATGCATTGACACAGTAACGACCGATTATGACGCTGAGGAACTGAAAGGATTCTCCCGCAGCATGGCAGAACTGCAGTGGTTACTGCTGATACTGGTCATCCTGTACTTTTTCATTCCAACCCGGGATATCGTCGACACCGACCCCCTCGTGGTCACGATGGTGGCCTATGCGCTGTTCGTGCTGGTTTTTCGCTACTTCAATTTCCAGGTACGCGAGACCCGTTTCAAGCTGGCCGTGGAGACCTGGACCATGGTCGGCTTCATTACCACGGTCCTGTGGCATACCGGCTACACGGAAAGCCCGCTGCTCAACCTGTACCTGCTGGTAATCATCGCGTGCGCCATTACCCTGGGTAAAATCATGACCCTGCTGGAGGTGGGCCTGATCGCCTGCTGCTATCTGCTGATGGGCTTCAAGGTGCACTCGGTGGATATCTTCACACCCGGGACCTTTACCCTGCTGATGGCCAATTTCTCGCCCTTCCTGCTGGTCGCCTATGTCACTTCCATGCTGGCATCCGACATCCTGGCCGCGAAGCGCAAGATCGCGCGGCTGTCGCAAACGGATGATCTGACCGGCGTACTGAACATGCGCGCATTCAATACACTGTTCGACAAGGAGATCGCACGCGTCAACCGCTACGGCACATCGCTGACAGTCATCATGGTGGATGTGGACGGCCTCAAGGCCATCAATGACCGCTACGGACACACTGCCGGCAACCGCCTGATACAGATAGTATCGACGGTACTGAAGGCACATGTGCGCTCATCCGATGTGCTGGCCCGCTATGGCGGTGACGAGTTCATCATTCTGCTCAGCCAGGCCGCAAGCGGCGCGGCGCACGCAACGGCCGAGCGTATCCGTACGGCGATTGCCGACACCTCGCTGGACATCAATGGCAAGCGTATCTCGACAACCGCCAGTGTCGGCATCGCCAGCTTTCCCAATAACGTGTCAGACGTCGAGGACGTCGTCGACAAGGCGGACATGGCGCTCTACAAGAGCAAGCAATCCGGCCGTAACCGGGTCACCAGCTACGAACGCTCACAGAAACCGGTATCCGCCTGCGCCTGATACGGTGGTTGACGGGGCAGTATCCGTTTCAGCTTCGTCGCGAATCTGGCCTGCCCCGGTAACAACAGGACTATCGGCCCCCGCTACCCTTCCCGCTCGACGATGCGCCTGACCGGCGCATAGGAACGCCGGTGAATCGGTGTTACGCCGAGCGACTCCAGCGCCTCGATGTGCGACTTGCTTGGATATCCCTTGTGCTGTGCGAGGCCATAGCCCGGGAACTGCCGGTCCATTTCGATCATTTCGCGATCGCGCGTGACCTTCGCCATGATCGAGGCGGCACTGATAGCGGCCACGCGGCTGTCTCCCCTGACCACGGCCTGCGACGGGCAGGCAAACCCGGGGCTGCGATTGCCGTCGACCAGTACATACTCGGCCGCCGGCACAAGCCCCTGCACGGCACGCTGCATGGCCAGCAGGGTTGCCTGCAGGATATTGATGCGGTCGATTTCCTCGACCTCTGCGCGGCCGATCGACCAGGCCAGTGCCTGCTTGCGGATCACCTCGTACAGACACTCGCGCCTGGCGGCCGACAGTCGCTTGGAATCTTTCAGCCCGTCGATCGGCCGGTCCGGATCGAGGATGACCGCGCCGGCGATCACCGGACCGGCCAGTGGTCCGCGCCCCGCCTCGTCCACACCGGCCAGCCGCCCGGGCGGCAGCTGCAAGTCAGTGTCCAATGCCTGCTTCCCCCCTGCCGGCCACCTGCAACACCGTGTCCGCTGCCGCCTGGCTGGCATCGCGTCGCAGTGTTGCATGGACCCGGTTGAATTGTTCCATCATGTCCGCGATCCGCCGGGTATCCGCCAGCAACGCCAGCAACTCCCGACCGAGGTTTTCCGTGGTCACCGCATGCTGGATGAATTCGCGCACCAGCGGTCGATTGGCCAGCAGGTTGGGCAACGAAAAATACCTGGTCCTGACCAGGCGGCGTGCCAGTTGATAGGTCAGCGGCGCAACGCGATAGGCAACGGCCATGGGTCGCTTCAACAACAGGCACTCCAGCGTGGCCGTACCGGATGCCAGCAGCACGGCATCGGCGGCAGCCATGGCCTCCAGCCCCTGGCCGTCAAGCAGGGTCAGCGGGAGATCTGCACCGACATCCGCCAGCGCCTGTTCGAATGCCTGGCGGCAGCGCGGCGTTGCCAGCGGCACCACGAAACGCAGATCCGGCCGCTGCCCGGCACACCAGGCGGCGGCACGGATAAAGTCCGGCGCCAGGCGTTGCACCTCGCCAACCCGACTGCCGGGCAACAGTGCAACCAGCGCGCCGGCATGATCGAGCTGCAGGTGGTCGCGGGCCTGCTGACGGTCCACGTTGTCTGCAATACGATCCGCCAGCGGATGTCCGACAAAACGCGCCTGCACGTCGTGGTCGTGGTAGAAACGCTCCTCGAACGGAAACAGTGTCAGGATACAATCCGTGCTGGCGGCAATCTTGCGGACCCGGTATTGCCGCCAGGCCCACACTGACGGGCTCACGTAGTGCAGCACCGGAATACCCGCCTGCTTCAGCCTGCGTTCCAGGCCAAGGTTGAAATCCGGCGCATCGACACCGATGAATATGTCCGGACGTTCCGTGATGAAATGCCGGCGCATCCGGCGGCGCAGCGCGAGCAGACCCGGCAGGTGCCCCAGCACCTCGGCCAGACCCATCACGGAGAGCTGCTCCATCGGCGCCAGGCTGACGCAACCGGCCGCCTGCATGCGCGGCCCGGCAATACCTTCATACACCGCGTCGGGCACACGTTGACGAAGGGCGGCGATCAGGTCGGCGGCAATGGAATCGCCAGACGACTCACCGGCAATGATGCCGACACGCAGTGTATGTCGGCTGTCAGGCATGCATAAACTCCCCCGGATCCCACTAGCGCACGATGCCGCGCGTCTGCGTTTCCAGGAAGTCCACCAGCAAGCCGACCTCGTCACACTCCCCCGCTGTTTCCCTCAGCCGTGCAAGTGCATCCTGCAGGGACAGGTTTTCACGGTAAAGCATGCGGTAGGCATCCTTGAGTTGCCTGCGCGCCCCTTCCGGGAAGCCGCGCCGACGCAACCCTTCCATGTTCAGGCCATGTGCCCGTGCCGGGCTGCCACCGACCATCACATAGGGCGGGACATCCTTGCTGATGCCGCTGCCGAACGCGGTCAATGAGTGCGCACCGATGACGCAAAACTGGTGGATCAGGGTGAAACCGCCCAGGATGGCGTAGTCACCCACCGTAACATGACCGGCCATCGATGCATTGTTGGCCAGGATGGTCTGGTTGCCGACCCGGCAGTCGTGTGCGATATGCACGTACGCCATGATCCAGTTGTCGTCTCCAATACGCGTCAGGCCCTCATCCTGCACTGTGCCGCGGTTGAAGGTGACGAATTCACGAATGGTATTGCGGTCGCCGATCTCCAGCCGGGTCGGCTCACCGGCGTATTTCTTGTCCTGCGGCGCGTCGCCGAGTGAAGCGAACTGGTGAATACGGTTGTCCTCACCTATCCGTGTCGGTCCCTGGATGACGACATGCGGACCGACCTCGGTACGCGCACCGATGGTAACGCCGGGTCCGATAATGGAATACGGGCCGATATCGACATCCGCAGCCAGCTCCGCGGAAGCATCGATGACCGCGGTGGGGTGGATCAAATCACGATAGCCTGTTCAGTGCACATGATCTGCGCCGAGGCGGCCTGCCTGCCATCGACGCTGGCTTCGCAGTCGAATATCCAGATACCCCGCTTCTCCCGCAGCAGCTCGGCCCGCAGTATCAGCTGGTCGCCGGGTTCGACCGGACGCTTGAAACGCGCCTTGTCCAGGCCGACCAGAAAATAGAGGCTGTCACGCCTCGCACCGCGCTCAACGGTCTTGAACGCCAGCAGGCCGGTCGCCTGGGCCATCGCCTCCAGGATCAGGACACCCGGCATGATCGGGCGCTCGGGGAAATGCCCCTGGAAGAACGGTTCGTTGTAGGTCACGTTCTTGTATCCGACCAGGGACTGCCCGGCAGTGAACTCGGTGACCCGGTCGATCAGCAGGAACGGATAGCGGTGCGGCAGATGTTGCAGTATGTCGTTTATGTCCATGGTATGGCCCGGGTCAGCGTCAGCTTATCTTCATTTTTCATTTAACGCCGGACCCCGTGACGGGCGGCTACCCAGCATCCGCTCATGCTTGTGCACCTTGCGTGCAAGCTTGTCCAGCTGCCGGAAACGCGCGTAATTCCTGTTCCAGCTTTCATTATCCTGCGCCGGTACCCCCGAGGAATAAACGCCCGGGCTCGTGATCGAACGCGTGACCATGGTCATACCGGTGATCACCACATGGTCGGCTATTTCGAGGTGACCGACGATGCCGGCACCGCCGCCGATCATGCAATGCCTGCCGATCCGGGCACTGCCGGAGATACCGACACAGCCGGCAATGGCCGTATGCGCCCCGACGTGAACATTATGCGCAACCTGGATCTGATTATCGAGTCGCACACCCTCTTCCAGTATCGTGTCCTCAAGGGCACCGCGGTCGATTGTCGTATTGGCACCGATGTCGACGTCATTACCGATCCGGACACTGCCCAGCTGCGGTACCGGCAGCCACTTGCCATCCTCGCTGGCCAGCCCGAAGCCGTCGCTGCCGATCACCGCGCCCGGCGCGATGTTCACGCGCGCGCCAATCGATACCCCGTGACAGATGACCACATTGGCGGCCAGCCGGCTGTTCGCTCCGATTTCGCTGTCGGCACCGATATAGCAACCACCGGCAAGCTGCACCCCGGCATGGATGGCCGCGCCGGATTCGATGATGCAGCGGGGGCCTATCCATGCGTCCGGATCGATGGTGCAGGATTCACCGACACTGGCCGACGGGTCGATGCCGCGGCGGCCTGGTGGCAGCGGAAACAGCAGCGCGGCCGCACGCGCATACGCCGCATACGGATTGTCCGTGACGATCGCGGCTACCGGGCAGTCCGGGAGATGCTCCGCTGCCAGTATGACTGCAGATGCATGTGTCGACGCCAGAAAGTTCCTGTATGTCCGGTTCGCGAGGAAACTGATATCGCCTGTCGATGCATGCTGCAGGGTGGCGACCCCGCCCACCTCGCAGCCGGGGTTTCCCTGCTCCAGTCTGCCGCCAATCTGTTCAGCCAGTGCGCCGAGCGTTAGCGCCATCCGGTTTCTCCGTTTACAGACGGTAAACGTTATTTGCCGGCGGCCAGTTTATTCAGAATACGGTCGGTAATATCCACCTTCTCGCTGGCGAACATGACGCCCTGCGCCAGGATTATGTCGTATTTCTCGCTCTTCGCGTATTGCTCGATGATCTCGCCGATCTCGATGTTGACCTGCCTGAGCATCTCGTTCTTGCGTATGTTCAGGTCGTCGCGGAACTCGTCCTGTGAACGCTTCAGGTCGCGCCGCTTGCTGAGGATATCCCGTTCGAGCTTGCTGCGCTCGGCATCGCTCATCACCGCACCGTCTTTCGACAGTTGTTGCTCGAGTTTGCCGAGCTTGCGCTGCGTGCCGATGAGTTCCTGTTCGCGGGAAGAGAACTCCGCATCGATCTTCCCCTGCGCCGCCTTGATCTGCGGCGCCCTCTCACTCAGTTTGGCCAGGTCGACAAAGCCGACTTTCATCTCCGCAAACGCAGTGACAGGCATCACCGATGTTACGGCGACCAGGATAATTCCATAAACAGTTTGAATATGCTTTTTCACATCGATTCTCCGAATTTTCCAAATAACTGTAATTATAAATCCACCAAACATCACCGGCCGCACGAACGCAACGCTTCGACAGACCGTCATGACAATCCGGTTACCGTGCCTGCGGATTGTCGTGTCCCCCGTCCCTGCGGCTGCAAACCCGGGGCAGCCCGGGTCTCGCCCGGCACATGATCAGAAAAACGATCCGACAGTAAACTGGAAGTTCTGTTCCTCGTCACCGTCCTCCGCATTCAGCGGGAACCCAACGCTGACCGAGATCGGGCCCAACGGGGACGCCCAGACACCTGCCAGGCCTGCAGAGTATCTCAAATCGCCCGCCTCGAAGGTATTGATATCACTGTAAACATTACCGATATCGAAGAAAGCGCTCAGGCGTGTGGCACTGGCCGTTTCAACAAACGGCAGGGGAAAGATGATTTCTGCATTGAATACCGTCAGAAACGAGCCACCGATGGCCTCGCCGAATTCATCCTCCGGACCCAGGGTATTGTCCTCGAAGCCACGTACCGAACGGATGCCGCCGGCAAAAAAGTTTTCGAAAAACGGCATGTTATCGAAGTCGTTATAGCCATCACCATAGGCGAGGCGCGCCTTCAGGCCAAGCGTCAGGTCACTGGTCAGGCGAATAAACTGCTGTTGCGTATAGTCCAGTTTATAGTATTCCAGTCCGGAACCGGGGATTGTCGTCTCCAGGGCGATGCTTTGCAGACCGCCCCTGTCCGGAAACAGGTTGCGGTTGCGCGAATCGCGTCGCCAGCTCGCCGCCAGCACCAGGTCATCGAAGCTGTTGCCGTAGGCGTCCTCGAAATCGGTGATATAGCTCGGTGAAAAGGATGTCGAGCTCAGGTCCAGGCCACGGTAGCCGGCACTGAAGCGAATGGTATCGAACTCGTTCACCGGCACACCGAAGTTGATATCCGCCCCGCGCGTGTCCGTGGTGTAATCGGACAGGTTGGCCTCGCTCGCATCAGTCTCGCGATAATACGCCCCGAAGCCACGGCTGATGCCGTCGATGTTCCAGTATGGATTGACATACGAGTAACTGTAGACGGTGTTGACGTCGCTGTTGTCGAA
>Ga0265309_10000060_pt1 | contig 32106 bp, 20 predicted proteins | sample Helome_FD_192492 | JGI IMG/M metagenome (GOLD analysis project Ga0265309, IMG submission 192492) | Marine sediment microbial communities from subtidal zone of North Sea - Hel_20160524 (Illumina Assembly) | ecosystem: Environmental > Aquatic > Marine > Subtidal zone > Sediment ...
ACATGATGTACAACATCAGCCAGGCAACCGCGTTCGTCGACTGGGCGCAGTCTCGCGCGGTTAAACAGGTCTTCGATGGTCGAGGCATGCTGGTGGAGCAGGCCGCTGCGGCATTTCACGCCTGGCGTGGCATCTATCCCCGTACCGCGGAAATTATAAGATCGCTAGGGCAGTAATGAACCAATTAGTAGACGAAGCCATTCCAGAGCCCGAAGTACTTACCGATGTAAAGTCCGAGCAGATTCGTATTATTTTCGCGTCTACGCCATCTTCGCTGGTCGCGATACTGTTGTGCAGCTTTATCCTGTCCGTGGTGCAATGGGAAGTAATTGATCAAGTCATGATCATCATCTGGTTCGGGTTAACCAACCTGCTCTCCCTGGTTCGATTCTATCTTTATCAACAATTCGTAAAACTGCCGGCAGAAAGTCTCATCGGCGATAGCTGGTACCAGGGCGCAATCAACACCAGTATTGCTTCCGGCATTACCTGGGGCGCCGGGGGATTCCTGTTGTTTGCGGAGCAAAGCCTGGTCCACCAGGTTTTTCTGGCCTTCGTCATTACCGGCATTTGTGCCGCGGCGATCACCACGCTCTCCGCAATCGCCAACGCGGCACGTGGATTCGTGGTTTGCGCGTTAATTCCGGTTGTCATCAAGTTCAACCTGATCAATAGCGACATCAGTCTGGAAATGACGATCATGTCGCTGCTTTTCATGAGCATGCTTTTAATTTCGGCACAACGCCTGAACCGAACTATCTACGAATCACTGGAAGTACGCTTGCAGCGCGAACTGGCCGAGCAAACCATTCGTCGCCAGGCACAGTTTGACGAACTCACCGAGTTGCCCAATCGGCGATTATTCCTCTCCACCCTGCGCCAGGAAATGGCCTCGGCAGACCGGCATCAGCGCTACGGCGCGGTATTTTTCATCGATCTCGATCGCTTCAAATCGGTAAACGATTCGCTGGGTCATGCTGTCGGCGATGAATTGCTGGTAAAGATTGCACAGAAAATAGCCGCGCGCCTGCGCGAAGAAGATACCGTGGCCAGGCTCGGTGGTGATGAATTTGTCGTGTTGTTACCTGAAGTAGGTGATGACCCCGATGCTGCCGGCAGCCACGCATCGACGGTCGCAGATGAAATTCGCAAACTGTTTTTGACGCCTTTCATGATTCAGGGCCACGAAATATATCTGACCATCAGTGTTGGCATCGCATTATTTCCAACCGAAGTATCAGCCGAGGATCTGCTGAAATTCGCCGATGTCGCGATGTACCGCGCAAAGAGCGAGGGACGCGATGGCGTGCGCCTGTTTTCCGCGGAAATGCAGGAAGCGGTCAATCAGCAACGTCTCATCGAGAAAGGGCTGCGCCATGCGCTCGCCAACAATGAATTTGAACTTTACTTTCAGGGCCAGTATGACTGCGCTGATCACCTGGTCGGTGCCGAGACCTTATTGCGCTGGAATCATCCCGATACCGGCGTGGTCGCCCCTGGTAGATTTATCGATATCGCCGAACAAACCGGGTTGATTGTTCCGATTGGTGAATGGGTGTTACGTTCTGCCTGCGAACATCTATCCGGGATTGACGATCACCTGATGCTAGCGGTAAATGTCAGCCCCCGGCAATTCAGCGCCCCTGATTTTGTCGATCACCTGAAACAGATACTGCTCGAGACAGCCGCCAATCGCAGGCAGCTCAAGTTCGAAATTACAGAAAGCCTGGCGATGGCGAACATCGAGCACGCCATCGACACCATGAACCAGCTAAAAAAGCTCGGTATCAGTTTTTCAGTCGACGACTTCGGCACCGGCTACTCGTCGCTCAACTATTTAAATCGACTGCCACTGGATGAACTCAAAATCGATCAATCATTCGTCAGGAACATTTCCACTGCATCAGATCACGCCATCATTGTTGATACCATTATCGCCATGGCACAACAGCTAAACCTGAAAGTCGTTGCCGAAGGAGTCGAATCGAGTGCCGAACTTGACTACCTGAAATCAAGACAGTGCGATTACTTCCAGGGCTATTACTTCGCCCGGCCGGTACCTTTCGCACAGTTTTCCGACCGGGGCTGATAGCAAAAAACCGGGGCGGGCCCGGCCTAATCAGGCACGCATTTTCTCCCCGGCAGGATCGTACAACGCCGCACCGATTATCTTCGCGGCATACATTTCACCGTTGATTTCAACATCAAACGAGGTACCGGCATGCGCGAGATCGCTCGGCACATAACCGAGCGCCATCGATTGCTGCAGGTGATGGGCATAGCCGCCCGAGGTAACATAACCGACGCACTCGCCATCCTTGAGAATCGCTTCATCGTTGGACACATCGATATCATCGGTATCGATCGTCATGGTCACCAGCTTTATCGTCGGCCCGGTGTCACGTTCGTTAACGGCGGCCTGCTTACCGATAAAATCCTTTTCCCAGTTAATAAAAGCATCCATCCCCGACTGTGCCGCGGTGAAATCCGGGCGCAGGTCGAGCGTCCACACCCCCCAGTTTTTTTCCAGGCGCATGCTCATTAAAGCGCGTGCACCGTAATGTCGCAGGCCGAGATCGGCGCCGGCCTCGAGTATCGCCTGGTAGAGCCTGAGCTGATACTCGGGCTGTACGTATATTTCATAACCCAGCTCGCCCGAGAACGACAAACGAGTGAGTAGCGCGGGTACCCCGGCGACGAAAGTTCGACGGATATCTCGAAATTTGAGCGCTTCGCTAGACACGTCTTCACGACAAAGCCGCGCCAGTAGTTCGCGTGACTTCGGCCCCGACAGACCGAGGCCATGATAGCGACTGCTCTCGTTCTGGTATTGCAGGTCATAACCATCGAGATGACTTTCGAACCAGCGGCGATGCATTTCCTGCGCCGCTCCCGAACCGAAGATCATGAATTCCGCTTCGTCAAGGCAGGCGATAGTCAAATCGCCGTAGAGCTTACCCCTGGGTGTCAGCATCGGGCTCAAGCTGATACGACCGGCTTTGGGAACATTACCCGCCATCACGTAATCAAGGAATTTACGCGCGTCGGGACCCTTAAACGAATGCTTGGCGAAATTTGCAATTTCGACCACGCCGACATTTTCGCGTACGGCCTTGACTTCACGCGCCACGTAATCGTGTGACCGCGAACGTCGGAAAGTCGGTTCTTCATGCGCATCCTGAGGCCCGTCCGCGAACCAGAGTGCGTGTTCGAGCCCAAAACCATCCGCCCAGACCGCGCCCTGCGCGGTCAAACGGTCGTAAAGCGACGTGGTGCGTTGGCCGCGCCCCTTGGGCAGGGTTTCATTGGGGAAGGTCAGGATGAAGCGCCGCTCGTAATTTTCGGTCGATTTGATGGTGCCGTAATCGGGGGAGGCATAATCGCCAAAACGCGCGATATCCATCGCCCAGACATCGATTTCAGGCTCACCTTCAATCATCCATTCGGCCAGGCATTTACCGACACCGCCAGCCTGGCAAAAACCAGCCATAACGCCGACCGCTGCCCAGTAATTGCGCATACCGGGTACCGGACCGATCATCGGATTGCCATCGGGACCAAAGGTGAACGGCCCGTTGATCATATCCTTGATACCGGCTTCGGCCAGTGCAGGGATGCGCTCGAAACCAAGTTCGAGACGTTCCGCGATGTGGTCGAGTTGTGGTTCGAGCAGTTCATGGCCGAAATGCTGCGGGGTGCCCGTCACCGACCATGGTGTCGCCACCGGTTCGTATGTACCGAGCAACATGCCCTGACCTTCCTGGCGAAAGTACATATTGCCTTCGTAATCGATACCGGCGGGTAAACGTTCCTCGCGCGCTTCGATCTGCGGGATCGCTTCGGTGATCAGGTAATGGTGCTCCATCGGTTGCACCGGCAGATTCAGGCCGGACAAATGTCCGACTTCACGGGCCCACAGGCCCCCGGCATTGACGATGTGTTCAGCATTGATCGTGCCGTTCGCGGTAACCACATCCCAGCTGCCGTCGGCTCGCTGGTTGGTTTCGATAACCGCGGCATGGGTATGGTAGCTGGCGCCGAGCTTCTTCGCTGCCTTGGCGTAAGCATAGGTCACTCCGGAGGGGTCGATGTCACCATCGAGCGGATCCCAGAGTGCCGCGATATAACGTTTCGGATCGATCAGTGGATGCAGCCGCGCGACTTCCTCGAGCGAAATAAATTCCTGGTCCAGGCCCATGTAGCGCGCCTTGGAGCGTTCGCGCTTGAGGTAGTCGTACCAGTCCTTGTTCGAGGCCAGGTAAAAGCCACCAGTGCTATGCAACCCGACCGACTGACCCGACAGCGCTTCGAGTTCCTCGTAGAGCTTGATGGTGTAACCCTGCAAGCGCGAAATATTGGGGTCGGACGATATCGTATGGATCTGTCCGGCCGCATGCCAGGATGAGCCTGAGGTCAATTCGTTGCGTTCCAGCAACACGCTATCCTGCCAGCCGAATCGGGCCAGGTGAAACAGGATCGAACAGCCGACCACGCCGCCACCAATGATGACTACTTTTGCATGAGATTCCATCTTTGACCTCTGTTTGCTAGTACCAGGCATCTGGTATTTCTGATTTTCGTTTATCGACATAGGCACAGAGTTCTTCGTCTTTGGCCTCGTCGAGAGTCGGCGTCGGACATTCCCTCAGTAACTGCTTCCAGCGTTCACAGGCACGCTGGGCCATGTCTTTACCACCATCCTCTTCCCATTGTTCAACATTGTTACTGTCTGACAGGAGCGCATCGAAGTAGGCAGTTTCATAGTTCGCCATGGTATGCGCGCAACCGAGAAAGTGCCCGGCCGGTTCAACTTCGGCGTAGGCATCGCGGGCCATTGCATTATCGTCGAGCGCAAGCCCTCCCAGCATCACCTGGTAGGCACCGAGCCGGTCTGCATCCATGACCAGCTTTTCATATCCGGTGCAGAGTCCGCCTTCGAGCCAGCCCGCCGCGTGCAGAATGAAATTGGCACCGCCAAGCGCAGTGGACAGCATCGAATCCGCACTTTCGTAGGCAGCCTGCGCATCGGGTAACTTTGATGCAGTCAACGAACCACCACAACGCAGCGGCACCCCGAGTCGTCGAGCCAGCTGGCCGATGACCAGGTTCGAAATGACCGGTTCCGGCATGCCGAAAGTCGGCGCACCAGTGCGCAAACTCATCGAAGACAGGAAGTTACCCATGACGTAAGGCGCACCGGGGCGTACCAGCTGGGTAAAGGCACCCACCATCATCGCCTCGGCAAATGCCTGCGCGATCGAGGCCGCAGTCGTCACCGGTCCCATCGCGCCACCCAGAATAAAGGGCGCGACGACCAGTCCCTGGTTAGCGCCGCAGTAAACCTGCGCCGCCTCGGTGACGACTCTATCCACCAGCAAGGGAGAATTCGTGTTGACGTTGCCCATGATGACGCAGTTTTGTTCCATGAAGTCTTCACCGTGCAGAATCCTGGCCATATCGACCGAATCCTGGGCGCGGGATTTCTCGGTAATCGCACCGAGATGCGGTTTGTCGTTGAACTTCATGTGTGCGTACACCATATCAAGGTGTCGCTTCGATACCGGCAGATCGCAGGGTTCGACGATCACGAGTCCGGAATGATGCAGACTCGGTAACTGTGAAACGATTTTCACCAGGTTCTCGAAGTCCTCGTAGCTGCCGTAGCGACGGCCGCCCTCGAGGTCGCGAACAAACGGGGGGCCATATACCGGCGCGAAAACCTGCGAGTTACCACCGATGCGAACGTTTCTGTCGGGATTACGCGCATGCTGGGTAAATTCCACGGGCGCGGTCTTACACAGTTCACGCGCCATGCCACGCTCCAGCCGCACCCGGGTTCCCTTGACGTCGGCTCCGGCCGCTTTCCAGATTTCAAGCGCTTTGGGGTCATCGCGAAATTCGAGGCCGATTTCCTGGATAATCCAGTCAGCCTGCTGTTCGAGTTTGACGATGCCTTCCTCACCCAGAAACTCGTAGAACGGTATCTGGCGTTTCACGTATGCCGGCGCGACCGTTTGCTGCCGTTCGCGCGCGCGACCGCCGCGGCGGCGTCCACCTGCACGCGCATTTCTGCTCTGTTCTCTGTCGCTCACGGCAACCCCCCAGGGTATCAGGAGAAAATTATAACAGCGGAGCGAGACCTTGTGACCGCTAAATAAAATAGCACTTCACATAACTTAAACTTATGCTAACGTATTGAAATTAAGTGTTTACAAGCTTATCAATATATTCAAATTATCTGACATGATGAAAGAATTGCGCCGCCTGATTCACTCCCCACACCATCTATTCGTCTTCGAAGTCTGTGGCCGCCTGATGTCTTTCACCCGGGCTGCCAGTGAACTCGGCGTCTCTCAGCCGGCAGTCAGTCTTGCGATTCGACAGCTGGAACAGGCGATTGGACAGGCGTTGTTTCATCGCGAGCATCGAGCTATTCGTCTGACCGAGGCGGGTGAACGACTGTTTGCCGAAGTGTCGGTCAGTTTCGATCGCATCCTGCAAACGGTACGTAAAATCAACCGCGCACCCGTCGCTGACCTGGTGACCCTGTCAATCTCGACTGCGTTTGCGAACTACTGGGTTATGCCCAGGATGACCCGCTTGCACCACTCGCTTCCTGGCATCGATCTACGCCTGCAGGTAGTCGACAAGGACCTGGACCTCGAATATGAAAACGTGTCGCTCGGGATTCGGCGCGGGCGCGGCAACTGGCCGGGATATCAATCGTCGAGCCTGGCACGCGAGGAATTAATCGCGGTTGCAAGCCCCTCGTATCTCGCGGCACATGGCGTCCCGGGTTCGATCGATGACTTGCACAATCACCAGTTCGTGCACCTCGAGGAACCGTTTCGCCCGCGCCCGAAATGGCGCGACTGGTTCCAGTCTTTCGGGCAGGAGTTTGTCGACAGGGGTGAAGGTTTGCGCCTCAACGATTACGCGCTGGTAATCCAGGCGGCGATGGCCGGTGAAGGCATCGCACTGGGCTGGCGACACGTGGTTGACTCGCTGATAAGCACCCGGCTACTGGTCCCGGTGGTTGCGCAAAGCTGGATAACCGGCGAAGAGTTTCACCTGATCTGGTCTGACAATACCCAGCTCTCGGATTCTGCCCAGCAGGTACGGGACTGGATAATCGAAGAAGCCCGGATCGCTAGCATGGTAAGGCTACCATAGCATTCCGCCCTAACAATTTGCAGCCACTGCGAGCTTGAGCGGTTATAATACGCGACTGATTTTTCTGGAAACAGGTTATGCGCAACGTTCAGCTCCCCGGCCGTTCGGTCGTTATGTCAACCGAAGCCATGGCCGCCACCAGCCAACCCATGGCGACCGATGCGGCCCTGCAGGTGATGCGCGACGGCGGCAACGCTCTCGATGCAGCGATTGCCGCAAGCGCGGTCCTGTCGGTAGTCGAATCCTATTCGAGCGGCATCAGTGGAGATTGCTTCATCCTTTACCACGAAGCTTCTAGTGACAAGTTACATGCGCTTAACGGCAGCGGTCGTGCACCGGCCGCGGCAACCGCAGAAACGATACGCGCCCGGGGTTATTCCGCCATGCCGGAGCAAAACATTCTGTCGGCAACCGTGCCAGGTGCGATCGACGCCTGGCACCAGGCAAATCAGAAATTCGGTAAACTGGATTTTGCGCGCCTGTTGCAACCCGCGATCCACTATGCCGAGCAGGGTTACGCGGTAACGCCGGTCATTGCCCATCACTGGAAAATTCACGAAGGACTGCTAGCCCGGACCCCGGAGGCCAGCAAGGCTTACCTGGTCGATGGCAGGGCACCGGCCGCCGGCACGGTCCATCGCCAGCCCGATCTGGCGCGCAGCCTGCGCAGCATTGCCAGACAGGGTCGCGATGCTTATTACGAGGGCGAGATCGCCGCAGAGATCGTGCGCTATAGCGACACCCATGACGGTTTGTTCAGCCAGGATGATTTTGCCAACCACAAATCTGAATGGGTGCAACCGATCAGCACTAACTACCGCGGCTACGACGTATTTGAGATTCCACCCAATGGCCAGGGAATTACAACCCTGATGGCGCTCAATATCCTGGCGCAAACCGACGTTTCGCAATACCCCCAACTCGGCGCTGATCACGTACACCTGGTAAGTGAGGCCTTTACCCTGGCCATGGCGGAGCGTGACCGCTTCGTCTCTGACCCTGTTTTCAACGAACTACCTGTCGCACAATTGCTATCCAGTGAATTTGCGCAAACCCAGTATGCCCGCATCAACATGGACAAAGCGCTCGTCCAGCCGGTCGAATCGGCGTTACCGAATCACCGCGATACGGTTTACCTCAGCGTGGTCGATAAAGATCGCAACGTCTGTTCATTCATCAACAGCGTATTTTCTTCCTGGGGCTGCGGACTGGTGGCCGGTTCCACCGGAACCATTCTAAACAACCGCGGTTCCGGCTTTATGCTCGAAGACGGCCACTTTAACCAGATTGAACCGAACAAGCGGCCCATGAACACCATCATTCCCGCAATGGTCTACCAGCAGGGTAAGCCAGTGCTCGGTTTCGGTGTCATGGGTGGTCACTACCAGGCGATGGGGCAAATCTACGTACTGTCAAACTGGATCGACTACGGCATGGATATCCAGCAGGCGCTGGATGCCGCGCGCTTCCTCCTCTACAACGGGGTGCTCGAAGTCGAAACCGGCGTGCCCGAAACCACTCGCACCGGCCTGGCCGCGAAGGGGCACAGAGTGGTCGCGGCTGATGACTCGCTGGGCGGCGGACAGGCAATAGTCATCGACTGGGAAAACGGTGTCCTGCAGGGTGGTTCCGATCCACGCAAGGATGGTCACGCCGCCGGTTATTAATTAATACTGCGAATTGCGGTTACGCGGAGAACCTGTCCAAATTCACTCGATAGCATAAAGGAGAGACGAGCAATGAAAAAAATAACCCTAGCGAACTGGGATAAACTCGAGGATCGCGTGCCGACATACGCTCTGGTAGCCGATGTGGATCTGGTGATCGTCCGCTTTGACGATACCGTCACCGTGCTCTACGGACGCTGTGCACACCGTGGTGCGTTGATGTCCGACGGCCACGTCGCCGGTGATAACCTGATCTGCGGTGTGCACGGCTGGGACTATCGTCTCGATACCGGTGTCAGCGAATACAACAACAGTGAAACCCTGCCAAAGTTCAACGCATGGATCGAGGACAACCAGGTCTGTGTCGATGAAGACGAGATTAGTGCCTGGGCGCAGCAACATCCCCAGCCGTATCAACGCGATAGTTACCAGGGCAATTTTCAGGATCACACCGGGACTGTCGACGAGCCTCATGTAAAATTTATTCGCAAGCTCGCCAACGAAGGGCTCAGCAAGGTCGGTCACCATGGCCCCGCGGAAGCGATGGGCGTACCGCGGGACAGCTTGCCCAAATGGGATGACCTGCAGTTCGTCGTTGGGCAACTGCACAAGTTACCACTGCTCGATGACGAAGCTGTCGGCACCGACCTGGTGATTGGCGCTAACGCACAAAAACCGTTACGCCTGGATATTCCCCTGTTCGTGTCGGACATGAGTTTTGGCGCGCTTTCCGAAGAAGCAAAAGTCGCATTGGCAAAGGGCGCCGAACTCGCCGGCACCGGCATCTGTTCGGGTGAAGGTGGCATGCTGCCTGACGAACAGGAAGCCAACAGTCGATACTTCTACGAACTGGCATCCGCCCGTTTCGGGTTTTCCTGGGACAAGGTACAAAAAACGCAGGCGTTTCATTTCAAGGGCGGCCAGGGCGCCAAAACCGGCACCGGCGGCCATTTACCGGGCGACAAGGTGAAAGGCAAGATAGCGCAGGTTCGCGAACTGCCCGAAGGCCAGGCAGCCATTTCGCCTGCACGTTTTCCCGACTGGACCAGCTTGAGCCAGTATCGTGACTTCGCGGCCGAGGTGCGCGAGCAAACCGGTGGGATACCGGTAGGATTCAAACTCTCCGCGCAACACATCGAAAAAGACATCGACGCCGCGTTGGAGGTCGGGGTTGACTACATTATCCTGGACGGCCGCGGCGGCGGCACCGGTGCGGCACCATTGATTTTCAGGGATAACATATCAGTGCCGACCATCCCGGCGCTGGCCAGGGCCAGGCGTCACCTGAATAGCTGCGATGCAGCTGGAGTAACCCTGATTATTACCGGCGGGTTAAGGCACCCGGCCGATTTTGCCAAGGCGATGGCGCTCGGTGCCGATGGCGTAGCGGTCTCGAATGCGGCAATCCAGGCGATCGGCTGCCTGGGCATGCGCGCCTGCCATAGCAATAATTGCCCGGTTGGCATCGCCACTCAAAAACCCCACTTGCGCGCCCGGCTACCGGTAGATACTGCAGCAGAAAGGCTCGCCCGCTTCTTTTCCGCCTCGGTAGAATTAATGACGGTACTGGCGCGTGCCGCCGGCCATCATCATTTGCAGGATTTGAAAATAGATGATTTGACCACCTTCAAAACTGACATGGCACAGCTGACCGGGGTAGCCTACGGTGGCGTCACATCAATCTCACAGGCGTAAATGAGAAATTAATAATAAAGAGGAGGAACTGCAGTGGTTTCGGGTTGCCGACGTCGATGAACTGCCCGAGGGTCGCGTGAAGGCGGTATCTATAAGGCGCTTGTAGTTGAGATACCGCGTATATTATTGTCTACACGGTTGCACCCATAACCTCTGCTGCGCCGCCCACTTTCGCAGCTATCGGGGACCTCAACCTTCATGCGCGGCCTTGGCTTCACGGCGGCGCGCATGCAGTACCGGCTCGGTGTAACCGTTGGCCGTTTCGCGACCCTTGAACACCAGGTCGAGTGCGGCCTGAAACGCGATACTCTGATCGAACTCCGGCGCCATGTTGCGATACAACGGATCATCTTCATTTTGCCGATCGACCACGCCCGCCATTTTTTCGAATACGCCACGCACCTGTTCTGCATCGGTGATGCCATGATGCAACCAGTTGGCAATATGCTGACTTGAAATACGCAGGGTGGCGCGGTCTTCCATCAAATCGGTATCATCGATATCGGGCACTTTGGAACAACCCACTCCCTGGTCGATCCAGCGCACCACGTAGCCGAGAATGCCCTGCGCGTTGTTTTCCAGTTCCATGATCAGTTCGCTTTGCTTGATGTTGCGCTGACCCAGTAGCGGAATCGTCAGAATATCATCGAGGCTGGCGCGCAGACATTGTGCCAGTTGTTGCTGGCGCAGTGCGACATTGACGTGATGGTAATGCATCGCATGTAGACAGGCGGCCACCGCGGAGGGTACCCAGGCGGTATTCGCACCGGCCCGTGGATGCGCAATTTTCTGCTCAACCATGGCCGCCATGTTATCGGGCGCGGCCCACATGCCCTTGCCTATCTGCGCATGCCCGGGCAATCCGGCGCCAAGACCGACATCGACGTTCCAGTCTTCGTAGGCGAGCAGCCAGGTAGATGACTTGATTTCATTCTTGGGGATCACCGCGCCGGCTTCCATGCTGGTATGGATCTCGTCGCCGGTTCGATCGAGAAAACCGGTATTGATAAAAATGACCCGCTCGGACGCAGCACGGATACATTCCTTGAGATTGACCGTGGTCCGACGCTCCTCATCCATGATGCCGATTTTCAATGTTTGGGGCGCCATGCCGAGCGCCGTCTCGACCATGGCAAACAACTTGATCGCTGCCTCGACTTCCGCCGGTCCGTGAATTTTAGGCTTGACGATATAGACGCTGCCCTTGCGACTGTTCTTGAACGGCCCGGTGCCGAGCAGATCATGCATGGCCGCCAGCGCGGTTACCATGGCGTCGAGGAAGGTCTCCGGAATCTCCTCGCCGTTACAGGTGACTGCATCGGTATACATATGCGTACCAACATTACGCACCAGCATCAGGCTGCGTCCCGGCAAACTCAGTATCGATCCGTCCGGGGCGGTGAACTCGGGATCGGGGTTCAGGTTACGCTCGATGGTTTCCTTACCACGCGCGACCTGCGCCGTGAGATGACCTTTCATCAAGCCAAACCAGTTACGATAAACCCTGATCTTGTCCTCGGCATCGACCGCCGATACCGAATCTTCGCAGTCCATAATGGTGGTCACAGCGGACTCGATATTGATGTCATAAATATTGGCCAGGTCTCCCTGGCCGATAAAGTAGCCTTCACCGATCAGCAGTTCGATATGTAGATTATTGTGGCGTAACAGCACGGAACTGGGTTGCTCCGGGTCACCGCGATAGCCGACAAAGCTTTCCCGCCAGCCGAGCTCGGTTGCGCTGCCGTCACCCATGATCACGATCAGCTTGCCGGATACTACCTTGTAGCGCACCGCGTACGCATGACTGCCGGTCGCCAGCGGCACCGCCTGGTCGAGGAAATCGCGCGCGTAACGAATTACCTGCTGTCCTCTGACAGGGTTGTATTTGGCTGTCTTTTTACAGCCCTCGACTTCGAGAATAATGTCGGTCCCGTAAAGCGCGTCGTACAGACTGTACCAGCGTGCATTGGCGGCATTCAGCGCATAGCGCGCATTATCCACCGGCACTACCAGCTGAGGACCGGCAATCAGGGCAATTTCATCATCGACATTTTCAGTGGTTACCTGGAATGGTTCCGATTCAGGCACCAGGTAACCGATCTCCTGCAGGTAGTCTTTATACTGCTCGAACTTAAACGGCGCCGGGTTGTTTTTGTGCCAGCTATCGATGCTGGCTTGCAACTGGTCACGTTGTTGCAGAAATTCCCGGTTTTGCGCACCGAGTTCAGTGACGATATCAGCCAGCGATTGCCAGAAAGCGGCGGACTCGACCCCGCTGCCAGGGGTGATTTCGTCAATCAGATCATAAAGTCCGCGGTCAACGCTAAGACCGCTAATTTCAACGCGATCACTCATAAAAATGTCCCGAATTAGTATTTGACTGCCCAAAAGGGCATCGAATTAGCGAGTATATCTCGATGTGGGTACAAAACTAAGATCTGACACGCAATATTGGAAATTTATATAGTTAATCTTACAAGTGAGCTGCGTCAGTCTGGTTTCCTTAAATTTTGGATATAATTCGCTATTGATATATCGTAACTCCATCGTTCAACCAGGCAGAATTCAGGAACCCCCATGAAAGCAATTACACTGCGCGACTTCGGTGGCCCGGAGATGATGCAATTCTCCACCGTCGACACTCCCTCACCCGGAGACGATCAACTACTAGTCAAGGTGATTAATACCTCGGTCAATCGTCCGGACGTCATTCAACGCATGGGCAACTATCCTGCCCCACCCGGAGATTCAGAGATTCTCGGTCTGGAAATTGCCGGCGTCGTCGAATCGGTCGGGGCCAATACATCGCGTTTCAAGCCCGGTGATCGAGTAGTAGCGCTGGTCGGCGGCGGTGGTTACGCCGAATATGCGCTGGCCCTCGAATCGCATTGCATGTCGATTCCGAAATCGATCAGTTTCGAACAGGCTGCCTGTATCTGCGAAACCTATATTACCGCGTACCTGAACCTGTTCATGCTCGGCGAACTGCAGAGTAAGAAGTCAGTATTGATCCATGGCGGAGGTGGCGGAGTTGCCACCGCAGCAATACAACTCTGCAAGGCCCTGAGCCCCGAAACCGAAGTCATCGTCACCGCATCGAGCGCAAAACTGGATCGTGTTCGCGACCAGGGTGCCGATCACGTCATCGATTATCGCGAGCAGTCGTTTGCCGACGAAATCAGGCGCATCACTGAAAAGCGTGGTGTCGACGTTATCCTCGATCACATCGGTGCCCAGTACCTCGAAGCGAATATGAAATCACTTGCGCTGGCCGGAACCCTGATGCTGATTGGTGTCATGGGCGGCATCAAGGCCGAGCTCAACCTCGCCACCATGATGGTCAAACGCCAGCGCATCATCGGCTCGGTATTGCGTTCGCGTCCAGTTATGGAGAAGGCCGCCATCATCGATCAGTTTGAAACCACCGTGATGCCGTTATTTGCGGCGGGCAAAATCGAACCCTTGATCAGCGCCCGTTTTCCTTTGCAGGACGCTGCCGCGGCGCATCAGATGATGGAACAGGGCGGACACTTCGGCAAAATCGTGCTGACGGTAGAGGACTAACAATCTCCCGCACCATTTTTTTGTCATCCCCGCGCAAGCGGGGATCTTCTCTCGATTACTACGATCTCAAGCATCTCACGGGGAAATCGGCGACAGTGAGTAGCTACCTCGGGGGTAAGTCCGCAAAAGTGTAGCGAGGCAGGACGCCGCGGTCCGACGCATCGGGCTCCAAGCGATCACAGGGATGTGCCAAACGGCGCTTTCTGCCGTTTGGGAGCGGCTTTTGCGGACTTACCCCCGAGGTAGCCTTAACATGCCATTGCAAGATCCCCGCTTGCGCGGGGATGACCTAAGAAATTACGGGATGGCTTTAACCAGGAACTAAGCAGCTTCGAGCTTGATCGCGCAGAACTTGAATTCGGGAATCTTGCCGAACGGATCGAGTGCCTCGTTGGTGAGCAGGTTTGCGGCCGCTTCGTGATAACAGAAAGGGATAAACACCTCGCCTTTCTTGAGCGCGCCGTCAGGTCGTGCAAATGCGCGAATTTCGCCTCGGCGCGAGCGCGCGATAATTTCGCTACCGGCTTCAATCCCGATAGCCTCCAGATCCTGCTGATTGACATACACCACCGGCACCGGTTCGATCGCGTCGAGCACCTGCGTACGACGGGTCATCGAGCCGGTATGCCAGTGCTCCAGCTGACGCCCGGTAATCAATACCATCGGGTATTCATCATCGGGCTGCTCATCCGCCGGAATCGATTTCGCCGCAACCAGCCTGGCCCTGCCATTTGCCGTCGGAAAATTCTCGACAAATACCACACCCTGGCCGGGATCGCTTTCATCCGCACAGGGGTAGGTCACCGAGGAGAATTCATTCAAACGATCCCAGGTAATGCCGGTAATACTCGGCATCGCGCCACGCATTTCGTCGTAAACCTCGGACACATGCTGGTAATTCCAGTCGAGACCGATGCCCTTAGCGATGTCACGGATAATCCACAGATCCTGCCGCGCTTCGCCGGGCAACGGCACCGCGGCCTTGCCCAGTTGTACGCGCCGATCGGTATTCGATACGGTACCGTCTTTCTCGGCCCAGCCCGAAGCCGGCAGCACGACATCGGCAAATGCCGTGGTTTCGGTGAGGAACATATCCTGTACCACGAGGTGATCGAGCGCCGCCAGCGCCGCGCGCGCGTGGTTCAGATTCGGGTCGGACATGGCCGGATTTTCACCCATGATGTACATCCCCTTGATGTTGCCATCGAGGATGTTATGCATGATTTCAACCACGGTGAGTCCCGCCTTTTTGTCGAGCTCCGTACCCCAGTAGTCGCTAAAGAAAGCATTTGCCTCCGGGTTGTCGACGCGACGATAATCCGGAAACATCATCGGTATCAGACCGGCATCTGACGCACCCTGCACATTGTTTTGGCCACGCAGCGGGTGCAGGCCCGTGCCGGGACGACCGACCTGGCCGGTAATCATCGATAACGCGATCAGGCAACGCGAGTTATCGGTACCGTGGATATGTTGCGATATACCCATGCCCCAGAAAATCATCGACGCTTTCGAAGTGGCAAATAATCTCGCCACTTCGCGTACCGTATTGGCATCGATACCGGTAACCGGCGCCATTTTCTCGGGGCTGAAAGCGGAAACATTCGCCTTCAATTCTTCAAAGTCGGTGGTCCGCTCGGCAATGAAACGGTCATCGGTCAGACCTTCATCGATGATCACGTGCAGGATTGAATTCAACAACGACACGTCGGTCGAGGCGTTGAATTGCAGAAAATGCGTCGCATGGCGCGCGATATCGGTCTTGCGCGGATCGAGCAGGATGAGTTTCTTGCCATCCTTGATCGCGTTCTTCATAAAGGTTGCCGCCACCGGATGATTGGTGGTCGGGTTGGACCCGATCACCAGGAAAACCTCGGCGTGCTGCACATCTTCGACCTGGTTGGAAACCGCACCGGAACCGATCCCTTCCAACAGGGCCGCAACGCTGGACGCGTGACACAGGCGGGTACAGTGATCGACGTTATTGGTTCCAAAGCCGACCCGCACCAGCTTCTGGAACAAGTAGGCTTCCTCGTTGCTGCCCTTGGCCGAACCAAAACCGGCCAGACCGGCGCCACCGAGTTCGTTCTTGATTTTCTTCAAACCGCCGGTGGCAAGTTCCATCGCCTCTTCCCAGCTGGCTTCACGGAACATCTTCGCAGGATCGCTCGGATCGAAGTGTTCATTCAATCCCTTGGGGACGCCCTGCTTTCGGATCAAAGGCTTAAGCAAACGTTGGGGATGATTAACATAATCAAAACCATAACGCCCTTTGACGCACAGGCGGCTGAAGTTGGCGGGACCGTCTCGACCCTCGACCCGCAGAATCCTGTCATCCTTGACATGATAAGTCAGCAGGCAGCCGACACCGCAATACGGACAAACCGAATCGACTTTACGATCGGCTTCCACCTGGTGTGCGCCGGTCGCATTACTGAGCGCCCCGGTCGGACAGGCGGCGACACATTCACCACAGGCCACGCAGGAGGACTCGCCCATCGCGTCACCGATATCGAACACGATCTCGGCATAATGTCCGCGTTTCGCAAGGCCGATAACATCGTTGACCTGGGTCTCGCGGCAGGCACGCAGACAACGCGTACACTGAATGCAGGCATCCAGGTTGACGGCAATCGCCGGATGCGAAAGGTCCGCTGCCGGCTGGTGACGGGGTTTGAAGCGCGGATTGCCGACCTCGAGCTTGTCAGTCCAGTAATTGAGTTCGTTGTCGAGGGTATAGGCCTGCTCAGGCATGTCAGACAGTAGTAATTCCAGCACCAGTTTCTGCGACTTTTGCGCGCGCTCATTATCCGATTTGACCACCATACCCGGGGTCGGATTACGACAACAACTGGGGGCAAGCACGCGTTCGTCATCGATTTCAACCACGCAGGCGCGGCAGTTGCCGTCAGCCCGCAATCCGTCGGTGTAACACAGGTGCGGGATCTCGGTACCGGTGCGTTGTGCTGCCTGCAGGATAGTTTCACCCGCCAGGGCTTCGACCGACTCACCGTTTAGCGTGAACTCGATGGTTTCAAATATGGAATCGGGGTTAGCAGCCATTATGAGCACTCCGAAAAATAGTGATTTTTTCGTGATCGCAAGGAAGCACCGCGCGGAGAACCGCAGTGCATGTGGAAATACATGAGGATCGACCGGGCCGGCGCACCGGCACGGAGCTGACGCGGCGATCGCGGAAAAAGCGCATTTTTAGGAGTGCTCATTATTGTTGCTCCTCGATGCCCAGTTCATGGGGAAAGTATTTGATGACCGACAGTATCGGATTTGGCGCCGCCTGTCCGAGACCACAAATTGACGCGTCGATCATGACCGTCGACAGATCGTTCAATTGCTCGATGTCCCAGTCACCGGTTTCCATGATGCTGACCGCCTTCTCGCAGCCGACCCGGCACGGGGTACACTGGCCACAGGATTCATGCGCGAAAAATTTAAGCGAATTCAACGCCGCCTGCATGGCACTATCCTGCTCCGACAGCACGACCACCGCTGCGGAACCGATAAAACAGCCGTATTCCTGCAACGTATCGAAATCGAGTGGAATATCGCCCAGCGACGCAGGCAGAATACCGCCCGATGCCCCCCCTGGGAAGTAACCATAAAACTTATGACCATCGAGCATGCCGCCGCAATACTCTTCGATCAATTCCTTGATCGTTATTCCCGCCGGCGCGAGATGAACCCCGGGCTGGTTGACTCGACCGGAGACGGAAAAACTGCGCAAACCCTTACGTCCGTTACGACCCTGTGAGTCGAACCACTCGGAACCCTTTTCGATAACATCCCGAATCCAGAACAGGGTTTCGCAGTTGTGTTCCAGCGTCGGCCGCCCAAACAAACCAACCTGCGCCACGTAAGGTGGTCGCAGACGTGGCATACCACGCTTGCCTTCGATCGATTCGATCATCGCTGATTCTTCGCCACAGATATAAGCGCCAGCGCCGCGACGAATTTCCATCTGCGGCAGCGCATAACCCGATTTACTGACCAGGTCATTGACGGCCTGCTCAAGGACACGGATTACCGATGGATACTCGTCACGAATATAGAGGTAGCATTTATCGATACCGATAACATTGGCCGCGATCAGCATGCCTTCGAGAAAGCGATGCGGATCGGAGAGCATGTAAAAGCGATCCTTGAAGGTTCCGGGCTCGCCTTCGTCGATGTTGATTGCACACAGGCGCGGCGCGGGTTGCTCACGCAGAATGCTCCACTTGCGCCCTACCGGAAAACCGGCACCGCCGAGACCCCGTAATTGCGTGCCCTCGAGGGCTTCGATAATGGCGTCAGCGCTGATGTCACCAGCCAGTAAACGATCGTACAACTGGTAGCCGCCCTCTGCTCTGTAGGCCTCGAAATCGACGCTGTCTGTGGGCATTGGTTGAATGGTGTTGCCCGCGTCGACCGCTGTCCTGACCGAATCCGCGGTGGCGTTATCGACACTGTATTGCCCGACCACGGCGACGGGCGCCTTGTCACAACGTCCGACACAGGGTACACGCTGCACGCGCACACCGGCGCCCAGCGACGATTCCAGGGCACTGATTAGTGCTTCACTACCCGCCATTTCACAACTGACTGAATCGCAAACGCGTACGGTTAGAGCTGGCGGTGCGGTATCGCCTTCCCTGACGACATCAAAATGATGATAAAAGGAAGCGACTTCGTAGACTTCGGTAGTGGCGAGGCGCATTTCATGCGCCAGCGCCACCAGGTGCGCGGCGGACAAATGGCCGTAATTATCCTGAATCCTGTGCAGGTGCTCGATCAACAGGTCACGCGCGCGCGATTCGTCGCCGAGCAGGTTTTGTACTTCGAGCAGTGCGTTGAGGTCAACTACCCTGCCCTTGGTCTTGCCCCGTCGGCGTTGCTTACGATTATCTACCGCGTCGGCATTGATTTCAGGCTGTGACATATTGATTCTCGTTATGGGATGCAAACTAAGAAAACACCCCGCCCTTGCAAGCGGGGGCAAAGTTTAACCCAAGGAGGAGCTAACAAAAACATGTGAATGCGCCATTACAAAACGTTAATGCGCCATCACGGTAATGATATCGGTATTGCTCAACAGGTGACTGGTCACGCCACCAAACAGCCGCTGACGGGTACGAGTATGACTGAATCCGCCTACTACGAGGAATTCGGCGCCGATTTCGGTGCAGGTGTTTAACATCTTCTTGCCGACATTGCTGCCCTTGCCGCTGATCACGTGGTAATCAGCCTTGCAGCCATGGCGCTTGAGGTAATCAACCACCTCTTCGACTCCGGCTTCCCGTTTTTTCGACACCAGCACCGACACTTTCTTCATTTGCTTGAGCCATGGCAGCGTCATGCACAACGCCCGGCTCGCCTCGACGCTATCGTTCCAGCCGATCGCCGCGTGGTCAACGCGATGCGGTTCCCAATCGGGTGCGGGCGGCACGATCAATACCGGTCGCCCCGAGTGCAACATCAACGATTCATGCAGTTCACCGACCCCTGGCCCACCGATACGGTGCTTGGTCGGCCGCGACATCGCTATGACATCGACCAGACGCGATTCCCGGTCAAGCACGGCCTCGGGATCACCTTCGAGAATGTGCAGCGAGGCGGTCACCCCGGCTGAACTGGACGGCTTGCGCGTAATCTTGACACTGCCCTGCTTGCAGAAAGCATTGAACTGTCCACGCACCTGATCGACGATTTCATCGACGGCCCTGCTGCTCATCCTGGCGAACTCCTCACGGTAGGACGCCGGCAGGCCACCCATCATGAAAGGTTCACTGGTGTGCTCGCGCACATGTACAACTTTGATGTGTGCATCGAACCGGTTGGCAATAACCAGCGCGGTATCCAGCACGTCCGCACTGCGTTCTGTGCCGTCTAAAGGTACCAGGATAATCTTGATCATCGGTTCAACCTCGCGTTTAGAATAGACCCTGGATCAGGCCATCGTCATCGATATGAATCTTGTCTGCAGCCGGGACCCGGGGCAAGCCAGGCATGGTCATGATTTCACCACAGACAAATACCAGGAAACCGGCACCCGCCGACAGGCGCACTTCTCGAATCGGCACCACGTGCCCACTCGGTGCGCCCTTCAGATTGGGGTCGGTAGAAAAACTGTACTGGGTCTTGGCGACACAGATCGGCAGATTGCCGAAACCGGATTCCTGAAACTGTTCGATCTGATCGCGCACCTTCTTGTCGGCGATAATATCTTCGGCGCCGTAAATGCGCGTCGCGATGGTACGCATCTTGTCCCAGATCGGCATGTCGATGTCGTACAGTGGAGAAAACTGACTATTGTTCGCATCGGTCATCTTGACGACATGATGCGCCAGTTCTTCGGTGCCGGCGCCGCCGTCTGCCCAGTGCGTGCAGTCGATGGCGGTTACGCCGTATTGTTTGGCTGCCTCGCTCACCTTGGCGACCTCGGCATCGGTGTCGGCGCTGAAGCGGTTAATCGCAACCACCACCGGCACGCCGAAGGATTTAACATTGCGAATATGACGCGCCAGGTTGGTACAACCCGCCGCAACCGCCTGAACATTTTCCTTGCCGAGATCGGCCAGCGCAACCCCGCCATGCATCTTGAGGGCGCGTATGGTCGCAACGATTACCGCCGCATCAGGGCTCAGGCCCGCGCTGCGGCATTTTATGTCAAAGAATTTCTCGGCGCCCAGGTCGGCGCCAAAACCGGCTTCGGTGACCACGTAATCAGCCAGTTTGAGTGCGGTTGTAGTGGCGATAACCGAGTTACAACCGTGCGCGATATTGGCAAAAGGTCCGCCGTGTATGAAGGCCGGGTTATTTTCCAGAGTCTGCACCAGGTTGGGTGCAATCGCGTCCTTGAGCAACACTGCCATCGCGCCGGGCGCATTCACCGCCTCGGCGGTGACCGGCTCGCGATCGCGGGTATAGCCGATAATGATTTTGCTCAGGCGCTGCTGTAAATCTTCGAGATCTTTTGACAGGCAGAAAATTGCCATGACCTCGGAGGCGACAGTGATATCGAAGCCGTCTTCACGCGGGAAACCGTTACCCGGCCCACCCAGCGAATTGGCGATACTGCGCAACGCACGATCATTCATATCGACCACCCGTTTCCATGCGATTCGACGCGAATCCAGCTGCGCCTCGTTGCCCCAGTAAATGTGGTTATCGATCAACGCCGACAGCAGGTTATGCGCCGCACCGATGGCGTGGAAATCACCGGTAAAATGCAGATTGATGTCCTCCATTGGAATCACCTGCGCGTGACCGCCGCCCGCGGCTCCGCCTTTCATACCGAAGCAGGGACCGAGGCTTGGCTCACGCAGGCACACGATTGATTTTTTACCGATACGGCTCAACCCATCGTGAAGCCCGACCGAGGTTGTTGTTTTGCCTTCACCGGCGGGTGTCGGACTGATCGCGGTGACCAGTATCAATTTACCGTCGGGCCGATCCTGCAGGGATTCAATGTAACCCGGATCGAGCTTGGCCTTGGTGTTGCCATAGGGCATGACCGCATCACCGGGTATTCCTATTTTTTCGGCTATATCGCAGATCGGCAAAGCGTGGGCCGCGCGTGCTATTTCAATGTCACTCATTTCTCTATCCTCGGGCCGGCGCACCGGTCGATACGTTTTATCGGGGTTCGTCGGGGCTCAGGAGCCCAGCTTCGAACCCACTTCAAGACCTGCAGATGCGGCGTATTCGATGGCCGACAACTTGCCACCATCGGCGCGAACTTTCATCACGCGAATGGAGCCGTCCGCGGTCGCAATTTCGGCCCCGGCGTCATCGATCGAGATTACGCAGCCGGGCTCACCACTGTCAGCGGACTTGCGGCTGTCGAAAAGCCTGAGCTCGGCGCCGTTAAACGTGGTCCAGGCACCGGGTTGCGGATTCGCGCCGCGAATCAGGTTGTAGACTTCATCGCTGCTCTTGTGCCAGTCGATTTCGACGTCCTCCTTGCGACACCAGCCTTCATAGCTGCCATCTTCCGGGTCCTGCGCTTCGCGCGGCGCGTTACCGTCACGCACCAGCTCGATTGACTCGAGCATCGCCTCGACCCCGAGAGGAAACAGCTTGTCAAAATAAACCGAACCCAGCGTGTCATCGGGTCCAATCTCGACTTCTTTCTGCAACAGGATCGGTCCGGTGTCGAGTCCATTGTCGGGCCAGAAAATCGACAGCCCGGTCTTCTTCTTGCCCATGATGATTGGCCAGTTGATCGAACTCGGCCCCTTGTGCCAGGGTAACAACGATGGGTGATACTGGATCGAGCCGTATTTAGGCACATTCAACGCTTCTTCCGGCACAAACAATAAAACATAGGCCATCACGCACAGGTCCGCCTCGTGGCTAGCCATCTGTTGCCAGACTTCCGGGTTTTTGTAGGACGCCGGCTGGTATACCGCTAACCCATGCTCCAACGCAAATTCCTTGATGGGATCCAGCGGCCTGCCTTCCTTATCAGGCGCACAGTACACCGCAACTACTTCGTCTACCCCATTTTCCAGAATGGCTTCCAGAACCGATTGACCGTAGGCCTGCTGGCCATGAACAATTAATCTCATTTGTCTCTCCAATTACTTCAAGCAGCATTCACCGCTCGAAGACGATTCGCTCAAACCGCGCCCGCTTCTTTCAATGACGCGATTTCCTCTGCGCTGTATCCCAGAACCTCGGCCAGAATCTCTTCAGAGTGCTCTCCCAACAATGGCGAGCGTTCCACCACGACGTCGTTATCCGAAAGTTTGACCGGACAACCTACCGACAGGTAGGGTCCGCGCTCCGGATGATCGACTTCGACAATCGTGCCGCTTTCACGCAACGATGGTTCTTCGGCAAGCTCCTTCATCGACAGGATCGGTCCGACCGGGATATCGTGAGGATTGCAGATTTCCATGACTTCGTACTTGGTCTTGGTCATGGTCCATTCCTCGATTGCGCCGAATATCTTGTTTAAATGCGGTAAGCGCAACGGTGGCGTAGCAAGTTCAGGATCTTCTTTCCATTCCGGCTTACCAATCACGTCGCAAATTTTCGGCCATACCGCGGCCTGGGTAATGAAATAGGTATAGGCGTCAGGATCGGTCTCCCAGCCTTTACATTTCAGAATTCGACCGGGCTGACCGCCACCGGAATCGTTGCCCGCGCGGGGTGTCGCCTCACCGAACTCGATACCCTCTCCATACTGCGAGTACTCCTTGAGTGGACCCGCTTTCAGGCGTTGCTGATCACGCAGCTTGACTCTGCACAGGTTTAATACACCGTCCTGCATTGGCGCCAACACGCGTTGACCGCGACCGCTTTTCTCGCGATGCAACAGCGCTGCCAGAATTCCGAAGGCCAGGTGCAATCCGGTACCCGAGTCGCCGATTTGCGCACCGGTTACCAATGGCAAGCCGTCGCGAAAACCGGTCGTGGAAGCCGAACCGCCCGCACACTGCGCGACGTTTTCATAAACTTTACAGTCTTCGTATGGACCGGGTCCGAATCCTTTCACAGAAGCCATGATCATGCGTGGATTCAGTTCCTGGATACGTTCCCAGCTAAACCCCATCCGGTCCAGTGCGCCGGGCGCAAAGTTTTCCACCAGGACATCGCAGGTCTTGACCAGCCGTTCCAATACCTCTTTACCGCTTTCAGTCTTGGAATTAAGCGTCAGCGAACGCTTATTGTGATTGAGCATGGTGAAGTAAAGGCTATCCGCACCTTCTACATCAACCAGTTGCTTGCGCGTTGCATCGCCAACACCGGGTCGTTCCACCTTGATCACGTCGGCACCCATCCATGCGAGCAACTGCGTGCAAGTAGGGCCAGACTGGACATGGGTAAAATCCAGGATTTTTATATGGTCTAGAGCCTTAGACATTGTTTACCTCTGTTAAACCTTCAGGTTGCTTGGTTGTTTATAAAATTATTTATACATGGTTTGTGCCTTGGTACCCGGCGCATACTCATTCGGGTCGACCCAGACGTTGACCACGGCACATTTACCGGTCTTCGCAATCGCTTCACGAGCGCGTTGCATCGCAGGCTGAATTTCTTTGGCCTCGTGCACTTCTTCGCCATAACCGCCGATCATTTCACCGAACTGGGAGAACGGTACGTCGCCGAGCTTATTGCCAATATCGCCACGGTCCTGGCCATACTTGGCGAGCTGGCCATAACGAATCTGGTTCATCGCCGAGTTGTTGCCGATGACGGCAAGATAAGGCGCGCCGAAACGCTGCGCGGTTTCCATGTCGAATGAAGTCATGCCGAAGGCGCCATCGCCGTAGAGACAGACGACTTCCTTATTCGGATGCGCGAGCTTGGCCGCCATCGAGAAGCCGGTGCCAACGCCGAGCGAGCCGAGTGCGCCCGGGTCCATCCACTGACCGGGATTACGCGGGCGTACCGCCTGCGCGGAAATGGTGACGATATCGCCGCCGTCGCCGATATAAATAGTGTCTTCGCCGAGGAACTCATTAATTTCGTAAGCCAGGCGATAAGGATGAATCGGGCTCTGGTCGGTGGTGAACATCGGCATCAGCCTTTCCAGCTTGGTAGCCTCGATGTCACGTAGTTCCGCCATCCATTTCTGCCGTTGCTGGCGCGCACCGTCGTCGATCCGACCGGAGGCCGCCTGCGCTACCGCGGACAAAATAGATCCCGGATCGCCGGCGAGACCGAGGCTGATATCGCGGTTCTTGCCGACCGTGGCGTAGCTCTGGTCGATCTGCACCAGGGTTGCCTCATTAGAGATACGCTTGCCGTAACCCATGCGGAAGTCGAATGGAGTGCCGACGATCAGTATGACGTCGGCGTTCTTGAATGCATCGCTGCGGGTACGATCGAAATGGTGCGGGTCGCCCTGCGGCAACATGCCGCGGCTGGCGCCGTTCATGTAGGCCGGGATATCCAGTGCGCGCACGAAATCGATCGCGGCATCGGCACTGCCTGAAGCCCAGACCTGCTGCCCAAGCAATACTGCCGGACGCTCCGACTTGACCAGGATATCGGCCAGTTTTTCGATATCGGCGGGGTCGCCAATCGATTTTGTCGAAGCACGATAAGAGCCGGGCTCCGGTATTACCGCCGACTCAATCGGGATTTCGCGGTCGAGGATATCTCTTGGAATTTCGAGGTAAGACGGGCCATAGGCACCGTTAAAACATTCGCGTGCCGCCATCGACACCATGTCGGCGACGCGCTCGGTCGAAAACACCCCGGAGGCGAACTTGGTGATCGGCGTCATCATATCGACATGCGGCAGGTCCTGCAGCGAACCCATCTTGTGCTGCGTCAGCGAGCTCTGCCCACCGATATGCAGAATCGGGCTCTCCGAACGAAACGCAGTAGCAACACCGGTGACTGCATTGGTACAACCAGGTCCAGCTGTAGTCACTACGCAGCCCAGTTTTCCGGTCTGGCGGGCGTAACCATCCGCGGCATGCGCCGCGGTTTGTTCATGACGCACATCGACAATGCGAATGCCTTCATCCAGACAGCCATCGTAGATATCGATGATATGGCCGCCACAAAGCGTGAATATAGTATCGACGCCCTCGGCTTTGAGGGCTTTTGCGACCAGGTGGCCACCGGAAATAACCGATCCATCTTTGGTTTTTGCCTTCAGGGTGTCCGTGGCGGTATCCGAGACCGGTGGTTTTTCAGCTACAGTTGACATTACTTTTTACCTCTTCAATTTATCAGCCGGTTCGGGTATCCCGATAAGCCGACTATGGTTTTATCCTCTGCAACAGCGACTAGCTGTTTCAGTTGAATTCGTTAATCCAGATAATCGACATAACGTTCGATATGTTTCGCCAGCTCGAGCGCGTGGTCCCTGACCAGCTGCTCGGCGTGATAGGCATCGCGTTCTTCGATCGCCTCGATGATCCGCGTATGATCCATGACTGACTGCGCCACCCGGTCGCGGTCCTTGATCGTACTCGCGCGAATGGCGCGCATGTGAAAAAAGAGTTGATCCGCCATCTGCGTGATCAGCTCGGAATGACCCAGTTTGATAATCGTCTGGTGAAATTCGATATTGGTATCCGAGTATTCATCGATATGGGTACGCGCCTCTTCGCCATCATAAGAGGTGAAGTTTTTGCGCAACTGGGCAATTTCCTCATCGCTGGCACGACTGGTAGCGAGACGTGCGGCCATGCTCTCGAGAGCCGCCCAGACATCGACGATATCCAGAATTTCCAGTTTGTTTTTGCGCACCAGGAAGGCGCCGCGGCGCGCAATATTCTGCACAATACCTTCCTGTTCGAGTCGAGAAATCGCTTCCCGCACCGGGGTTCTGCTGACACCTAGCTGCTCACCAAGGGCACGTTCATCGAGCCGGATCAATTCCTTGCTCGAGTAGATATCCATATGCCCGATTAAATCCTTGAGCGCCTCGTAGACTCGAGTCTTGAGCACCTTTGCGGGTTCGAGCGGAACGATGCCACTAACACTCATGACGCTCTCTCGACCTGTTTCAAAGGATGCAGCTTCAGCATATCTAGCCCCGCCTACTGCTCGGCTGCCCCGGGTTTACGCAGTTTATCGAAAATGATCTTAAACAGCGGCAGGAACAGCAGGATGATCGCAATGACCATGATCGGGCCAGCGTAGGCGCGGGTAAAGAAAATCGAAAACTCGCCATCGCTGATGATCAGCGACTGACGCATCGCCGGCTCGGCAAGCGGGCCGAGCACGATGGCTAGCACCGCCGGCGCCAGCGGATAATCGAGCTTGCGCATCAGGTAACCGGTGATACCGAACACGATCATCAACCAGACATCGTGTAAATCCTGCGTCGGTGCATAACCGCCGATCAGGCACAAGATGAAAATGATCGGGGCAAGGATCGTGAACGGCGTTTTCAAAACCTTGATGAAAACCGGAATGAAGGCGATGTTGATTAACAACGTAAACAGGTTGGCGGCATACAGTGACGCAATCAATCCCCAGACGAATTCGCTGTGATCGACGAACAGGCGTGGACCGGGTTCAAGTCCCCAGATCACCATGCCGCCGAGCAGGATTGCCGTGGTCGGCGAACCGGGAATCCCCAGCGTCAACATCGGCAACATCGATCCGGTGCTGGCCGCATTGTTGGCCGCTTCCGGCGCACAGACACCTTCGATCGCGCCATTACCGAACTTTTCGGGTTCCTTGGATATCTGCTTGGCGAGCCCGTAGGCCATCAGTGATCCCGGGGTAGCACCCGCTGCCGGCAGAATGCCGACAAAGTAACCCAGCAGCGATCCCAGTACGGTCGACTTCCAGGTTACAACCAGCTCCTTCAGCGCAGCGACGGTACGCTTCACCGAGACCGTAGCATCGGAGAGCATGCTCTTGCCACCGCCGAGCGCGTGCTCTTCGACGGTCCACAGCATTTCACCGATGCCGTAGATACCGATCGCGAGCACCAGGAAGTTGACCCCGTGCAGGAAGCCGGTTATGTCCCACAACACCAGGCGGGGTTCACCGGAGATAATGTCGAATCCAACGGCGCTCAGCACCAGGCCGATGCAGATGGAAAACAGGGTTTTGAAAATATCGTCGCCACCCAGACCGACAAAAGTCGCGAAGGCCAGCATCATTAGAGCGAATTCTTCGGGGGCGCCGAAAACCAGCGCGACATGCGCCAGTGGCGGTGCAAAAAAGGTAAACAGCAAAACGGAAATAGTGCCGCCGACAAAAGACGCCACCGCGGCGCCGATGAGGGCCTTGTCAGCCATCCCCTGCTTCGCCAGCGGGCGACCGTCGAAGGTGGTCGCCACCGCGGTCGAGGCACCGGGGATACCGAGCATGATCGATGAAATCGCACCCCCGTACATGGCCCCGTAATAAATCGCCGCGAGAAAAATAATTGCACCGGTTGGCGGCACCAGAAAGGTCAGCGGCAACAGGATTGCGACACCATTGACCGAACCCAGCCCGGGCATCGCACCGATAAAAAGTCCCAGCGCACAACCGCCAATAATCAGCAACAGATTCTGCGGCTCGAATACGATCGCGAAACCTTGCAGCAGGAGTCCTAGAATTTCTAACATGTTACTGTCTCTTTTCTCAGCCTGGGGTTTAAGGAGTATCTAGAAAAATATCTTGTACAACGGGATGAAGAGGGGTTCGGTAATCCCTTTCGGCAGAATGATCTTCAAAGTTATTTCGAAGAAATAAAAGATCACCACGGGAATCAGCACAGTCAGCGTCGCCGTCAGCGACCAGGAGTGCTTTCCCAGAAAACGTAGATAAAAAATCAGGAACAGCGGCAAGGCGCCGTAAACCCCGATAAAGGAAAACAGCGCGACGGTAATGATCAACGCACCCGCTACCGCGGCGACATCACCGAGCACATGGGCTTCGATATAGGTTTTGGTCGAGGTAGCGATCCTGCCGTGTTTGCGAAACCAGTTGAACAGGATTCCGCCACAGGAGATCAGCATGATGGTCGCCAGCCAGAAAGGCCAGGTGCCGCCACCCGGACCCTCTTCGTCGATCCAGCCGATCGGAAGTTCGGCGCTTTTAACCATCAGGTAGATAGAGAAGGCTCCCATCAGGAGGGCCATCAACAATTCTGCAGTTCTGACTGTCATGACTGGAACCCCCCTATCTACCCTTTGATTAAACCTTAGTCGCCTTACTTGATGGCGCCCATATTTTTCAGCATTACCTCGTGAACGTCGCGCTCTTTCTTCCAGTAGCTCATCAACGCGTCACCGGTCAGCAGGTCACCCTGCAGGCTCTTCTTGGTGCGGTACTCCTGCCACTTGGCAGAGTTGAATACGCGGGTGAAAAGATCGATGTAGTAAGCTTCCGCCTCTTTATTCATGCCAGGCGCGCCCACAACGGTGCGCTGCATGTAGTACACGTAATCCTCGCCGAGCTCCTTGAACGTAGGTGCTTTCGGAAACAGTGGCAAACGATTATCGGTAAATGATGCCAGCGCTTTGGTCGTACCCGCTTCGTAGAAACCGAGCTGCTCGGAAGGATTGTTCACGGTTGAATCAGCATTATTGCCTGCGAGTTCCTTGGCAACCTTGCCGCCACCCTTGTACGGGACATACTTCATGTCCAGATCATAGGCCTTGTTGAGAAAGTCGGTTAACAGGTTGTCTTCCGAATTTTTGCCGGTACCTGCCATGATCCACTTGTTGCCTTTGGCCTTGGCAGCCTTGACGAAATCGGCGACATTGTTGATGTCTTTACGATCGGAATTAACCCACAGCAGGAAAGTATCTTCCGCCATGCGCGCTACCGGGGTAAAAGTAGTGATATCAATACCGAGGCCTGGCTGACGCAGCGGTGTGGTGTAAAAGCTGTTCAGCGTGAACATGATGGTGTGGTTATCACCTTGCTTGCCTTTCATGTGCACCAGTGCTTCGGCACCTGAGCCGCCCGGCTTGTTGACGGGAGTAAACGGAACCGGCGCCATGTTTTCCGATGCAATAATACTTTGCAGCAAACGCACAGCCTTGTCCGCACCACCGCCTTTACCGGCCATAACTACGAATTCGACGGGCTTGCTTGGTTCCCAGGCCGCCTGGCCTAGTACCGGCAATCCCGCCAGCATGGCGCTAACGCCAAGCGTACAGATCACTTTCTTGAGAGTGTGTTGTGTTTTAAACATTTCGAAATGCTCCTCCAAAATTAGGGCCAATAACGGCCCAATTAAATGATTCCAACCGGTTGGTCGGACTCACCATACTAACAGGTCCTTGGGTAGGAACCTGAATACCCCAGAATGTATATTCACTTTAGGGCTGACCCGTATATCACTTTTCAGGGTGACTACGCATCATTTTTCTGATTATCCAGCCCGAAACCAAACCGGGCCTGAATCTATTTTTATCTGGTATACAATATACCAAGAGCAACTTTATACCACTTTTGGGATAGCTGTAAAGTTTTTTTAGCTCGAACTTTATTTTTGCATCGCTTCCTGCATCAGTCTGCCCATATCTGATGGATTACGGGTCACACTGACACCAGCCGCCTCCAGCGCGGCGATTTTCTCATCGGCAGTACCCTTACCACCGGAGATGATCGCACCGGCGTGCCCCATACGTTTGCCGGGAGGCGCGGTGACCCCGGCGATAAAACCGACGACAGGCTTGGTCATGTTGTCGGCAATCCAGGCAGCGCATTCTTCTTCATCGGTTCCACCGATTTCACCGCACATGACGACACCGTCGGTTTCAGGGTCGTCGTTGAACATTTTTACTACGTCCAGGTGCTTGAGGCCGTTTACCGGATCGCCGCCAATGCCGACGCAGGTCGATTGCCCCATGCCTAGCTTACTGAGCTGATCGACAACCTCGTAAGTCAGGGTTCCGGATCGTGAGACGACACCGATACGCCCTTTTTGGTGTATGTAACCGGGCATGATGCCAATCTTGATCTCCTCGGGTGTAATGACCCCCGGACAGTTTGGACCTACCAGAATGGTAGCAGAGCCCTTCATGCGATCACGTGTGCGGATCATGTCCTTGACCGGAATTCCCTCGGTGATACAGATGACGACCTCCATCTCGGCGTCGACCGCTTCATCGATAGCAGCCGCAGCAAACGGTGGCGGCACGTAAATAACCGAAACATTACAGTGGGTAGCGGCTTTCGCTTCGGCTACCGAATCGTATACCGGCACGCCTTCGACGACCTGCCCGCCTTTTTTGGGAGTAACCCCGGCGACGTAACAATTCTTGCCATTGGCGTATTCAATGGAATTATGTGTATGGAACATACCTGTCTTGCCGGTGATACCCTGGGTGACTACGCGTGAGTCTTTATTGATTAGGATCGACATAATTAAGCTCCTGCTGCGGCCGCAGCCACTTTCTCGGCCGCGTCGGCCATGGTGGTTGCACTGATGACCGCTATGCCTGAATCGGCGAGTATCTGCCGGCCCTGCTCGACGTTGGTGCCTTCGAGGCGCACTACCAGGGGTACCGACAAATCAACTTCACGTGCCGCGTTGACCAGTCCCTCGGCAATCACATCACAACGCATGATGCCGCCGAAGATATTGACCAGAATCGCTTTCAGGTTTGAATTCTTGAGCATGATTTTGAACGCCTCGGTCACCTGCTCGGTGGTGGCACCGCCGCCGACGTCGAGAAAGTTTGCCGGCGAAGCGCCGTAGAGCTTGATGATATCCATCGTCGCCATTGCAAGCCCGGCACCATTGACCAGGCACCCGATAGTGCCATCGAGCGAGATGTAATTCAGGCCGAATTTTGAAGCCTCAATTTCATCGATGTCTTCTTCATCGAGATCACGTAACTCCTCAAGTTCGGGATGGCGGTACATCGCGCTTTCATCGAAATTGATTTTGGCATCGAGTGCTACCACGCGTCCGTCACTGGTCACGATCAACGGATTGATTTCCGCGAGCGAGGCGTCCTTGTCCCAGAATGCCTGGTACAGGGCCTGGATCAATTTTCCAGCCTCTCCGGTCAACTCGGCAGGAATCCCGATTCTGTCGGCCAGCCCGCGGGCTTCGTCGTCGGTCAGCCCCGTCTTCGGGTCAACCGAAACCTTATGAATCAATTCGGGGGTCTCCTCGGCGACAGTTTCGATTTCGGTGCCACCCTCGGAGCTCGCCATCACGGTAACACGCTGCGTGACACGATCAACGACGAGGCCGACATAAAGCTCGTCTTTGATCGGCGCGCCTTCCTCGACCAGCAGGCGCTTGACTTCCTTGCCCTCGGGTCCGGTCTGGTGGGTTACCAGGGTCATGCCGAGGATGTCTTCGGCATGGCTGCGCACTTCATCGAGGCTATCGGCAAGCTTGACGCCCCCGCCCTTACCACGGCCACCGGCATGAATCTGGGCCTTGACGACCCACTTTTTACCACCTATCGCCTCGGCGGCGGCCACGGCTTCATCCACCGAGAAACAAGCCTTGCCGTTTGGAACCGCTACGCCGTACTCGCGCAGGATATCCTTGCCCTGATATTCGTGTATTTTCATTAGTTGGTCGCCCCGCCTCGAAAAATTCTGGTATATCGTATGCCAG
>Ga0265309_10000062_pt1 | contig 31881 bp, 31 predicted proteins | sample Helome_FD_192492 | JGI IMG/M metagenome (GOLD analysis project Ga0265309, IMG submission 192492) | Marine sediment microbial communities from subtidal zone of North Sea - Hel_20160524 (Illumina Assembly) | ecosystem: Environmental > Aquatic > Marine > Subtidal zone > Sediment ...
GCCTCGTTGACCGAAGTCTGACGAATCAACGGAAACGGGTATTCTACCGGGTCTTCCAGCGTCATGATGTTGACCTGCTCGCTACTGATGTAGTTCAGCATCGAGTAGAGCGTGGTTGTCTTACCGCTACCGGTCGGGCCGGTAACCAGGATGATACCCTCGGGTCGCGCCATCATGATCTTCAGGGTACGCAGTGATTCCTGGGGTAGCTCGAGCTTTTCCAGCGGAATAACGCCCTTCTCGCGGTCGAGTACCCTGAGCACGATATTCTCACCATGAATCGTGGGTTGTGAGGCGACACGAAAGTCGATCTGTCGACCGATTATGGTGCGCGATATGCGGCCATCCTGGGGCGAGCGGGTTTCAGCGATGTTCATGTCCGCCATAACCTTGAGTCGCACCGCGATCGCCGCCCAGTAAGTCTTATGCAGGCTACGGATCTGGCGTAACACACCATCGATACGGTAGCGGATGCGCAGGAAGCTTTCCTCGGGTTCGAAATGCAGATCTGAAGCACCACGCTTGACCGCATCGGAAAGCATGACGTCCACGAGGCGCACCAGCGGCTGGCTGTATTCCTCGATATCGCCCTGGTAATTGGTATAGTCGGCTTCGCCGGTTTCTATTTCACGCAGAATCCCGTCGATCGATAATTCGTAGCCGTAGAACTGGTCGATCGCATTGGAGATTTCGGTTTCACCAGAGAGGATCGGAATCAATTCAATATGCTGACCAATCTGGATGCGGATCCGATCCAGCGTAAACAGGTTAAAGGTATCCGACATCGCAATCGTCAGCGTGCTGCGCACCGGGTCATAATTCAGCGGGATGATCTTGTGTTTGCGCGCAGTATCCGAATTGATCATTTTGATCGCATCGGGGTCGGGAACCACGCGCGACAGGTCGACGCTAGCCTGTTCCAGGGCTTCGCCAAGCGCAGATCGCATGATGGCTTCGGTGGCAAAGCCGAGGTTAACCAACAGCTTACCCAGCGGTTCATGTACCTTTTTTTGCTCGGTCAGGGCGATATTCAGCTGATCTTCGGTGATGACACCTTCATCGATCAGAATCTCGCCCAGTCGCTTGGGTTTATTTTCCGCGTTCATTGTTTTGCCAGGGTCTCCATCCGTTGACTCACTACTTCCCTGCTAAAAGTTGCAAGACCGTTGTCGATGTTATCCAGGGCTCGCTGATAGTAAGCTACGGCCGCTACGGGTTGCGCAATATGCTCCAGGCTTACCGCCAGGTTGTAGGCATAATTTGGATCTCCGGGATTATTCTCCAACGCTTTGAAGTAATATCCCTGTGCTTCCTGCCAACGATTTTGCGCGCCATAGGAGTTAGCCAACGCAAAATTCAAATAGGGGGAGTTGGGCTCGTCACGAATCATCAGTTTCAGCTGTGATTCGGTTTCGAGCGGTGAATAATTGGCCACTGTTATCAAGGATGTCATCGCCAATGAGTCCTTTGGGTTGTGCAATAGCAGCGTCTGGTAATCTTTGATCGCGGCGCTGCCGTTACTATTCTGTACATTGATCGCAGCACGCGCCAGCAAGGCATTACGATTACCCGGATCAATCTTGAGTACCTGGTTATAGCGAGTCATCGCCAGGCTATCGTTACCTGATTTATAGGCATCATAGGCTTCACGTAACCACAGGTCTTTTTGCCCGACCTTACTACTCGATATTATTTCCAGAGTGGAAGAATTACTTTCGGATTGGGTAGTGACCTTCTCTGCCTGGGTGATGCCTGCGATCTCGGTCGTCTCGACAGACTCGGTTTGCGCCGCCGCGGAAGCGGTAATGACGGCTGAACTATCAGTTTCAACAGTCGTTTCCTCAGTCGCAACGCCCCCGCTCGCCATGGCTGTATCAGCAACTTCAGCCTCATCGGCGACGACCTCCTCATCGGTGGCCAGGCCTTCATCAACTGCCACAATTTCACTGGCATTATCGGCGTTTTCAATTATTTCGAGAGTTCGTTCATTGGTTACGGATTCGCCAAATAAATTCGTATCCTGTTTGATGTCTTCCGGTTTGATAATGCCGGGCATGGGATCACGTTTGAGCGGCCGCAAACTGGCATCAATATTACTCGATTCATCCTGGAATTCGAAAGCGCCGTATATGCCGGTCGAAAGCAGAATCACGACCGCAATTCCCAGGTAAACCTTGTAGGCCTGCATGCGTTGTGCTGACGACTTGCTGCGAAATACCTTCTTCGCGTAGTCTGGTGTCATCACGACATCAGCATCTGACTTCATCCCGGCAAATATTTTCGACGCATCATCGCTGGGCAGTTGCATCAAGGTACGGTCGTAGTTGTCCGGCGCATAGGTATGCGTCGAAGTGGCCTCCATTCGCGTGGTGGCACCCTGCGTAGTCTGCGTTGCGGGCGCAGTTGCAGTGTTGTTTGACTGCGTCGGCGCCAGGGTCTCGGTTACATCGTCAGGAATTCGATGCTGCGTCTTATCTACCAGTGCAAGTCCGTCGATATCGGGATCACTGGACTCCATTACCTGCGTAATTTCCTGCGGTGTCTGCTGATCGGTCACCGAGGTGCGCCCGGTTAAATTGGTGTCATCCCGGTCCACCAGCAGCAACGACAGATCCTCGTCATCGTTGGTATCCTCAACTTCGGTGCCGGACGGGATTTCGGATGCGTCACCGGGCTGGAAGGGTTGGCTTATATCGGTCTCATCCCCGCTACCGGTTTGCGCCTGTATTTCGGGCGTGGCGCCGGGCTGGAAGGGTTGGCTAATATCAGTATCGTCTTCACGCGCAACTGTATCCGCGGGCCCGGCCACATCCTGCTGCGACGCCACCTGACTCAGGTCGGTTGCATCACCCGCAAGCTGGCTAAGATCGGTTTCATCCCGCGCTTCGCGATTAACCAATTCCGGTTCACCCAGAAAATCTGAAACGTCTTCCTCGGCAAAGATGATGGTTTCATCTTCCCCACTTTGCATCTGCGAGCTTAAAGAGGGCGTCCGGGTTTGGGTCGAATCGGGAATCTCAATTTCGGTGTCGTCAGCTTCCTCACGCTCGACCAGAGTCTGTTCGAGCCGGGTCCGCATTTCGGAACTATCGAGCTCGGTTTCATCCTCCCTGTCGCGTTCAGATTGTTGCGCACCGCGACCAGCGCCTTGCTCCAGCTCGGAGAGATCTTCCGCAGCGGCAGTGATCTCCGTCTCGTCCGACGGACTAGCTGCAGAAATCTCTTCTTGCCTGCTCTTTGCCGCCTTTTGTTCAGCGGCTTTTTTGAGCGCGTCTAGCAGTAAACTCATGCGTCGTCTCGATTACTCGGAGAAAGTCTCAGGTTTCAGGAATTTCTTGAAATCCTGCAAACTGGTTTCGAGGCTGGCATCCTCGATGATGCGCGGACGCAGAAAGATAACCAGCTCGCTTTTAACGAATTCACGGGTCTTGGTACCAAACAGTATGCCGACATCTTCAACGTCGTGCAGCCCGGGTATTCCTGAATCATTTTGCTGGGAAGCATCCGACATCAGCCCGCCTAAAACCGCTGTACTGCCGCTGGTTACCCTGAGCACCGACTCTATCTCGCGAACCTGAATTTCTGGAATCTGGGAGACAACACCTGCTGCCGCCAGGGCAGGATTAGGATCATTCACAAATTGCAATATGCGGGTAATGGTTGGACGTATATTAAGCAGGACCTCCCTGTCCTTGGTGATAAAAGGGGTCACATTCATGACAAATCCAACCGGTACCGTTTTCGCGGTAGTATTGAAAGTATTGGTTACTATGGCGGCGTCCCCGCTGACATTACTGGTTGCATCTATTTCAAAATAAACGACGTTATCCGCGACCTTAAGTATCGAAGTCTGGTTGTTTAATGCCATGATTTTCGGGCTCGACATGACGGAAACATCACCAAAAGTATCCAGCGCCCTGAGTGCGCCGGAAATGGTTCGATCCGAGTTTGAATCAAAATAGGAGAGTGCCGTAACCGGCCCTACGTCAAGCCCGGGCAGGGTGGTTGTCGAGCCCAGCAGGTTTTGCCCTATGCTCCAGCCATCGCCGTCGGCGATTCTTGCCCAGTCGACCCCGGCCTGGAATTCATCGTTCAGCTTAACCTCGACCACGGTGGCCTCGATCAACACCTGGCGGCGAGCACTGCCGACTACCGCATCAATAAATCGCTGAACACTTTCGTGCCCCGCGGAACTGGTAAATACCGAAATGGTTCCCGATTCACGATTGGAGATTACCTCGCCATCGACCCCATTAATTTTAGACAAGGCTTCGACATTTGTTTCCAGCGACTGCCAGAAATCGTTACTTGACGAGTTAGTGACAGTAGTCTCTGAACCGCCAGTGGCGCCTCCTTCTTCTCCTTCTTCACTCAGCGATGTCTCGATCCCCACGCTGGAGTCGGTGTCTCTTGTCATGTTGAGATAATCGACTCGATAGATACGCAGAAAGGGATTGTCTTTGGCAACGACCAGGTTGGGGCCATCGAGGTAATAACGCAACGCAACCTGGCGCGAGACCCGTTTTAGTATCTGCGGCAGGGTCTGGTCGATGGCGTTGATGCTGACGCGGCCGTCGATAGCCGGGTCGATATCGAGGTTCAAGCGGGCATCGCGGGCCAGCGCGAAGAGCAACTCGCTAGCAGGTAAATCGGTGGCGACCACGGTGAATGTCTGCAGGGGTTCCGCAGGTTCGGGGGCAGCGATGATCGGCACCTGCAAGACAACCGGGGGTATATCGGTTGCGGCCGGTTCGACCACCGGAGGCTTCCCGTCGAGATGGTTACCATCCTTAACGGCCATGCGTTCATCTTTTTCCATCAGGCTAGCACAGGCCGACAGGTTGATCAGGGCGAGTAACAATACAATTTTTTTCATTGTGTTATTCCAGTTAAAATCCAGACTGTTATAGCAATGCTTTCTGCATGCGGTAAACCGAATGCAGGTATGGCGAATTCCTCTTTACCGACTCGGGCAACCGTTCAAGCTGGTTCCTGCCACGGGACAATGAATCAAATTCGCTATAAAAAACCCGATAAATACTTCGATCTTCGGTACTTACTTCATATAAATACGTTTCCGATAAATCCAGCGGCCATTCATTACGTAAGTAATAGACTAGCTCACGTACCGCAGATTTGCTGCGCACAAATACCTGAATTGACACACTATTCCGGTTTGCCTGGCTAAGCCAGTCACGACTTTGCTGCAGTTTCGCATTTAGCCACCTATCGTAATCAGCGGTCAAGCCGGGCGCAGGACTTTTTTCAGTCGCCAGAGCCACGCTCGAGGCGGCCTGGTCGAGCGCATTTTGCAGGATGCGATCCTCTTCCACCGGCGCATTTATTGCTTCAGCCTGCGCCATATCATTTTCTTCCTGAACTACTACTTTGACTTCTTCCTGCACCACCACTTCGACCGGTTGCACCACTGCTTCGACTTCTTCCTGCACCACTACTTCGACCGGCTGCACCGCCGATTCGTCCGCTGGCACTACCGCGTCGTCTTGTTGCTTCAGGGTTTCGTTTTCCTGCTGCACTGCAACCTCGGTTTGAATCACCTCGGCTACGGCCACGGGCTGCTCTATAGTCGGCTCCGGGTCTGAATCCGTAGTGGTATCAACCTGCGCCTTATCCAGATCAGTCTCTATCGCCTGAGGCGCAATATCTGTGATCGGATTGTCATTTTTTACAGCATTTTCCTGTTTTGGCGGCAAATCGACGGCCAGGGTTGCCATCCACTGTGCACGGGACTGGTACAACGCAAACAGCAGGGCGATGACGGCGAGCAGACCGAGCCACCAGAAAATACGCGATTTGCTGCGCGTCGGCTCCTGATTAAAAGCGCTATCGTTCACGGCTGCGGTAACATGCTTCGAGGTGAGATTGTGGGTACCCTCGGCAAACGCCGATAGCAGGATCTTGTCGGCAATAATGTTAATCCGACGCAACAGACCCTCGGAATGCTGTTCAACCTTTTTGGCCACCGCGGTATTGATTAACTCCGGCCCGGTGTAACCGACTTCACGCATGCGAAAGTTCAGGTAATTATGAATTTCATTCTGGGTCAGTGCCGCGAGTTCGAAATTGTGAGTAATACGTTCACGCAGTTGACGGATCGACTGTTCGGACAAATTCTGATCGAGTTCGGGTTGACCAAACAGAATAATCTGCAGCAGTTTGTTTTCGTCGGTTTCGAGATTCGATAACAGGCGGATTTCCTCGAGCGTATCCAGCGGCATTCCCTGCGCTTCCTCGATGAACAACACCACCTGCTTGTTTTCCATATGTCGTTGCAGCAGGTAATCCTGCAGCAAATGCATGACTTCATGCTTGGAAGCCTGCTTGGTTACCTGCAACGACAATTCATGCGCGATGACGAACAGGATGTCTTCCGCTGACACGCTGGGGTTGGCGATATAGACAATTTCTACCGTATCGGGCAACTTAAGCTGCAGCATACGGCATAACATGGTTTTGCCGCTGCCCACTTCACCAACTACCTTGATGATGCCTTCGCCACGGTGGATCGCATAAACCAGTGCCGCGAGGATATCGCCGCGCTTGCCACCATCGTAAAACAGGCTGGTGTCGGGGGTAATTTTGAATGGCGGTCGCTCGAGACCGAAATAATCTTCGTACATGACTTAATCCCTGTCTTCCAGCCGATCCATGCGGCCGTACAAAGTAGTGCGGTTGATACCCAGCATTGCAGCCGCTTTACTGACATTGCCCGCGTACTCGCGCATCGCCAGATCGATGGCCTTTCTCTCGACCAGCTTGAGCAGTTGATCAAGCTGAAAATCAGTTTGATGCAATGCTTCGCTAAGCCAGTCTTCGCTGGTTGACGTGTCGTCGTGTCGTTGTAGTCCTGACATTTCCCTCTTCAGCACCTCCGCCTTGATCGTCTGTCCCGGATACTTCGCTGAAAGCCTGATTATTATATTACGTAATTCTCGCACATTCCCCGGAAAAGTATAATCATTCCAAAGCTTTAGCGATTCGTCATCGAACTGGAAAGTAGCCACTTCTGCGGCCACCTGCTGCATGAAATAGTCCAATAACTCGTGCTTGTCCTCATTGCGCTCATGCAGCGAGGGCACACGCACAGTCAGCACGCTAAGCCGATGGTACAAATCTTCGCGGAAAAGCCCGTTTTTGATCGCGGCGAATATATCCTTGTTAGTGGCGGCAAGGACGCGCGCTGACGAGTGTCGTGGCTGGGTTTCGCCGAGCCGGTAATATTCGCCGTTCTCAAGCACACGTAACAGTTTGGCCTGCAAATCCTGGGGCAGGTCGGCCACTTCATCGAGCAACAACGTGCCGGAACCCACCTCTGCGAAAAAACCTTTTTTGGTATCGGTGGCGCCGGTAAACGCTCCCTTGAGGTGTCCAAACAACTGTGACTCGAGCAATTCGCCATTGAAGGCCGCGCAGTTCAGGGTCAGGAACGGTTCCTGCCTGCGTGAACTGCACAGGTGCAGGTTACGCGCGGTGACTTCCTTGCCGCTACCCGACTCGCCTTCGATTAACACGGGATAGGGAGAATCGGCAATCTGGCGGATCTGCATGCGTAATAATTCGATTTCCTCGCTGGAACCGATAATGCCCTCGATATCACCATGTCCGATGTCGGCGCCACCCCCGGCAACAATCTGCTTCTTCAGGCGCACCTTGATTTCTGCAATGTCGCAGGGTTTGGAAATAAAATCGACGGCGCCGTCTTCCTTGGCCTGGAACACATGCCGCTTGTTGTCCTGCCCGGATAAAACCAGCACCCGGGTGGTCGGATGCATTTGCGATATTTTGCGAATCACCGCGAGCCCTTCATCGGGACGGTGGGTATTGGGAGGCAAGCCCAGATCTACCAGCGCCAGGGTCGGCGAATCCGACATCCTGTCAATCAGCGCAAAGCTCGAGGTACGATCCGAGGCACGCTCGATCTGGTATTCCTCACCCAGCACATACTCGAGGCTGTCGGCGATAATTGCATCATCGTCGACTAACAACAGTGTCGGTTTTTTTTCACTGTTTAACGGCATTCAAGAATAACCCGGCGTCTAATCAATCAAGTATAGTGTCTAAATTTCAACAACTCAAATAATACTTTAATTTTGATTAGGAACTAATTGAAATATAAAGAGAAAATTCATTCTCTGAAATTATGATGCAGGGAGTTTATCGGTAAAACACCGACATCACTGTTAAACACTTCAAGCTTTTACAAATTCCTTTACCGGCCTGGAATCGTCAGTGCGTGGTAAAGCCTTCGACCAGCGTATAGTCGTCGCGCTCGCGCTGCACCCGTCAGGGTGGATCGAGTGAAACTGTCGCCTGGATACGGCGCTGCACGTAATCGAGCGAACCAAATACGCCACTACTTGCAATCGCGGTAAGCCGATACGTCGTAATCGCTGTCACGCCCTCGGTGTGGGTGGTCGCACCGCATTGAACCTCGACACTGAAATTATCCAGGGTTGGGCGCGCGATGGTGAAGGTGGTCGAGGCAGCACAACTACTATTGACGATCGATTCGTGAATGCCCCACTCAAGGCCGCTGCGCGCAGCCTGCATCGCGCGTGCGCCCTGGACTCCGTACACCAGCGTTGTTTGTTGCGCGACACGGATATTGGTAATGAAAACCACCAACGCCGCCACCGCGACCAGTAGAAAGATCGCAGCGATCAGGGTGAATCCACGCTGGTCGGGAATTCTTCTCATGGCACATTCACCACGTGTACCTGGTGTAGCAGGTTAATATTTTCGCCACTGTCCCCCAGGGTGATATCGAGGGTTATAATGCCGCCGCGTTGCGCCGTGCCAGGTGTGTAGCTTGCGTTACAGCCAATCACCTGTGACACCAGGGTGTCGCTGACAGCACCCCCGGGGGGGATTTGTTGCGGATTATCAAACCCGTAACCACTGTAGCGCAGAATCGAGCTGGTCGCGGGGTTGCAGAGGTAACTGATTGCACCATCGACCAGAAACGCGCGCTGACCGGGAGATTGCTGGGTGAATTCAAATGGTGTTGAAAGACTTATCTGGTCTTCCTGGTTCGGTCCCGGGTTCAGCGTCGAAAATGCCAGCGTTGTGCCGGCATCGGTGATGATGCCTTGCTTGTCAACATCGACGGCTTCGGCGTAAATATTGACCGAGGTGTTATAAATGACGAGCCGATTGTTCGGGTTAAAGACTGCCGGATTATTAAGCCCGCCAAGCAGGTTAAAGACCGCATCCGGAGCAGTAAAATCAAGCACGAAATCGGGGTCTGCCAGGTAAGCGCCACCGTATTCATCGCGGTAACGGGCACCATCCACAATATTCACCATTTCCAGTGCAAAGCCGGCCCCGGCAGGCGCTATACGGACGCTGTTCGGCAAGGCCCGGTGCAGGTCGCGCGCAATCTGGCGCAACGCCATTTCACCCTGGTCGACCAGCTGCTGACGTCGAACCTGGGCATCATAGGCTTCGATTGGATTCAGGATCAACAGCCCAGCGCCACCCGCCAGCAAGCCGAGCAGTACGATAACTACGATCAACTCGATCAGCGAAAAGCCGGCATGAAGAACAGGTGATTTCATGGGTATCGGGCGCGGTAACCGCTCAGCAGAATATCCGCAATTGCCGGATGCGTAACGGTGACATCAACCCGCATCGCTGCACCCGCGGGAACTGTATTCAGGGCATCACCCACAACTACGACAGTGACTCCATATGCGCTTAGCGCGGCAACCGGGTTATTATTCTGATCACGCACCTGGTTGGTGCCGAGACTGTTGTAATCCTGTACATCATCATAGTTCGGGCGCGTCTCACCTGCTTCAGCGGCGCCTGATTCAGCGACCTGGGGATCCTCGAAGGCGCGCAGCATTATCTCTTCCATGTAGGCTTCGGCGATGGTAGTCGCCTGTTGCTGGATCACCGGATCCGCGCTACCGCGAATCATGTTGCTGAACACGCTCAGCAAGGCGGTAGCGGAAATGCCAATCACGATGATGGTGACAATAATTTCGATCAGCGTAAAAGCCGATTGACTGCGTTTCCTTGCCCTGAATCCGAAATTGTCAGCAGGATTGCGCACGGACTAAAGGACCTCCACCAGGCCGGTGCTGGCATGCACTCGAAAACTGTAGGTAGTCGAGCCGTCGCTGAGGCTGAAATCCGACGTCACACCTTCACGCTGGCCGCGCGCATCGAAGGTGATACTGCCTGCAGTCAGGGTAAATCCAGGCGGAATATTTGTGCTCTGATAATTATTGCTGCGATTAGCCGGATTGGCCACCGGGTTGCTGAAATTGTCGGCTGTGCAGGCCGTCGACTGGCGCAGCTGATAACTGTTCGCGGTGGTAATCACGCGCACATCGCAACCGCTGCTGATGGCCAGTTTTTGTGCAAATCGCACCGCGGTCACGGTATCGTCGAAAAACCCGCGTGCGACGAACAGGTTCTGATCGGTAAAGCGTCCGAGCGCAACAATACCCAGTATTCCAAGCAGCACGATAACGCTGATCAGCTCGATCAGAGAAAACCCTGAATTGTGATAATTCTTTACTACAATCATGTGATTCTGATCATGTTTTTTGACTTGCAACTAGTATAAACCACTACTATAAATACATTGTGAATCATTTAGTTATAGAACAACTTGGGCAGTTTACTTTAATCCCATCTATAATCAGAAAATCATCCAATATTATTGCTCTACGGTAGGGAGTTTAGAACATGTATAAGTCACAAAAAGGTTTCACGCTGGTAGAGCTGGTGGTCGTCATCGTTCTGCTGGGCATTTTAGGGGTTACCGCCCTGGGTAAATTCCAGGATCTGTCGGGAGATGCTTCCGATGCCGCGAATAGCGGTGTTGCCGCGGAAATTTCCTCCGCTGCCGCGATCAATTACGCCACCGAAATCGTCAACGGTAGCGGGGTCGCGATGACTGCCGCCAACGATGACTGTCTCGAAGCCAGCCTGCAGGGGTTGTTTCAATCGGATACTTTTCCTGCCGGCCATGATAGCGCAATTGGCAATGGCAACGTCTGTGCAGCAGCTGGTGACACCTATACCTGCACAATCTCGGATACCAGGGGTCTTGGTGTGGCTGCGACCGCCACTGTAATCTGCACTGGTCCATAAGCAGAGAAATAATCCAGCAATGAAAAGCCCGCGTCAGTCGCGGGTTTTTTTTGCCCGCCGCCTGACGGTTCTACCAGGGTTTATCGATTTTGACGAAGCGCAGGCCCTGAAACTTGTCGCTTGCCGATTCAAATGATCCCGACTGGTTGTTATCCTGGTAGCTCAGCACAATTTTAAAGTAATAGTCGGCATCACTAAACAGGGATTTATAAATCAGGATCTTACGATGGGTCAGGTAGTACCAACCAGGTGCCTGATCTTCATCCAGGTCGCGATCAGTTTCACCAACGTATGTGGTCGGTAACATCCCGTATTCAGCGAGATGAACAAACGGGTTCCCGCCGTCGAGATCGTTCAGCTCGTTTAATCGGTTATTTACCGCATAGGTTGCAAACACAACCGCGAGCGAACTGTTGATAATCTTCCTGGTTTGCAGGATCGAGGTACGCTCGAGCGCTCTTTCGGTATCGTCAAGGTAGGAAAAGAATATTGAAACCAGGGTTACGATCAGGATGATCATGATACTGAGGCGAAATACAATTGCCCCCGGGTGGGAGCCGATGGTGCTCATCGTCCCGCGAGTTGCGCCACGTCCCACATCGGCACGAAGATACCCAGCGCGAGCACCAGTACCATCGCACCAACCAGAACATAGATCAACGGTTCGATCTTGTCGGATAGCGTCTTGACGTCGTAGTCGACTTCTTCTTCATAAAAATCGGCGATGAAGGACATCATTTCATCGAGGTTACCGGCCTCTTCGCCAACCGAGAACATCTGCATCACCACCGGGGTAAACATCCGCGTCTGGTTTGCGGTTCGGCTGAGCGACTCGCCGCGCTCGATGCCCTCGCGCATACCATCGACGTGCCCAGAAATATAATCGTTGCCGATCGAACGCGAAATCACCCCCATCGCCTGAACAATCGGCACCCCGGCGCCATAGGCCATGGCGAAGGAGCGCGCGAAGCGCGCCATGAAAGAACGATGCAGAATTTCACCGATCACCGGCGCCTTGACGATGAACCGGTGCCATTTGTAACGACCAGCGGTGGTATTTATGTAGTGTTTGAAGCCAAACCCCACACCGATTAACGCAATGCCGACAAACATCCAGTAATCGACAAAAAAGTTGGAGGTGTTGAGTAACACCAGGGTTTGCCACGGCAGTTCCAGCTTGTTCGCCTCGAAAAAACTGGCGAATTTCGGGATCACGAACAGGTTGACGATAACCATGGCAATGCCTATCGCGATGATGACCGTGGTCGGGTAACGCAATGCGGTCTTGATATTTTGCGTAATACGCCGATTACGATCGATGTAGTCTGCCATCAGCGTAAACGATTCTTCCAGGCGCCCGGTGTTTTCACCGACCTGGAGCATACTGATATACAGGTTGGAAAAAACCCGTGGATGGCGCGCGCAGGCAACCGACAGGCTGCGCCCCGATTCGAGTTGATCGAGAATATCGCGCAGGGACTTTACCATTAGCGGATTCTCCATCGATTCGAGAATACCGGTAATAGCTCGCGTAATCGGGATGCCCGCCTTGGTCAAAGCCCCCATTTGCCGTGTAAACATGAGCATTTCTTCGATGCTGACCTGGTGCAGATCAAACCGATCCTTGAGCACTTCGATGACATCGACCTGGGTTTTCTTTTCGACTATGGATATCGGGATAACTCCCCGATCCATCAGCAGGCCCGCGACCGCGTTGCTGCTGGCGCCCTCGATCTCGCCATCGACCATCTGCCCGTTACCGCTTCTGCCCTTGAACGCGTAATTCGGCATCAGTCGTCAATCTCAAGTACCGGTGGATGATCGAGCACATCGTCGGGTACTTCACCGGCCAGGCGCAACATTTCCTCGACGGTGGTCAAACCATTGGCCGCATGCGCATGTGCGATCATGACCAGAGGCTGGTAACCGGGCGCGCGTGCCGCGGCTTCGACAAATCCCTGCGAGTCGTCATGGCGCAGTTTTTCGGCCAGCTCGGGATTCATATCGAGTAATTCATAAACACCCATGCGGCCCTGGTAGCCACTGCCGCTACACTGTTTGCAACCGCGACCTTTTTTGTACCTGTACTGACTGATATCGAGCGACAAGTCTTCACTCAGCCACCCGGCCTCGAACTCGGTCAGGGTGTAGTCTTCGCTGCAGCTCGAGCACACCTTGCGCACCAGTCGCTGGGCGATAATGGTGCGCAGCGTAGTCGCCAGCATGTAACCCTGCACTCCCATCTCCATGAGCCGGGTCGCAGTCGAAATGGTGTCATTGGTATGCAGCGTCGATAGCACCAGGTGACCGGTCATCGCCGCGCTGACACCGATTTCGACCGTTTCAGCATCACGCATCTCACCTACCATGATGATATCGGGGTCCTGGCGTAAAGCTGCCCGTAACACGCTGGCAAACGAGAGGCCGATGCGCTGATTCACCTGCACCTGGCTGATGCGATCGAGACGATATTCCACCGGGTCTTCGACCGTGATGATCTTGGCTTCCCTGACATTCAGTTCGGACAACGCGGCGTAGAGCGTGGTGGTCTTACCGCTACCGGTCGGCCCGGTAACGAGGATCATGCCATTGGGTAAGTGAAAATTCTTGCGGAAGCGATGCAGCAGATCCGGCGGCAATCCGAGATGCTCGAGGTCCAGTGCACCGCGGGTCTGATCGAGCAGACGCATAACTACTGATTCGCCATACTGCACCGGCATGGTCGACAGGCGCACGTCGATGTCGCGCTGGTTTACCATCACGTGAAAACGGCCATCCTGTGGCAGCCGTTTTTCGGAAATGTTCAATCCGCACATGAGCTTCAAACGCACCACGACCGCGGGCGCGATCTGGGTTTCCTGCATGACCTGCTCGTGCAGCACGCCATCGACACGCTGACGGATGCGAATCACGTGCTGGTCAGGTTCGATATGAATATCAGAAGCGCCGACCTGCACCGCGTCCTCGAATATCGACTGCAGCAATTTTGCCACCGGCGCTTCGGTCATATTCGATTGCAACAGATCGTTCAGATCAGCCGCGGTATCGTTGAGGTCCTGTCCGAGTTCCGATGCGAGCGCACTGATTTCTTCGGTACGTCGATAAACCAGGTCGAAGCTTTCCAGTAGCGCGGATTCACGCACGATTGCCTGGCTCACCGGTTTGTTCAACTTGGACTGGATTTCGTCGAGAGCGTAAATATCGGTGGGGTCCGCCATCGCTACCAGGTAATCCTGTTCGCGATCTTCAAGTACCAATGCACGATAGCGTCGAGCGATCGTTTCCGGCAACAGCTTGGCAACTTCGTTACTGTAGTTGTAGTTGTTGATATCGATTAGCGGAATATTCAACTGGCTGGCGAGCAGGTCAAGCAGGCTGTTCTCGTCAATCATGCCGAGTTCGATCAGGGTACCGCCAAGTTTGCGCCCAAGTTTTTTCTGCTCGCCGAGCGCATGCTGTAACTGCTCTTCGGTGATCAGTCCTTTTTCGACCAGCAAGTCTCCCAGCCTTATTTTCTTGGTAAACGCCATCAGTTCAATACCTGGCTGAGCGTGTTACTTCTGGCGTCAACAAATGCTCGCAGGCGACTATTCAAGCCACCCAGCTTAACCGCCCGCTGGTAGGAATCCAGTGCCGCTTCAAGCGCCGCGGTGTGTTCCTGCGATATCCCGAGACCGATCCAGTTCCTGGCATTATTTCCATCCTGCGCCAACGCAAGCCGGTAGTGCTTGACCGCGTCCTCATGTTCATCGAGGCGCTGATAACTGGCCGCCACAAGGGCCTGTTGAGTCACATCGATGGAGATTTCCTTCGCGAAAAACTGGATTACTGCGCGATAAGCCGCGCTTTGGAACAGCGACCGTGCGTATTCGGTTTTGAACAACGCAGCGTCGGGGTATCTTGCCATCGACTCGCGCAGCAATCGCCGCTCGCGGCCAACCTGTTTTTGACGTCTGTATAGCGCGAGTAAATGCTCACGCGCACTATAATCCTCGACACCCCCCAGTAAACCCTGCAGCAACGCCTCGGCTTTCGCGGTTCGTCCCGAGTTGATCAATTGGACGGCGTATTCGAGTTGATTGATTGATGCGGTGTTCGGGTTAGTCGATTTAATATCAATCTCGACCGGGGCTGCGGGTGTCTCGGCGACAGCCGTTTGCGCTGCCACTGCAGAGGACTGTACTTCGGCAGGTGCCGCAGCGGGTTGCGATACACTAACAACAGGCTCTTCGCCGCGCGCAACTGCAACTCCTGCGTCGGGTTCGTTATCGGCCGGGGTGGCTGACTTGCGTAGATTGATCGACCAGATCGGTTCGCCATCGCGCAGGTCCTGCCGGGTTTCCACCAGGATATCGGCGGCCGTCAGGAAATTGATATCCACCCCCGTTTCCGAAGATACGATTACAAGCTCGCGGATCCACCGGTTATCACTAATCTGCGGCGCCACGATCTGGCTCTCGACATCGCGTAAATGATAGCCAAAACTGTTTTCCCCGCGCTCCTTCAGGTAAGCAACCACCCTGTCGCGCAACGCAAATTCCATGCTCATATCTTCTTCCGACTCACGAATCTGCAGGCCGATAATCTGGTTACCGATTATCTGGTCGGTAACGACGCCGGCAGCGCTCTCGGGTTCGGGTTCGGGTTCGACGGCATCCTGTACAACCGGCGAGGGCAGCTCCGGCGCTATGCTCGCCACCGCAGGTACTGACGTGGAGGCAGGTTGAAAAATTTGATCCTGCAGGTAATACCAGACCACCACAGCCAGGGTAAGTAACAGCACGGCGATAAGCAGCAGGGGTTTTAAATCACGCGCCGGGGCAGGATTGGAAGCGATCGAATTTATTTCGATAGGGGTGAACTTACTCTCCCTGGATTCGAGATTCTTTAAAACGTTGTTGATTACGCTCATTGTACGTGGCTATCGGCTGCAGCGGCTTCAACATGTTTGCTGTTCACATAATACTCACCGCTGGCATAGGAAAGCATCAGTGCCTTGTTGCTGAGCACATTGATCACCCGCGGGATCCCATGGCTGAATCTGTAAAGCCGGCGTTGGGCACCATGATCAAACAGCTCGGGGCCGCGATAACCCGCCAGCTTGATGCGGTGCTGCAGGTAAGACCGCATCGACGCCTGGTCCAGTGGCTGCAGCTGATAGGCATGCACAATACGTTGCTGCAACTGCCTGATGCTGCTCTGCGCCAACCGAGTATCCAGTTCGGGCTGACCGAACAATACGATCTGCACCAGCTTCTGTTTACCAGTTTCGAGATTACTGAGCAGCCGGATCGCTTCCATACTTTTCTCGGGCATGGACTGGGCTTCATCGAGGAGAATTAAAGTGCCGCGTTTTTTACGCGCATTACCGATTAAATGCGCGTTGATACAGGCCAGGTGGTTTTCCTTGTCCAGCTTGTCGGCAATACCCATTTCAACCATCACGGCTTCAAGCAGGGCATTACAGCTCATGTACGGATTCGGAATGTACGCGGTGTCGAACTCGGCTTCCAGCGCATCAAGTAGCTTACGACACAACAAGGTCTTGCCGGTGCCAACTTCACCCGTAACCTTGAGGAATCCATCACCGGCCCTGATAGCAACCAGCAGTACGTTGAGCGCCTCCTGGTGGGTAAACGACTGGTAAAAGAATTCGGTATCGGGAGTCAGGCTGAAGGGCTTTTCAGAAAGCCCATAGTATTGTTCATACATTACTCACCTTCCACGGGTACCGCTTGCAGATTTTGAATTCGTTTGGCGCTATTCTGGATATAGCTGGCCCAGGTCTTGTTCTTCTCAACAACGATCGGCCGTAGCAGAATGACCAGCTCACTGCGCCGATTAATCTTCCTTTTCTGTTTGAAAAGTTCACCGACCAGCGGCACCTCATCAACCCCCGGCACACCCCCATTGTCGTCGCTGGAAATATTTTTCATCAGTCCGCCGATTACCACCACCTGGCCGGTCAACGCTCTGACAATAGAATCCGATTCCCGGACGGTGCTGAAAGCCAATGGCAGCTGAAGCTCATCGCTACCCAGGGTTATGGTTTTTGTCTGATCGGTGACTTCGCTGATGCTGGGATGAATATGCAGAATGACTTCGCCCTTGCCGCTAATCTGCGGCGTTACGTCAAGCGCAATTCCAGAGAAAAACGGGGTCAAAGTTAAATCGGGGCTGGTAGTGGTGCCGGCGATTGTCGTATTATTGTCGGAAGAAATATCCGTAACGAAAAATTCATCAGATCCCACCTTGATCACCGCCTTTTGATTATTGACCGTGGAAACACGAGGGCTGGACAATACATTCACACTGCCCTGCGTACTCAGCAAGGTAATTAGCGCCGCAAAATTACTCGTTGAGGCGCCCAGGGCAAATACGTTGCCAAAGGGTATATCGCTCACATCCAGTCCCGAGTTCAGCACCACGTCGCCAGCCGCATTGATAGCGGCTTCGCCCCTGTTGTCGGCGACAAGCCTGGCGGCACCGCGAGAGATACTGGTATTACCGATAGCATAGTCGCGGTTTGACGAGAGCGCAGCCCAGTCGATACCCGACTGAAAGCTGTCGTTTAACTCAACCTCGATAACCTTGGCCTCGAGAATCACCTGGCGTTGCAGGCTATCCTGCGCGTCAGTCAGGTAAGCTTCGACATCGCGCAACTCCCCCGGCATGGCGCGCACTACGACCAGCCCCGAATGCCGGTCCACTACAATCGATCGGCCCTCGCCGGCCCCCACTATCGATGTCAGCGTGGTCTGCAACTGGCTCCAGAAATCTGCCTCGCTTTTGGTGTTGACGCTGCTGGATTTAAGCGCATTCGGATCCAGTTCACTGCTCGAATTCCCGCCATCGTCATCATCATCAGAATCCCTGACCTGCCCGGAGCTTACCGTCATTAGCGACTCGCCCTTGCGACTGACGTTGAGATAGTCAACTGGAAAAACACGCGACTGGAGACGAGCCGGCAGCACGATGTAACCGGTTCCATTTTGCTTGAACTCGTAACCGTAGACCTCGCGCGTGAGTTGCATCACTTCGGACACGGTGACGTTTTTCAGATCCAGCGAGACTTCGCCCTCGACGCTGGGGTGCACCACCATGTTGATATTAGTGTCCTTGACCAGGCTCATAAAAAACAATCGCGCCGGTGCATTGGATACCGAAATATCGAAAGCGGTCTCTTGCCTGACATCAGCAATGAGCCCGGGCACAGAAATATCGCGACCGGGCACCAGGTCATCGAGTATTTCTGCCGATGGCGCATCCACCTCGGGGATTGTCACCGCGGCAGCCTCGGCCATGGCGTCGTCGATACTTTGCCGGTTCTGTTGCTCCATCTCCCTGGTATGCTGCGCTGCACAGGCACTTAGTAAACAGGCCAGCAAGATGATACTTGTGTGTCTTCTAATCATAGGTCGCTCTCGACAGCTTTTTTCCTGATAGCCGCTAAATCATTATCCAGGCTCAGATTAATAACCTTGCCTTTGCGCACCAGGCGCGCGCTTACACGCGTGAGCTTGACCAGCTTAGCGCCCCTGATGCGATCGCCAACTGCAAGCATCTGATCATCGATGATCGCGATTTTTCGATCCTGGGAAAATAAAATGGATGTCAGTTGCAGGGGTTTCGGTTTCGGCTTTGACGCAATGACTGTAGATGGTGCAGGTTTACCACTCGCTTTGGCCTGGCGAAACTTTTGCAATGCAAAAGCAGGGGGTTGCATCGGGTCACGCAGTTCCGCGGCTTTTGCCAGTGCGCCGACCCCGAAAAATCCCAGCGCTAGTAAAACGACCACGACGAGATAGGTTGTGATGACTTGCCGCATTTAAATCCCCACCCATTCCTTGCGTGTTGACAGCGTTGAAATTGCCACCTCTACGGTGACCTTCGGATGTTCATCGCTGTGAATTTCAATTTCGTCCCAGAGTAGCTTCCAGTCCAACGACTCAAGCGTCTGCATGTATTTGAGAATATCGAGATACTTTCCAGCAAACTTGATTTCGAGGACGTGGCGGTAGAGACCCGGTGCTTCAGTTTCTTCCTCGCCAAGCGCTGGAATAGCCGGTTTAACCTCGCGACGCTTGAGACTCAGTAGTTGCAATCGCGAATCCCGGTAAATCAGTTGATTCATCAGTTCAAACATTTTTTCCGGATCGATCAACTCGACTGTTTTCACTCTGAGCTGATCCTCTATCTCATCCAGTTCCTTGCCTAAACTCGCAAGCTGAAATTCCTTCTCCTGGTACACCCCGGCCGCAATACGCTGGCGAATATCCCCCACCAGGGCGCGCGTTTTTTCGACTTCATCGCCCATACGCCGGTTTTCTATTTGCAGAAGCCCGGTTTTCTTCATCATCGGCTCGGCATAGGAATTCCACCATCCGAAACCGATAACGACGATTAACGAGAATGCGATCAAACCCCGTTCACGCAGGGATTGCGCGTCAAAGCGTTGCCGGTATTGCTCGAATTTGCTATTCATTGAAATCACCGCTGGTGGCGATTTCAAAGTCTACTTTCCAGTCACTGTCGCTGGCGCGACTCAGTTGAAACAGATCGAAACGATTACCCTGAAAAATATCTTCATCACTGAAACGGTCGAAATAGCCAGGAACTTCGGCGGCGTTAAGAGCGCTACCCTTGATCTGTACAAAATCCTCTGCAAACCGAATCTGGTTGAGCCAGATATCATCGACATGTAAGTGGGATAATGCGACCAGGTAGTCGGAGAAACCTTCCCCTGAACCAAACCGGTTGCCATCGACAAAATTTAGTACCTTTTTACGCGCCGAAATCTGGCGCGCAGTAGTTTCGATCTCCCGATCGAGCCGATGGTCCTCAAGCAGTTTGGACAGATCGGCGTTGGCGACCGCGAGTTCAGCTGTCATACGATCCCGATCTGCCTTGATCGCCAGGTTACTGCTCCTGGCCTGATCGAACTCGGTATGCAGCAGGAAGCTCCAGATGGCACCGGCGGCGATCACAACCAACAGTGCCGCGGCGACCTGTAGCGCCGAAATCCACAGTCGCTTTGCCCTGAAACGATCCTGGTAAAAGTTGATTTGCTGGGTGATCACAGGTTCACACCACGCAGCGCAGCGCAGTAGGCATGGAAGCATTGCTGCTCCAGTCCCGGGCTGTTGTCGTCGCCGGCAAAGGCGATAAAGTCGATATCGAAATTGGTCAGGTTCTGCAGATACATCGCCATTTTCTCGGTAATTTTGAGCTGTGGAAAAATGCGCAGATCGGTGACAGCACCAATGTCGTAAAAACTTTCGAAGTAATCGAGTGAACGTTGCAATTCGAGCAATAATGCATCGAACACGCTTTCGTCTTCGCTGGATGTCGTTTCAAGCTGTTCAATACCAATCATGAAATCTCGCGAAACGTACAGGTCGGTATCGTGGTAAACGCTAAGCAAGCCATTACCTGAGTTCAGGGTTAGCAGTGCCAGGCTTTTTTCAGCGCTCTGTTGCACGGCGTGCAGGTTAGAGGGCACCAGCTCATGGACATCGAGTGCATCAAGCACCAGCGAGGTGGAATTAATACTGTCTACATAACTGCTGATGACTGTCTCGCGTGCGGCTACGACTCGTACCTGTTGCTGCTTGTTTTTGCTCGAAACCGGCATCGGATAGCTATCGACAACCGCGTTGGAAACATCATAGTTAATCAAATCCTTTATCTTCCAGGTCACTGCCGGGATCATCTCCGAATCCTCGACTTCGGGTCGTTCGACCTGATAAACATCACAGTCATCGCCTGCGACGAGGCAGACGCAGGACGTCTTGTGCAGGCCGTTGCTACGCACCCATTCGGTTAACGCCTCAAGCTGGGCTTGCTGCCCGGCTGCACTGACGAACTCGCTGCGAATTATGCCGCCGGGGTTGTGCTTGCCAGTCTGAACCTGCGCAACAGCGACTCCATCGGGCAGAAAATCAATACCGATTTGCGACTCTTTTTTCGCTGTCGAGAACAGACCCACGTTCTAACTCCGAGTGTTTTAACGAACTAATGAAAACCATTGCAAGTTATATGCCATCCGGCACTAACACCTGCCTCCCCTTGAAAATAACAATTTGCACAACTTTCCGGGCAAGCTTACCGACTCGATCTCAGCAGAATTTTATTCTAGAGTTTGCTTAAGAAAATCGACATAACCTATTGTCATTACTAAAAATATTAGCCTATAGTGATGCTAATTCAAGTTATTGACTAAAATAAATTTCACTATGATGAACATAGTTCTTTTTGAACCCGAGATACCGCCAAATACCGGCAATATCATGCGCCTGGCGGCAAACACGGGATTTAAGCTGCATTTGATTCGACCGCTTGGATTTGAGCTGGATGACAGGCAATTGCGGCGCGCCGGACTCGACTATCGGGAATGGGCTGATGTAAACACTTACGGGAACTATGAAGAATTCACTATTTCCTGCGAATTCAATAACTTATATGCTTTTACCACCCGGGCTCAGAAAACTTACAGCGAGGCCGGCTTCCACCCTGGCGACGTTCTGTTGTTTGGCCCCGAGAGCCGAGGGTTGCCAGCTGAAATTCTGAATTCACTGCCCAGTGACAACAAGTTGCGCATCCCGATGGCATCGGCTTCACGCAGTCTGAACCTGTCGAACACGGTTTCGATTGCGGTTTACGAAGCCTGGCGGCAACAGGGCTTCGGTTGCTAATTAGTTTTACTCGCGCCCCTGTGGCCGGCTTTCGAGGTCACGAACCGCATCCTGCGGATTCTTGCCTTCATAGAGCACGCGGTAGACTTCCTCGATAATCGGCAAATCGAGCTCGAGCTCCTTTGCCTTGTTATAGATAGCCTTGGCGGCGCGTAAGCCTTCGACAGTCTGACCGACTTCAATTTCGGCATGGGGCACGCTTTTACCCTGCCCGATCGCCAGGCCGAAACGCCGGTTACGGCTCTGGTTATCAGTACAGGTCAGAATGAAATCGCCGAGCCCGGCCAACCCCATCATGGTTTCCTGGTGAGCACCCAGTTTCGTGCCAAGCCGCATTATTTCAGCGAGCCCCCGGGTCATTAAAGCCGCGCGCGTGTTGGCGCCAAAGCCGAGTCCATCGGCGATACCTACCGCAATCGCGAGCACGTTCTTAAGCGCTCCGCCGAGTTCTACACCGATGATGTCTTCGCTTGTATAAGCACGAAAATGGTGGCCGCGCAGGAGCTCGGCAAAGGCGCTCGTGGTTGTCGCATCATTGCCGGCACAGGCAATCGCCGCGGGTAATCCCCGCGCCACCTCAGTAGCGAAAGTCGGTCCTGAAATTACCCCGTAACGATAACCGGGTAGCGCTTCATCGATGACTTCATGCAACAGCTTGCCGGATTCGATCTCGAATCCCTTGCTGGCCCAGAACAACGCCTGGTCGGGCTTCAGCAACGGTTTCAGCTCTTGCAGCAAAGCGCGAAAACCCTTACTCGGAATGGCAATCAGCAGATACCTGGCATGCTCGATGGCAGCTACCAGCGTAGCCTGCGGATCAATATTGTCCGCCAGCGTGAAACCGGGAAGATAATCGGTATTTTCGCGCAGCTCGCGTAAGCGCTCTATGTGATCGGCCTCATGCCCCCAGAGCCTGACCTGTAACCCGTTGCGCGCCAACTGCATTGCCAGCGCAGTTCCCCAGGAACCCGCGCCAAGCACCGCAACGATTTCAGTCATCGCTTAGTGCGTGACTTCGGCTGCTTCGTCATCCGTGCCGGTTTCAGCCTGCTCTTCTTGCTGTTGTTGCATGTGCTGCTGATAGAGCGCGTCAAAGTTGACAGGCGACAGGATCAGCGGCGGGAAGCCGCCACGCACCGACATGTCCGAGATTACTTCACGTGCATAGGGGAACAGAATATTCATGCATTGACTGCCTAGCAGGTAGCTTTTCTGCTCATCTTCGAAACCACCGATCTGAAACAGACCTGCCTGATGAACCTCGATCAGGAAAGCGGTTTCGTCCTCAATCGATACGGTTGCGGTAACGCTCAGCACGACCTCGTACATATCAGCATCGATTTGAGTCTGCTTGTTGCCCAGATTAAGGTCAATTTTCGGCTCCCATTTTTTATAACTAAAAGACTTTGGTGAGGTCGGGGATTCAAAGGATACATCCTTGACATAAAGCTTCTTGATCGCGAACTGTTGCCTGGTTTCAGTAGATTCATTCATAAGTTTTTACTTTTTGCTGAGGGGTAAGTGAGCTTCCTGCCAGGCTATCAGGCCACCATTTAAACTGTATACCTTGTCAAAACCGTTCTTGCTGAGTTCCTTGCAGGCGACGCCGGCGCGCGCGCCGGTTTTACAGTAAACCAGCATGGTTTTATCCTTGTGCTTTTCGAGTTCACCGATGCGCTTTGTCACCGCGCCAACAGGAATTTGAATCGCTTTGGTGATCTTGCCGCCAATCGTTTCCGCAGGTTCACGTACATCAAGTACAACGACATCTTCGTTATTCATCAGTTGTACCGCGGCGGCCGGTGTCAAACTGGCGAAACGCTGGGTCGCAATTTTCATTTCATTGAAAAAAACCAGCGCCAGTAGCACTGCAAAAGCCATCACCAGATAAGGGTGATTCATCGCAAATTCTGAAATTTGAGCCAACATAAAAGGAAGAATTGAGTCGCTAGAGAAAAATATTTAATCGGTGGTACAGAACACTTCCTGCATCATTCCAATCAATCGCAGGGTGCGTTCGTCGCCGACACGGTAAAAAACCTTGTTAGCATCCTTGCGCGACGACAGTATACCTTTATCCCGTAAAATGGCGAGGTGTTGAGAAATATTACTTTGCGAAGTACCGACATTTTCGACGATACCCTGCACGCAGACTTCACGGCTTCCCAGGGTACAGAGAATTTTCAGCCTCAGCGGATGCGACATGGCCTTGAGTGAACGCGAGGCAATTTCGATGTCGGCAGCCCGCGCAAGCAGCTGTTCGCCATCAATAGCTGTCACAGAATCAGTTTTTATTTGCTTCAACGTATTACCAAACGTTAATATTAGAAAATGATTATGAATAAACACCGGCCCAATGTCTACATCGCCGCTACGTAAACTATTACTAATGCTGCTGGTCGCAGGCCTGGTCATCGGACCATTTGCGATAGCTGCCGACAAGGCAACCAGTGAGAAGCAGCTCAAATCGGTACTGCGCAAAATCGACAAGCTAAAACAGGCTATCGATGTCAAGGAAGACAGCAAGTCACGCTATATCAAACAGTTGAAAACGATCGAAGGCGATATCGGCAGGCTCGGCCAGAAAATCCGGGCACTCGGTAAAGAGATCGGTAGCAAGAAGTCCGAGCTCAAGTCCCTGCGAGCTACCCGCCTGGAGCATCAACGCCAGCTCAGTCGGGAGAACGAATACCTGGCCGAACAGGTATACGCGGCGTTTACCCTGGGCCGACAGGAAAAGGTCAAACTCCTGTTTTCCCAGCAAGATCCGCAGACATTGCAACGCAACCTGGTCTACTACCAGTATTTTTCCAACGCCCGTGTCGATCTGATCAACGCTGTACAGGGCAACATCGACAAGATCATTGAAACCGAACAATTGATCCAGCAGGCGCGACTCGATCTGGAGAAAAATCAGCAAGCCTTGAATGAACAGAAAAAGCAACTCGATCAGGATCTTGGTAAACGCAAAACCATAATCAGTTCGCTCGATAAGCAATTGAAAAAACAGGGCGGCAATCTCTCCCGGCTGGAAGATGAAGCCGCGCAACTGCAAAACCTGATCAAATCGATCGAGAAGTTATTTATCGACGCGCCCGAATCTGAAATCTCGAGAAAATCCTTTGCCAAGTTGAAGGGTAAGCTTGCATGGCCGCTCAAGGGCAAGCTCAGGAAATTGTTTGGCCGGACCAAGCCACAATCGGATTTACGCTGGCAAGGCGTCAAGATCGAAGCCGCGAACGGCAGCCATGTGATGGCGGTATCGCATGGCCGGGTGGCATTTTCCGACTGGCTGCGCGGTCTGGGCAACCTGATCATTATCGATCATGGCAATTCATATCTGTCGCTCTACGGCCACAACGAATCCCTGTTTAAAACTGCCGGTGACTGGGTTGAGGCTGGCGAGGTCATCAGCAGCGTCGGCAGCAGTGGTGGCGAGCAGAAAGCCGGGCTTTACTTCGAGATCCGCAAGAAAGGCAAGCCGCAAAACCCAACCCGCTGGTGCAAATCCAGCAACAATTTCACCTCCGGTTAGCGCCGCTATCGATGGCCAGACGCAGAAACCAGCAAAATCCTGCAATTTCCCGTAAAATCGTACTTTCTCGAGCCTAACTTTTGAACTGTTTACAACTTATCGGGCCCTATCTGGTCTACAATACTTAATCAAACTACAGCCGACGCGGGATAGCGGAGACACGAATGCTAAAGAATTTGAGAACATCTACCTTGTTTCTGAGCGGAACACTGCTCGGACTTTCCCTGGCGGTCGGCCACAGCGTATACGCACTCAAGGATAACGATCAAATACCTTTCGAGGACTTGCAGGCTTTCACCGAGGTATTTTCCAGGGTCAAATCCGATTACGTCGAGTCGGTGGATGATAAAAAACTAATCGAAGATGCGATCCGTGGCATGCTAAACGGGCTCGACCCCCACTCGTCATTCCTCAACACTACCGAGTTCAGTGATTTGAAAATCGGCACCACCGGGCAGTTTGGAGGACTCGGTATCGAAGTCGGCATGGAAAACGGATTCGTCAAGGTTATTTCACCAATCGACGATACTCCCGCATCCCGCGCCGGCGTCAAGGCTAGCGATATCATCATCAAACTCGATGAAAAGTCGGTCAAGGGCATGACCCTGAACGAAGCGGTCAAGCTGATGCGCGGCAAGCCCAACACCTCAATCGACCTGACCATCGTGCGTGAAGGTGAACCCAAGCCGCTGGTGATTCAGATAACGCGTGAAATTATTCGTGTTAAAAGTGTCAAGAACCGCATGCTCGAACCCGGCTATGGCTATGTTCGTATCACCAATTTTCAGTCACGCACCACTACCGATCTATTGAAGGCGGTTTCCGACCTGCAAAAAGAGGAACGGCTCAAGGGCATGGTGCTCGATCTGCGCAATAATCCGGGCGGCGTTCTCAACGGCGCAGTCGGTGTTTCCGACGCCTTTATCAACGATGGGCTGATCGTCTATACCGAAGGACGAATTGATGATTCCAGTCATCGCTACCTGGCCACCCCGGGCGATAGTCTCAACGGAGCGCCGCTGGTCGTATTGCTCAACGGTGGTTCGGCCTCGGCTTCTGAAATTGTTGCCGGCGCAATACAGGATCACAAGCGCGGCATCATCATGGGTACCAAGTCATTTGGTAAGGGTTCTGTGCAAACCATCCAGGAATTGCGCAACGGTTCGGCGGTTAAATTGACCACCGCACGCTATTTCACTCCGAAAGGACGCTCGATTCAGGCCAAAGGCATTGAACCGGATATCGTGTTAAGCACCCTGAAACTGTCCGCGGATGACGCAAAGGCGGATACATCCTATTCCGAAAAAGACCTGGACGGGCGCCTCAGCAATCCAAATGGCGAAGGCGAAGGTAGTGAAAAGGTCAAGCCTGAATCCGAGAACCTGGCACAAACCGACTTTCAGTTGTACGAAGCACTCAACCTGCTGAAAGGCCTGACCATACTCAACGAAATCAATCAAAGTTAAACCCGGTTTTGATGACACGAACCTGGTTGATCCTGTGCATAGCCTTTGCCACCGTGGCCGAGGCTGACCAGCGACCGGTACTTTCACTGGTCATCGACGACCTCGGCTATTCGCTAGCTAATGGCATGGCGGCCATTGATCTCAATGGCGATCATACCTACGCGATTCTGCCGGGCGCAGCTTATAGCCAGAAACTGGCTCAGCATGCGCATCAGCAAAACAAGGAAGTCATCCTGCATCTACCGATGCAATCGATCAATTCCACCGCCGCGCACGAACCCAATGCGCTCAATGAAGCGATGGATGAGAATCAATTAACGACCAACGTGCATGCCTTACTGGCGAAAGTTCCATTTATCCGTGGCGTTAACAACCATATGGGCAGTCACCTGACCGAGTTCGACTTCTTCATGCGTCCCGTGATGGACAGTATTCGCGGCTACAACCCGGGACTATATTTTCTCGATAGTCGCACTTCTCCTCGCAGCGTGGCGCACGCCCAGGCGCTGGACGCCGGATTGAGTTCGATTATTCGCGATGTTTTCCTCGACAACGAACCCAATCCCGAGTCGATTCGACTGCAATTCAATATCTGGTTAACCAAGGCGCGGGCGCGTGGTTCGGCGATTGCCATCGGCCACCCCTACTCGAATACAATCGATGTTTTACGTGCACAGCTGCCGGCAACCGACGGTGAATTCGAATTTCTACCCATATCGAAGTTGATCGAAGAACGCAAGCAGCGAGGGTTTTCCGGCAACTGGCGCGATCAGCTATCCGCGTTAACGACCACCCGGTAATTACAGCGGCGGTTTTTGATAGCCACCCATCAGCGTCTCGATCTTCAAGCCTAACGCCAGCGCAATATCTTCGCGCCAGGGCGCCGCGACCACCTGTACACCAACCGGTAAGCCCTCAGCGCTCGTGCCGGCGCGTACCGACAGTCCCGGCCAGCCGAGCAGATTATGAATCGTCACGTAACTCCAGTCATCGAAACTATCGCCATGCGATGCCTGATGTGGACGCGCGAGTGAATGCGCCGGCGGGCAAAGGATGGCGTCATAGTCGGCAAAGAATCCCAGCGCCCGGCTACGGGCTTCGTCGATAGCCTCCATCAGGGCTGGATCGAGGCTATTGGCACTGGCGATTCCGTCGTCGGTAAGATAGCCGGCAAGATCGGGGCCTGGTTGCTGCGTGCCATAGCGTTGCAGTAGCCGTATGATCAAACCGGCATTAGCCGATTCGCGCAACCCGGTGCTGAGATCCACCAGATCGCGCATACCGGGTAGCAGTTTTTGCTCGATGTTAAACCGCTGCGCCTGTAACTGCCGGGCGGTTTCAGCGACCACACGCTGAATGTCGTCGGCCGCCGCCAATATTCCATTGTCGGCATACCAGGCAATACGCAGCTTTGACAAGTCAACCTCTGCAGGATTGCCGATCGTCACTGGCACGACCGCCGGATCGCGCCCATCGGGGCCACAGATTATCGGCAACGCCAGAACGAGGTCTTCGACATAGCGTGCCATGGGTCCGATCTGGGTCAACGAATCCATTACCCCGCCGCCATAGGGCACAATATGGCCACTTCGTGGAGTGCATCCCGAAGTCGGTTTGATACCGGTAATCCCGCACAGGTGTGCCGGCTCACGTATACTGCCACCCGTATCTGACCCCAGTTCCAACGCCGCTCCTCCACAGGCGATGATTGCGGCCGAACCCCCGCTACTACCGCCAGGGCTACGCTCCAGATCGTAGGGGTTAAGAGTACGGCCATAGATCAGGTTATTGGTTTCACCGCTCAAGGTAAGTTCTGGCGTATTGGTTTTACCGAGCAACACAGCACCGGCGTCACGCAGACGCGCCACGACCGGAGCATCCTGCCGTGGGATAAAGTCTTTACGCCCCATGGTGCCGCCGGTCGAAACAATACCTTCGCTATCGAGCGAATCCTTGATCGTGATGGGGACACCATGCAAAGGACCCATGAACCGACCACTGACAGCTAATCGGTCAAGCTCATCGGCCTCCTTGCGCGCACGCTCGGTGACGAGCTGCACGACCGCATTGATCTTTGGGTTGACCCGCTCGATACGTTCGAGACAGGCATCAACGATTTCACGCGAGGTCAGATTACCTGCTCGGATTTCAGCTGCGATACGGCTCGCAGACCAGTAGATAGCTTCAGACATGAAGCCGATTATCGATGTCTCAGCCCTGATTATCCAGTCTTGATTTCGCGGTGGGGAAGCGTGCAACAAACTCGACGCCGCGCACGTCCAGGGGTTGCAATACCAGCTTTGACGAACGTTTGCGATTTTGCAGTTCCAGCACCCAGCGAGGCATGAGCGGATTCCTGTCATCAAGGTAGCTGGTGGTTTCATCGCGTTTCAGGTCTGAAATTACCTGGGGTTTGCGGGCGGCCCGACGACTGACCTCGATACTGACCACTGGCGCCGCGAACGACCAGTCGCATTTCTTAGACGTCGCATCAACAGTTTCGTCGAGCTGACACTGTGGTTTACCGTTAACACTGACAATACCGACCTGCTGTTTATGCAGTTCACCATTGGCCAACTTGATACTCAACGACAACTGGTCTTCGCTGTTATCAATATTTTCAAAAGCAACCGTACCTTCGAAGCCCTTGGCAATTTCGTTGACAAAGTAGAGGCCCAGGCCTTTACCGTGGTGTTCACGAATGCGGCGTGATGAAAACCCTAGCTGGTAAATCTTGTCCTTTTCATCATCCTTGATGCGCGGGCCACGATTATAAACCTTGAATTCGACCTCACCATCATGATGCGCCAGTGAAATCGCCACCTTGCTATAACGATTCTTGAATTCCTTTTGTTGCGCATAAAAGAGGGCGTTGTTTATCAGGTTCTCAATCAACAACACCATGTGATTCGGGTTGCCCAGCATTTCGTTATCGGTACGCAACTGGATATTGAACTTGGCATCCTGATGGCGTGACGGACACTTCCACTCCTGCTGCAATTCGAGATCATCGAGATTGTCGGTGATCGGCAATAAGGCGCGACGTAGCGCCTGGGTCATCATGAAGGTCGGTGTAAACGGCGATGTATCGTCACCCGACTCGCTCAACATCGATTGAAAGTAATGCTCTTCGCAATCGTAAATCCGGTTGGCGACATGCAGCGCAATATTGTCAGTAGTGGACAGGTCGAGCAGGTCCCATAAATAAAGCAGGCCATCCGCGGCATCCTGGATTTGCTGCTCCTGTCCGGGTTCGCAATTCAAGCGGGCACGCTGCAATGCGGTCTGAGCCTTGTCGTAGCTGATCACTCCGTTGTGGCGCACTTCGGAGGCGATGTTTTTAAAATGCAGAAACTTTTCGTCGTACTCAATGGTTTCAAGTAAACGTTCGCTGATGAACATCTTCAGTTTATCGGCATGATCGGAGTAGGTTCGCGCACGGGTTCCCAGCTCACGCCTGGAATCAAACAGTTCACTGATCTGGGCCTGGTACTGTTGCAGTCGATTCTTACTGCGGGTGGTCGCTTTCAAGTAATGCCAGATATCGAAAACGACCAGCAGCACCAGTACCGCGCCGGCGATGAGCAGATTTTGCGATTGCCGCATCAGTTCCGGCAATGGTTCAGTCCTGAACAGCCCGGGGTTCGCCAACAGGAACTGCCAGCAAACCATGGCCAGCGCACCCAGTGTACTTAACCAGGGGTAATGAATACGGACTGGTTTCATTTACTTTTAGCGCCCGGTGGTTTCCAGTAGTAAGCTCCTTCATCGCCAAAGGTGACGATGCCCTCGCCCTTGTTGCACAGCTCGCTGAAGCTGCCTTCCCGAGCCTCGACGGCATCGAAGGCACGCCGCAGCGTTTTGATGTGCTGGCGGTAACTGGCGTAGGAAAATTTTTCGGGATCCATATCGAGTCGCTCGGCAATCTGCCCCGCGGTCAACGGCCGGGGTGACGAATCCATCAGTTCACGCAACAGTTTACGCGGCGTCGGCGCCAGCGGTCGTTTGGCGTTACTCGGATTCATCAGGCGTTTTCCCTTCCAGTAGACGTTCCAGGTGTTGAGGTCGATGGTAAGCTCCCCGCTGCTGACGATATTAATCGTCGAGGACAGATCTGAATCGATAGAGGTCTGCCTGAGCGCTGCCTTGATACGCCAGCACAGTACCTGCTCGACATTATGTTGATGCTTGGCGATGAAATCAGTCGCTGAAAACTGTTCCAGCGCCTCGCGTTCGATTTCGGTGCCGCTATGCTCCGACAGGTAAATAATGGGTAACTGAGGCCACTTTTTGCGTAACGCATTGGAAACCGAAAAGCCGGCCTGGTCATTACCATTCATGCGCGCATCGAGCAGGGCCACGTCGGGCGGTGAATCCTTATCCGTCAGCGCAATCTTTTGCCGTGCGGCCTCGGCAAAGTTATACACCGCGAGCGAGTTCGGCTTGCCGTCAAAGTCTTCCTTCTCCAGCAGGGGAGAAAATTTTCTGATCCAGTGAGACTGATCTTCGACCCAGAAAATTTCGGCCATTATCGGGCTAAATCCTTATTTTGTAACATAGTTCTCAAGTATACCCGCGCATGACAGGACTGCAGCGCAGCTCCTTCTAATGTGAATTATTTCGAAATAAAACAGTAGTTTGCAGAAATTTATAGCTGCTTTCCCCGTTTTTCACCGATTTTTCACAACACCTGCCTAAAGTCTTCTTACATTTGGTAAAACTGAGGTTAATCCCATGTTTACAGAAATTATAAAGACCTGGTCAACCGTGCCCGGAATTACCGCAGCCCTTTGGTATAGCGGGTTTGTCGCGAAAAGGCATGGCTGGAGTATGGCTAGAAAGGCATTCTTGCTGCACTATTTTGCGGCGACAAAAAGCCCGAAATTGAAGCATTACGCACTTTCGATTGCCAACAACGAATAGCATTCCTGCAAAAGGCATCTATTCTCTATTATTCACGAACATAGATTAAATTAGGAAGCTCACCATGAAGAGTTTTTACTTTTTACCAGAAATGCCTGGTGTTTCGATCGCAGTCTGGATAGCAGCCAGCATGATT
>Ga0265309_10000063_pt1 | contig 31844 bp, 26 predicted proteins | sample Helome_FD_192492 | JGI IMG/M metagenome (GOLD analysis project Ga0265309, IMG submission 192492) | Marine sediment microbial communities from subtidal zone of North Sea - Hel_20160524 (Illumina Assembly) | ecosystem: Environmental > Aquatic > Marine > Subtidal zone > Sediment ...
CAGAGCGGCCGCGGTCGCCATTTCGTCAATTGCGGGCGGCCGCTGCCCAGCTATGAGGTCGAGGTCCGGGACGAGAACGGGAACCGGCTGGAGGATTGGAAAAGCGGCGTCATCCATGTGCGCGGCCCCAGCGTCATGTCGGGTTATTTCAATCTTCCCAGGGAATCCGGCTGCACCTTGTCCGATGATGGCTGGCTCAACACGGGTGACATCGGTTACATGGTGGATGGAACCATTACCATCACCGGCCGCAAAAAGGACCTGATTATCGTTCACGGTCGCAATATCTGGCCGCAGGACCTGGAGCACCTCGCGGAAACCCAACCGGAGGCGCGTGTCGGCGACGCACTGGCATTCTCGGCACCGGCACCGAACGGCGATGAGATCTGTGTACTCCAGGTCCAGTGCCGGGAGAAGGACCCAGGCAAACGCCGCAACTTCGAGCGTCGTATGACTGCCCTGTTGCGCATGGAGCTCAGCCTGGACTGCTATGTGGAGCTAGTGCCGAACCGATCCCTGCCCAAGACCTCCTCCGGCAAGCTGTCCCGGGCCAAGGCGCGCCTCAGCTTCATCAAGGCCCATGACAGCGATCGCCTGCACCAGGTCGCTAAGGAAGTCCGCGTCAGGGTAGCCTCAGCCTGAGCCTTTGCAAACAGCAACGCGACGGGTCGCCGTAACCGGGGCCACGGGTTTCATTGGACGGGTACTGTGCGCGCGCCTGCGGGCAGACGGATACCCGGTAAGCGCCCTGGTGCGCAACCCCGCCCTCGCTGCCGACCTGGCGGCATCCGGTGTCACCCTGGTACCGGGTGACCTGGAGGATGGCGACGCTCTGCGGGCCTTGCTGGACAACTGCGATGTGGTCATTCATCTGGCGGGCGCGGTGCGCGGCAACTCGCAACAGTCGTTCGACCACACCAACGTCCGCGGTACGCAGAATCTGCTCGAAGCGCTAGCCGCCCGCAAGGAATTGCCGGGCTTACTCCTGATATCCTCCCTTGCCGCCCGCGAACCAGGGCTGTCCTGGTACGCTCATAGCAAGTATCAGGCGGAGCAATGCCTGCACGACGGGTCAGCCGATCTGGATTGGGCCATCATTCGCCCACCGGCTGTCTATGGGCCCGGTGACAAGGAAATGCTACCGGTTTTTCTATCGATGGCGCGAGGCATAGCGCCGGTTCCCGGGGATCCTGCCGCCCGCGTCTCTCTCATCCATGTGGAAGATCTGGCCAGTGCCATTATCGCCTGCCTGGGATTGCCCCGCCTGCAACACCGCACGTTTACCCTCGACGATGGTACAATCGGCGGCTACGACTGGAAGGAGATGGCGGCTATAGCAGGGGGTGTCTGGCAGCGAAAGGTACGCCTGGTCCGGCTGCCCGGCCCGTTGCTGGATGTGCTGGCCCGCGCCAATCTGGCGCTCTCCCGTGCGCTGGCTTACGCCCCCATGCTGACGCCGGCAAAGCTGCGGGAACTGCGCCATCTGAACTGGGTCGCAGACAACGAGGAAATCACCGCTGCCACTGGCTGGCGGCCGCGAGTGCCGCTGTCGAAGGGACTTGAGGAACTCAGGAATTCACAACTTTGACACGCAAACACAGGGCAACAGCGCATGCCCTGGCATTTCATTATAATCAGAGCACAACGTTCTCCCTGATTGGTTTCCGTCCGGAACCGGCGGAAACCAATCCCGGCCATGGATGCACTCCCATTTTCGATCGCGCAAGCAATTGAGAAGGACGGAACAGGCGAAATCGGATTTTGCAGTTCCGTGGAGGAAACGCCCAGGAATTGCGTTGCTGACCATGAACTGACCAAGGTGGCCCGGTTTTGCCTGAATTTTTAGTTGGCGATCCATTGCGCAAGATCGCACGCAAACACGAGTTCCTGCGGCAGCTCCTGTGGCGCGTGGATTTCGCCCTGATCTGGAGTCTGCTTGCGCTCTTCCGCCTGTTACCCGTGGAGTGGGCCTCCACTCTCGGCGCAAAGGCAGGCGCCATCATCGGCCGGCTGGCCAGGCGCAAGACCGCCATCCTGGAAGAGAACTTCCGCATCGCATTTCCGGAGAAATCGCCCCATGAGATCAAGCACCTGGCCAAAGCCAGCTGGTCCAGCGCCGGGCGGGTTCTGAGTGAATTCCCACACCTGGACCACATTCTCAATGACCGGGGAGACCAGCGGCTCGAGATCATCGTACGCGATCCGGACCTGACCTTTCGCGACAGAAACAGGCCAGCGGTCGTGGTAGGGGCCCACCTGAGCAATTGGGAGATGATCGCATCCGCGCTCGGACGGCTCGGCATTGTGACTACCGCTCTCTATTCCCCGCCTAGCAATCCCTGGCTTGACCGCATGTTGCTTGAATCCAGGGCTGCACTCAAATGTGAACTGGTACCCCGCGACAACTGCGCACGCCCGCTGGTTGAAAGACTGAACGCGGGGCGCACCGTCGGCATGCTAGTGGACCGTCCGGCGGGCGGGGGCAAACTGATACCTTTTTTCGGCAGGGAAAAATCCACTACCACCTTGCCAGCAAAACTGGCGTTGAAAATGGATTGCGACCTGATTCCGGCCCAGGTGGAACGTATCAAAGGTGCGCATTTCAGGGTTACCTTCCACCCGCCGGTGCGCCCCGCCAATCCGGGCGACTGTAAAAACGATCAGGCTCTTGATATGATGCGTCAGATACACCAATTGTTCGAAGGCTGGATCCGCCAGCGCCCGGAGGACTGGTTCTGCTCTACACGAGTGTGGCCAAAGGCGCGACCCGACAACCTTGAAAAAGCCCGGCGCAAGTCGGAATAAATTCCTATGCAGCATGTTAAAAAACATCAATCTATACGTCTGTTCGAGAACGACTTCCTGGAGCGCCTCACACACGTACACCCCATAGTTCCCCTGCTGTTTTGGACACCGGTGGTGATATGGCTGCTATGGCGCAGCTTCGCCATGCATCACCTGCCCCTGTTACCGGTACTGGGAATCGGTGTGCTGGGCCTGGTTACCTGGACGCTGACGGAGTACAGCCTGCACCGATTCGTGTTTCACTACCCCGCGCGCAGCAGGCTGGGCAAGTGGTTCGTATACCTGTTCCATGGCAACCACCACGATGATCCGCAGGACAAGACCCGCCTGGTCATGCCTCCGGCAGGCGCCATACCGATCATGGCGGTGCTGTTCTTCCTGTTTGGACTGGTGATTCCCGCGCCCTGGATCGAGCCCTTCGGCGCCTTCTTTATCGTCGGCTATCTGATCTACGATTACATCCACTACGCCACCCATCACTTTCCCATGAAGAATCCAGTGGCGAAGTACCTGCGGCGCCATCATCTCAAGCACCACTACTCCGGTGAACGCGGGCGTTACGGTGTCAGCTCACCGCTGTGGGATATCGTCTTCGGAACCACTGGCGCAAGCCGCTAAACTTCCATCTGTGCCAGAGTATTACCTGGTACCCAAGAAAGTCGCCCGCGCTGTTCCGGCACTGGGCAGGGCCTCGATCTGGCTGGAAGCACAGCTGTTTCGGTTCCTGTTCCGGGTGTTAGGGCAGTTGTCAGTGGAACGGGCGTCTTCAGTCGCCGCGGCCATAGTGGGCATGGTCGGCCCCCATACGTCTCTGGCGGGCAAAGTGCGCGGCAATCTCGCTGTCGCGTTCCCTGACTGGGATGAGCAGGATCTCCGCCGCACCACCAGGGGGGTTTTCCGGCAACTCGGAATGGCGGCTGCCGAGCTGGCCAATATGGACAAAATCTGGTCAGAACGGGAACAACGTCTGGAGTTCTGCATCGACCCGTTGGCGCAGGCCCACCTCGATGCCGGAGGGGCGACTGTGTTCGTGACCGCCCACGTGGGCGCCTGGCAGATCGTTAACCTGATTTCCCGGCAGCAGAACCTGACGATCACCGTCGTCTTCGCGGAGGAGTCGAACCCGCAGTTGCGAGACATCATGCACCGGCTGCGCGAGGCCTTCGGGGTAAAGCTGCTGCCCACGCATGCCGGTATCCGCCCGCTGCTGCGCGAGCTCAACGCCGGTAACAGCATCGGCCTGGCGATGGATACCCGGCTCGACACCGGGGAACCATTACCGTTTTTCGGCGTAGACGCACTGACCAACACCAGTGCGGCCCGCCTGGCCCTGCGCAGTGGGACGGCCCTGATTCCTATCAGGGGGGAGCGCCTGCGACCGGGCCATTTCCGGGTATCCGTCATGGCACCCATCGCCAGCCCCGTTCCGGATGCGAAATTGGCCGAGCAGGCCATTGCCATGACGCGACTGATCAATGAACACTTTGAAGAATGGATAAGGGCCGCCCCTGACCATTGGATGTGCCTGAAGCGACGCTGGCCGAAAGCTCGCGCTGAATCTTCCGCACCCAGCCGCTAGTCAGGATCTACGCCCGATTGCGGCCCATCCGATCTCCTTGTTTGGCGATCAAGAGCTGACGGTACTTGCCGGGGTTCGTCGATCACGTACCGGATTACATCTTCACCTGGTGCGAATGGCGCTTTTCAAGATCAATACCGGTACCAGGGAAAAGAAAGTGTGTTACTTGCGCCGGGAATGGGAAGTGCCAGTGAAGGAGTTGGGCACCAGCGTATTCATCATCCCGGAAGAGCGGGTGAAAAATGGTGAAAAGCGCCTGGTTACGCCCCTCGCCCTTCGGGCTGCCGCCGCTGCGCGATGACGTTGTCTCGCGCCTGCAGCGCTCGGCTCGAACTCCCGGCCGCCTGGTTCGTAGTGTTCCGCCTGAAACTGTGTATCTTATTTTTATCTATAATCTTTATACGACTTACACTGTCCAATAAAATCGGGCTATTTGGCTGTATTTGGGGTTATTTAGTGTCATCTATTGGACAGATAAATCCCGGCCACCCAACACTTGTACGTCCTGACATCTTTGCACTTACCCTGAATCTCAACCGCCGCTTACTCCGGTGTCACACCCCGCTGACTCGCACTAATCACTATTCCCAACACACCCCCCAATAACGCCAGCATCCATACCACAGTGGGGCCCGCCGGCCAATCAAACCACAGCGAACACAGCAGACCGCCGGCGAAGGCCACCGTCCCCAGTCCATATCCTGTGACAATTGCGGCAATACCCTGTAAACGACGTATCGCTACCGCCGGAATAATCAAGCTGGAAAACACAAGGTACACACCAACCAGTTGCACGGATACCGTGACCGTCACCGCAAATAACAGGTAAAAGCGTAAACGTCCCGGACCCAACCAATACCAGATCAGCAGAACAGGCAGGTAAACCATGGCAACGGCGATCAGTTGGTCGATATCCACCCACAGTAGCTGACCCGCCAGCAAATCTGAAAGATGCTCCGCGCCATGCGGGTTTCCTGCCAGCAACAACAAGCCTCCAGCCGCAGCCAGAACGAAGGTAATACCGATCAGGGCTTCCTGTATTTCGGGCCAAAAGCGTTCGAAACCGCGAATTAGCGTCGCACCCAGTAACGCGCTACCGGCCGCGATCACTTGTACCTGCCAGCCTCCCATCTCCCACCCGAATGCCAGAGCTGCAATCACGCCCAGACCGGCGATCTGTGCCACCGCCAGGTCAATAAAGATAATCCCACGGCGCAGTACTTCACGCCCGAGTGGAATGTGGGTGGCAACCACCAGCAAACCGGCCAGCAGGGGCACACCGATGATATCGAGTTCCAGCCCGGCCGGCGTCATGGCGCCACCGCCAGCAATTTGTTCAGGGTGTCGTCGAACAGGCCAAACAGGTCTTGGGCCGCCTCCGAACCACCCACCGTAAGCGGCAGTTCAACGTTCACAATACCCGTGTGTTCGGACAACCATGTCGCGCCTCTGTCATCCTGGTAGGCAGCGAGCAGTATCGCCTCGGCGGGTTGCCGCTCCATTTGTGCGACTAACCTGGCCAGATCACCGCTGCTGGGAGGAATACCGGGTTTCGGCTCGATGGTTGCGACTTGCTCCAGCCCCAGCCAGTGACTCAGATAGACCCAGCTGCGGTGTTGCACAACCACGGTCATTCCTTTGAGCGGTGCCGCTGTCTGCTCCCACCGGTCGATAGCTAATTGCCAGCGGGAGAGAAAGTCATCCAGGTTGGCCTGATACTGTCGTGCGTTGTCTGGATCAATGGTCGACAGCCGTTGTGCCAATAGCTTTACCACTGCTGTAAGGTTATGCGGGTTCATCTGGATATGCGGATTACCCTGGGCATGAATGTCGCCCTCGGCACGATCGAGACGTTGTGGACGATCCAGCAACGAAACGGCCGATGCCGCTTCCAGATAACCCGGCTGGCCGGGTTGGACCCGCGGATTGTTCGCGCGCCGCAGTAACAGCGGCAACCATCCGGTCTCGAGTCCGGCGCCCGTACAGATAACGAGGTCCGCCCTGCGCATCTGAGCGATCAGGCTTGGCCGCGCCTGGATATGATGTGGATCCTGCATGGCGGTGGTGGCGGATTTCACCTTCACCAGATTGCCACCCACTTCCTGAGCCAATGCTCCCCATTCCGGTTCACAGGCAAATACGGAGACTTCTGCTGCCACAGTCGCTGAAGTGGCAACCATGATGCCAAGCAATAAAATGCAACGAAACATCACAGCCCCCTCAAAACTGGTGTGCCCCGTGGGCACCCAGACTCATTATGTATTGCAGATAGAAACGATCAACGGCCTTGACATCCGAATCATCCCGGCTGTACTGCAGGCGCAGCCGGCTGAACTCGCTGTGTGACCAGTCCAGCATGGCTGTGTAGATTTTCGGCGACACTCCCAGTGTATCCAGTGACGTTCCACTGAAGGCAGAACCCGGATCGTCGGTATCGACCCAGGCATAGCGCATACCCGCCCGCCACTGCGGCATGAATTTATAAACGCCTTCAAGGTATCCGCCCCACTGGTCCTCATCGTAGTCCAGCGCACCGCCACTATCGGGTGTGAATAACCCGTCCTGGTTCTGCCAGAACAGTGCGCCTTCCAGTTTCAAATTATTCCGGTACGGATTGCCGTTGGGTGCCCATTTCCATACGCCATCAAGTAATGCCAGATCAACATCCCCGTCAAAGTTATCACCGTCACCGGAGTCCCGGTCTTGCGCGCGTGCGGACAACCAGGACAAACCTGCTTGCCAGCTATGGCTGATACCAACATCGCCCCCGGCGCGCCCGAACAGGCTCCAGGCGCCCTTGCCATCATGGCCGGAACCTCCAGCGGGGAATTTTGCACCCCGCATCCACTCCGCGCCCACCTCCATAAACAGATCAGTTGGCGCCAACCAGCGCAACTGTGCACCATCATCAAGATATTGGCCGTTCAGAAACACCCGGTATGGCAGCGGCCGACCAACGAAGTCGTCGGCGTGTCGATGAAACTGGTTGCGATACCCGATACCGGAGAAGAAGCGGCCACCCCGTAACTGCAGGCCATGTGGCAACGCCAGGGTCTCGAACCAGGCTTCCTCCAGTTCGACCTCCGTCGATCCATCCTCGTCGGCAACTGCAAGTGTAAAATTACCGAAAAACTTGTCATCAATATTCACCTTGGCATTGATCTCGGACTCACCCACAGAAAAGCCATCTTCTCCCGGCCCGGCTTCTTCGTCGAGCATGAACCCCGGTACGGCAAAATCATAATCAGGTGAAAAACTTGCGGCTGTGCCCACCAATACGACACCAATCGATGGATTGAAATCACTGGGCTTTTCCTGGACAGCAGCTGCCTCCGGTATGGCAACATCAGCCACTACCGCTGATTTCTCTGGCGCATGCTCCAGAGACTCAATGCGATCTTCCAGCGACTTTATCCGTGCCTCATAGGTCCGCTTGATTACTGACAACTCTTCCCGGAGCGTCTCGATTTCGGTCAACTCGCCGGCAGACACAGCGGATCCGGAGATTGCACATAGCAATACCAACACAATCTTTCCGATAGTCATGGTCATCTCCCAACAGAACAACAGCCGATGTGGCGGATCCTGATGGAGCCACCACATTGAAAAACAGGGTTGGATCAGAGAGAAATAAGAGGTGGTGCGCGGGACTGGTAGGGTGAAATGCTTACAGCAACAAGCTGATGTCGATATGAAGCAGAGACACAAACAGAGCAAGTATTGACAGGTGCTCCCAAAGTAGCCACCGGCAAGATAGTATCCGACTGCTGTGCATACAGGCACAGTGCACAATTTTCCGGGGAATTCGGTTTCGCATCATGATCATGCCCCAGCGCAATTGTCTGTCCCAGCAACAGCGTCAAGATCAACGCCCAGTGGAAAAGGATGCGTACAGAATGTTTTTCTGAAACTGATATAATCATGTGGCCGAAACCATAGCTTGTCTCTGGATACCAGTCAATCTGATATCTTTTACGCAATAAGACACTCGTAGGGAATTTTTAGGCCTTCATGCAGTTTTTTGATCATTGCCAGCGTCAAACTTCGCTTTTTACTCAGCACCTCGGACACACGCCCGCTCGTCCCGATATATGGTTCCAGATCTTTACGTGACATGCTGTTCTGCTCCATCAAAAACTTGATCGCCTCAACAGGGTCCGATGAGGGAATTGCATAGTGTTCATCTTCATACTTTTCAACGAGCAGCATCAAGACATCCAGCTCATCGCCTCTAGGCGTATTGGGTTTTGTACCCCACAGCTCATCAATGCGCTTTAACGCACGGTTCAGCTCACGGTCATTTTTAACAGGTTTAAGTTTCATCATTAACCTCAAATATGTTCAATATCCTCAATCTCGTCATATTCCTTATGGGTGCCCACAAAGCGGATAAGCATTCCATACCGAACATAATCCATTAGTACTACGATTCTGTATTTGTTACCGCATAGATTAAAAACAACACGGTTGTTCTTTAGGATGCTCGCGTTACGCAAATCCGCCTTTAATTTGTGCGGCGTACTCCATTTTGCCGTTGCACAGTAGTTGTGCCACTCCGTCATTTGCCTCTTTGCATCTCTGTATTTCGGGCTACTCTCCCAAAATTTCCGCAGCATGGGCTTTGCGATCACCCTCATTGACACACCCTAGCATGCTCCCATTATGGGAGCATGAATAAATATCCCAATTTGGGAGGTTAATACTTCAGACCGGTGACGTTTTGTAACAATGGGAAGCCACGACTGTATCAGTGCCTGAGGTGGGTCTTCACTGTATTGCCATTTGTTGGTTCTGCACCCAGACGTGCAAAACTCAGCAACCCTGCTTCCGGATCTCATTGAAGCCGACTTTTTTGAACCCTGTCAGTCACTTGATTACGGATGTCGTATACACAGGGAAGGTATGCAATGACAGCACTTGTCCAATTAAATGGATGTTTTTAGCCCTATTGGACAGGTGCCCACTCGAGACAACTGTAAATCATTGAAAAATGGCGCGCCCGGAGAGATTACTCGGGTCTATGCCCCTCGCCCCTTCGGGGCCGCCGTCGCTGCGCGACGACGTTGTCTCGCGCAGCGTTGCTGCGCTCGGCTCGAACTGAGGAGCCTGAATCAACCCCCGAACCAGCCAAACACAAAACCGGCACAAGGCCGGTTTTGTGTTTGGCGCGCCCGGAGAGATTCGAACTCACGACCGCCTGGTTCGTAGCCAGTCTACGCATTTTTACTTGTTTTATTAATCAGTCACTTGCGGTGCCTGCCCATCCAATACCGTATTTGAGTTATCAGTCACTTGCAGTTCACTGTCACTGGAAGTTAGCACAAAACCAGCACAGCTCTTATGCCCACTGAATTATCTCAATCGCCACAATGAATTGGGATTCGCCATGCGCACGAAAGCCGCCACGGTTGATTCTTGTGCTTTCCACCCGACGGATTCTAGTCCAACCTTCATATTAATAGGGTGGCCGGCTGTTGCTGAGGCACAGGTCTACCAGGTCGTCGAGGCGCGCAGTCCCGACGCACATTACGGTATCCGCGCCACCCCAGTAAATCTTTACGCCGCCGTCGTCATCCTCGACCGCACCGCAGGTAAAGACGACGTTGTGTACGTAGCCCGTGATCTCCCAGGGATCCTCCGGAGCCAGCACCCATTCGTCCGAGACACCGATAATCTTCGCCGGATTGGCGAGATCATGCAGCGCCACACCGAGGCGATAGACCGCCCCGTCCATGGTCTCGAACACCCCGTGGTAGATGCTGAGCCAACCGCGCTCAGTGCGGATCGGGGTCGCACCGGGACCGATCTTCGATTCGTCCCAGTGATAAGGCACCGGTTTCATCACCACCTCGGAATCGCCCCAGTGCACCAGGTCCGGCGACCATGACAGCCACACGGACCAGGGGCTAATCTCCGAATGGGGGCGATCCAGACGGGCGTAACGGCCGTTGAACCGCTCAGGGAAGATGACGACATTTCGCATATCCGGCTGGGTGATTAACGCCATGCGCTCGATGGAACGGAAATCACGGGTCTTCGCCAGCCCGATACGCACACCGTGGCGCGAATAGGCACTGTAGGTAATCAGGTATTCGCCGTCGATACACGAGATTCTGGGGTCCTCCACCCCGAAGGCCTCGTACTCTCCAAAGGCGCCTTCTGTCGACGGCACCATGAACGGCTCCGGGTCGACTGTGAATTTGAAGCCGTCCTCACTCTCGGCGATGCCGATGATCGACCGACCGCTGCGCAGGTGGGACCGAAACAGCATGATGGTGCGACCGTCATACCGTGTCACGCCGGCGTTGTGCACGGTCTCCACCGGATAGGGGATGTCGTCCCGCGTGAGGATCGGGTTGGCCGGACAGCGTTCGATCACCGGAGTATTACGAGCAGCGGTCATAGTCATCCTCCAGCCGGATAATGTCGTCTTCCCCGAAATAATCCCCCATCTGCACCTCAACCAGGACCAGCGGGAGGTTGCCGGGGTTCATGATTCTGTGTACTGCGCCTTTTGGGACATCCACGGACTGTCCCGGCTTGAGCGTGATTTCCTGATCCCCCACGGTAACCAGCGCCTTGCCACTGACCACGGTCCAGTGCTCTGCACGGCGCTGGTGCTTTTGCAGACTCAGCCGCTCGCCTGGTTTGACGACGATTTCCTTGATCTTGTGATCGTCCCGTTCCAGCAGGTCGTTATAGTGTCCCCACGGCCGGTGGTTCTCCCGCTGGTCGAGAATTCTCTGGTAGACATCCAGATAGGCACGCGCCATGTGCTGGCAGGTAAAGCGTTGTTCCACCTCGTCCCGGCAGGCACGCCGGTCGAGGGAATCAATCCGGCCCACCGCCAGCACGGCAGCGTCCGTATCGGTCACGATGAATCCCGTGCTGCCATCACGAATAAGCTCCGGCATTGAACCCCGCCCAAATGCGATCACCGGCGTGCCACAGGCCATGGACTCGACCACACTCAGTCCGAAGGGCTCGTCGAAGTGGATCAGGTGCAACATGGCCAGTGCGCCGCCAAGAAGCTCTTGCCTTTTCTCCGGCCCGACGGAGCCAACATACTCTACCCTGGATCCATCAATGTGTGGCTCGATCTGTTCCTTGAAGTAGGTTTCGTCCTGCACGATCCCGGCAATCACCAGCCGCATACCGGTCCTGCGTGCCACCTCGATGGCCTCGTGCACACCCTTGTGGTGGTGGATACGCCCGAAGAACAACAGGTAGTCTCCCGCGTCTTCGCGATAGGGGAATTGTGCGAGATCGATGCCATGATGGATAGTTGCGATGTAATCGAGTTCACGATGCTTGTCGGCCTCACTGATCGCCACGTAGTGGGTCCGCTCATTGTACTTTTTATAAACCGGCAATATCGATGGCGAAGAGAATCCATGGATCGTCGTGACGAGCGGTGTATTGGTGAAACCGCTGTAAGTTAGCGGAAGGAAATCGAACTGGTTGTGAATGAGATCGAATTCATCCGCCCGTCTGAATACCTCTGATATGTGCAGGCATTCCCAGACCTTTGGATCGATCGAGGGGTCTTCTGAGTATGGTCGTTTGCAGACCCAGGCGAGCTTGCCATGGGTACGGGAATCCCCGGTCGCAAACAGCGTCACATCCACACCCATCGCCACCAGCTGTTCGGTCAGGAGGCTGACCACGTTTTCCCACGGCCCGTAATGACGCGGCGGTGTGCGCCAGGACAGGGGGCTTAACATCGCAATCTTCATAAAGGGGCCTGCGTGAGAACCTGCGCGCGGTCCACGCACCAGGGAGGGGGTGTTATGGCCAGGAACAAACTATACACCACAGTAACAAGATTAGCCGGACGGGTTTCAAGAGTAGAAAATGCAGGCCGATATCGGATCAGAACGATCACGTATTTCAGTAATTCTGGATATGGCATGCATTACGCCGGTGAAGATACAGTGCCTTTCAGAGAAAAATAGTTTACCCTGCTAATAATTCAACATTTATACGGTTACGGCGCGGATTACAATGCAGGCCGTACCAGGCACAGAGGGCTTGTACCGCGTGGATGCGATGAAGACGGAAATCAGCCCTGCCCCCCCCACTCCACTTGCACGGCGCAAGTCGATTGTGATGAAGGCGAAGATCAGCCGCGTCATTACCCGTCCGTATCTTCCGTCCGGTGAAGACCGTATCCGAAAAGTGATCAAGCGGGTGTTGAGCCTGGACGAGGATGAGGCGTGCACGCTACTGGAAACCGTCTTGCAGGATTTCTCCCACCGTCACCGCTACTTCAGGGAGAGCCTGGAGCGAAATTTTGAACTGGTGGCCGGCTTTGTGCCGGATATCGATCAGGTGTCGAAGCAACGGCGATTGTTGATTGGCACTTACTTTACCGCGGAATACTCGGTGGAGGCGGCGGCATTGTTCAATCCCTCCATCGTTCAGGTTGCGAATCAGGAGACGGATCCTGAAGGCTCCTGCCGGTTCGTTATGAGCTTTCGTGCCACCGGTGAAGGCCACATCTCCTCCATCGAGTTTCGCAGCGGAATTATCGATACCAACAACGATATCTACTTCGACGCCTTGAGCGACTACGTGGATACGCCCGAAATCCATCCCAATCCAAGCTACGACCGGCACCTGTTCCGGCTGAAACTCCAGGAGATGGGGGCGAGTAATATGGTCACGCACCAGCTTCTCAACAGGCTGCCGGACAACTTCACCTTCACCGATCTGCAGGGAAAGATCGCCGAACTCCAGAACAATAGCCAGTTCCTGCCACAGCAGAAGGCGGATGCCATTGACATGGCGATGTGGCTGGCGCAATCCAATTACGAGATTTTATTTCGCAAGGATCACCCGATTTCCGAGCGGGTGATCTTTCCCGTGTCAGAATCCGAGCGTAAGGGGATCGAGGATGCCCGTTTTGTGCGTTTCGTCGACGACGACGGCACGGTGACCTACTATGCCACCTATACCGCGTACAACGGGGAGACGATCCTGCCGCAACTCATCGAGACCTGTGACTTCCTCTCGTTCAAGGTCATTACGCTGAACGGAACCCAGGTACAGGGCAAGGGAATGGCCCTGTTCCCGAGAAAGATTCGGGGTAAATACGTGATGCTGTCACGCCAGGATGGTGAAAACAACGCGATCATGTTTTCGGACAATCTGGACTTCTGGCAGCAGGCCCAGATTCTGCAGGCGCCTGAGTACTCTTACGAATTCATCCAGATGGGGAACTGCGGCTCACCCATCGAGACGCCGGAAGGCTGGCTGGTAGTGACCCATGGGGTTGGCCCGCTGCGCACCTATAGCCTCGGCATCGAGTTGCTGGACCTGGACGATCCGACCCGAATCATCAGCCGGCTTGACGAGCCGATCCTGGTGCCAAATGCGCATGAGCGGGAGGGGTATGTCCCGAACGTGGTTTACAGTTGCGGCGCCATGATCTGCCAGGACGAATTGATCATCCCGTATGCCTCGGGCGACCAGCGCTGTGGCATAGCAACCCTGCCGGTACCACAGCTGATGGCCAGGCTGACACGGAATTCCAGCCACCCCGTCCCGATAACAGCACGCTAGGGAATTGTAGTCGTCGCTATTCCTATGACACTTCCTGAACATCAGGCCGGGTAGGCTCTTCACCCGGCGAAACCCGATCCAGGCCGCGGTGGTTGTAGATGGCGAGCAGCGCCATGAGCCAGCAAAGAGTGGACTCTGCCCCCTGATTTTCATTCGCACCCTGTGCTTCCAGTCCGTCCCGGCAACCCCCGCTAGCGTAGTCGCAGAGCGGAACTCTCAGATCGTTCTCCCCCTGGTACCAGTTGAGACAGCGGTAAGCATAAGCAATCCATTCCTCGTCATGTGTGCAGTTGAATGCCTCGATGCAGGCGTCCACCATCGCGGCCGCCTCGATGGGTTGCTGATCGAATAGTGCCTTGCTGCCGTCCCTGGAAAACCAGCCGTGATTACCGATGGCGGAGAAATGTCGGCCCGTCTCATCGGTCTGAACCTGCTTCAACCAGTCGAGGGCGAGCAGACCCGTCTCCAGCATCTCGCGGTCGGGAAGCCACTGCCCGGACAGCAGCAAAGCCTGTGGCAGCCGGGCGTTGTCGTAGCTCAGGATATCCTCACACCAGGGCCAGTCTTCGGCGGAAGAACTCCTGAACCACGCCATGAGCCGGTCTGCAAGTATCTTGCGCATCCGTATCACCCGGCTGTCGCTGCTGTAGCGGGACAAGTATGCATGGCTTCCGATGATGACGAAGGCGACCGCCCGGGGGGAGGTGAAATGCTCGACAGTATCCAGCGCACGCTGGAAAAGATCGGCCGCATAAACCACCTCCCCCGCATCACGACCCAACGCTACCGCCATGCCCAACCCCCACAGTGCGCGACCGTGGGAATCCTCCGAGCCTGTTAGCTCGAGCCAGCGACGATCATAGGACATAAAGTTGCGAAACCGGCCGGTCTGTTCATTGAAGGCATAACCCAGAAAACTCAAATAAACGCTGGCCAGGTCACCCAGCGAGGAATCCAGCGGCTGGAGGTCCTGTGCCGAGACGGCGACGATCAGCGCACGGGCATTGTCGTCCACACAATAACCGTGCGTCCGATCCGGAACCGTGTACATGGCATGCTGAAGTACGCCCGTTCCATCGGTCATGCGGCGCAAGTGGTCCAGCTTGATTTCCGGTAACGGTTGCTGGCGCAGCCCGAGGGGCTCCAGCCGGTGTTCGGGTACGTTCTCACGCAAGCGCTGGCGTTTGGCTTCTGCGAAAGTATCGAGATAGCGGCGGCCCACGTCGCTCCAGATCATCTTGCGGCCATAGTTATAGGCCCTCTGCTGGATAGCGAGCAGTTCATCTGGATGATCCAGGAGGTCGATGACTTCCCGCGCCAGGGCGGTTGGATCCCGGAATGGAACCAGCCTGCCCCGGTCATCGTCGAGCAACTCCTGGGCGTGCCAGTAGGGGGTGGATATCACCGCCTTGCCCATCCCGAGCGCATAGGCGAGCGTACCGGAAATAATCTGCGCCTCATTCGGGTACGGAGTGACATAGATATCTGCCATCCCGATAAACTCCAACAGGTCTTCGTCGGCAACGAAACGATCATGAAAAACGATGTGGTCCGAAACGCCGAGTTCTTTCGCGCGCATGTGAAGGCTGTTTCTGTAATCCTCCCCCTGTTCCGCCTTGAGGTGCGGGTGGGTGGCGCCTACCACCATATAGATAACCTGCGGGTTGGCCTTCACGATCTCCGGCAGAGCATCGATGACCGCCTCAATGCCCTTGCCCGGCGAAAGCAGTCCGAAGGTCAGGATGATCTTCTTCCCGGATACATCGAACCTATCCTTGTAGGCATCGGATTCGACAAACGGCACGTCAGGGATGCCGTGGTGTATGAGGACGATCTTCTCCTCCGGCACCTGATAGATATCGCGCAGGAATTCGACTGAGCGTTCGCTCATCACCACCAGCCGGTCCGAAAACTCGGCAAGCTGTGTCATGATGTGCCGCTCCTGAGGGTTCGGATCCTTCAGGAGCGTGTGCAGAGTCGTCACGACCGGTATCTTGAGATCACGCAACAGTTCGATGATAAAGCTGCCCCGCTTGCCGCCGAAAATGCCGTATTCATGCTGGAGACAGATCACGTCCACCTGGTTGAGGTTGAGCAAGTCGGCTGCCAGGCTGTATTCGCTCAGTTGGTTCTGGTTGATCTCGACCCGCACATGAGACGGATAGGGATAGCCTTCGGGCCGGTCGTTCATCGCGACTGCCCAACAGGTTTTGTCCGGCGCATTTAGCCCGACCGATTCAAGCAGGTGCGTAGTGAACGTAGCGATACCACACTGCCTGGGGAGGTAATTGCCTATGAAGACGATGGACTTTAGAGCTTCCCATTCTGGTCGTGAGTCAGTCTCGCGGAGATTTTCTATTGACTCCCTGGTTTGGCTGGTAGTGTTGTGCATAGGGGTGAACGATTTTATGTTGATACTCCAGTAGTCGAATTACGCCAGATTGAGAAGCGATCTGCCACTCGTCAGGCATCCCAATCTTACATCAATTCAAGGCGATTAATCTGCGGGGATGTCCGTGGCGAATTATTAATTACGCGATATATAATCCGTTACATTAAGATTGGTAATTTTCCATACAATAGTTGATTACGTTAGTGGAACATCCATTTTTAATTGCCCCTTACATCCTGCTACTGACACAGCGATGCTGCAGATTTCTATTGTCGGCACTAATTTCCGGTTTCCAGGCACAGCACGATCAAGAATCCGTCATGGACACGAGATGAAGCATCCATAATCCTGCAGGACACGCTTCGGTATCAAACCGCAAGCACCTCATCAATTAATATGATGAGCTATTTCTCTGGAAAGGCCTATAGTCGGTTATAATCATCGCCACATCCTGTACTGTTCACCGGTGCCTTTCGAAAAGGATGGAGTTTCCGCAGGGAGCGGCGCATAACGCGCAACCTTACAAGCGGCAGGCGACAAGTTACAGGAGTTCATATGACCACGTCATCACTACACCCTAAAACACACGCCATCCGGTTTGAATACCTGAACTGGATCGCCACCGATCCACTGCCGCGCGATCAGATCCAGAGTCACCGGTTACATGAGCCGGAGCATCGCATCAACGCAACCGACCCCATGACGGGCGTCGATATCGAAAATGTCACGAGTCATCCATCCCTGGAGGACGGCAACCTGACGGTGTATTTCGAATCAGTCGAAACCCGCAAGGCATACCTTGACATGCCGCTCGACCATCCCAACCTGCACCTGCCGTATCCGGCAACTGATAACGATGACCGTGGTGGCTAAAACCCTCAAGGCGTAACCTTTGCTGTTGTTTGTAGTATGGCCGATGCTCTCCAGCCTGGCTGCATGATGTATACGGCCTGGCAAGTCCCAGGAAACCCGTTTTACGGCAGGCCATTTGGCTGATCAGTCTTCCGGTTACTTCGGTAGCCTACGCGTGAAAAATCAAAAATCCTCTGCTGCCAGGGTGTAGGCACATGAATCTCTGCCGTCGCGCGTATAGACCTTGTCCGCGACCTCTTGGATCCGGTTCCGCACTGCATCGAATGCCTGCAGAAATCCCGATTCGGCGTCACTCATATCCGGACAGAGCCGTTTGAGCGCATCCATTCCAACAAAGAATGAAATCTCGATCGTTCGGTCATATCCCCAGAAACAGACGCGGCGGTGGCTGGCATCGAAGCAGCGGCTCGGGTTAGGAAAACTCAACTTCATCGCCGGGCACCGGCTGCCGACCGGGCCGGAACGATATCGCTATCCGGACTCATGCCTTTCAGAAATTTGAAGAGGTCGCTGTCCGTGGAAAGCACCAGGGTCGTGTTTTCGGCGATGATGGACTTGTAGGACTGCATGGTGCGAGTGAATTCATAGAACGCCACCGCTTCAGGGCTCTGGTTGTAGGCGTGGGCGTAGATTTCGGTGGCCTTCGCATCCGCCACACCGCGGATCTCCTCGACCGTCCGGTAGGCCTCGGACTGGATCTTGTTCAGATCGCGCACCCGGTTGCCGCGGATTCTGGCGGCCTCGCCGTTGCCTTCCGACAGGAAGCGTTCCGCGATCTGCCGCCGTTCGCTGATCATGCGATCGTAGATCTTCGGGCGCACGCTTTCATTGTAGTTGATGCGCTTGAAGCGGATATCCAGCAACTCGATGCCAAACACACGCACCTTTTCGGCAGCAGCGGTGAAGATCTCCTGTTCGACCAGCTTGCGTCCCTTCTGGATCGGCACCAGCGACCCCATGTCGCGTTCCGCCTCGGTCAGCAGGGCATCACGCAGCGGCACCCGATCCTTCGTGGTGCGGATGATCTCGATCAATTCATGCTTGGCAACCGCGTTGCGGGTCTCACTGCCCAGGATGTCGTCGAGGCGGGACTGGGCGCTGCGTTCATCGCGCAGGCGCAGGAAGTACTGCAGCGGATCGGTGATCCGCCAGCGGGCGAAAAGGTCGACCGAAATGTAGAGCTTGTCCTTGGTCGGCATGTCCGACGGATTTCCGTCCCACTCGAGCACCCGCCTGTCGATCGGATTGACCTCCTGGATGAAGGGCAGCTTGACCTTCAGACCGGCGGACGTCACGGGCGTGCCCACCGGTTTGCCGAACTGGGTGATGATCATTTGTTCGACTTCGCTCACCGTATAGACTGAACTCATCAGGACGTATGCAACGATGCCCAGCGCCGCCAATATAGCTAGTTGTCTATTCATGGCTGGCTCACCTTGGGGGTGTCGAGATTGAGTAATGGCAGAATACCGTGCGTCTGTTCATCGACAATGATCTTGGAGCGTATGCCCGGCATGACGTCCTGCAGCGTCTCGATATAGATGCGGCGGCGCGTAACCTCCGGGGCCTTGGTGTATTCCGTCAGCAGGGCGCTAAAGCGAGCGACGTCGCCTTCCGCTTCGTTGACTCGCTTGAGCCGGTAACCGTCGGCCTCGCGGATGCGCTGGTCCTTCTCGCCCTCGGCCAGCGGGATCACCTTGTTGTAATCGCGCCGCGCCTCGTTGATCAGCTTCTCTTTCTCCTGCTGGGCCTGGTTGACCTCGTTGAACGACTCCTGCACCGGCTGGGGCGGATTGATGTTCTTCAACTGCACCTGGTCGATGCTGATCCCCATGGCGTATTTGGTGGAGAGCGCCTGCATTTTCGTCAGGGCTTCCGTTTCGATTTCCTGCCGGCCAATGGTGATCACCTCGTCCACGGTGCGATCGCCGACGACTTCGCGCATGACAGATTCGGATACATAGCGCAGGGTTTCGCTCGGTTCGCGCACCTCGAACAGGAATTTAACGGGATCGGAGATGCGGTATTGCACCACCCATTCAACCAGTGCGGCATTCAGGTCACCGGTCACCATCTCGGTTTCCCGCTTGCCGTCGCGGGGACTCTGGTAGGGATCGCCGGCATCCGGGGTGCTGAAGCCGAATTCCTGCTTCAGTTGCCGTTTGACGGGAACGAGGGTCGCTGCATCGATGCCCAGTGGCAGCTTGAAATGCAGTCCCGGTGGAACATCCTTGAGATATTTGCCAAACCGTTGCACGACAGCGACCGAGTCGCTCGGCACGGTGTAATAGGCCGTCCATGCGCCCAGACCGGCCAGTGCGAGTAGGACCAGGGCGATGAGGCCACGGGGGCTACCACCAGGCAGCATCTGCCCGAGGCGGTCCCGTCCCTGCCGGACCAGGACTTCAAGATCGGGGGGTGTACCCCCACTGCCCCAGGGACCGCCCTGACCGCCGTTACCATGTTGTGAAGGCATTGAGATCCTTGCTGTTGTGTACGTTTAAAGACGCGCTCTGATGAACGATCATTCCATCGTCCCCGCCCCGTTCGATCGCCAGAAGGTCGGCTGCTTCCCGTGACTGGTCGTCGCCGGCGGTGTTGTCCTGTGCCGGGTGTGTCGCGGAACTGCTCAATAGCGGGTGCCAAAGGAAACGTCGGTGGCGTTCGCGGGTGCGCGCAGGTTGGCCAGGCGGCTGCCTTGCGTAACCGGGCCGCCGGCAAACAGGCTATAGAGATACTTGTTGCCTCCCTGGGCGGCAAACCGCCTGTTGAGGGCGCGAGCTGTTGTCCTGGCAAATCTCGGCAGGCCGTGATTGAGATACTGCTTGCGCAGGTAATCAATAACGCGCCAGTGCTGGTCGGTCAGGCTGATGCCTTCGCGCATTGCCAGCTGCGCGGATTTGTTCCGGCTCCAGTTCTGGTCGATCAGTTCCGCCAGACGAATGCCGGCATGTTGGCTGGAAGTTTCGGTATCCTGAGCATTTTGTGTGAATTGGGTCATGGGGCTTTCCTGGATGAATAGGGCAAACGGCGCACTGTGCCTGTTCCTTGCCTGTAGCAAATGGTTGCACACCGGTAGATGGCAGATCGGTGCCCGCGAGAAGTGGGTTTGACGGGCAACAATGACTGTTCAGTCATTGTTATGCGGCAGAAAGACTTGCGTACTGATAGAAGAGGCGCTCAGTGCAGTGTCCTCGCATTGTACCCGGAAAGCAAATCAACTGAGCTAATAAAGCGGGTTGTCCCGAGCGAAGCAGTATGCTGGAACCCACGGGGAGTTGGATAGAATGAGGGCAGCGACAGCGGACAGCAGAAGATCGGAGACGCCGGTGGCCTCGACCTCCAGGAACCAGGCAAACGGCTTAGTCAGACTGATAAAATTTAACGAACCCCGTGCTCGCCCAGTAAATCCCTGGATTCCTTCCTGGACTTCTTGGCGGCCTTCTTTTCTTTCGGCGTCATGGCAGGTTTCTTCTTGTCTTCCCTCTGACTTCTTCGTTCTTTCGACATGATGTTTCTCCAGCTGGTTGATAGATGATTTTCAGGCCAACTACTGCCATACCCTGGCGGCTGTACCGGGTCGGTATGGGCGGAGTCGTATGATCTCTCAAGGCAGAGCGCACTTCTCCTGTTTCCTGCGATAAGGGCGGTTACATTCCCAATTGTCTCCGGAAGAATTAAGGTGAGCATTCTCCGCCACCTTCACCGCGACGCAGGCCTGTTTGACCGCTCGATACCCGCGGTCGCATTTCCATCCGGCTCTGTAGGAAGAGTCCACCAGGTATCCATTCGTCGGTACCTTGATGGCAGCACAGGCCCCATTGATCGCTCGATACCCGTGATCGCACGCCCAACCAGACCCGCGCGAGGAGTCCGTCAAGTATCCGTTCGCTGGGATTTTGATGGCGACGCAGGTTTTATCGACCGCCCGATACCCGCGATTGCATTTCCAGCTATCGCCGGGGAAGTTCAGATAGGCATTCGGAGGTACCTTGATAGAAGGGCAGGCCTCATTGACTTCCCGATAACCTCGACCACATCTCCAACCGTTCCCGTAGGGCGTATTTGTCGGGTATGCATTTGCAGGCACCTCAATGGCTACACAGGTCTTGTTGTGCTCTCGGTAGCCTCTTCCACACTGCCAGCCGTTCCCGTAGGACGCATATGTCGGGTATGCATTTGCAGGTATCGTGACGGCTGCGCAGGCCCCGTTCACCGCTCGAAAGCCTTGATCACACTCCCATCCGCTCCCGTAGCTCTTAATGCGTGCATTCTCGGGCAACTCGACGGAATCGCCCTGGGCCAACACAAGGCCGGGGACAGTCGCCATAAGCGCCAAAAGGACCAGCGCGCGAATGGAAATGACAGGTACTTGTCGCATTCTACTCATGGGTCGCATCTGTTTACCCAGTCACTTCAAGGAAGATTACCAACGCGACGGAAAGAGCAGCTGAAGAAATCACCAGCAACCGCCAGGTCATCCGGAAAGTTTTTTGAGTCATGAGTACAGCGCCCCTATGGCTGGTTAATATGGCTAGCCGGGAAGGAGCAGACAGCCAAGGTGGCTTTTATTCCTGATCGGTTAGTGGTGCTTTGAAGCACTCACCGGCCAGTATTTCCCTGGGAGAAAATAGGGGGAGGTAAGAGGTTCGATAGTACACCCCGCGGGTGTCCGTGGCGAATTGTTAATCACGCGATTAATAATTCGTTACCGTGAGATCAGTAATTCGCCATGCAACGATTGATAACACAATTGAAGCACCTGGTTTTTAACCAGATGCTCTACGATCAAGGCAAACGATATGCCACGACCGTCAACCTACTGATTGCGAGAGATATGCAATGCGGACAGACACCGCGTTATGCGCGCCGGTTAGCACAGATTTAGCACAATCAGATACAAGGCAGAAAAAAGAAGCGAGTGGCGTGACGCCTACCCGCTTGTTTTTGAGTTGAAAAATGGCGCGCCCGGAGAGATTCGAACTCCCGACCGCCTGGTTCGTAGTGTTCCAGCTGAAACAGTGTATCTTATTGTTATTTCATATCTTTATACGACTTACACTGTCCAATAAAATTGGGCTATTTGACCTTGTTTGCCCTTATTCGGGGTTATTTGGTGTCATCTATTGGACAAATAGTCATTTGCGCGAATATCAATAAGCTACTGATTTCATAATAATTCTAGCAAACACAGCCCTTACAAGACTAATTCCCAAGAAGTTCCGGCATATTTAACGGCAAATTTTAACTAATTAGTTGCGATTGTATAATTTTATCTATTTGTTATTATTGCCGTTAATCACATATATTAAACGGCATAGTTACCGGCATTATGAAAACTTATCTTATGGAACCAATGATCCCTGTTGACGACCGGGATGAACTCTCCGATCTGGCGCTTGAGCTAGTATCGAAGGCGAGCGCATTAGCAGGACAGGTCCATGGACAGGTTCAAGAAGGGATTGGCGACCTGGTGCGATCCATGAACTGTTACTACTCGAACTTAATCGAAGGGCACAACACTCACCCGCGCGATATCGAGCAGGCCCTCAGCGACAACTATTCCCGAAACACGGCGCGCAGGGCACTACAGCTTGAGGCTCGCGCACATATCGACCTGCAAAGAATGATTGATATGGGAGAAGATCCAGCCGTTGCACCTACCTCAGCGGAATATATCCAATGGTTGCACCGAGAGTTTTGCAGTCGGCTTCCGGATGAACTGTTATGGGTCGAAAATCCCGACACCGGAGAGAAAATTCGCGTGATGCCGGGTGAAATAAGAACCGGTAGCGTTCAAGTCGGCCGCCATCTACCGCCGACAGCCGAAGAGTTATCGGCATATCTTGCTCGTTTTGAGGAAGCGTATATCCCCGACCGTTTATCCAGAAGCAAGCAGATCATCGCTGTTGCAGCCTCACACCACCGGCTGCTCTGGATACACCCGTTTTATGATGGCAATGGGCGTGTCGCCCGACTCATGTCCCATGCCCTGTTACTTCATGCAGGTATTGGCAGCAGCCTATGGTCAGTGGCTCGTGGCTTGGCACGTAATGTTGAAGCATACAAGAGCGCGTTAATACTGGCCGATGAGCCACGCCGTGGTGACCTGGACGGTCGTGGAACATTGTCTGACAAGAGACTTCAGGAGTTCACACACTTCTTCCTCAAAACCTGCATTGACCAGGTCGATTTCATGGAGTCTCTGTTGCAGCCATCTGAATTACTGCGACGCATGAAGCTCTATATTGATGATGAGATCGCTGCGGGACGTCTCCCGAGCGGTTCCCTGGCACTTCTAAGAGAGGCCTTTCTGGCCGGCGAGTTGGCACGGGGAAATGCGGCCAGCCTGACCGGTTATCAGGAAAGGCGCGGCCGTCAGATTCTGGCGAAACTGCTTGAGTGCGGATTGCTAATATCCCAGGGACCGCGGGCACCGGTACGTCTTGGGTTTCCGATAGATGTTGTGGAAAGATGGTTTCCGAACCTGTACCCCGTGAACTAACAAAGACTTAGCTCCATGCATCTCTCTGACGAAACCGTCCATGGCAGTTCTCGGAACAAGTCGAATAAGACATGCATCCTGTCATACGCAACATGATCAACCTCACTGTGTCGAGCCATCATCCTTTGAGCCTGTACCGCCCGGCATGACCGCCTGCATATCCACGGGATGAATATGCACATCGCGCTGCGGGAAGGCGATAGTGATGCCCTCCTCGGCGAACCGGCGATGAATTTTCCGGTGCATGTCGGTCATCACCGGCAAACGGTCCGCGAGCGTCCCGACGAAGACACGAAAGGCAAGATTCAGGCTGCTGTCTGCGAACTGGTCGAACACCACGCCGGGCGGTGGCTCTTCCAGTACCCGTTCATCCTCATGCGCCAGCTCGAGCAGGATCTCTATCGCCTTGTCGACATCGCTGCCGTAGGCGATGCCCACCTGGATCAGGATCCGCGTCATCTCGTCCGACAACGTCCAGTTCAACAACCGCCCGGTGATCAGCTCCTTGTTCGGGATCAGGAGTTCCTTCTGCTCGAAGTCGCGGATGGTCGTGGCCCGGATGCGGATGCGCATGACCCTGCCCGAGGCGTCACCGACCGTTATGAGATCGCCGACCCGCACCGGCCGTTCCACCAGCAGGATCAGGCCGCATATGAAGTTGGCTACTATCTCCTGGAGTCCGAAGCCGATGCCGACACCCAGGGCCGCCACCAGCCACTGCAGCTGGGACCAGCGGGCACCGATGGTGTTCAGGGCAAGCAGGATGCCGATCGCGACGATGACATAGGTCATCAGGGTGATGACCGTGTAGCGGCCACCGGCACTAACCTTGAAACGGTTCAACAGCACGATCTCGAGCACCGATGGCAGGCGCTTCGCCAGCACATAGGTGCCTATGCCGATGAGTATGGCAAGCCCGAGGTCGGCCAGGGTGATGGGCAGACGCTGCGTTTCATTGTCGACCGTAACCGTGTAGTGCCATAGGGAGACCTGGTCAAGGAAGCGCAGCGCCGGCAGGACCTCCGACCAGATCAGCCACAGACCGACGATCCCTGTGAAGACCAGCGTCGTGTTGAGGAGCTTGCGACTCTCCTCGCTCAGTGCAACCAGATCGACCTCAGGCTCCTCGACCTCGATGGGAACGCTGCCTTCATCACCGGGCGTGGATTCTTTCTGTTGCTCCGCCTCACGCGCCGCCTTGCGTTGCTCCAGCGCCGCTTCATAGGCGAGCTTGCGGCGTGTCACCGTGAGCCAGCGCACCGCCAGCTCGTTGAGCAGGATCAGTCCGAGAATCAGCCAGGTCGTCTCGATCAGGTGCATGATCAGGGAACCTGCGGTATAGAGATAGCCCGCCAGTGCCAGTATCACCAGGATCGCCGGGATGATAACCATGAGCGGGAACCACAGCTGGTGTATCCAGCCCAGCGGCTGCTTCCGGGCGTGTTGCACAAAGTCCACCAGTACACCGCGCCGGGGATGCAGCACATGAAAAAAGAACATGCCCAGGGCGAGCGCGATGATGACGAAGGACAGGCGTCCGATCACACCACCGACGGTCACGGGATCCAGGTTGATCGCTACGTGGGTCACGAAGGCGGCTGGCAGGAACGTCCACAGCAGGCGATCGAGCTCGCGCCGCAGGAGCTGCAGGGAGGCCTCGGGCCAGCGGAAATGTCGTGCGGCCAGCCCACCGGGCAGACACAAGGCACGGGAGAACTGCAGAAAATAGAACTCTGCAGATACGGTAATGAATGCCAGCCCTATCGTGCTGGTAAAACCTGTGCCCTGCGGAGAATGGTGTAGCTGCCAACCGGCGCCGGTCGCCAGCAGCGGCCACGGCGCAGCGGCAAGCAATGTCAGCACAACGGCCCTGGCGGTCAGGGCGAAACTGTCCGTCGTGGGCTTGCCCAGCTTCTCACCGGTCGCCTGCAGGGCTGCGATCATCCATTTGCGTTTCCACATCAGGATACCGAAGACAAGGATGACCAGCATGAATATGGGTGAGCGCAGCGCCTGGTAGAGGAGCAACCGGGTTACCTCCAGCCAGTCCGAGGGCGAGATAAACCGCGCCAGTTCTCCCGGCAGCGCACCGAAATCACCCAGCCGGGTCAGATTCGAAGTGCGAACCCATAGCAAGTGCTCAGCCAGGAAGTCATCGTAGTCCTTAACGATTTCGATCAGGTGTCGCTGATGAACTTCGGCCAGGCCAAGCTCACGCAGGACATTCTCCTCAAGTGCCAGTAACTTTCCGGTCAGCTGGTGACGTCTTTTCAGCAACTGCTGCAGCTCACCGCTGATCTGCCCGACCTCCCGGGGTTCGACATCCGTCAGCACTTCACCGGCATAGGAATCGAGATCGCGCAGCTTCCTGTATTCCTCCCTGTGTTGCATGCGACGCAGCCCGAACTCGGCGATCAGCGCTTCCCGGTCCCTGATCTGTTTGCGGAACGATCGCAGGTCCGGCAGTGCGCGGCGCTGCTCCTGCAATACCTGGCCGAGCGCCTGACTGAGGCCGGCAATCTGCAAGCCTTCCCTGGCACTCTTGAACTCTTGCTCAATCCGGGTGGTGAGCTCCTCAATTTCATCATCCCGTGCGCTTAACAGTTCCAGCTGTCTCGCTGCTGTTGTGAGCTTCTCAGCGAGCTGTGCATTTTCCCGGGCAAAGCGGACCAGGACCGGATGCCTGCCTGCAAACTCGCGCAGCGCCGCCTCGGTTTCGTCCTGCACCGAGGTCAGATCCGCCTGCCGGCGCTGGTTCACTGCCTCCTCGAGCAGTCGCACCCGGGATCTGACCCAGCGGGCATTGTGTGCTGCAAGCTCCTGCCTGGCATTGAGCAGTTCCACACGCAGCGGCTGGCTCCGCAGTTCCTCATCCAGCCTGCTGATTTCCGCCTGCAGGGCCTGTTCACGTGTCGCCAGCACCCACTGCCGTGCCTCAGTCAGTGCAGGCAATTCATCCGGCGGGGACGGCAAACCGATTTCGGCGGCAATCTGTTCCTGCTGCTGCCTTGCCACGGTGAGCCTTTGCTGCACGGCATTCGGCCGTGTCGCTTCGTTCTCGAGTTGCTGGTCCAGGCCGGCCAGGTTTGCCTCGGCGGCAGCAAGATCGGCCTTTTCCTTCTGCAACAACACTTCGAACTCGGTCAGGGGGGTGTCTGCTGTCAGTGCCAGCGATCCTTCAGGCGTGGTCTGTTGCGCCTGCTCGTACTTTGTCCGGGTCGCCTGCGTGTCTTGCGGTGCTGCCACTGCTGCTGCGCGGAAGGCCTCCGCCGCGGCGTTGCCAGCACGTGTTGCCTCAAGCTCGCTGAGTGCCTTTCGGTAGAGTTCTGTGAGCTTCGTTTTCGCCGTCTCCGGCAAATCAGCTGAGGCCTCGACCTCCGCGATTTTTACCTCCAGGATTTCGGAAGTGACCACCGTTGCCGGACTGCCGGTGAGTACCGGCGGATCGGCAGCGAACGCAGTGCCGAGGGTCAGCGATAGCAGGAACAGAATGATAATGTGCAGCCAGTGCGAGTAACTATTCATATTACTACCTGTATCTCCCGGGACTTCTGCTTTACCCGTCAACGTTAGCCTCCTCCGTGCTGCGGTAGATTGTTTCCGGATTGCGGCATGATTCTCGCAGCTGCTTCTGCTAAGAGGCTTCCTCCGGGAAGTCGGCGAGTACGATGAGCTGGTCGCCATCTGCCAGCTGCCAATGCTCGGACCGGTCCGGGTTAAGCACTACCCGCCTGTTCCCCTGGTGTTCGATGCGCAGCCCCAGGGCGATCTCACCGTGCTCATGGGCCGCCCGTTGAATGTCGGAAAAGCAGACGGACTCGTCGCAGGGAAGGTATCCTGCAGCGGGAACCAGCGTGAGCTCAGGACCACCAGAGTGGGACAGCACGCCGAATACCGCGCCCAGTTCCCTGCACAGGGCGACCTGGGACAGCATGTAACTCACCAGCATCGGGCTGACCATGACATCATCCTGTGAATCGTTGAACAGCCGGCGGTTCGCGTCGTCGAGGATCTCGAACAACAGGTGCGGGCGTGATTGCGATTCCCTGAATATGCGGTGCAGGGCCAACTGGGTGGTTACCGAGGAGGCGTCTGCATTCTCATTGCTCTCGAGATTTTCCCGGGCGACGACGATTACCGCGTCGTAGTCCTGCGGGCACAGCGAGGTGAGTGTGTCCATCACCAGGAAGTTGGCCTCGACCATCCGGATGTTCGCGAATTCCGTATCGTGACCGTAGGACGCCAGTTGCTGTTCCCTTTCCTCGATGGGCGACAGGCCAACTGCATCCACTGTGATTGCGCCCTTGTAGTGCTCGCTCAGATCTGACAGCAGTGGCGGCACCTTCCGGCTCCAGCCCAGTACCAGTAACTTGCGGGGTGCCGGATCCGATTGACGTGTAATACGCCCCCCCCGAGGCGGCAGGCTGCTATCGGGATCCCGGAGCTCGGTGTTTGCAAATTGAGTGGCTATCAGGACCAGCTGATCGCCTTCGACAAGTGTCGCGGCGGGATCCGGGAGCAATTCTGCCTGCGGGCTGCCCCGGCTGACCCTCCCCAGCAGGACAGCCCCGGGTAGCCTGCTCTGCAGTTCTCCCAGCGGCACGCCGGTCAGCTCCGGGTAATCCCGAATGTATACGCTATTGCCCTCATGGAGTCGCAGCAATTCATCAAACACGCCCCATATTCCGGGTTGCTGAACACATCGGGAGATCAGTTGACTGACGATCTCATCGACCACTACCACCTCTGTTTCACCCCGGTAGGCCGCCCGTGCCAGCGGTGCCCGGTCGGCGTCAACCAGGCCGGCGACCGCCAGCGGGTGGGAGCCGCTACCGGACTCGAGCTCGGTGGATACCGACGACAGGGTCTTGATGGTCTCCGCGTCCACCACGCCGGGGCGATCGGAGGTGAAGTCAGCGCCGGGCAGGATAATCACGGCCGCCTCGTCATACGCTACCCGCTGCAGGTGATCCATGCGCTGGGGAGAACCGGCCCGCAGCAGGATCTGCCGGTCGTTCCATCGCGTGCCAAGTTGTTCGCGGAGTTCCTGGCGCAGCTCGGGCGTAATCTCGTCTACGAGTATGACGATCGTGAGTTCCTTGCGCGAATGCCGGGCGAGGAATCGTTCCAGGCGACCCTCGGTTTCCAGCAGGACGTTGGCGATGGCCGGGGTGCGGTGGGTCCAGCCGAGTATCAGTACGTGATGACTCACCGCGACTGGTGTCACTCCCGTTTCCAGACGGGCAATCCACTGGTTCAGCCACTGGGTCATGATTGCGATGAGCAGGCCCATGAACAACACGTAACCCAGCACCGTCACGGCAGTGGATATGGTGCGCGCAGCCAGCCCTTCGTCATCTCCGAGGTAACCGGGGTCGGTCAGCCGCAGGAAAGCCCACCAGATGGCATCGCCTACCCCTGCTTCCCCGGCCGCGAACAGGAAGACGAGTCCTCCGGCGAGCAGTGCCACCGAGGTTACCAGCAGCGCCGCCAGCGCCAGGCGATAGTGAAGACCCCGCAATATCCAGCGCTCCAGCTGGAACCGGATCCTCTCCGCCAGGCCGGCTTTGCGGGCGCTCATGGACTCGGCCAGATGGCTGGCGGGATATCTTTCAGGTTTGACACTGCAGTGCTCAAGTTTAATTCCTGGCAGCCATGTGGCTGAATAATAGTTCACTCGAATTCAAGGTGCCACGAATTCAGGGTGTCAGAGCACAATTTCGGCTTATATACAGGAATAAATGTGCTCTGACGCCCTTTAATCGTGACACCCTTTAATCGGTGCCGCCGCCTCCGTTCATTCCCGTGTCGCCTCGACGCGGACTCCGACAATCCTGATCTCGCCGGCGAGTTGAACATCCATCGGAACCTCAGCGAACCAACTCGATGCCTTCTGCCTCGAAGGCCCGCAATATCTCGAGATTGAGCTTTTCGCCAAACGCGTGGAAGGCCCACGTGTCTGGCGGCGAGTACCAGTAGATGAAGCGAATGGAAAATCCCTGCGGACCCAACTCATGAAGGAAGCAGCGCGGGGGACGCTCGGGATCGACGATTTCCTGAGCTGCAAGCTTCTCGCGGATGATCGCAATCGCCTTCTCGACCTTCTCGTAGGGCGTATCGGGTGGAATGTGGATCTCGGAACTCTTGCGAATGTACTCGCGACGCGAGATATTCTCCACACTCTGTCCGGAGATATTCTGATTCGGGATCGTAACGAGGTGCCCGTCCAGCAGGCGGATGTCAGTCGAACGCAGGCCCATATCCTCGACGATGCCCTCATACCCGCCAAAGATGATCCTCTCTCCGACGCGAAAGGGTGGGTCGGTCATGAGGTTGACCGTTGCGAAGACACTTTTCAAGGTATCCTGCGCTCCGAGCGCGAGGGCGATGCCTCCGATACCTGCACTGGCCAGCAGCGTCCCGATGGGGATTCCCAGATACTGCCCGCCGGTGATAAAGAGAACGACCGCGAGCAGGATCCCCACCAGCGTGGAAGAGATCCTTATGACCTGAGCATTGCGTCCGTAGGTCTTGATCTCGGGTGACGCGATGATCGATTCTGCAACTTTCGTAGAGGCTGCGAATACGACCACGATGGCCGCGACGATCGCCACGAGGTGCGAGCCGAAACTGATCACGTGGAGCGGCGTGTTTCGTACCGTCAGGTAGCGATCCGAGATCTCCATGAACGCGAGGGGAACGAGCATCGCAGCAATCGGGAAGAGCAGCGTCAGGCCGTACCTCAGGCGGTTCTGCGGCAACACTCGCCTGCTGACGGAAAGCTGCAGCGAGTAGAGTACCCACATCGTGGCAATCGCGATGACGAGCAGCACCAGCACGGTCGGCCATTTCCAGTTGGCGAGACCCAGAGTCCGGCCGAAGCGTAACGAAGGTGGAAGCCGTTCCACAATCGCCCCGAGAACGGCATGCCCGGGTGCAGAGACGTACCAGTCATAGATACCGGGAGATGTCCTGGGCCCGCCCGTCCGGTACGGCCTGTCGCGAATATCCCTGTAGTACTCGATCGCGCGCTGAACGGTCCCTGTCGAGAACAGATACTCGTGCTTTTGCGGGCCTTCTTCTGCGCGTTGAATCGTGATCCGGGTGTCAGGAATCCGCCAGCGCGAGAGCTCTTCGTATCCTCCAGCCGCCTGTATCTCGCTGGCATCGGGGATCTCATCCCACGGAGGGAGCTCAACGCGATCGAGTATCTCCTTCAGGGCTGCCGCGGCGTCGGCCGCGCGGTCTCGACGCGCAAAAACCGGGAGTTCGCTCGCATCGATACAGTCGACAATCCGGGCTGCGAGCGCGTGAGCAACAGGGCTGTTCCTGTCGACATACCCCGATTTCTGGATCAGGTCGTAAGAGTCGTTGGCAGCTTCAATAAAGCTGCGCAGCGTGTCTCGCGGGCTGGAGGTGTCCGCCACCTTGAACCGGTTCATTGGCTCCGCGATCGCGACCTGCGCGCCCAGCATGAAGCAGGCTGCAGAAATGAAAGAGAGGAGCCTCATGGTCTTGCTGTTCACCTGGATGTTCCCCGGAAAAAGTAGATACGGTTCAAGCAGCAGCGTTCATCTTCTCATACCCCTTCGATGAGCCGTAGCCGAGCGCTAAATGGGGTCAGACCCCGTTTTTCACTCTTAAAGGACTTACTTCAGTGCCTCAGCGGCCTTGAGGTATTGATCACAGGCCTCCGTCTTCAGTGGATCATTGCCGGCGTCCTTGAGGCACGCTCTGTATTGCTCGATGAGGGCCAACCGCTCTTCGTGGACTTTCTCCTGCGCCTCATAGGCCCTGTCCTGCGGGTTCGAGCATCCAAACAAAGAAACGACAAACAGAGATAAAACCGCGATCATGATCTGTTTCATTTATTCTCTCCCTCTCATCAAAAGATTTCCTGCATCAGGCCTCGTCGAGGCCCGTGAAGGGTTTCGCGGATCCTGGACCGAACTCTAACGCTATCTCGGCCAGATCAGCAACTGACAAACAGGATTTCGGCTTACTACTCAGGCTCGTCAGGCTCGATCCTGTTGATCTTCGAACCCTGTATACCAAGCCCCGCCATCAGCCCCTTCTGGTCGAAGAAGAACACGTAGATGCCCTCTTTGGCCGTAGACGTCGTCAAC
>Ga0265309_10000064_pt1 | contig 31677 bp, 25 predicted proteins | sample Helome_FD_192492 | JGI IMG/M metagenome (GOLD analysis project Ga0265309, IMG submission 192492) | Marine sediment microbial communities from subtidal zone of North Sea - Hel_20160524 (Illumina Assembly) | ecosystem: Environmental > Aquatic > Marine > Subtidal zone > Sediment ...
TTGCCTGTTCCTGCGGAAAGAACTCACCGGCGGCGATACCGCGAGCGGCCCTGGCCTGGATTACACGCAACCCCGCCGCCCGCAGCGAGAGATTCTGCTCGTACGCCTCGTGAACCAGTCGGGTCAGCACCGGGTCATCGAACGCCGTCCACCATTCGCGAATTTCCGCGGGCTCGTCCTGGAGCGCCGGCGTAGACTCCATCCATGACGCATTGACGTCTGCTTCGGGCCGCACATAGTCCGGGCCCACCACGCACCCGCCGAGGCCGAGACTGGCTGCCCCAATCACAACGAGGATTAGGGACACAGATGACGCCTTCGCAGTATATTCCTTCTTCAATCTACCCCCTCTGTCTCGAGCAAGCCCTGATTGAGTCACTGCCATCCGTCATTGGTAGCATATCGCCTTGCGTCAAGCTACGAATCTATCCGAAGCGTGGCGGAGTACCCTCGACAAAACTCTGACCGACCTCGAGCTTCCTGGGCGCCTTTCCGGTCAATCTGTATCTCCATTGCAGGACAAACATAATAGCGTTAGACGCGATAGGGAATACGTACATCATGTTGAAAGATTTGAGGTTCAAAATCTGTAGCATGATTTCGCCATTGGGGATTTAGACCTTTTTTCAGAAATATGAGTGTATGAGCGGTGGGTGCATTGTCTATCCAGAAGGCGTCTCTTGCCTGGCGCCCGGTGATCTAGAGCCACTTCCTGTCCGACGTGATAGACACGTTGACCCACGCCATGCTTGACACCTGATGGGCCAGATGCAGCACCTTGTCGCGCAGCACGTCCATCGCCCGGACCGACGGTGCATCGTCCGGGGCGTGTAAGAAATTCACTTCGAGTCTCAGTTCGCGCCCGATCTTCAACAGATAGACCCTTTTTTCGCTGAATCCATATTCGTCGCATAGCACTTCAATGCCCGGCTCGAGTTGCGCCAGAACGTCGGGCGGTGGGGCCATTGTGATCATCTCTCGGGCGCTCTTCAGAAGCGAGATGGTCGGCCATGGCAGGAAACAGGCGATGGCGATCAGTACCATGGACGGATCGATGAAGCTCACCCAGTTATCCCAGCCCATACGCCGGCAAACCATACCCCCCAGGAAACCCAGGGTGACGCCAAAGCTCAACAGCGTGTCGCCGCGCCACTGGTCGCGCTCGGCCCGCAGCAGGTCGGATGCCGCGTGCCGAGATCCGCGGTCCAGATAGATCACCATGCCGGCGCAGGCCAGGACGGACAGGCTCGAAAACATCAACGCCGGGCCGAAGGCAGTGGCGGTGCCCCCATGCATCAGATCGAATACAGCTGAGATACCTGAGGAAACGAAGAAGCCGATCAGCACAAGTGATCGGAAAACGACCAGTATTGGTTCTAGCGCGGCGCGACCGAAGGGAAACCTTTCTGACTCGCCGAGGGTAATCTTGCGTACGATAACAATGGACCCGAGGCTCAGAAGCACGCTGACAAAGGAGTACATGCCGTCGAAAACGACGGTCCGTGAGTCGACGGCCAGTCCCCAGAAGATGCCGACGACCGCGAAAACCAGAGCCACAACTGTGGAGACGATCAACAATTTGATTTCCGGAGATGCGTCTTTCATTCCGATTCGAACCCGCTGAACGCCGTTGATTGGGTGCTGTTACGTATAGAGTCGAAGGCTTTATCGTGCACGTATACAATTTTGCAACGTTCAGTGTATTGAGCATCGTGGCATCGACCTGCCCTTATATAGCCGATCTCGCCCCTGTTCAGAACGACTGGATGCGAGTGCGGCGGCTCTATCCAAGCCGCCCTTCTGGAGCTATTTGATTTTCTTGAGTCGGCATATTGTGCGAACGTCCGGGAGTGCGGTCTATCCAAATCGCGACACACATGGCGCGGGGGGGGTACCGCCTTCCAATACCTCAACAGAGCCTTACCGGGCTTCAATAGCACAGACACCGGAACATTGACGCGATCTGGATATTCAATCCTACGCGCTGAGCGCAGGCTTGATGTCTATCTGAATGATCCTCGGAATTGATTGCGCTACTAGTCGGGTGCGTCTATGGACCTCACATCGATTCTTCTTGCTTTAGTCGTCCTGCTCTTGACGACGGCAATCTGCGTCGTACTCTTTGAGCGTCTTGGTCTTGGTTCCATACTGGGTTTCATAGTCGCCGGCATCATCATTGGGCCCTATACCCCGGGACCGGTCGCAATCGAGCATGTGGAGAGCCTGCAACGTATCGCAGAACTTGGTGTCGTGCTGTTTCTGTTCACCATCGGTCTGGAAATGCGTCCGGAAAAGATGTGGTCCATGCGTCGCCTGCTTTTTGGTTTGGGGTCGTTACAAATGCTGGTGACCGCGGCAGCGCTGGGCAGCTACTTGCTATTACTTACCGATGCGTCATGGGAAAGCGCTGTCATCGGGGGTCTCGGATTCGCGATGTCCTCCACGGCCATCGTTATGGCGACGTTAGCGGAACGGGGAGAACTGGCCCAGGAGCATGGGCAGACCTCGTTTGCGATTCTCATGGCTCAGGATCTCTGGGTTGTTCCGGTCATGGCGCTGGTTCCTATCCTGACTCACAGGGCGGCTGAGGCGACGGAGGCACCTTTGTGGGAGAAGGTCTCGCTATTGGTGTTGGCGATCGGCGGCATCATCGTCGTCGGGCGCTATCTGCTGCCTGCCGCGTTGAGTTACACCGCAAAGCGGCGCCATATGGAGGCGTTCGGAATCGTGGTGATTCTATCGGTCGTTGCCGCCGCATGGATTGCTGAACTGGTCGGGCTTTCCATGACGCTCGGTGCCTTCCTGGTAGGAATGCTGCTCTCGGCCTCGGATTATCGGTATCAGGTCGAGGCGATTATATCGCCTTTCAAGGTTACTTTGATGGGCCTGTTCTTCATTGCCGTGGGGATGTCGATGGATGTCGGCGCCCTGCTGAGTGACGGGCCGTTACTGATTACCCACGTTCCGGCACTATTGGCCCTCAAGGTTGTGGTACTCATCGGCCTCACCCTGGCATTCGGCATCGGTCGCCAGGTTGCCGTTCGTTCAGGGTTTCTCATGGCGCAATTCGGTGAGCTTGCTTTTGTGCTTTTCGGTGCCGCTGCCGTTGCTGGTGTACTGAGCACTCAGCAACTGACCATAGGGATGCTTGCGGTTGCACTCAGTATGATTCTGACCCCGCTAATGGTGAAGGTCGGCGGTGGACTGGCTGCTCGGCTTGGGCCTGTTTCAGCGGTTGAAGAAGCTGAGGCGCCTGCTGATCTGGATCGCCATGTGGTTGTCATCGGCTACGAAGAAGTCGGGCATCTTATCTGTCTTATGCTGGAAAGGGCGAACATTCCCTATGTGGCATTCGACAGAGATATCAGCTGTGTTCGGGACGGTAAGCGAAGGGGTCGGAATGTTCACTTCGGTGACATAAACAGCCCATTTACGCAGCGGGTTGCGGGACTCGGCAGAGCCGATGCCGCATACGTCACTCTCTGGGATATGAGACACGCTAAGGCCGTGGCAGTCACGTTGAAGCGCCTCTATCCTCAGCTTGATGTCTTTGTGCAAGTACGCAGCCTGAGCGATCAGGATGAGCTTCTGGCCAAGGGCATCAAGCATGCCGGCACTGGGTTTATAGAGAGCACGCTTCTGCGAGGGAGTAGCTTACTCAAGGGTATGGGTATTCCGGAAGCCGACGTGCAGGAACTTGTCGAAGACTTCCAGGGGGATAATTACGCCCTGATTCGTTCTGCCTACGCCAATCCCGAAAGATAACGGTAGTGCTATTCACTCCGTCAGCGGATGAAGCTGAGTATCAGCCGTGCCCTGCCCCACAAACCGGTATGCTATGAATCCGTACAGCAAGTACCCGACTCCCAATACCAGCATGGCGCCGAAGACGGCATCCTGCCCTGAAGCATAAAGCGCATAAATACAGTATGCGATAGAGATCAGCACGGCCACTACATTGAATCTGTAGGTGGCGCCGCTCACTTTCGCCATATACTGGACAACGATCAGTGCAGTGATGGCAGTGATATAGGGCAATAGAATCGTGACGGCTGTCAGTCCAACAAGCGCGTTAAACTGCTCAGTGGCGTTGGGCGACATAGTCGACAGGGCGACGAGCGATTGTAAGGAGGTTGCGACAATAAGTCCGACGACCGGGGCGGTGTGTTTATTGACGCGGGAGAAAAACCTGGGAAACATTTGCTGGTCGGCGGCCGATTTCGCAACCTGGGCCAGGGTAAACTGCCATGCCAGTAAAGAGCCTACGCAGGCCAGGACGGCGAAACCCATGATGATTTTGCCCGTAACGGGATTGAACATCTGGGCATAGACATAGGCAAAGGGGGCACTGGAGTTCGCCAGGTCCGCATTGGGAACTATGCCCTGTATTACCGTCGTTGAGGCAATGTAGACGATGGCTGCGCCCAGCGTGCCAAGCATGCAGGCCAATGGTACGTTCTTCCGCGGGTTCTCTACCGCGCCGGAATTTTGTGCGGCAGCCTCCATGCCAAGAAAACACCAGAGCGTTAAGGGAATACTGCGCGCAATCGCTTCACTGACCGGTTTGTCGTGTGGGTTCCAGGCTTCCATGAAGGTGTTGGCGTCAAACCAGAACCAGCCGATGATAGACAGGCCGGCGACCGGAATAATCACTCCCCAGACCGTTACTGACCCGATGTGTCCCGTCACTTTGGGCCCACCAAAGTTGGCGAGCGTGGTCATCCACAAAAGCCCAACAACACCTATGCATAAGGGAACCGGGCCGCTACCCAGCCACGGGAAAAACGGTGTCGCGTAGCCAATTGCGGCGATCGCGACCGCCGTATTGCCTATGATCTGCGACAGTCAGTACAGATAGGAGCCCAGGAAAAAACCGGACTTGCCGTGCGCCTGCTCAGCATAGCCGGACATTCCCGCCGCGTGGGGGCAGAAAACACCCAGTTGTGCGAAGCAATAGGCAATGGCCATCGAACCAAGCGCTGTGACCAACCATGACAGTAAAGAGACCGCCCCAACCTGCGCCATACTGGCCGGTAGCATTACGATGCCCGATCCCATCATGCTGACCATGACTATCGTTGTAAGGCCGACCAGTCCGAGCTTCTTGGACTCCATTTAGGTCTCTCCCACCAGGACGTCCAGGAGCTCGCGCACCTGAGGGTCCTCAGCATCTTCGACAGCGACAATCTTCAGAAACGTTTGGAAAGGGATGCGGGGCGTATCCGTAATCGGTTCCCAATAAAGGATCGAGGCCCCGCCAGCACGGGCAGGCAGCACCCCGATCCCTTATGAATAATGCGGTCGAAGCACGCTCTACAACGTATTGTAATGTGCCCAAAACATGGCGTACGTCCAGTCGTCATTGCCGCCAGACAACTCTTTCGCAGCCGTGTCAGGGCTAGCGTAAGCCAATACCAAGCTAAACCAGAGATTGTCATTTGGCGTCCAGTCAAAGGCTAGATCGATTTCATCGGCGAAGTTATCACTGGAAACACCAACGCTCGACGTTTCATCAACGAGGAACTTGTAGTAGAACAGGTTGGCACTTAGCGATTCGATAAGCTTCACGTTTAAGTGGAGCATATGAGTATTAAGGTTCGAGTTGTCGACCACATATTCGCCGAGGATTTCGCCCTGATACCAGGTACCCCAATCGTTGAAGCCGTAGAACAGCGAATCAAAACCCTCGTTCTTAGTGGTGCCCGCCTTATCGCCGCTAAAACTCGCATAGCGATACGACAACTTCGGGCTCCATCTGACATCTTCCCATTTATAGTTAATACTCAGATAGAAGCCGTCTGCGTCTATCTCATCGCCATTGTCCTCATGGACGTATTCGCCCTTGAAGGTAAGCGGCTGCCATGCTTCAGGGCCATCAAATGCGACAAATGGATTGAACTCAAATCGAAAATCATAGACATCCATGCCATCTCGGGTCGGATTATCGTCGGAGTCCAGCGTATAGTAGCCACCACCGAGGCTCCCTGCTTTATCAAAACTGTAATCCAGCGTTACACCGGTCAGCTCGGTACCCGTACTGGAACATTGATCCTGCACACATGAATTATCATTCGGTTTCAAGTAAACAAGATCGCCCTGGAACTGCCCGATTTTGGTCCTGACGAGAGCCGTAAAATCAGATGCAGAATTCTGCCCTAGCCAAAAGCCGCCGCGGTCCTTACCGTTGCTTGACTGTGTATGTAAGATAAAGCCGGTATCGACGTTATACGGTTGCTTACCAATACGTATGTCGAGAAAGTCTTTGCCGAGCGAACTAAAGACGTCACCGGAACGCCATCCTAAATATGCATCGTTGACCAGGGTCTTTGAACCTTGCTCGTTGAAAAACAAGTTCGAGCCGCCACCATCCAGATCAGTAGAAGTCATAGAAACAGTGCCTATTCGGCCATAAATCTCACCCCTACTATCGGTAAAATAACTTCCTTCAACGCCAGCATTTAGGCCGGTCTCCCACCAACTGCCCGAGTGCCCTCCAATAATCGCCACGTCTTCGCCAAACCAGGGATTGTCATTGCCGTAAAAAGCTGTTTCCACTTTCAAGGTGCCCTTTAGAAAACTCTTATTAGGACCGGTCCATATAGTGAGCGGGCTCTCCGGATCGTGGGGTCTTGGGACGGTTTTGGTCTTGCTTTTCGGGTGCTCGTCTGATCCCGAACGGTCGATGAATGCAATGTAATCGTAGTCGCTCGGCGCGTCAGCATCCGTCGCGGTGTCGACGGCAAAAGCATTGCCCGCAATGAGTGAGCCGAACATGCAGCCACCCACTGCTGCGACATGCTTGACCTGTTGCAATGAAAGTTTCATGGATTATTTCTCCTGCATCGTTAATTCGGGGTCGGAAAAGAGCACTTCAAGCTGGCTTAGCCACCGCAACCACTCCAAGCAGGAGCACTTGAGGTGAGCTATCCATCAAAAAACGGCGACGAGTTCCCTCGTCGCCTTGCGCAGATCAAAGCTCGCTTATCTTTTCCCACTCTTCTTTAGAGTATTTTTTCTCCGTGCTTTTTGTGATTTCCTTAATCAGATTACTGCGAATCTCATGCGCTCTTTCCAATGCCTGCAGTGCGAAGCCGTTGGAATGCATATTGACGAACCACAAACCGAGATCTTTATCCTTTGCCAACATCTGCGCGATTGCATTGTCGACATAAGACAATGAATCCACCAGCCGCTCCTCTGCCTTGTCACGCATCTTGCGCACGGTTGGACGATACAGTCCGTCCCTGTAGTTGAGCAGTGCCCCGATCGAGCGATAAGCCCAATAAGCACTCCCTTCGTCAAACTGATCGGTTCCTTCCCGATATGCCTTGGGTGTCTTGGTTATGGATCCATACCAGGGAATAAAGATACTGTCATCGACATTGCCAATGCTTTGCCAGATAACGCCCTGGATTTCCGCAGGCTTATTCGGACGCATTTCTATGATGTGCGACTCGACGTTGCGGTCGACACCAATTTTGCGTTTTGCCTTACCTTCCAGAGGCGTCCCTTGATAATCGGCACGCAATACACTGGCTATCTCGAGTACACCAATCTTCTTATCCGGCGTCATGAAGAGGGGATAACGTTCAGCCCTGGTTTTCTGCTTTACTGAGGGTGACAAGATGTGCTGCGCTAACCATATGCGATCCGTATCGTATGGAACACCCAGGACCCCGAAAGCGCCGGCAAAATCAAATCGCTTGGAATCAACATCTTTCAATAGTTTGTTTTTCTTAACGTGCTCAAGGATGCCTTTCGAATGGAGAACCTCCGGATCGTCTAAATCAACGTCGTGTACGCGAAGCGCATTTGCCGCGACCATGTACTTGTCGTCGGGGATCTTAACGGCTATCCAGTGGTGGCCAGAACCAATCTCCATCAACCAGATCTCTTTTGGATCGGAAATGGCCAGTCCATCAGCTTCTGTCGCACCGATTGTTTCCACATAGCCGCCCAATAACTCAACGGCTTGGCGAGCAGAGGTTGCCTGAGATAACAACAGGGTAGGAATAACCGACTCTTCGATACCGACCTTTACAAAGGGATCGGCTTTTTTAGATTTCTCATTGCCGTCGGCGCTAAAGGTGGCGGTCACTGCGACATTAGCCGAATTAATACCAACCTCTTCATAAGGACCTGCGCCCGATCCGACATTGGCGGCATCCCAATCCGGCATCGCAGTATATTGAAGCGTTTTAGCCGGCTTAGGAACAGTCAGGCCGCTGTCAAATTCCCACTTGTCGCCCTTTTTATTTTCTGCGGCTGGCCGGACGACCATGTGCTTGGCCCAGTTGTTAACACTAAAATCTTCGTTGCGGGAAATAATCAGCGAGCCACCAACTGAAGCTCCCTTCCCGACAAGAACACCCGTACAAGCCAGGACTTGTTGAGAAAGGAGAAAACTAAATAGACACAAATAAGTAACTACTGACTTGGTTCTGTTCATTTCTTAAAACCCTCATCTAGACGTAGACAACAAACCATTTCCTGGCGTGCCCTATGAAGTCGTGAGCCATAGCCGATCCCCGAACCCATCATGTTGACTGCCACGATGCCGTCAGGGCCACCAGCCCGTCTTCTTGCGGTCGCCAACCGTTCGAGCCTGCTCCGAACGCTATCCCGGACTGGATCCGCGCTGCGCCATCTAGCGCCGAGCGTAGATCTCGAAAAGCCGCAAAGTTTTTTCACCCGGCTGGCCAAAATGCCGGGCATACATTGCGGGAAATTCATCCGACGAATACAGCTCACTCAAGGCGGTGTCCACGACGAGCCGGAAGTCATCGTTGTTGCGTGCCATCACGAGGGCTATGGGCTCATAGGTGAAGTAGCGGTCGAGCAACATCAGGTCGTCGCTGTCCGCATGTCCCGCCATGACCTTACGCAGGATGGGACGGTCGCCGAAGTAGGCATCTGCCTTTCCTTCCGCAACCATATCGACCCCAGTCTCGTGGTCATCGACAGCTATAATTGTCGCCTGTACGCCCAGCCCCGCTATCTTTTCGCGTACATATTCCTCAGTGACCGTGCCTGCGTGCACTGCATAAGTGTGATCGGCCAGGCCCTGGTTAATAGTGGAGCGCCAGATCGGCCCTGTGTGAGCCACCTCGCCTTTGAGCACGCGTAAGAGCGCCTTGTCGGCATTGCTGCCGACCAGTACGCCCATACCGCCGTTATACACAGCAATCGAAAAAGAGACCCGCTCGCGCCTGTCGAGGGTGTCTGTTACCGAGCCACAGAGAACATCCACGCTACCATCGGCGACCATGTCCAATCCATCGCTAACGCTAGTCGCCTTGTAGTCGACGTTAAGGCTGGACACGCTGAGAGAGGATTTCAATTTCTCCACGACAAGCTTGCACAGGTCGATAGAGTAGCCCTCGGCGCCGCCACCGGAGGAGACCGATGAAAAGGGCGGGGCATCCTTTACAAATCCGATATTCACAGTGCCCTCTGAGCGGATCCTATCCAGTGTTTGCGCTGTGGCGACTTCTGTTTGCGCTGTGGCGACTTCTGTTTGCGCTGTGGCGGCTTCTGTTTGCGCTGTGGCGACTGCTGGTATAACCACACTCAGCAGCAAGGCGAGTGCGCCCTGGCAAAACAATGATTTCTTAGTCATCGTGATGATTCCTTGAATATTTACCGTTGTCGATTCCAACATGGGAAAGCGGCCTCCACCCTTATTGTGTTTCGTTAGCCATGGGCATCACACGCTCGTCCGCGGTACCCACGAATTTTTTGGCGAAGAATCCGTAGATCAGGTAGCCAATAGCCAATACAATCATGCCGCCAAATACCGCATCCTTACCGGAGGCATAGAGGGCAAGAATACTGTAGGCGATCGCGATGAGTGCCACGGCCACATTGCGACGGTAGACGGCGGCGCTTACGCGAGCCTTGTACATGATCACCATGATGGCGGAGATGGCCGTAATGTAGGGAATGATATTGGTTACGGCCGCAAGGTTTACCAGCTTGCCGAACTGGGCGGATGCATTCGGGGACATGGTCGACAGCGCCATTAATGTCTGTATGACGCCGGCAACGATCATGCCCTTGACCGGTGCTCCCGCATTGTTCAGCTTGGAGAAAACTGACGGGAACATTCCCTGATCCGCCGTGAATTTGGAGGTCATGCTCAGGGTGAACTGCCAACCCAAAAGGGAACCGATACAGGCGACGACAGCCAGGGCCATGATGATTTTCCCGACGAATGGGTTGAACATCTGGGCAAACACATAGGCAAACGGTGCGCTGGATTTTGCCAGGTCAGCATTATCGACAATGCCCATGCACACGGTGGTGGAGAGGATGTAGATCACAGCAGCCCCAAGCGTTCCCAGCATGCACGCCAACGGCACGTTCTTTTTCGGGTTTTCCACTGCGTCAGAGTTCTGGGCCGCTGCCTCCATTCCCAGAAATGCCCACAGAGTCAGGGGGATACTCGAGGCGATAGCCTCGCCCACCGGCGTGTTATTGGGATTCCAGGCAGCAACGAAGGTCGAGGTATCGAACCAGAACCAGCCAATGACGCTGATCCCCGCCACCGGAATGATAACGCCCCACACCGTAATCTGGCCAAGCATGCCTGTCACTTTAGGCCCGCCAAAATTAGCAATGGTCGTTACCCAGATCAGGCCCACAACGCCGGCAGTCAAGGCTGCAGCTCCGGCACCAAGCCCGGGGAAGAAAGGTGTCAGGTATCCCACCGCAGAAATCGCAATCGCCACATTGCCGATTGCCAGCGAGAGGTAGTAGAGAAATGAGGCCATGAAGAAAGAGGAAGTGCCGTGAGCCTCTTCAGAATAGGCCGACATGCCGCCCTGCCTTGGGCAGATCACACCGATCTGTGCAAAACTGTAGGCAATAGCCATTGAGCCCACAGCTGTGACGAGCCATGACAGTAGTGAAACCGCCCCAAGCTGTGCCATGCTGGCCGGGAGCATGATAATACCGGATCCCATCATGCCCACCGCAACCAGAGTGGTCAGGCCCATCAGGGACATTTTTTTGGACGAATCAGCCATAATATATTCCTCGGTTGGTTGTGCGGTATCCCGTCAGGACGTGACGCACATTACGCTGTAGACACCGTTTACTACCTCTGCTCCCTCAACTTCATGCTCGAAGCCCGGGAACTGTTCATCAAACTTGCCCAGTATTTTCAGATAATTGACCTGCGGACTGTCCTTATCACCGAAGTTCTCACCCGACATCACCATGGGAATGCCGGGCGGATAGGGCATGACCGCATTGGCGGCGACGCGGCCCGGCAGTGCTTCCGCCGGAACCAACTCCACGTCGCCGCCAACCATGTACTGGAAGGCGGCGCGGGGCGTCATCTCGGGCGCCGGGATGGTCGAATACGCGTCGTTGAGCACCGAACCCGGGTCGTACTTCCTGAGGAAGCCGAACATCTCGTCGCCCAGGTCCCTCAGTCCCATCGAGCCATAGCGGTCCGGATGATCGGCGACCAGCTCCGGCAGGACCTCGCCGAGTGGCGCGTTGTCGTCATAGAAGCGCTTGAAGGACAGAAGCGTATTGATCAGGGTGGCCCACTTGCCCTTGGTAATGCCGACACTGAACAGAAACATCACCTGGAAGTCTGTGGTGCGGGTGGGCACGATACCGAAGCGACTGACATAGGCCGTAAACAGCTCTGCGGGCACCCCCGTCTCCAGCAGCTCCCCGTCGTCGCCCATACCCGGCGTCAACAGGCTGACCTTGATGGGGTCGAGCATGCACCACTTGTCTTTCAGGTCCGTGAATCCGTGCCAGGTATCCTTCGGATGAAGGAGCCAGCAATCCTGCTCGTTTACCAGGAGATCCACCGGTGCATCGGCGAAATCGTATTTCTCGCCAGTCTTCGGGTCCTTGACTACCTCGGCGTTCCATGGTTTGAAGAACCAGTCCCCCGCGGCCGTGTGTCGTTTGTACATCTTGGCTACCGCCTGGCGGAAGTCCACAGCTTCCCTGATCACGTCGGTGGTCAGCATCGTGCCGCCCTTGCCGTCCATCATCGCCGAGGCGATATCGTTGGAGGCGATGATGGCGTACAGGGGCGACGTCGTCGCATGCATCATGTAGGACTGGTTGAACTGGTCGTGGGGGATGGCGTCGCGACCGTCCCGGACATGGATATAAGACGCCTGGGACAGGGCCGTCAGCAGCTTGTGCGTCGAATGTGTCGCGAACACCGTCGGTGCTTTAGTCGAGTGATCGCCGGGGTCCCCGCGCATCGCGTAGTGATCGGCATAGACCGGATTGAAACGCGCGTAGCCGTACCAGGCCTCATCGAAGTGAACACGCGGACTGCTCTCAGCCAGAAGATCCTGCGCCTCGGCGGCGTTGTAACACATGCCGTCATACGTGCAGTTGGTAAGCACGGCATAGCGCGGGTTCTTATCGTCAGCGTCCTTCGTCAACGGGCTGTCGGCGATCTTCCTGGTGATAGCCTTGCTGGTCATCTCCTCCGGATGGATTGGCCCGATGATGCCGTAGCGGTTGCGGGTGGGCACCATGTACACGGGCAAGGCGCCGGTCAGCATGAGTCCCTGTTCGATCGACTTGTGGCAATTGCGATCGCAGACCGCAATATCGCCCTCCTTCAGACAGGCCTGGAAGATCGTGCGGTTCGACTCGGAGGTGCCGCCGACCACGTTGTAGGAGCGATGCGCGCCGAACACACGCGCGGCGTAGGCCTCGCTGTCGGCGATGGGGCCGGTATGATCCAGCAGCGAACCGAGCTGGCCACGCTCGATCCCCATGTCGGTGCGGAACAGGTTCTCGCCGTAAAAGTCGAAGAACGCGCGGCCGACCGGCCGCTTGGTGAAGCCCATGCCTCCCTGGTGGCCGGGCGCCGACCAGGAGTGCTCACGCAGGCGGGAGTACTTGGCGAGGGCAGCCGTGAAGGGCGGCAGTAGCTGCTCGCGGTAACGCGTCACCGCGGCGTACACACGCCCGGCGATGAAGTCCGCCGTATCCTGCAGCATCCACACGAACTCCGAGACCTGGGACATGACGCGTTCCGTGATCTCCCCGGCATGCTCGCTGCTCTCGGCCATCAGGAACACGGGCACGTTCTCGTGGCGTGCGCTGAGCTCCTCCAGGAGCGCTTCGGCCGGATGCTCGTCCGCCCCGTCGTCGCCCGGCAGTTCCCAGCTCAGCAGCACCGCATGGATAGAGGTGTCTGAGACGATGTTGGCCAGCCCGTCCTTAGCGCTGATCGCCTTGATCACGAGCAGATCGAGCTGTTCCAGCTCCTCGACCAGCGCCTCGGCGCTGCGCCCGATGGCGGTATCCAGCTCGGCCAGACCCTCTTCGATAATGAGCACCTTGCTCTTGACCGGTCGTGATCCTGTCTTAATCATGTTCTGTTAGTCCTTGAGGACATAGGTCATATAGATCGGGTTGCCGCTACTGTCCCTCTCTATCTCGACGCCATGCGTGTCGTGTTCAAAGCCCGGGAAACGGCCGTCAAATTCCTGCAGGCCCAGCAGGTAATCGACAATCGCACGTTTTTTCCGGGAGACCCGCTCACCCGGCATCATCACCGGGATTCCGGGCGGATAAGGTACGAGTTGCATGGCGGCCACCCGATCTACCATTTCTGAGACCGGTATGGATTCAACGTTGCCGCGCACCAGCTCAGCATAGGTATTGCGTGGGTGCATAACAGCCTCGGGCAAATTGGTAAAAGCGGCGTCCATCAATTCCAGCAGCCGTGTGTCGCCCATGGCTGCATGCATTTTGTCGGCGAGGTCGCGTAAGCCCATGTCCCCGTATGCGTCGGGATAATCACTGGCCAGATTCGGCAGGGATTCGCTCAGGGTCTCATTGGTGTCGTAAGCCCGCTTGAAATCCATCAGGCCCGCTATTAGCGAACCCCATTTCCCCTTGGTGATACCCAGCGAGAACAGCACCAGGAATGAATAGGGCTCGGTCTTCTCAACGACGATGCCGCGGCTATCGAGGAATAGGGATACGAGCGGTGCGGGAATACCGGTCTTCTCAAGCTTCCCTGCTGCGCTTAGCCCGGGTGTGAGGACGCTGACCTTGATGGGGTCCAGCATGCAGTACTCTTTGCCAAGGTCGCCGAAACCATGCCATGCCGCGTTGGGCTTGAGTTCCCAGGCGTCTGCCCGTGTGCGCAGAATCTCTGGATCCACATTTTCGAAAGACTTGTTGCCGACCTTGCCGGGCTGCCAGACACCGAACCACCAATCCTTTGCCGAGCGCTTCTTGATGTCCTTGCCAAACCGGACCATGGCCTGGCGGAATGCTATCGCCTCTTCAAGGCATTCATCGGTCAGGTATTCCCCTGAGTGATCCATCATGCGTGCCGATACATCGGTAGACGCGATAATGCTGTACTGGGGAGACGTAGAGGTGTACATCATGAATGATTCATTGAACAGGGCCGGATTGACCGGGACCTTTCCGGAGCGGATGTGAATCATCGACGCCTGTGACAGCGCAGCCAGCAACTTGTGGGTGGAATGTGTCACCGTGACTGTGGCGTCGTCCTTGTGGCGCTCGCCCCTGTGCATGCCAAAGCGCCCCTCGTACAGGGAATTGAATCGGGCATAGGCGTACCAGGCTTCGTCATAGTGAATACGCGGTACCGATTTACTCAATTCCCTGGTCGTGGTGGTAACGTCGTAACACAAGCCGTCGTAGGTTGAGTTTGTGAGCACCGCTAACACAGGCTCAGATTTCTTGTCGGCCACCAGCGCACTGTCGGCCAGTTTTTTCCTGATCGCCCTCGGCGCAAGCTCGGACTTCGGTACCGGGCCAATCAGGCCACGGGCGTTGCGTCGGGGCATGAGGTAAACCGGCACCGCACCGGACACGTTGAGCGCATAGTTGAGTGATTTGTGACAGTTGCGATCGACCATTACCACGTCGCCATCCGTAACGGCCGAGCGCAGTATGATCTGGTTGCTGGACGAGCTGCCACCGATAGAGTAATAGCTGTAATCGGCGCCGAATACCCGGGCCGCATAGGCCTCTGATTCGCCGCAGGGGCCGCTGTGATCATTCAGCGAGCCCGTCTCGCCCACCGAGATGGAGATGTCGGAGCGCAACATCTGCTCACCGTAAAAGCGCAGGAAAGTCTGCCCGACCGGGGTTTTCATGAAAGCAGTCCCGCCGGTATGGCCGGGGGTATGCCAGGAGTATTCGTGGGTGTCGTCGAAGTTGACCATCGCGCCAAAGAAGGGCGGCAGGATACTGTCAAGGTAGCGTTTGGCGGCCGCACGGATTCTGCCGGCGATAAATTCAGGGCTGTCCTCGGGTAACCAGATGAAACCGTCGATGTGTTCGGCGATCTCAAGGGGCACCTTGCTTTTGTCCGCCTTGCTCATCGTCAACAGCACCGGCAGGCCGCGGGTGCGACATTCGATAAGGTCGATGAGGGCCAGCGCGCCTTCTACATCCGCTGCACACATACTCCAGGACAACACCAGGCAACTGAAAGCGGGGTTGGCACTGAATGCTGCCTGCCCATCCTGCAGCGATTCCGCCACGACGATTTCCATCTCGAAATCCCGCAATCGATCACCAATCTCATGGGCACTTCGGGACACGGAATCAGTCCCGCCGGAATGAGCGACGACCAGCACCGGGAATGTCTCGGCGATTTCATCGGGCATCGGGTATTTCTGAGTGCTCATGTTCTGTTACTCAATCAAATACTGGCCTGCCGGCAGAATTGGCCAAGTATGAAAAACCTCCTGGTTAACTCTTCGGTGACACGCCTTGCTTGATCATTATCGGCAATCCTCCAACACCTGCTATCCGTTTCGCGACAATTCAATAAAAAACTCGAATCGGAATTTGAGTAATTCGCTCAAGCACGTTTTTTTGGCTTGCGAAGTCGCAAATTGGATAGCATTTCACCTCTATTTATGCACATATCGATTCCATTGCAGAAACGACCGAAGGCTAATCGTTTAGAGCGTACGGCCAACACTTCTTTTTGAAATTGCGTTGAAAAATGCAGGAGGTATGGAGATGGACACGCCCAGGATTCCGTTCGAGAACTACCTCAAGATCGTCGTCATCGCAGATAACGAAGATCCCCAGGTCCGGGAGCTGCTCGACGTCGGCGCCGGCTCAGGCTACGAGCTCGAGGTAACCGACCGTTACGACCGCGACGTCTTCGAGGACGCCGCGGTGGGCGCCTACGTGATCGCGGTGGACGGCGAGCGTCGAGAGCCGGCACGCGAGCTGGCGCGCGCGGTGCGCGCCACAGGGAACCGGACACCGCTCTGGGTTCTTGCCGACTCCTACCGCACGCAGGACATCGAGGACTTCAAGCTCGCCGGAGAGGTTGCGGGTTTCATCTACCTGGGTCAACAGACGCCCGCTTATTACGCCAAGCAGGTGGTCGCCAGTGTCGTCGAGTACGGCATGAGCCTGTTGCCGCCGTTCTTCGGGGGCCTGATGGCCTACGACTGGGAGGCGAACATCGCGTTCGACTGTCCCGGCCACCAGGGCGGGCAGTTCTACAAGAAATCGCCCGCCGGTCAGCTCTTCTTCAAGCACCTGGGCGAAGGCGTCTTCCGCAACGACCTGTGTAACGCCGACGTCGACCTGGGCGACTTACTGATCCACGAAGGGGCCGCCGTCGAGGCTCAGAAGAACGCGGCTAGCATCTTCGGAGCCGACAAGACCTACTTCGTACTGAACGGCACCACGACCTCCAACAAGGTGATCCTGAACGCGGTGCTGAAGCGGGACGATCTGGTTCTCTTCGATCGCAACAACCACAAGTCGATCCACCACGGCGCGCTGGTGCAGGCGGGAGCGATTCCGATCTATCTGCCGACCGCCCGCAACCCATTCGGCATGATCGGCGCGATGGACTGGGACGCCTTCGACGAGGACTACCTGCGCGAGCAGATCCGTATCAATCCGCTGATCGAGGACAAGTCGCGGGCCGATGCTGAGCGTCCATTTCGCCTGGCCGTGATCCAGCTCGCCACCTACGACGGCACCGTCTACAACTGCCGCAAGGTGATGGAGAAGATCGGGCATCTGTGCGAATACGTGCACTGGGACGAGGCGTGGATCGGCTACAACGCTTTTCATCCGCTCTTCGAGGACCACAGCCCGATGCGCCTGGAGAACCTGGGGCCGGAGATGCCGGGACTCTTTTCCACCCAGTCCGTTCACAAGCAGCTCGCAGGCTTCTCCCAGGGGTCGCAGATCCACAAGAAAGACGCCCACATCCACGGCCAGAATCGCTACATCGAGCACAAGCGCTTCAACGAGGCGTTCCTGCTGCACGCCTCCACGTCCCCATTCTACCCGCTGTTCTCCTCACTCGACGTCAACGCGAAGATCCACGAGGGCAAGAGCGGTGAGATGCTTTGGGACCAGTGCATCGAGCTGACCGTCGAGACGCGCAAGAAGTTCCGGGAGATCGGCCACCACTTCGAGAAGATCGGCCAGAGCGACCAGGAGAAGTGGTTCTTCGACCCCTTCGTGCCCGACGTGGTGACGATCCGGGGATCGAAGCACAGCGAAGACCTCACGGATGTCCCATGGGAAGACATCCCCACCGAGGTGATCAAGCAGGAGCAGCAGTGCTGGAACTTCCATCCGGAAAGCAGGTGGCACGGCTACTCGGGCTACTCCGAGGGCTACGCCATGGTGGACCCGAACAAGCTCACCCTGCTCACGCCCGGGATCGACCGGCAAACCGGCGACTACCTGGACTTTGGCGTGCCGGCGACCGTCGTCGCCAACTATCTTCGCGAGCAGCGCGTCGTTCCGGAGAAGTGCGACCTGAACAGCATCCTGTTCCTAATGACCCCGAGCGAGGACGAGAGCAAGCTCAACACGCTGATCGCCAAGCTCGTCAGGTTCAAGCAGCTCTGGGATCGAGACGCGCCGATGGCCGAGGTGCTACCGAGCATCGCCGCAGCCCATGGCGAGCGCTACGAGGGTTACTCGATCCGTCAAATCTGTATCGAGATGCACGAGTACTACCGCAGCGCCGACATCAAGGCGTTGCAGGGACGCTGCTTCCGGGCCGAGAGCTTCCCCGAGCAGGCCATGCACGCTCAGGATGCCTACCGGGCCCTGGTCGGTAACGACGTGGACTATGTGTCGCTCGACGAAATCGGGGGCCGGATCTCAGCCATGCTGGCGCTGATCTATCCGCCCGGCATCGGTGTCATCGTCCCGGGCGAACGCTGGGACGACAAGGCCCAGCCGATGCTCGATTACTTCCTGGCCTTCGAGGAGTCGTTCAACCGCTTCCCGGGCTTCGCCTACGAAGTACAGGGCGTGTTCCAGGAGCAGGTCGACGGCCGCATCAAGTTCTTTACCTACGCGGTTCGGGAGTAGAATAGAAGTGAGTCCACTACGAAGCTCGACATGCAGCGCGCTTGCCAACAGTACGCAAGGCCAAGGATATTGTTATTGGATGGCACGTCACCGATAAAGATGATAGCCGCCCGGCTTCGCTACCGGGCGGCACTCAACTGTCTTAGCACTTTGGTGCCGCGTGCTTGTGCAGTTGTGGCGGCGTTGGGCGGCATGGTATAGGCCGACAGTACCCAGCCTTTTTCACGCACCTTGAATGACACATCCCATTATCGCGCTTGTCTATTTCGCGAGACTCCGACAACATGACGTCCTCGTCTTTACACAGTTCCGTCCATAGGGTGCTTCTGCTGCGGTTGGCCGCAGCAACTATCATCCTGAGCCTGCTCTTCGCGGCGCTAGCCTTCTACACTGATCAGCGTCGAATTGAACGGGAAGTCGTCGATCTGGCTCGCCTTCGAGTCAGTCAGTTCAACCAGTACGTCCGGGACTCATTGGACACTGCGGAACCTCTGTCTACTGCGACGCTGAACCAGAAACTGGACGAGTTTATTGATAAAACCGGCGAGGTAAATGTCAGCGGTGGCAAGTTCGTGCTGGTGCGCATCTATGATCAAACCGGCACGCGAGTGCTAGACCGGGCTGATGACAGTTATGAGTCCATGCCTGCCGTCAAGAGTGCGGTTGACGCAGCAACGATTCCAGCACTGGCAGCTGACGATTTTCATGTCGTAACAAGACGGCTTGAAGGGCTGCCGGTTGTCGGTGTTGCCCTGCCCCTGGCTAACTCGGCAAATGAGGTCGTTGCACGAGTTGTCGGCGTATTCGCAGTCTCTGCAGAAGCCATTGATGGAATTCGCGGCAACATTTTGCGAACCCTGGCTTACGTCGTAGGACTCGTCATAGCCACCGCTCTTGCCATCTATCCGATCATTGGTCGGCTGCTGGACCGGCTATCCCGCCAGACAGTAAGGCTGCTCGACTCCAACCTGGAGATTCTGCAGGTTCTTGGCAGCGCCATCGCGAAGCGTGACAGCGATACCGACGCACACAACTACAGGGTGTCTGTCTATTCGGTGCGCCTGGCAGAGACAACCGGCTTGCCACGCGATGAAATCCAGAGCCTGATCAAGGGCGCGCTGTTGCATGACGTCGGCAAACTCGCGATTCGAGACAACGTTCTCCTGAAACAAGGCAAGCTCACAAACGATGAGTTCTCGATCATGAAGACCCACGTCGAGCACGGCCTGGAGATCACCGCGCGAGCGCGCTGGCTGGAAGATGCCAATCCCGTTGTTGGTGGCCACCATGAGAAGTTTGATGGCGCCGGATACCCGGACGGACTTAGGGGTGAAGACATCCCGGTCGCCGCCAGGATTTTCGCAATCACCGATGTGTTCGACGCCCTGACTTCGCGGCGTCCCTACAAGGCGCCGATGCCGTTTGACGAAGCGATGGAAATCCTCGAAAGCGGTCGTGGCAGTCATTTTGACCCGGCGTTGCTTGACGCTTTCTGCGGCATCGCGCGGAACTTGTACGACAATTTCAGTGACAAGGGTGATGACAAGCCCAGACGGCAGCTCGAATCCATGATCGACGAATATTTCAAGCGAGATGCCGGCGACCTGCTCGCCTGACCGACACCCAACAGTCCAATCGCCGTGGCCCTTTTTGCGCCCCTACAGATTGAATAGAACCTCTGCAGGGGCGGCCGCTCGCGGCGCGATTCCGCGAGGTCAGCAAATGAATCTGTACGGAGCGATTACTCCATGGTTATCTTGAATCCACCAGCGCCCATGGCAAGTGCGAGGCCATCCGCACTACCCTTCAGGTGAATCGTCACGTCCTTGTGATTCCCCAGCCACAGGCCAGTCTTGCCTTTGGCGACGGTTATGCCAGCCTGTGCCTCGAAATACGTGCCGGCAAAGTCAGCTATATCAGTCAAACCATAGACATCGCCACGCAAATGGACCTTGTGCACGCCCAGGCCACCGATCTTCAAGCCGTGAGTCTTAAAGCTGTACGACTCGTCACCGAACACCAAGACACCGCCCCCCTTGCTGCCGCCCACAATCAACGCCACCTGCGTTTCATCGATCGTGAGGGTTGCAGTCGGTTGCTTGTCGTCGGCCGCCGTGCCGATTCCCGCAAGAAACAGGGGAACAGTCAGTAGCAAACCGAGTAATGCGTGTCTTGTTTTCATAAGTAATACTCCTGTAATTACAATTTCGAAGGATCTGCTCAGAACCTGGTCTGGAAATCGAACGTCAACGCCAGATTGTTGCTGAACGAGCCTGAAAAATCTCCGCTAAGCGGACCGCCATCCTCAGAGAGTTTGCCATCCCCAAGGTCGAAGAGATTCAGATTCACGTGCGTCGGCCTGCCCTTGAAAGGGAAGCTGAGGCCGGCGCCCAGACCAATAGCGCGATCGAGCGGTAGCAAGGCGGTGCGATTGCTGGTCCTCGTAGCGGAACTGGCGTACAAGGCACCGAACGAGACCTTACGGTCTTCTGCGTACTGGTACTCGAACCCGGCGCTCGCGACCCACAGATCCCGGAAAGTGCTTTTGACCGAGATGCTGCTCTGCTCGACCTGGAGACTGGTGATGCCGAATTCCGATGTGTCGACCCAGATCGCATCACCGGTTATCGACCAGCGATCCGAGAGTTCGGTGTAGAAACCGACCTGAAGGTTGGCCGGCACGACAAAATCCACGGCGACCTCGGTGCCAAGAAGGTCGAGCGCGGCCAGCGCCTCCCGCAGCAAGGGGTCGACACCACTGAATGTCGGCGTACCATCAAGTTCGGGCTCAACTTCCGACCGGTAAGTCAAGCCAACGCGGGTCGTGTCCGAAAACTCGTACATCGCCCCGAGCACGTAGCCGATCGCGGCGCCAGTCTCGTCCAGCTTGACGCTACCGTCTTCGACGCCCGGAACGAGGTTGTTGACCGAAACTTTTGTCTTCGAGTCCACGTACATCGCATAGGCTCCGGCAGACAACGAGAGGCTGTCGTTGACCTTGTAGGCGAGAACGGCCTGTCCCGCGACGAAAGCAAGCTCTGTCTCTTGCACATGATAGCGCCCGGCCCAACTCGTTCCGTAGTCGTAACCAATACCGGACGGCACATTGAACGTGAGCCCAAGACTCCAGCGCTCATTCAATGGGCGGACGTAGAAGAGGCCCGGAATGGGCGTAACCGTGAAGTCACTGTCTGCATCCCCGCCACCCACGTTGTCCTGGTCAACGTCGAAATCCGAGTACGTGATGGCAACTAACGCCTGGGTCACGAGCTGGGGCTCTTCCAGACGCGTTATGCCTGCCGGGGAACCGAAAGCGGCCGTGGCGTCTTTCGCAGACGCGGTGAGGCCGGTAAACGCCGGGCCAATCTGCCCCGCCGCCAGAGAAGGAAACAGCGCAAAAGATGCCAGGGCGAGCAATGATGTCTTTGCAAACGTGAATCTCATACGTATCCCCTTCAGATTAATTCGTAGGCACCGACTGAGCCACGTCTCTGCCCGAGCCGCAATTCCAAACCATTGCTGCGTGGAGCGTACTGCAACACCCGACGTGTGTCACCCCGTTCGACGGGCGGTTGCCAGCAACGGGCTCTAGTGTCGCGATCCTGATAGACGAGGCATATTGATTGCTCCTATACGAATCGTGTATGCAGTAACCCGGGTTAGGCGGCAACCGGCCACCAGGACGTGTCGAAGACGAACAACGTTCGATCATGTTGGAGGGAACTGTTATGAATGCGTATCGAGGATCCTCATGGGTAATCCTGGTTATTTCTTTGCTGCTGTCGGGAAACATCCTCGCAGAAGATCAGGAAAAGCCGCTCCTACAGATTGGTCAAAACAAGAATTGCTTGCCCGAGAATTAGATTATGCCGCAGAGATTCAGACGACTATCCGAATTGCGCCTGCAATATGGCAACTCCTTTCCGAACACAAATGGCCTCCATAAGGGAGGCTATGCCCTTAGGTGGTCGCTTCAAACCGGATCAGCCGGAGTTCTCGCCGGCGGCACTACTCTCGCCGCTCGTTTCGCGCCTCGCCAAGTTCGCCAAAAGCGTTTTCTCCATGCGTTCGAAATGGCGACCGATGTCCGCGAAGAGTTCGTCGCGGTTTTTCAGTTCGTGCCACAGCTCCCGGAGAGGTTTGACATCGATCTTTCGAAGGGAACGCCGCAAAAAAATCAGTGCCGCGGCCCAAAAGAACACGCTCAATCCGAAGATACACAGACACAGCACCGCGGGCGATGCGCCGGCCCAATAGCAAACCGCGGCTCCGGCGTAGATGGCGATGACCGTCACGAAGTTCGCGATGTTCTCATGCGGTAGGAAGCGGAGAACGTCGACGGCCTTGAGGAGCTGCGAAAGGGCTATGCCGTAGGCCCTGCGGTGTTTCTGAGGAACATCGAGAACGTATGTCAGTTTCTCGACGATCGCGGCCGAGACGCTACGCCCGCTGTACCACCACAACAGTTGGTTCCACGCCCAAACCGGCAGGGCGCAAGCGATCGCAAGGAGCAGAAGCGTTAACGGGTGAAGCTGGCGCAGGTATTGCGGACTGACCGCAAGAATGATGACCAATCCCGAGATGAGAACCGTAAAGATCGGGATCAGGGCGTGCAGTGTGCTCTGCCGGTGCGGCCGGATGCTGTCCTGAAGGCTGCCAAGATTCATAGAGTTCTCCTTTTCAGAGCAGAGGCCCGAGCAATGCTACCGTGTTGTTCCAAAGGCGGTGGCGGGCAGGCCAAGCCTCGACGTCGGCGGTCTTCACCTCTTTCGATGAGGCTAAATACATGTCCTGCCGTTCCCGCATTTGCGCCGTCAGGGATTCATCGTAGAGCAGGATGTTGTTCTCGTAGTTTAATTCGAAGCTGCGGCGGTCGAGGTTCGCCGACCCGATCAGGGTCACATCGCCGTCGACCGTCATGGATTTGGTGTGCAGCAGGCCGCCGACGTATTCGTGAATCTTGACGCCGGCTTTGAGCAACTCGAGGTAATTGCTGCGGCTGGCCGCGGCTACTTCCCAGGAATCGTTGTGCGCGGGAAACACGATCGTCGTTGCAACGCCTCGATGTGCCGCGGCGCAGAGTGCGGCCTGCATGGAGTCGTCCGGGACGTAATAGGGCGTCGTGATAATCAACTCCCGGCGTGCGACGTGCATCAGGGTCGCGAAGGCTTCGGGCATCGCGTCGTATCGCACTGTCGGTCCCGTGGCAACGACCTGGGCGGGAAAGCCGGCGTCGCTCGACCGGATCGGCGTCTCGAGCAATTCGCGGATGTCCTCATCGGCGTACGTCATCCAGTCAGACACGAAGACATGCTGATTCTGACGCGCTATCGGACCCTCGAAGCGCATCAACGCGTCGACCCATGGGGCGTACTTCGGTTTCACGCGGAACTCCGGGTCGGCACAGTTCTGGCTTCCGCAATAGGTAATCCAGTTATCGATCACGACGATCTTTCGGTGGTTGCGCAGGTCGATCCGTCCGTGAAAGGGACGCAGCAACGGGTTCCCGATAGGGAGTGCCGTAGCCACGTGAACTCCCGCTCGGCTCATCTCCTGCCAGTGCTGCGAACCGATCATTGCGCGAGAACCGAGCCCGTCCGCCATGGCGCGACAGGCGACCCCGCGTGCAGCGGCGCGCTTGAGTGCCTCGACAACCTTCAGGCCGTTGTTGTCGGCGAGCCAGATGTAAAAAATCAGATGGATGTGGTCGCGGGCGGAATCAACGTCGGCGACTATCGCTTCGATCGCGGCATTCGAGTCCTTCGTCAGATAGGCTGCATTGCCGCCGACGGGTGTGAACCCGTTGATCGATTCCCCCAATCGAAACAGCGAGGCGTAGCGCTCGGGGAACGTCGCTCGCAACAGCGGGTCGTTACATGCCGAGGCGGGTATCGCGGGCGGCAAGCCTGAGAGAATCCCGCGAACTCGCGCAACGCGCCTGCGACCAATGTTTGTCTCGCCGAACAGGAGATATACGATGAGACCGAAGAAGGGGACGACGGCGATTACTACGATCCAGGCGATCCGTGACGCGGGATCTCTGTGAGGTCGCAGCAAAACTCGCACGATCACGGCGAGTTCGATCAGTCTCAGGCCGATGGGAGCCAGCAAGGTCGTCCACACAATGGGGTCTCCGGAACTCACCCTTGACTTTCGCCGCCGGCCGCTCGCACTTCGACGAGGGCACGCCTTTCGACGCGGGCGATCAGGGTATAAGAAGAATAAACGCCCTTATTGTCCCGGTCCAGTGGCCGTTCATGGCCGATTCGCTGGGGCGACCTCTTTACGGCGACAACGAACATTAGTGAGGCATTACCTTTTCCGCCTTTCACGCCAGAACTGGGCTGGCGGCGGCCCAGTTGACGATACGGCGTTCTACTCGTACGCCTATCCCAGGCCTGAGGGATTTCCTGATGCAGAGGTAGAGCCCGAAGCGGCCTACTCCGACATACGAAGCTGCTGCTTCACTGGGCGACTGGGACCGTTCCCAGGAGTGCCCGCGTGGTCAGAAGGGTAAACCGCCGCCTATCGGCTAGTCGGGCATTGAAGACAAAACTCGAATAGCTGTGGCGGCCAGCGCTCGGCTAAACCTGCATCTCAGCCAGAGCATGCTCTTAAAGAAGAGCCTGGCCAAAGGCTTGGCGATTCTGTTTGGTAGCGAGGGTAGGATGGATTCGAATCTCCCACTGGTCGATTCTCACCCCTGCGGGGCGCCCTCGCAGACTTGGGCGTCCAAAACGCTGGCGCGCTTTGCACTGTTCCGACAGCCCGGGGACGTGTCCGTTTGAAGTAGCCCGAATTCACCAATCTGCCCCACTCCCGGGCCAAGTGTCCAGTTTTCCCAATAATAGTAAAATCGGCCGTTAGTCGTTCAATTTACGCGAGGTTCAGCAATGAAAAGGTTTTCCAATATCTTGCTTGTTGTCGATGAACGTACGGACTACTCGGCTGCACTGAAACGTGGCACCACGTTAGCGAGGAAGAACCAAGCCCGCCTTACCGTGTGCGCAATCGTTGACACAGTTCCCAGCGAAGTGCGAATAGGTGCTATCAGGATCACGCAACGCCAAGTCCTCGATGTTGCCACCGCCAGTAAACGAGAATGGCTGGAGGATACTGTCAACTCGGTCCCAACTGACGGAGTCTCCGTAGACAAGAAAGTGCTTATCGGAAAACCATTTATCGAGATAATCCGACAGGTATTGCGGAACGACCACGACCTGATCATTAAGTGTGCCGACGCTGACAGTGCCCTACGGGAGATATTGTTCAGCAGCACGGACAAGCACCTGATGCGCAAGTGCCCGTGCCCAGTCTGGATCGTCAAGCCAACGGAGCGGCAAAAATACCTTCGCATACTGGCGGCCGTTGACCAGGATCCGGAACAACCGGCAAAGGACACACTCAACCGCCAGATCCTGGAGATTTCCACGTCAATGGCGCTGGCCGAATACAGCGAAGCGCACATCGTGCACGCATGGGAAGTGTTCGGCGAATCGCTCTTAACGTCACACAAATGGAACTTCTCGGAGGCTGAGTATGAGGCAATGTTGGGAGAGGAAGCCACCGGGCGAAGGCGCTGGCTGAAGAATCTCGTTAAGAACTACGGCACGTCGACAGACACGAACAACGCTGGCGTCCCAGACATCCATTTCCATGTAATTCAAGGGCCCGCCCAGTTCGTTGTATCGGACCTGGCTCGCGAACTGTCAGCGGATCTCGTCGTTATGGGAACCGTCGCACGCACCGGGATTGACGGTTTCTTCATGGGCAACACGGCGGAGAGCATTCTCGGGCAACTCGACTGCTCCGTCTTAACGATCAAACCACCAGGATTCACCAGTCCTGTAACGCTGGAGGGATAGCGTCCCGACCGCAATCCAGTTGCAGGCACTGCGAGATAACGAAGGGCACGGTGTTCTTCCTATTCCGAATTCTTGTCTGACGGCTGCGATTTCGAAATGCGATCCCGCAGAATGGCGAACTGGCCGTAGGCAAGCACCGTGATGATCGGGAACAGCGCCGTAAAGGCAATCAGGCCGAAGCCGTCCAGCAGTGGGCTGCGCCCCGGCACGGCGTCGGCCAGGCCAAGTCCGAGCGCTGCGACCAAAGGAACCGTAACGGTGGATGTCGTCACTCCGCCCGAGTCGTATGCCAGCGGCACGATCTCTTTCGGGGCTGCCATCGTCTGCATGATGACGATGAAGTAACCGGCCGCGATGAAATAAGGCAGCGGCAAACCCGTGATGATGCGGAAGCAGCCCAGGCTCACGCCGATGCCTGCGCCGATGGCCACTGCAACACGCAGGCCGACGACGCCGATTGCCCCACCAGAGACGGTGTTGGCTTTCATAGCCACCGCCATCAGTGAAGGTTCCGCCATCGCCGTGGAGAAGCCGACTGCCGCAGCGAAAATATAGACCCAGTAGAAATCCTGCCAGGTAAATTCGGCCACGGCATGCTCTACGGTGTCGAGCAGGAATTCGGGATGAGTGAGCTGCTCCGCCATCATGCGCCCGAGCGGAAACAGGCTGTGCTCCAGGCCTTCCAGGAATAGGCCCAGGCCGACGACGACGAACGCAAATCCCACGATGATCTTGCCTCCGTTAGGCATTCTCTCGCCGATGACAAGCCACTGAAACGCGAACAGAAAGATGACAATCGGCAGCACGTCCAGCGCGCTGTCCGTGACGAAAAACAGTGCGTCAACGGCCAGATCCATCAGACCACCATGCCGTAGATCAGCACAAACAGGATTGGCGTCAGCGAGGCAAATGCAATCAGGCCAAAGCCGTCCAGCATCGGATTCCTGCCCTTCACGGAGCTAGCGAGCCCTACACCCAGCGCGGTCACCAGCGGAACGGTCACAGTCGACGTCGTAACGCCGCCGGAATCGTAGGCGATGCCGATAATCTCCGGGGGCGCGATCGTCGTCAGCAGTACCACCAGCGCATAGCCGCTTATGATCAGTATCGGCAGCGACCAGTTGATGATGATGCGTAACACGCCCAGCACAATCGCAACGCCGACGGCGAGTGCGACCGTCATGCGAAGGCCAAAGGCGTAGTCATCCATGGCCTCGGGCGTTCTCGCGATGACTTCTGCATCCGCGGCAACCGCCGCCGCCTCCCCTGCGACAGCGATCAGCGCCGGTTCCGCAACCGTCGTCCCGAAGCCCAGTACGAAGGCGAAGGCGATAAGCCAGAAAACGCTGCCTTTGCGCGCGAGCGAGTGAGCAAGCCCCTCTCCGACCGGAAAGAGCGCGAGTCGCAGGCCGAAGATAAAGAAGGTCAGACCCGCAACAACGAGCAGCGCGCCGCCGACGAGCGACAGCAGACCGTCGACCGGCTGGCGGATGACGAACGCCTGGAAGACACCGATCACCAAGATGATCGGCGTCAGGTCACGCAGGCTGTTGACTGCGTCCCTAGCGAGTGCTCGGAGTGAATCTTTCACCGGTATGTGGCCTGTACCCCGATTTCAGTTTATCGATTGCCCTTCGCTAAGACAAAAAAATAGACCGTCCCGAAACCTTCGAGGAGATGGCCATTGGAATGAGAACAGATTCAAGTGCTAGCGGGGGCAGGATTTCGCCCTCCGCGGTTGACCGGCAACATCCTGTTGCCGGCCCTGCGGGCGCGCTTCGTGCGTCCCAGATCGCTCCCGGCGATCTGGTCAACGCTCCGGTTGGTCTCGGCGCCTGTTAACCGACGCTACGCGTCGGGGCGCCTCGGGTGAACCTGCTCTCTACGCAGAACCAGATCCTGCCCTTGCGGTATCGAAAATGAAAAAGCCGGTCCACAAGGGACCGGCTCTTTTCATTTTTGGTAGCGGCGGCGTGATTGCCTTCGCCCCTGCGGGGCTCAGTTATGTCGGCCGGCTGCGCCGGCCTCGGAGTGCGCTGTTCCGACAGCGCGGCGAAGGATCCAATTAAGATAGCCAAGGTCGGCAGTTTTAGACGGTCGCTTCAAATCGAATCTTCCGGACCTTGGCCAGATCTGCCGATTTCCTGGCCCACCAAAGATCATAATTGTCTTGCATGGCCAACCAGCTCTCGGGCGATCGACCAAGCGCCTTCGACAGTCGCAGCGCCATCTCGGGGCTCACTGCACTGCGCTCGGAAACGACACGCGCTAAAGTTGAGTCAGCAACACCCGGAGTCTCAGCCAACGACCTGATACTCATATCGAAAGGCTCAATATATGTCTCCCGGATAAACTCGCCCGGGTGCGGGGGATTATGCATAACCATCAATGATAGTCCTCGTAGTCCAACACATACGCGTTGCCGTCTCAAAACTCGAAGGTCAGCCTCCAATTCCCACTGACCCAAATCGCCATACTCATGGCTCAACCTCATGTTTGAGAACTTTTACGCAATAGCTGTTAAGACTCTCGCTAACTTTCATCGACTCGATAGCCAGTTTTTCGTGAAGCTCTTCACCGCAGCGGAGATTGAATTTTCCGGAATACCTCTTGCCGCCCGTGGCAGGAGGCAATGGCGCATTGTCTTCGCCGTGTATCTCGATCCACTCGTCGACGAGATCACAGAGCTTTTCATACACCTTCTTCTCGTTCTTCCCGTGAATGCCACCCAGTGCAAGCCCTGGAACACGACCAATGAAACACTGGTCTTCCTCGGACCATTCAACGATCTTCAGATACCGATTACTCTTTTTCATTGGACACCAATTCGATTGCTCGCTTTACATCCCGGATCTGGTAATGCTTCGCATCATTTCCGGCTCTGCCACTGATGGTGATATTCACGCCTTTGGGATGTCGAAAGTTCCGATGACTGCCTTTTCCACCGCGATTCTCGAATCCCGCTTTGGTGAGCTCACGCATCAATTCCCTGACCTTCGGCGGCATGCGTTTATAGTACCATTGTGGTACCACTTATGGAAGCGGCCAGTTTTCCTGGTAGCGGGGGCAGGATTGCCTTCGGCCCTACGGGCCTCAGTTATGTCGGCCGACTACGTCGGCCTCGGAATGAACCTGCTTCGCAGAACCCAACCCTGCCTCAATAGCGAAAACAAAAAAGGCCCTCGCAAGGAGGGCCTTTTCTTGTTTTTGGTAGCGGGGGCAGGATTTGAACCTGCGACCTTCGGGTTATGAGCCCGACGAGCTGCCAGACTGCTCCACCCCGCATCGGCAGGAACGGGATATTACTCACATGTTGGGGTGTTTACAACCCTATCCGAGTACCTCGATGCAGAGGGCCATGAGCCAGCCCGGCACGATGCCCAAAGCCAGTACGGCTACCGAATTCACGCTCAGCAATAGGCGCGTATCCGTGCTGGCCTGCAGCACCGCTTTGTCCTCGGCGGGCTCGAAATACATGTACCAGATGACTTTCAGGTAGTAGTAAGCGCCTACCACGGAAGCAAGCACCATCAGGACCGCCAGTTCGGGGAAGCCCTGGTCCAGCACGGCGCTGATGACGTTCAACTTGGCGAAGAAGCCCACGAACGGCGGTACCCCGGCCATGCTGAACATCAGGAACATCATCATGAGTGCAAACCAGGGGCTGCGCTCGTTGAGACCGTTGAAATCGGTCAGCAGCTCCGCCTCGTACCCGCGGCGGCTCATGACGATGATCACGCCGAACGCGCCTGCGGCCGAAAGCACGTAGGTCAGGGTGTAGAACAGCGCGGCCGCATAGCCGTCCCCTGTTCCGCAAAAGACGGCCAGCAGGATGAAGCCGACATGGCCGATCGTCGAGTAACCCAGCATGCGTTTGATGTTGGTCTGCGCGATCGCGACGATGTTGCCAACGAGCAGCGACAGCACGGCCACGACCATGATCATCGACGACCAGGTCTCGTGCAGGCCACCCAGTCCGTCGACGAGGACACGCAGGATCAACGCCAGGGCTGCGAGCTTCGGCGCCGTGGCGAGGTACAAGGTAATCGGCGAACGTGCGCCCTGGTAGACGTCCGGCAACCACATATGGAAAGGCACGGCGCCGAACTTGAAGGCAATCCCGACGATCAGGAACGTGAGTCCGAACCACAGCGGCAGGTTGTTGAGTGACGGATCCGCGCTCAGGACTTTTGCGATCTCGTCGAACTGCAACGAGCCGGTCACGCCATAGACCCAGGAGATGCCGTACAACAGGCAGCCCGACGCAATGGCACCGAGCACGAAGTACTTCATTGCCGACTCGGCCGCGGTGACGTTGTTGCGATCGATCGCGACCAGCGCATACATCGACAATGCCAGTGTCTCGAGACCGAGATACATCGTCAGCAGACTGTTCGCCGAGATCATGATCATCATGCCGAGCAGCCCGAACAGTCCCAGCAGGTAGTACTCGCCCTTGTGCAGGTCGTTGGCGCGCAGGTAGTCGCGGGCGTAGAAGAATGCCGCGGCCACGAACAGTACGGCGCCGAGCTTGAGCACCTGTGACAGCTGATCGCTGACATAACTGCCGTCGAAGATCACGATACGTGCTTCCGGCGCGGTTGCGTGAATCACTGCGGCCGTGATCACCAGCGAAATGATGCTGAACCAGAACGTGACGATGCGATGCTCGTCATCGATGAACAGGTCGGCAACGAGCACGACACAGATCAGACCCAGCAGGGTCATTTCAGGGGCGGCAGCAATCAGGTCCATGTAATTCATCGTAATGCCTGCTAGAGCTTGGAATGCCCGATCTGGTCGACCAGTTGTTCAATCGTAACGTTCATCATGTCAACGAGCGGCGCCGGCCATAGCCCGACGAGTAACACGCTCAGTGCAAGTATTGCGAGGACGATGAACTCCCGTGTATTCAGATCCTGCAATGCCGCCACGTTGTCGTTTGCGACTTCGCCGTAAACGACGCGTTTGATCATCCACAGCGTATACGCGGCGCCCAGCACGAGTGTCGATGCGGCCAGGAACGCAAACCAGAAATTGGCTTTGAAGCTCGCGATGATCACCATGAACTCGCCGACGAAGCCCGATGTGCCCGGCAAGCCCGCGTTGGCCATGGCGAACAGCACCATGAAAGACGCGAACACGGGCATCGTGTTGGCGACACCACCGTAGTCCGCGATCTGGCGACTGTGAACGCGGTCGTAAAGCACACCAACACACAGGAACATCGCGCCCGAAATCAGGCCGTGCGAAATCATCTGCACCATGGCGCCAGTCATGCCGAGCCCGGTGCCCGTCTCGGCCGTGATCCACCACAGCAGGAACATACCGAGCGTCACGAAACCCATGTGCGCGATCGATGAATACGCAATGAGCTTCTTCATATCCTTTTGCATGAGCGCCACGAAGCCGATGTAAACCACGGCGATCAAAGACAATGCAATCATCAAACCGG
>Ga0265309_10000065_pt1 | contig 31496 bp, 29 predicted proteins | sample Helome_FD_192492 | JGI IMG/M metagenome (GOLD analysis project Ga0265309, IMG submission 192492) | Marine sediment microbial communities from subtidal zone of North Sea - Hel_20160524 (Illumina Assembly) | ecosystem: Environmental > Aquatic > Marine > Subtidal zone > Sediment ...
CTCCAGGGGCAGTGTCGGCTACGGCAATGGTTTTGGGGATTACAAAGATTTGCCAATATATGAAAAGTATACTGCGGGTGGCGTGCGTTCGGTCAGAGGCTACGAATTCAATAGCTTAGGGCCAAGGGATAGCACCGATGATGCCGCAGGCGGTAATTTACAGGTTTTAACCTCGGCTGAAATATTGTTCCCAATCGAAGCTCTGGCTAGTGCAGATACCTTCCGGCTTGGGTTATACTTTGATGCCGGTAATGTGTATGGCGAAATTAACAATTATGAGACCAGCGAATTGAGACAAGCGGTTGGTATATCCGCCAAGTGGTTCTCGGTTATCGGCCCCATAGAGTTTAGCTACGCGTTTCCGCTTAATGATCAATCTGGTGACGATACCCAGCCATTTCAGTTCGCGCTCGGGGCGCAGTTTTAGCGATGACTTTGAACAGGTTTGTACGCCCATTTCTTGCACTTTTGTTTCTGACTTTGACGCAGACTGCGTCGGCACAGGAATCGGGGTATAAGATTGGCTTTGTAAATACAGCGAGGGTACTCAAAGAAGCACCGCAGGCGCGTAAAGTCGAAGAGCGACTCAAGGCTATTTTCGAGCCCCGTGAGGCCCAGTTGAAGGGGGAGCGCCAGGAAATCCTCACGCTGGAAGATCAGTTGAAATCGGATAGCGAGCTCAGTTCCAATGCGCGACGCAAGCTGGAACGTGAAATACGTCTCAAGGTCAGTCAACTGAAATTTCTGGAACAGGAGTTTCGTGAGGATCAGAACCTGCGTCGTAACGAGGAGATACGTAATTTGCAAAAGGTTATTTCCAACGTGCTGAAAATGCAGGGAGACAATGGCAAATTCGATCTGATATTGACCGAGGGCGTAAGCTATGTCTCCGATCAAATCGACATTACTGCGGAGACGATCGAAATGTTAAAACAGCTATCTGAAACTGGTGAAGCTGCTCAGTAACCCAGGGCATCATTTGTTGCCGATACTTCCTCCAGACCAGGCACCGATTTTCATATGAGTCTAAACCTGCAACAACTGGCCAGGGCATTGAAACTGGAATTTCGTGGCGATGCCGGGTTAATGATCAATGGCGTTGCATCGGCTCAATCAGCGCTTGCCGGCGATTTGTGTTTTATCCTGTCTAAAAAATATGTCGATGCCGTTACCGTAAGCAAATGCAGCGCGGTCATTCTGCCCGCGGAGCTGGCTACCGCGGTCGAAGGCAAGGCGCAGTTACTGTCGGAGAACCCGCAATACAGTTTTGTCAACGCGATCAAGGTGCTTGGCCTCGAACCGCAACCTCTTGCTGAGGCGGGTGTTCATCCATCTGCGCAAATTGCCAGTAGTGCCAGAATTGGCAGCGGGGTCAGCATCGGTGCCCTTGCGGTTGTTGAGGATGATGTCGAGATTGGCGCGGGTACATCCATTGGCGCGGGTACGGTAGTAGAGCGATCTGCGGTTATTGGTCGTCAATGCGTTTTGCATAGCCTGGTAATGCTGGGACGAGGGGTTAGCCTGGGTGATCGTTGCATACTTCAGTCTGGCGCGGTTATTGGCGGTGATGGTTATGGTCTGGTGGAGCACGAGCGGCAATGGTACAAGATTCCACAGCTCGGTAGTGTCGTGATTGAGAGTGATGTCGAGATCGGTGCGAATACGACGGTCGATCGGGGTGCCCTCGACGATACGATTATTGAGCACGGATGCAAACTCGACAACTTGATACAGATAGGCCACAACGTCCGCATTGGAGCGCATACCGTGATTGCCGCCAGTGCCGCGATAGCCGGAAGTGCGATTATAGGACGCCACTGTATAATTGCTGGATGCGCGAAGATAAGAGGGCATATAAGCATTGCGGACAATGTAACAATTACGGCGACGTCAGTGGTACTTAAGGATATCAAGCAAACCGGGATATATTCATCCGGCACGCCGTTACTGGAAAACAGTGACTGGCATCGCGTCTGTGCGCGTTATAAATTATTGGACAAGCTTGCCCAGACAGTGGCGAGGCTCGATAAATCGAGCAAGTAACCAGGTAGTACTGATACTAAACCTAACCGGGGATTTGATTTGGATTACGATATAAGCAAGGTGCTGGAACTGCTGCCGCACCGCTATCCTTTTTTACTGGTCGACCGGGTAGTTAAGCTCGAGCAGGGAAAAAGTCTGTCGGCGATAAAAAACGTCAGTATCAACGAACCTTTTTTCCAGGGCCATTTTCCTGGCCAACCAGTCATGCCCGGCGTACTGATACTCGAGGCATTGGCGCAGGCGACCGGGTTACTGGCTTTTGCAGAAATGGGTGACGCGCATAAAACCAAGCTTTACATGCTGGTTGGTATCGATAAGGCTCGTTTTAGAGGCCAGGTGTTTCCGGGCGATCAACTGGTTCTGGACGTCACCCAGAAACGAAATATGCGCGGCATAGGCATGTATCAGTGCCAGGCACTGGTCGATGGGACGGTAGTTGCTGAAGCTGAAATGATGTGTTCCGCCCAGGATCGGGATCTATGATTCATCAAACCGCTATAGTCGATGCCAGTGCTCGAATAGCGGACGACGTAGAAGTAGGGCCCTATAGTATTGTAGGGCCAGACGTGGAGATTGGTAGTGGCACAGTAATCGGGCCTCATGTCGTGGTTATGGGCCCTTCTAAAATTGGTTGTAACAACCGAATTTACCAATTTGCCTCCATCGGTGAGGCGCCACAGGATAAGAAATACGGGGGAGAACCTACCTGGCTGCTGATCGGCGACCGCAACGTAATTCGCGAATACGTGACGCTGAACCGTGGCACCGATGATGGCAATGGGAAAACTGTAATTGGTAGTGACAATCTATTTATGGCATACAGCCATGTCGCACATGATTGTTTGATCGGTGATCACACTGTATTTGCCAATGCGGCCTCTTTGTCCGGGCATGTCGAGGTTGGCGATCATTCGATCCTGGGTGGATTTACTTCGGTGCACCAGTTTATCCAGATCGGAAACAAGTCTTTTTGCGGTCTCGGCTCGGTAGTAACCCAGGACATCCCGCCTTTTTGCACGGCAGCGGGAAATCGTGCCAGGGTGATTGGAATTAACAAGGAGGGACTAAAAAGAAAGGGTTTTTCGGCAGATTTGATCCGAGCCTTGCATAAATCTTTTCGTAACTTATTAAAATCCAGGGAGTCAAAACAAGACGCATTTGCTAACCTGCAACCATTGTGTGATAAATATCCCGAGGTCGAAGAATTTGTCAATTTCGTTAAAAACAGTAAAAGAGGGATCGCCAGTTAGCGAGTTTCTCAATAAAATCCTGACATTTCGAGTAACGGGAGAATCTGTAACAACGAAACGCAACACCATGACAATATTACCGAGGCTGCCGATAGTGGTTTTTGTGGTTTTCCTGTCCAGTCTGGCAGGCCAGGCCCAGGGACTCGAAATGCTGCATCTTATCGATGCCAGCGCTCACGCCCGGGTTTTGCAAAATGCCTCCGGCCTGAAAATCACCGACGACGGTGTGATTTATGTCACCAGTCAGGAAAAGGGAAGCATCCTGAAAATCGTTGATGGCAATATCGAAGCCAGCAGTCTGCGCCCTTCAGTTTTTAAAGATTCCGATCTAGGTGGAGTCGAAGTGCTTCCCAACGGTAACCTCGTTGTTATTAACGAAGGCTCGAGCAGGGTTGCTATTGTTAGTCCAGACTTAAAACTGATCACCCGGTTTTCCCAATCTGGCAGTAGCCCGGGTGAACTCAAAGATCCGCAACCCGTCGCTACCTCGATCAATAACAATATTTATATCGGTGACGTAAAAAACCGGCGAATCAGTGTTTTTAACGACCAGGGCCTTTATTTACATAGCTTTGGCCGGCAAGGCTCGAGTGATGATGATTTACAGAAACCGACTCATGTCAGCATCGATGCCCAGGAAAACGTCTATGTCCTGGAAGGCCCGGATCAACTGTCAATATTCGATATGCATGGCGATCTGATTTCACGAATTAAATCCAGTGAGCTTAAAGAACTCTTCGGTAGTACCCCCGAACTAAGTGCGATGACTACGGATTTGAATGGAACCCTGTATCTGGGCGATCGGGTCAGTAATCGAATTTCAATTTTTGACTGGCGCAAAAATGAAGTGATTAGCGTTTTTGGTGTATTCGGGCAGGCGCGTTCGCAATACCGTGATATTACCTATCTTTCGGTTAATGCGAAGGGACAACTTGCAATCCTCGATAAAAGTAATAAGAAAATCGAGGTATTTCAACTCGATCAAACCAGTTTCGTGGCACCACTTGTCGGGGACAGGATTGAACTTGGTGCGAAGTTCGACGTAGCTTGTGTAGCGGCATACGCATTTATCGACGACAAAACCCTGTGTATCAGGGCCGAAGGCCAGGGAATCGTGATTTTAGGGCCCGATGGAACTGAACAGGGCAAGTTTGCGGAACAGGCCAGTAGACCCTCATCAATCCATGTCGGTGATCAAACCGTTGCGGTGCTGGACAAAAACTATTTGCACGCATTTTCTCACGATGGGAAGCATTTGTTTACTATCGGTCGCTACGGATCCTCGGCCGGAGATTTCAATCAGCCCAGTGACGTTTTCGTACATGGTGGTTTTTATTATGTTGCCGACAAGGGTAACAATCGTGTGCAGGTGTTTGCTGCCGATGGTAAGTTTCTCGAAGAAATCAAGTCCCATCAGGGTGGACAAAAATTGTTCGTCGAAGTGGGGCCGATTGCAGTCGACAGCCAGCAAAATCTGTACGTGGCTGACGGCGGTGCGCTGGGCACTATTGACGTCATCAACAAGGATCGGGAGCTGGTTGCAACGATAGCTGCGGAAGAACAGCCGATGAACAAGGTCACGCGGTTTTACGGGCTGGATATCGATAAGCAGGACAAGCTCTATGCGCTCGCTGGCACGGCCTTCAATAAGTATTTGGTGAAGGTTTACAAAGACCTCAAACCCTTTAGAACATTCGGTGCTGAAGGTAACAATGGAACACTTGTGTACTTTGAAGAGCCAACTTCAATATCGGTAGCTTCGCATACAAAAAACAAAGTTTATGTAAACGATTCTGCTTTACAGAAAAATTTTCGCTTCGATTTCCTGGAATATCCAAATGCAGCCTTTGGATTGCGTGTTTCGGGCAATACAGAAACTATCGATCTGCGCTGGAGCAGCAGCAAATCACCACTGATTGCTAGTTACGAAATCCAGGCTGCAATTGATAAAGAGGGGCCGTTTGAAAAAATCGCGACCAGTTACCAACTGAATCAGTCGCTGTGGGTTAGCACGGCGAGTAAGTATAACTGGTTCAGAGTAGTGTCGGTAAGCGCTCACGGGTTAAGCGCAGCACCGTCAGCGCCCAAACAAAATTACTTTGAGAGAATCAACTCGCTGTACGAGGCAGGTGAATTGACCGAAGTGGTCAAACTCGCGGACCAATTATTGAAAATTGCACCGGACAATACTGCTACGCGGGATATTCTGGGTACGAGCCTTTACCAGTTAAAGGATTACACGCGCGCAATCACCGAGTTCAAGCAACTGGAAAGCATTGAACCCTATCATAACAAGGCGATTCGTTATCAGGTATTGGCGTTATACCATCTGGAGCAGTATCTCGATGCCCGTGCGTTAATCGATGAGATGCTTGAACAAAGTCCGGCCGATGTCGAACCCTACCTGATCTGTACCAGAATTAGCCTGAAACTCGCCGATGCGATAGGTGCTGTTAGCTGTGCCGAAGATGGCCTGGCGCTACACCGGAGTAATGTCGAGCTTCGATATTTGCTGGGTCGCGCCTATATCGAAGCAGGCCTTGCTGAAAAAGGGCTATTGACCTATCGGACCCTGGTTCGAACTCACCCTGACAGGCATCAAATACGTCTCAAGATTGCTGCTGACATGTATGAGCTGGGCAACTACGAAGCTTCGCTCAGTGAATATGATGCAGTGTTACGGGCGCAACCGGAATCCGGTGTAGCGGCTGTCGGCAAGGCGAGGGCTTTACTAAACCTGGGCCGTAATAACGAGGCCAAGACAATTGCGCTGAAACTATCGGGGAGAAAGGAAACCAAAGGTGACGGTCATTACCTGCTCGGTAAGATTGCCGCGCAACAGGGGAATCACCAGGAGGCGGTGTTGCGCTTAACCCGTGCTGGTAACGAGCAACCGGAGGAAGTAGATCTGTGGGTATCGCTGGGCCAGTCTTATACTGAAATCAATCAACCTGCCAAAGCGGTGGAGGCCCTGGCTACCGGCATCAAATACAACCCGGATGCATTTGAGTTATACCTGCTCGCCGGCAAGATCGAGCTTGAACGTCAGCAATTCCCGGAGGCCAATGCTTACCTGGGTCAAGCCATCGTGCTTGAACCCAGGTCATTACTGGCACAGACGCTTTATGCGCGCAGCATGTTTGCGTCACGCAACTATCGAATCGCCACTATCCATGCAGAAGCCGCCGCGCGTATTGCTCCTGAAGACATCGATGTGCTCATACTGCAGGCCGATATCGCCAATCAACAGGGGAAAACCGGTTCGGCGATCGAAATCCTGAAAACAGCAATCAGCCTTGATGCGGCATCCGCTGAACTGCAATATCGCATCGGGCGTGTCTATCAAGATGCTAATCTGTTCGACGAATCGCGTGAGCATCTGGAAAAGGCGGCAGCAATCAGACCAGCCTGGGCGGATCCGCATATCGCGCTGGGTTATCTCTATAGCAAGCGGCGCTCTTTCGACGACGCGGTATCGGCGTTTGAAAAAGCAGCCGAACTCGACCCTTCGGATGAAAATCAGGCCATCCTGAATGTCGCTTATGCCGAACGTAAGAAGTCACTGGAGTTCGCCAACAATGCGCCCCAGTTACTGCTTTCTGATTTAAACCTGCAGCGGGTTTTTTCGGCCGCTTATAAAAAATACCAGAATGAGTCGATTGGCAGCGTGACTCTGCAAAATGTGAGCACTACCGAATTTGGTAATCTGAAACTCTCGTTTCAGATCAAGGAATTCATGGATTTCCCCACCTCGATTGATATCGCCACGATCAAGGGTGGTGAAATCGAGGAAATTCCGATCAAGGCTACCTTCAATAACAAGATTCTTGAAGTGGACGAGGACACCGGAGTACAGGTGGAAGTGAAACTGACTTATCTGCGCGATGGTCAGAAAGACAGTATCTCGCTGACCCAGCCGATGACGATATATGGTAAGAATGCCATCATCTGGGGTGATTCGGCGATGGTTGGATCCTTCGTTACGCCGAAGGATGACACCCTCAGAGATTACGTACGCCAGGTCATCAATACCTTCCAGCCAGACCCGGGGCCGTTAAACGATAAACTGGTTTCAGCGATGGTATATTTTAGCGGCCTGGCGGCGGCTGGCACCAGTTACATCGTCGACCCCAATACCCCGTTTACCGGTCTACGTGACGATCAAATCGATTATGTGCAGTTCCCACGTGAAACATTGCGCCTGAAAAGTGGGGATTGTGATGATTTATCGGTATTGATCAGCGCCGGTCTCGAAAATCTGGGTATTGGAACCGCGTTTATCGAAATACCCGGACATCTGTTCCTGATGTTCGATACGGGTATTTCTGAAGTCGACGCCGGGCTGATCAGTCAGGATTCGAGTCTGCTCGTGATCAGGGATGGACAGGTCTGGATTCCACTCGAAGCGACCATGGTCAATACTAATTTTATCGAGGCCTGGGCTGAAGGCGCAAACAAATACCAGACCGCGCTGGCCGCTGGTGAACTTGAGATCATCGATTTGAAGCAGGCCTGGCAGGAATATAAACCGGTAACCCTGCGCAAGGCCAGTTATTCGATCGATCTGCCCGAAAGGAAACGTACCGAGAGCCTGGTGAAACAGGCGCTAAATGTATTACTGGTGAAAAGCATTGATCGTCTGGTATTGCCGTACCAGACCATGGTGGCGAATGATCCCGGTAATATTAGCGCCCGGTTACAAATTGCGATCCTGTACGCACGTTTTGGACTATATCAGGACGCCGAGATCGCATTTGAAGCGCTGGAAGAGCTTGCACCGGAAAATAGTGCGGTAAAATCCAATCAAGGTAACCTATTTTTTCTCCAAAAGGAGTATACTAAGGCTATCTATTACTACACACAGGCTGCCCGACTGGATGGCAAAGACGGGGGCATCTGGATTAACCTGTCAATGGCGCAATACAAGGCCGGTGATTTGAAGCAGGCGAGATCCAGTTATCAGAAGGCTGTGCAGTTAAATGCGAGTTTAAAGAAAGAGTACGAGGCTTACAGCAAGCTGCTGAGCCAATAAAGGTTTAAAGTATGAAGAGATTACTGATTATTGTGTTTTGGGTTGGCTGTATTTCGGCTAACGCACCGGCCATGGCGCTGAATGAGACTACGATTACCGAATCCAGCTCGCATAGTGTGTTCACGGGGTTGTTCAGGTCTGTCTGGGCACATCTGAAAACCCTTAACCCGACCCAATGGCAATCAGCCAAATCAACCCGGACTTATGTCGCGGGTATACGCGGCGCCGAATCGACAGATACGCTGCTGAAACCTTACTGGAAAGCCGATTTAACCCAGGATGAGGGTTTTCAGGCGGAACTGGTAAAATTCAGCCGGGCGCAGCATCAAATGGATAAAGGCGATCTGCAAGCGGCAGTGGAGTCATTTGACGGCTTTCTCATTGAGTATGCACATAGCAATATGCGTCCCAATGCATTGTTCGGTAAGAGCATCAGCCTGGCGAGTATTGGCAAAAGTGAACAGTCGATGGCCGTGATGCGGCAATTTATCAACGAAAATCCGAATCATCCCCTGGTTGGTGATGCGAAGCAGGTTATCGACGCACTGAGATAGCATCACGTTTTACCGGCATGAATATTCTTGCCATAGACACCTCTACCGAAGCCTGCTCCGCCGCACTATTGCGCGCAGACGGCGCCGTTTTCAGCGAGTTTGAAATCGCACCGAGACAGCATGTACAGCTTCTTCCGGTGATGATGGATGCGGTGTTGGCAGCATCCGAAATCCCCAGGCAATCGATATCCCACTGCGCTTTCACTAATGGTCCGGGTGCTTTTACCGGTATCCGTATAGCAACAGCGCAGGCGCAGGGCATTGGTCTCGCGCTGAATATCCCGTTGTTACCGGTCTCAACCCTGGCGGTGCTGGCGCAGGTCTGTATAGATCACTTCGATTGCGATAACGCGCTGGTTGCGCTTGATGCGCGGATGCAGGAAGTTTACTGGGCCAGCTACCAGCGGGACGCGGCTGGTCGTGCCCGGCTTACAGGCAGCGAACGGCTCGGTAGCGTCAACGAAGTAGAAATTGCAGCCAATATCGAATGCGGTGGCGGACATGGCTGGCTTGATGAATTGCGCAACTGGGTCAGCTTTCCGGTAGATGATAGTCTGTTACCGAATGCCAGGGCCCTGCTCAAGCTTGCCGCCGCAGCGATCGAGCAGAACCTGAGTGTGGATGCTAGCAAGGTCAGTATCAACTACCTGCGTAACCAGGTTGCCGAAAAAACAGTTTCCTGATGGTACAGGTACCGGTTTACCCATATGGTTCGCCGGCCATTAGCGGGGTTCTTAAATCCACACCGGCAGATTTCCAGGTCGACGAGGAACTTGGCTTCGAACCAGATGGAGAAGGCGAACATCATTTCCTGCTGGTTGAAAAAACTGGACTTAGCACCCCGGAACTCATCACCCGGATCGCGCACGACTATTCACTGCATCCCCGGCTTGTCAGCCACAGCGGACTCAAGGACAAGCATGCGCGCACAAGCCAATGGTTGAGCTTGCATCTGCCCGGTCAGCCTTTAGCGGTTGCCAGTTCAGCGGGAGATGGATATCGAATTTTGCGACAGGCCCGGCACCATCGTAAATTACGACCGGGAACGCATAAATTTAACACTTTTCAGTTGTGCTTGCGGGAAGTTAATAAATTGCCTGATCAAACCATCGCCCAAATCGAGCTCGTAACCAGGCAAGGTTTCGCTAACTATTTCGGCGCGCAGCGATTCGGTCGCAGGCAGGACAACGTAAAACAGGCCCTGGCACAGCTGACAAGTCGCAGGCTGCAACGATCGCGGAAAAGTATATTGTTGTCATCGTTGCGCAGTTACCTGTTTAACCAGATTCTGGCCCGGCGCATAAGCCTGGGACACTGGGATAAACCGTTAGCCGGGGATGTGTTCATGCTGCGCGGGAGCCATTCAATTTTCAAAGATGAGATCAATGACGACCTGCTTGCCAGGTATCGGCAACTGGATATCGCGAGTAGCGCAAGTCTTTATGGCAGGGGTCGCAATCAAATTGCCGATGCAGCGCGGGTAATCGAGGAACAGGTCCTGGCGCAGCACAAAGATATCACCGACTGCCTTGATCGGCAGGGAACGAAACTGCAGATGCGAGCCTTGCGTTCCGTGGTCGATGGCTTCAGTTATGACTACGATGCCGGAAAGCGCAGCCTGTGGTTAAAATTAACCTTGCCGGCGGGTAGCTACGTGACGACTATGCTCGAACATTTCATTGATCTAAAGGACGCCAGCTAGGCATTTTTTCGATATACGCAAAACCAGCCTTCAGCGGGGCCGGTTTCGTAGTAGCTACCCAGTTCTAAACTTACGCAGCTTGCAATACCCTGTTCCACCAGCTTATCGCATTTTGCTTTGAACCCCATTGATTCCCATAGATCCTCATGCACCGTGCAGGCCAGGATACCGCCCGGTTTCAGAATCCGAAAAATTTCATCCATCGGTTCCGGCCCTACATGGCCATGGGTAAATGTCCCCGACGAAATGACGGCGTCGTAACTTTCGCTATCACGATCCAGAGACTGGTTGACATCACCCACCAGCAGTTCACGGTAAATCCCGCGTTCGGCGGCGACTCGTACCATTTCGGATGAGAGGTCTATTCCATCGAGGTCGGTATAGCCTTTTGCGGCTAGAAACACGCAGGTTAAACCGGTTCCACAACCGACATCAAACACTGTCGATCCGGTATCCGGTAAGTGCGTAACGAGTTGTTGGGCAATCTTTGTCGGCGACGTATAGCCGAGTTCATCGAGCATCTGGTGATCGTAATCTGCGGCCCATTTGCGGTAAAAATCGACCATGCTGGCCTCGTCTTCGAGGTGATAGGCCGCATCGACGAATTCACTGGGTCCTTTGGGAGTGCTAATGGAAGTGCTCCGTCAAAGGCTGGCAAGTATAGTTTCGGCATCACTGACTTCGAACTTTCGCGGAGCCTCGACGTTGAGCAACTCGACTACTCCGTCGTTGACTACCATTGCATAGCGCTGTGAGCGTATGCCCATACCGGCAGCATCGAGATCGACTTCCAGTCCAGTCGCCCTGGTAAAATGGGCACTACCGTCGGCGATCATCATGACTCGGTCGTCAACATTGTGCTGTTTGCCCCAGGCTTCCATGACGAAGGCATCGTTAACCGAGAGGCAGATGATGCGATCCACGCCCTTGTCAGACAACTGATCTGAATGAACGACATAACCCGGCAGATGAGATGCCGAGCAGGTCGGAGTAAAGGCACCCGGAAGCGCGAATAGAACTACTTTTTTACCGCTAAACAGCTCATCACTGTTAATCGTTTCCACCTGATCATCGACCTTGTGTTGTAAGTCGATCGAAGGTAGCGTGTCGCCAACCTTGATTGCCATCATCTTCTCCTGTTGATAAATTGCCAAATCGTGATACTACAATGAAATAGCCAAATACCCTACGATATCGATAAACATATGCTCACTACCAATTTACTGAAACATCGTACTCACTGGATATTTGACCTCGATGGCACGCTCACCGTAAGCGCACACGATTTTGAACATATGCGCCGTGAACTCGGGCTTGAACCACAGGTGCCTATTCTGGAGGCGCTGCATGCAATACCCGAAGACGAGGCCGCTCCTTTATGGGAAACGCTGAATGAGCTTGAGTTTTACTATGCGGGTAAGGCCTCGATAATGCAGGGCGCTAACGAATTGTTACAAAAACTGCATGATAATGGTCGGCAGCTGGCGATATTGACGCGCAACACCATGCCGGTAGTCAAACATACGCTACAGGCCTGCTCAATCGACCGGTTTTTTCCATTGGACCACATTCTCGATCGAGACTCATGTATCCCCAAGCCTTCGCCCGACGGTATTCAGCGTCTACTCAATTTCTGGCAGGCTGACGCCGACGATACCGTCATGGTTGGGGACTACCTGTACGATCTTGAAGCAGGTAAGAGCGCCGGTGTGGCGACGATACACCTGGATACCCGTGGTGACGTCGACTGGTCGGAATTCACCGATATCCGGGTGGAAGGCCTGGGTGAAATAATCGAATACATATAGACAAAACGCCGCTGGTGTCCGATGTCGACCCCGATCTTGACGAATATGCAACCGACAAGGCTATCGACGGGTTGTCTGTACTTATCGCCGAAGAAGAGGCCAATATTAGCGCCAATCCGGCTGCGCGTACCACCTGTTTACCGCGGGCGTGTTCGGCAGCCTGGATTAGCGCTCGATTCGTAATGCTGAGACTGTGAGGGTTCGATTATGCTCATTCCTTGATCGCAATCTTACCGACAACCGGCTGTTCCAGTTTCAGATAATCGCCGCAATCCATGCGTAGTATTTGTTCGTGGGAACCGGCGTTAAAACAGAGATCGTCAATCTCGGTTATCATCTCATCGACGAACACCCGCATATCGTAGAGGGATCCAACCGGCGGCATGGCGCCAGGTTCGCAGTCTGGAAACGATGCCTTGAATTCATCCTCGTTCACCAGGCGAGCCTCGTTTGCACCCGCCAGACTCCTTAGCGCCGCCAAATCCACGTGGCGCGATGCGGATACCACAGCCATGACTTTCTCGCCGTCCAGATCCACGATGATTGTTTTGGCAAATTCGCGTCTCGGGACGAAAGTCGAAGCTGCGGTTTCACGCGCCGTATACGTCGGGGAATGGTTAATGCTGATATATTTGATACTGCGTTGGTCCAGCATTTGTTTCAGTTTTTGCGCAGGCATCTGACTAAATCTCGCTCGAATTCGATTGCTAAAGCATTACAGATAAACCGTCTACGCAACCTGATCAATATCAACAGTAATGCCAATTCATGATTCCACCTCTACCAGTAATCGCCCTGGTCCGGGATTTCAGACCCGCGACTTTAGTCAGCAGTTTTTGCAATGCTCCTCGCATTTTGTGCTTTTGAGGTTGCCGGTGATAGTTATGTTGCTATGGTTTTATCCCAGTATGCGTCCACACGTGCCTGAATTTCAGCGATGCCTTGCTCGTCGCGATGCGGTTCAAACAGGTGTTTGAAGCGACCCTGCAGCTTCAGGTACTCGTCGACAGGTTTACGTTGCTTCGCAACCCTGGTATGCCTTACTTCTCCGTCGATATATTCTTTCAAAGGCCAGACCCCGGTTTGCACCGCAAGTCGTCCAATTTCAACACTAAGTTTAGGATCATAGTCCCAGCCGGTCGGGCAAGGCGCCAGTGAAATCAACATCCGGGGTCCCGTCATGGTTTGTAATTTTTCGATCTTTTTTGCCAGGTCGAGCGGTTCGGCGGCGATGACTGTGGCCACATAGGCAGGATTATGCGCTGCCCATATCGAGAACAGGTCTTTCTTGTAACCGGGGTAACCATGCGATCCCTTACTGGTCGAGGTAAGGGCGGCATGTGGAGTGGCGGCGGAATATTGCTGACCGGTGTTGCCGTAACCCTCATTGTCGTAACACAGATAGATAAAATCGAGATTGCGATCCATGGCGCCTGAAGTGGCTGACATTCCCATGCCGTAAGCGGCACCATCACCGGTGACGACGACTACTTCGACGTCTTCTTCCGCAGCTAGTTTCTTCTTTTGCAGCAGGATATCGACGGCGTCGCGCACGCCTTGTGCACCGGCAGGTGCTGATGCCATCGAGGTGTATAACCAGCCGCCGTGAAACGGGGTGAATGGGTAAACTGAAAGGAGCGTCATACAACCGGCCGCGTTCACAAATACCGTCTTGCGACCGAGAATATCGTACATCGTATGCAGGGTTTCGAGACCGCCACAACCCGCGCACATCGGGGTGCCGGTGCCGAGCAGATGAGTGGAAGGCATGTCCTTCATGCGGTGGAAGTGTACGGGTGATTGCTTGATCATAACGACTGCCTCAGGTCTGGTGAATTTCGGCGTGTTCCGCCTGCGCAATCGCCTGCAGTTTGCGCATTTCAGTCAATTCTTTCTGGGTGTATAGCAGGCGTGGGGGCAGTAATTCGCCACTGTCATACGCATGTTTCAGCTCATCCGCCATGGCAAAGAATTCCTGCTGGTTGATATCGCGACCTCCCAGGCCGCCAATGTAGCTTCCCAGCAGTGGAGCATCCTTGAGACCGTAAAGTGCAGTCGCAAACTCACTGTGCAGGACACCCCCCATACCCATCGAGATATTTTGATCAATGACACCCACTGCGCGGCGTCCCTGTAACAATTGCCTGATGCGTTGCCGCGGGAAGGGGCGGAATAACCGCGGGCGTAACAATCCCGTTTTCCAGCCCGCGGCACGCAGGCTATCGACCGCATCGCGCGCCTTGGTGGAGAAGGATCCCAGCATAACGAACACGTACTCGGCATCATCCATATGGTAGCAATCGATCATATCGTAACGTCGCCCGAAGATATCGTCGAACTCGTCGCTAATCTCCTCGTAGACTGTCAGAGCCTGTTGCACAGCCAGATGTGCTTCATAGCGAAAATAGGAATAGGGCCCGCCACCGAGCACGGCCATCGCCTGGCTCAGGGGTGAATTACCCCTGAACTGGAGATTTTCGGGATCATACTCACCGACAAATGCCTGCGCTTTCGAAGCGTTGGCTAAATCAACCGGTTCGCGGGTAAAAGAAAGGTAAAAACCGTCGAGGTTGACGATTGCGGGCATGCGCACATCGGGATGCTCAGCCAGGCGGTAAGCGATCAGAATGCTGTCGACGATTTCCTGGCAGGTGGCACAATGAATCTGTAGAAAACCGCTGTCGCGTGCGGCCATGATGTCATTGTGGTCAGATTCAAGCGTAATCGGAGAAGCCAGGCCGCGGGAAACATTGACCATCACAAATGGCGTGCGCCAACCAGCGACGGTATAGACCATTTCCATGCCGTAGAGTAGCCCCTGGCTCGATGTTGCTGTAAATGCGCGTACTCCGGACGAGGCAGCGGCGCCCGCCGCAGTGATCATCGAATGCTCGGATTCGAGCGTTACCAGTCGAGCCTCCATCTCTCCCCGGTCTATCCAGGCAGCGAGGTCTTCGATGATCTCTGTCTGTGGGGTGATCGGGAAAGCCGGGATATAATCAACCCGGGCAAGTCGCGCGCCCCAGGCGGCGGCGCTATTGCCGGTCAGCAGTCTACGCGTCATACCGTTTCTCCGGTTTCCTGAGCACGGGCGATGTGTTCTGGAACCGACTCGATCGCATGGGGTGGACATTGAGCGACACAGACCAGGCAACCCTTGCAATGTTCGTAATCGATCTCCGGTAACCATCGGTGCGCACATTGATTGCACCATCGGGACAGTAGGTACTGCAAATCCAGGCACAGCCACTGCAGTTTTCGTAATTAATAACCGGTCGCATGGTGCGCCATAAACCGGTGCGGACCTCGACGCTGGTAACGCCAGCGTGAATAGCGAGGTTGGAGATTTCCGCATTTTCGAAAGGCAGCTCAATCCAGTCCGGTTTGACGTATTCGCTGGCCGATGGCAGTCCACTTTGCTTGACCAGGCCCGCGTGTCTGGCCATATCATCGAATTCGCCGAGCGCGATGTTCCGGTTCTGGGCGACGATATCTTCACTCAGATGGCCGAGCTCTTCGCATAAGGCTTCTACCAGCACGTCGCGAGAAATAACCTCTGTTAGCGCAGCCGCGGCGGCCGCACAACGACTGCCGATAAAAGGCAGGGTGGCGCGATCCTCAGTATCTTCGCGCGCCGCGAGCGTCAGAATGACTGCGTCGATATTCAACCTTTGGCGCCAGGTCGAACCGCTTTCATGGCTATTGATCAACAGCACGGTATGCGCATCCACACCCAGGGTAACTCCTGCCGCGGGCATGCCGACCAGGGTATCGTCAGCGATGACCACCAGGTTCGGGTGGCTGATAATTCCGCGCTCATTGATGGCAGATTTATCAGCACGAACATAGGCGAAAATGGGAGCGCCGCGTCGTTCAGCACCATAGCGCGGCGCATCCTGCACTTCGTAACCAGCCTTGAAAAATGCCGTACCGAGAATCCGGCTGGCGGTTTTCATCCCCTGACCCCCGCGACCATGAAAACGAATACGAAACATGATCCTGTTATCGCCTAAAAAATATGCCAGCGGCGATGACTCATTGCCTGATCAACTCGTCGGCGCGCCATCGACAGCGCGGCATCACGAGGTAGAATCTGTTCCCGCTGTGCGGTTTCGAGCACTTCGCGCGTATTACGGCACAGTTTTTCTTCGATTGCAGCGAACACAGCCGCTTCGCCACCTCCCTGGTACTCAATCGCGGCACAGATGACACCACCGGCGTTAGCAATGAAATCGGGAATATTGAGAATACCCTTTTCATGCAGGATCTTTTCCGCTGCGTAGGTGACTGGAATATTCGCACCTTGCACTACCATCTTGGTATTGAGTCGGTGCACATTGGCCTCGTGAATCACATCCGGCCGGGCTGCCGGGATCCAGATATCGCACTCGATATCGATGATTGCGTCACCATCGCGTTTTTCACCTTCTGCATACTCGATAACGCTTTTACCTGCTGTTTTCAGCGCTATCAGGGCATCGATATCGAGCCCGTCGGGGTTATAGATGGTGCCTGCACTATCAGACACCGCAACCGGTATTGCCCCCGCCGCGCATAAGAATTTCGCAGCATGCTTACCGACGGCGCCGAAACCCTGCACCGCAAAACGAGCATCGCTGATGTGAAGCTGACAGAAATCCTGAGCGACGACGACCGCATGGCTTAAGCCAAAGCCGGTAGCACCGATTTCATCGAGCGGGATTCCGCCAAGTTCGCGCGGCAAGCCGACAACTCGACCTATTTCGTCCTTGATCGAGGCCATGTATTCCTCGTTGGTACCCATATCGGGAGCGAAAATATATTGCTTTTCATCACGCAGCGCGCAGCAGAAACCCCGAATCAGGATATCTTTCTGCGCTTTCGGCATTTTCGGATCGCCGACCAGAACAGCCTTGCCGCCCCCGTGCGGCAGCCCTGAGGCGGCGTTTTTGAAGGTCATCGCACGCGCGAGTCGCGCACATTCCTCGGTAGTAACATCGGCGGCCATGCGCACACCGCCCAACGATGGTCCCCTGGCAACGTTATCGATTACCAGAACCCCTCTCAGACCGATACCGGGTTCGTGAACATGGATCACCTTTAGTGGACCCAGCTCATCGGCGAGCGCGAAAACATCATTCATCCGTACTTTCCCCAGTTGACCGGCTAATGATTCATTCTCTACGTTATAAAATTGGGAATGTTGATCCTGATCAATATTGGAAGCTTCTACATGGCTAATAGTGGCGCTTATATTTCGATATCAGGCAGAGGGGAATACCATGAACAGTGATCCGAAAGCACTTGCTAACGAGGTGGTCGAGTCATTTAAGGAATTGCTGGATAGCGACCTGCGAGCAGCAATCGGTGAGCATCATTATCATGCGCTGCACGGCATGGTCACGGAAGCGATCGCGAAACAATCAGAAGTGATACTCGAGTTGCTGCAGCAAAATCTCGAGCAACTAAAGGCCAAAATGATAGCAAGGCACCCTCTCGAACTTTAGAGCTGTAAACAGAGCGATCGAAAATAAATCTATTCACATTCAGATAAAACCAGGAATTTCTCTTCTTCGTCTTTGAGGTACATGTCTGAGTCCTTGAAACTTGCCTGGTAGTTCATCGGTTTTCCTTGCGAGCGCTCGAGGATCATTGTATTCAAATCCTTGAGCGACCATTTACCGTGATTTTCATATATTGATCCCGAGACCGATATCTGCCAGGTTCCGTCATGGTTGAAATTCCAGAATCGCGGGGATATGTTCGACAGAGCGCTATGCCCGGCATCCTTATTGGTTTGGCCGGTAAGCTCTCGATTGGTGCACCAGTTGCCGACCATGTACTCGGCTTTTAACTGGTCTCCCGGCAAGGTATCAGGAGCTTCCAGCAGTTTTTTTGTGGCACATGCGGAAAGCAGTAAGGGGATCGTCAGACAGACAAGCGCGCGGCAGATTTTTTTATTCATGGTGGTCCGGTTAAAGTAGGTTGGCGATTTTTAGTTGCTGTTTGCTCACAGCGGCGTAGGGTTCATCGCGGGTTTGGTCATGCACCTGCATTCGATACTGGATGAAGGACTCACGGTCCTCGTAATGCATGAATGGATTGCCATCGACCTGTTCGCCGAGGGTACTGGTCGGCTTGACCGAGTAATTGTGTCCCGGGTGAATCAGCATATCCTGTGGCAGTCGCTGCTTCATATTTTTCAGGGTCACGAACATATCTTGCGGGGAGCCGCCATGCATATCACAGCGCCCACAGCCGAAAACAAACAGTGTATCCCCGGTAATGATCTCATTGCCGAGTTGATAACAGGCCGAACCAGGGGTATGGCCGGGGGTATGCAGGATCTTGATCGTGGTTGTACCCAGTTCGAGTTCATCGCCGCCATGATGCAAGCTGGGTTTGTCTAGTTCGTGCTGCCAGAACTCGTACTCAGGCTTGAGTAAATGCACTTCGGCATTGGCGTGATTGAGTAGTTCCTCGATTCCATTGATGTGATCGTGATGGCTGTGAGTTAACAGTATATCGGTGATGTTCAGGTCATACTGATTGGCGGTAGCCAGGATTTGATCGACTTGCCAGGCCGGATCAACTACTGCGCAGCGACGGCTGGCGATATCTTCGATCAGGTAAACGAAATTTTCCATCGGACCTAATTCCAGGGCGTGCACCCTGAATGCAGATTCTGACATGATTTCCCCCTCGTTTTGATGCGAACATTATACGCTTATGCTGGATTTTTGCGCCATTTCTAATGACAATAGCCACCCATTTTCAGACTCGGAGTCTCCGGGCAAATTGCGGCAGGAATAAAATGAGTAAGACATCGGTAAACAAAGTAGTGCTGGCCTATTCGGGAGGTCTTGATACTTCGGTAATCCTTAAATGGCTGGAAGATGAATACGAATGTGAAGTGGTTACCTTTACTGCCGATATTGGCCAGGGAGAAGAACTCGAACCGGCGCGCGCCAAGGCGGAGAAGTACGGGGTCAGGGAAATTTATATCGAGAACCTGCAGGAAGAATTCGTCCGTGATTTTGTCTACCCGATGTTTCGTGCCAACACCGTTTATGAAGGCGAATACCTGCTTGGAACGTCGATTGCGCGTCCGCTAATCGCCAAGCGACTGATTGAAATAGCCGCCGAGACAGGTGCTGATGCGGTTTCGCATGGCGCCACCGGTAAAGGTAATGACCAGGTAAGATTCGAGCTCGGCGCCTATGCGCTCAATCCTGACATCCGGGTCATCGCCCCCTGGCGTGAATGGGATTTGAGTTCACGCGAGAACCTGCTCGCCTACGCCGAGGCGGCCGGAATCGCGATCGAAAAGAAAAAGGGTGGCGGCTCGCCATATTCGATGGATGCGAACCTGTTGCACATTTCCTACGAAGGCGGGGAACTGGAAGATCCATGGTTCGAGGCAAACGACGACATGTGGTTGCGCTCGGTATCCCCCGCAAACGCACCGGATAAACCGTGCTATCTCGAGCTTGGCTTCGAGCATGGCGATATTGTTTCGATTGACGGTGAGCGCATGAGTCCTGCGCAGGTGTTGACCCGACTCAATCAGGAAGGTGGTGCGCATGGAGTAGGGCGTCTGGATATAGTCGAGAACCGCTACGTTGGAATGAAGTCACGGGGGTGTTACGAAACTCCGGGTGGCAGCATTATTTTGAAAGCACATCGTGGCATCGAGTCAATCACGCTCGATCGCGAGGTCGCGCATCTGAAGGATGAATTGATGCCGCGCTATGCGCAGATGATTTATAACGGTTACTGGTGGAGTCCCGAACGTAAAATGATGCAGCAAATGATCGATGCATCGCAGGCTACGGTAAACGGTGAAGTGCGGGTCAAGCTGTTCAAAGGGTCGGTATCCGTGGTTGGTCGTAAATCGGCGACTGACAGCCTGTTTGATCAGGCGATCGTAACCTTCGAAGACGATCGTGGTGCCTATGATCAAAAGGATGCCGAGGGTTTTATCAAACTAAACGCACTGCGGATGCGTATCGCCGGCAAGCGATGAAGCGAGCTCTGCGCCAGGGACTGCTATACAGCCTGCTATTAGCTTTGCTAACGGCCTGTTCATCCGATGATGAAACCGGCTCAAGCAGTCAGCAGTATTATTTCCTCGAAGCGCTGCAACAGGTCGAGGCTGGTGGCAGGCAACTGCAAACGCCTGATTTGAGTCAGGATGCCCTGGTCCAGGCGCTGGCCCAGCTCGATCAGGGCTTGAAACTCGCTTTCGAGGTAGAGCGTGAATTTCTCGACCAGCTGGATCTGCGGCTGGGGAAAAACTTCCAGCGCTACTTTATCAAGGGCGTGGAGAATTATCGCCTGGGGATAGAGGCGGGCGATGCCGAGCAACAGCGCGAAGGCATGCAATTGCTGGCGCAATGGGCCGAATTCTGGAAGCTTGAGCGCGAGGCGATCCTGGCCAGGTTAAAGCCCACGTAAGATGTCTAAAGTGTCACGGTCAGGCGTATCTATCATTGCCGAACTTAAGGCCTTCATCGATGCCTGCAATGAAAATGTTTCGTAGCGTCAAGGGGCTGGTTTCAGGTCGAGTACAGGGAGTCGGTTTTCGCTATTTTGTGATGCGCCAGGCACAGGCTGAGAATATTTGTGGATACGTGCGCAATCTGGATGATGGTCGGGTCGAGGTTTTATTACAGGGTGAAACGGATGCAGTTTCGAGGGTAATCGGGCAAATCCGAGTCGGACCCGATTACGCCCGGGTTAGCGAACTACAGCTTGGCGATTGCGATGCGATCCCGGGGATCACCGGGTTCGCTATTCGTCGATAGCGGAGAGACAGGCTGGTAAGCGCCGGTACTCGCTGTCGGACGAGGTAGCTGCAACCAGCTTTTCGACACTGGCGACGAGCGCATGATAGTGATCGCTATGCGGCCAGTCGGCGCTAGTCGTGCCACTGATCTCGAGGGATGCCGGGGGTGGCATCGGTGAGACGGTAAAACTGGAATCAGCCTGCCAGGCTTTCAACCGCGCCAGGATGCGTGGAGCGCATTGCACTATTTTTGCCCGCGGTTGATCGCCGGCGAGGAAGCCGGGTGGGTTAACGCTATCAGCGGCGTGACAATGTGCGCAGTAGGGTACCAGTAAGGCCAGTTCTCCGCTGAGTTCAGGTGGAGCAGGTTGCGTTGCTACGGACGATGATCGAACGGTCTCGGACCAGTGCAGCGGTTGCATGCCCAGGGTCTGCATCAGTTCACGCATAACCGCCCGGCGCCGGAACACGTTATCCGCCAGGCTGTCACCGATACCGCGCTCATTGTTTTCCACGATTTCTGTCAGGGCCTGATCAACTAGTTGAAACTCGGCGGCGATCTCCATGCTGAGACTGACCTCGCCCGATGCCAGCGAGTCGTCCCAGCGTAGCAGTAAGGATTTAACTCGATCGCCGTTGGCGAGTCTTAGTGACAACCCGGTGGCGCTGTTGCCGGGCTCTATTTCGAGTCCCCCTTGAAACCGCGACAGTCGGGCGACGTCCGGCTGTAGCAGGTTGGAGTCGCGGGGTACACGTAAATGCATTATGCGTATCGACCCTGCTTCACCTTGTTGCATTTCGATCTCGAAGTCCGCCTGCAGACCTGTTGCCGTGGTTTTGTCGCCACAGACTAAAACATGACTGGAAGTATCACCCGTTGCCAGTTTGCAGCTAGCCTCGTGCTGTCGAATCAAGGATTGCCTGTTACTGCCCAGGGCGAGCAGATGGCGATCGATACGCTGGATATCGGCGCGAGTGAAAAAACCGCCGAGACGGTAAATGATGCCGCTTGCCAGCACCGCGTCGGGCGCATGCCAGGTTGCATGCGCGGGCCGCGGAAACAAAGCATCTTGTTCGAAGCTTATCGCTTCGCCTGCAAGCGGATCGCGATCGATAATGCGACTATTTGCCAGCGCCAGTCCCATCGGCCAGCGGGTTTTCCAGTTTCGCGTTAGCTCGGCGTAATAGTCATGCCGGTAAGGCTTGTCACTCGAGTCGAAGTTCGCTTCACCACTGAGTCGGTATTGCAGAACTGCGCGTAACATGGTGGCGCGACAAAGCCTGCTACTGCATCCCTCTCGCCAGATTAACTGTGCCGCGGCAAGGTAGTTGGCACGCTCAGCCAGTACATCGATGACACCGGCATCGTTGGTCACGATTCCAATCAATGAATTGTATTGCTGGGGCAGGGTTGCGATCAGTTTGTTGGCAATACTGACATTGAAGCTGGTCTCGCTCCACGGTCGGCTGGAAAATATAGGCGCTGCGTTTTGATGGCAGCTCAAACACATGGTGCGGTTCGCTGCTTGTACTCGCGGGGTCTTGTTTGCAGCATAGTTTTCGACGATCTGAAATTCAAATCGACCGGCTGAATCGTTATAGCTGATGACTTCAAGCGTTTCGGTTTTTGGCTGATGCGCAATAAATAAACGATATTCCAGTACCTGACCAGCCTCACCATCGGTGGTTACCGGTTCGCCCTCAAGGGCAATTACCATGCGCGGAAAACTAAAATAGTCAGGCGCCGGTGCATCGCGTTGCAGGGACCTGCCAGATGGTACGAATACCTGGCGCACACCGCTGTGATCGACGTTTTCAATTAGTGAGTCGAGAAACCAGGTTAAGCTGGAAAATGGGTAGGGAATCCGGTAGTGATTCTGGCCGAGTAAAAACAGTTGATCGAAACGCGACTGCCCGACCTCGGCCGTATCCGGACCTGGTAGCGAAGCATGTTCAACCCAGCGGGGTGCTGCGCCGGGGTGGCTCCAGGTTAGCAGCGTAACCAGGAATAGTGCCAGGCTGAGTCTTTCATTCATACTGCAGTCGCGCCTCTACCTTTGCCAGGCCCTGTTCGTCTACCTCGACAACGAAATCGATTGGACGGCAGCAGACTTCACAATCTTCGACATACTCCTGCAGTTCGATTGAAGCATCGATCAACAGGGTGATTTCTTCCCAGCAATAAGGGCATTGCACCGCTACCTCGACGAGCTGGTTGATCATTGCGGGGGTCGTATGCGTAAGATGCGCCCGCTGTCGGTAGAGAAGTAAACCCAGCCTTCGGGACCCTGGGCGAGGGCGCGGATGCGTTCGCCCAGATCCTCCAGGATACGTTCTTCATCGATTACCTGGCCTGAATCAGACAGCACGATTCGGTTCAAATGGCGCAGTTTCAGGGCACCGGCAATCAAATTCCCGCGCCACTGTGGAAACGCATTACCACGATAAATGATCAGGCTGCCGGGGGCGATTGACGGAATATAAACTTTGCGCGGTGCTTCCATGCCAGGTTTGCTGGTACCTTCACCGACCGCTATCGGCCCCCAGTATTCCTTGCCATGGCTGATGACCGGCCAGCCATAATTACGACCTTTGATGATCAGGTTTATCTCGTCACCCCCACGGGGGCCATGTTCGATCGACCATAGTCGATTGGTAACCCGATCGAACAGCAGACCCTGAGGATTGCGATGCCCATAGCTCCAGATTTCATCGCGCGCATTGTCGATACCGACAAAGGGATTGTCGGCCGGTACGCTGCCATCGAGATTGAGTCGCATAATAGTGCCGATGTGATTGCTCAAGTCCTGTGCCATGTCGCGCTCACCACGATCGCCAACGCCAAAAAATACATGACCCTTGTCGTCGAAAGCAATGCGACTGCCAAAGTGACGGCTGGCGCCGGTTGCTGAATCGGTGATCAGTAAATCCTCCCAGTCGAGCAGACGATGCCGGGACAGGCGTGCCCGCGCCAGTGTCGTTGCAGCCTCCGACCTGGAACTTTTAGTGTAGGTGAAGTAAATCCAGCCCTCGGCTGTATAGTTGGGCCCGATAGCGACATCAAGCATGCCTCCCTGGCCTGCGGCGACGACATCGGGTACGCCGGCCAGGTCTACGCTAGAACCAGTCTTCAAATCGAGCAGCCGCACTATCCCGGCACGTTCGGTAAGCAAAAGTTGATCCGCAGACAGGAATGCCATACCCCAGGGAACACCGAGCCCGGTGACCACCTGTTCGACACGAATTCCCGGGAAATCCTGCTCAATCTCGCGGATCTGTTGTGCGCTCAACGGTGTCGTAACAATGCTGACCAGAAACAGGCTCAGCCCGCAGCACAGGGTTCGGATTAATACAATCATGGCTTTACAGTACAAAAGCTGCACGCATAATACCAGAGCGATGTAAGCCACTGAAAACCAAAACCGTTATGATGCCGAGTTTCGATGCAACAGGATGAGTCACCAATTACTTCCGATCTGGTATTAATCGGGGGAGGGCACAGCCACTTATTTGTGCTTAAACATTTCGCCATGCATCCGCTGCCCGGAGTTCGTCTCACCCTGGTAACACGCGATCTGCATACACCTTATTCGGGTATGTTGCCGGGCTTTATTGCCGGTCACTACGATTATGACGATGCACATATCGATTTATTACCGTTGGCGCGCTACGCCGGTGCACGTGTAATCCACGCTGAAGTCTGTGCTATCGATGCCGAGCATAATCAGGTTTCTATAAACGGCCGGCCGGCCCTTGACTATGACCTGTTGTCTATCAACATTGGTTCGCGACCATTTATGCCGCATGCCGAAGGTTCTGTTAAAAACCAGTTCGCCGTTAAACCAGTCGATCGTTTCATCAATTCCTGGCGTCAACTCGAGCAAGGTCTGCAGGACAATGATAGAGATATGCGGCTGGCCATCATCGGTGGTGGCGCCGGGGGTGTCGAACTGGCGCTTTCGCTGGACTATCGTGCTCGTCAGCTAAGCCAGGCCGGTAGCAGGCAGAAGCTGGTAATTGTGACCGACAGAGACAGGTTGCTACCCGGGCACAATGCCAGGGTTCAGCAGCGATTCGCAGGAATCCTGAAACAGCGTTCAATTGCGGTATATTACGAACATCCGGTGACAGGATTTGATAACGGCTTTGTGGAAGGAGATTTCGCCGCACCGATCGCTGCCGATGCTGCAATCTGGGTTACTCATGCCAGTCCCGCGACCTGGCTGCGCGATTCCGGACTGGTGCTAAACGAAGCTGGATTTATTGCGCTCAATCCCTGCCTGCAAAGTCTTTCCCATGCGAATGTATTTGCCAGCGGCGATATTGCCGCGGTCGCTGATTTCCCCAGGCCCAAATCGGGCGTATTCGCGGTACGCCAGGGCATTCCGCTGGCGCGTAACCTGGCCCGCTGGCTGACGCGACAAGAGCTCAAGCCATTCAAACCGCAGCAGCAATTTTTGTCATTGATTTCCAGCGGCGACAAATTTGCTGTCGCCAGTCGTGGCGGTTGGGCGTTACAGGGCAAATGGTGCTGGTGGTTGAAGGATAAAATCGACCGTAGATTCATCGAACGCTTTACCCGTTTACCGGAAATGGCGCGAAGTGGGAGTGCAGCCGATGAGTTAACACCCATGCGTTGCGGTGGCTGCGGCTCCAAGGTGGGTAGTGAAATACTGGAACAGGTGCTCGCGAAAATCCAGCTGCAATACGGCAGCGCCAGTAACTCCGGTTTTGAACATGCGGATGACGCCGCCCTGATCCGGGTTCCCGCCGGCAAAGAATTGATTCAGTCGATCGACCATTTCCGTAGCTTTATCGATGACCCCTATCTGTTTGGCAGGATAGCGACCAATCATGCGCTGGGTGATTTGCATGCCATGGGCGTCGATGCACACAGCGCGCTGGTAATTGCAAATGTGGTCTATGGCAGTGAAATGAAACAATCCCAGGATTTGTTTCAACTCATGTCAGGCGTGCTGGAAACCCTGTTGCAGAACGAAACCTCGCTGGTTGGCGGACATAGCGGGGAAGCCAGTCAGATGAGCTGTGGTCTCAGCGTTAACGGTTTTGCCAGAGCGGAGGACCTGATGTTGAAAGCCGGACTGCAGCCCGGTGATTTGATGATACTGACCAGACCACTGGGTAGCGGTGTTTTATTTGCTGCCGATATGCAGGGCAAGGCGCGAGGCGCCTGGATTGACGAGACACTCGAGCAGATGCTGGTTTCGAACCGGGCCGCGGCCATCTGTTTTCGCCAGTTCAACGCTAGTGCCTGTACCGATGTTACCGGTTTCGGCCTGGCGGGACATTTATTCGAAATGGCGCGCGCTTCTACTTGCGCAGTCGAAATACTCATCGACCAGTTACCGCTTTACCCGGGTGCGGCATGCCTGGCCAGGCGCGGCATAGAAAGCTCGTTGCAGCCACAGAATATTCGTATTCGGCATAGCATTCAGGATACACATAGGCTGGCGTCCGCTGCAGCCTACCCATTGTTGTTCGATCCGCAAACCGCTGGTGGTTTACTGGCGGGTATCGCCCGACAGCACGCCGAGCCATGTCTGCAGCAGCTGCGGGATCTAGGCTATCAGCACGCGCGAATAGTTGCTCGAGTTACCGAGGTAGCGGCGTCCGAGAAAATTATCAGCCTGGTTCATTCCTGATCTCGAGCAATCCCGATTCCAGGATTACCTGTGCACAGGCAGCCTCCTGGTGTGGTGCCATCAGGTGCGCACCGGCACAACCTTCGATTTCAGCGAAGCCCTGCAATAACTCGGCGCAAATGGCACGTCCCTCGGCTTTTTGATCAACGGCGCCCTCGAGACGTTTGATAATACCGTCCGGGACATGCACACCGAACAGATTATCGTTCATCCAGCGTGCCGACCTGGCCGAGGCCAGCGGGCCGATACCGATCAGGAAATAGGCCTGTGCGGTGAACCCGCCGTCGACCAGTGCCCGGCAGTAACGCTTTACCTTATCGAGCTCAAAGCAGTACTGGGTTTGAAAAAACTGCGTTCCGTTGTCGATTTTAGCCTGCAGTCGCGCGGCCGGCCAGTTGTCCCCGGGTTCTGCAGGCATTTCCGCGGCGCCGAGGAAAAGTGCGGGGGTCGGGCTGATCTCTCGACCCGAAGGGAAGGTTCCCGCATCGCGCATATCCCGCATCTGGCGCATCAGTTCGCCACTATCGATTTCGAATACTTCAGCTGCATCGGGTTGATCCCCGGCAGCCATCTTGTCGCCAGTAAGGCACAGAAAGTTATGAATTCCGAGGGCGGCGGCGCCGATGACATCCCCCTGCAGCGCCAGCCGGTTACGATCCCGCGTGGTCAATTGCAATACCGGATCGATATCTTCGCGCACCATGATTGCGGCGGCGGCGAGTGCCGACATATGAACGCGAGCACTTGCTCCGTCGGTGACGTTAACCGCGTCGGCGACATCTTTCAGACAGGCGACCCGGTCGAGTACCGTCTGTGCCGAGGCCGCATCGGGTGGTGAAGTTTCAGCGGTCATTGCAAACTGACCTGCCTGCAGTACTTGAGCTAGCTTGCTCGGGGCTGTATCGATCATAGTGCTGTTCCAGAGAAAGTAAGATTTATTGTTTGGGTCCGGGTTGCGCATGCTTGAACGCATCTGCAATCAGGTAAGCAAGTTCAAGCACCTGGTCGGCGTTTAGCCTGGGATCGCAGCTGGTCAGGTAACGTGTACCGAGGTCTGCATCAGAAATCTTGTAGGCGCCACCGGTGCACTCGGTGACATGTTCGCCGGTCATCTCGAGATGAATGCCTCCGGGGTAAGTTCCCTCGGCCTCATGCACTGCAAAAAATTGATGTAACTCGCGCAGAATATCGTCGAACTGACGGGTCTTGAAGCCGCTGCTGGCTTTAACTGTATTGCCATGCATGGGGTCTGATGACCACACGACGTTGCGTCCCTCTGCCTTGACTGCACGAATCAATGCCGGCAGTGCGGCGGGCAACCTGTCGGCACCCATCCGGGTGATCAGGGTTAATCGTCCGGCCTCGTTATCAGGATTCAGGGCATCGATCAGACGCAGTAAATCGTCAGCTTTGGTCGTCGCACCGATCTTGACGCCGACCGGATTTTCAATTTGTTTGAAGAACTCCACATGCGCGTGGTCGAGCTGACGGGTACGTTCACCGATCCAGACGAAATGAGCAGAGCAGTTGTAGCATTTACCGGTAAACGAATCGATGCGCGATAATGCTTCTTCGTAATTCAGCAGCAATGCCTCGTGCGATGTGAACAACTGGGTTTCATGAAGCATTGGCGCATTCTGCGCGGTGATTCCGCAAACTTCCATGAATGCCAGCGCATCTTCTATACGCTTCGACATTTTCAGGTAACGCTCCTTGCTGGGACTGGCGTCGACGAAGTCCAGGTTCCAGCGGTGCACCTGGTGCAAGTCGGCAAAACCTCCCTGCGCAAAGGCGCGTAGCAGATTGAGCGTCGAAGTGCTTTGGTTGTAGGCCTGTAACATTCGCTCGGGGTCAGGCACCCTGGAATCCGGGTCGGTAGAGGCTGCGTTGATGATGTCACCCCGGAAACTCGGCATTGTCAGGCCGTTGATTTCCTCGAAATCGGCTGAACGCGGCTTGGCGAACTGTCCCGCCATACGGGCGATCTTGGTGACAGGACGTCGACCGGCGAAAGTGAGTACTATCGCCATTTGTAGCAGTACCTTGAAGGTGTCCCTTATTTTATCGGCACTGAATTCGGCAAATGATTCAGCGCAGTCGCCGCCCTGCAGCAAAAAACCATTACCGCTGCCGACATTGGCGAGATTTTGTTTCAGGTCGCGAATTTCCTGTGCAAACACCAGTGGGGGCAGGGCAGATAACCTGCTTTCCACCTCCCGCAAATGATCCTGATCCGGGTAGACAGGCTGCTGCTCGATCGGAAATTTACGCCAGCTGGAGGGTATAGAACTACTGGTCATACTGGCATCCATAGGTGGATATTATAGTTGCTTGAGAAAAACAGTGAAAAATGCCTGAAATACATAAAAAACGCCAGTAAAAACAAACAATTTTGCCATTCCATGGCATTCTGACAACATGCATGGCCTGAAAAACAATGCTACTATTGTCCGCCAGATTCCGGAATATCTGTAAATTCCGCAGAGTATATAACCCAAAAAATTTCGAGAGAGTAGCCAATGAAAAAATTGCTTATCGCTTCAACTTTGCTCGCATTGTCGGCACCGGTTGTAGCCGAGGACGTAAAGGTCGGTGTCATTCTGGGCTTCACCGGACCGATAGAATCGCTTACCCCTGGAATGGCTTCCAGTGCTGAACTGGCGCTGGCGGAGGCTTCAAAATCGGGTAATTTTCTCGGCGGTAAAACGATCGTCAGCGTACGCGGCGATTCTACCTGTATCGACGCTGCCGCGGCTTCTTCAGTTGCCGAGCGGCTAATTACTGCTGATGGCGTGGTGGCGATCATGGGTGCCGATTGTTCCGGGGTAACCACTGCGGTTGCCAACAATGTCGCGGTGCCGAACGGAGTAGTAATGGTGTCGCCCTCGGCTACATCACCCGCCCTGTCTACGATTGATGACAAGGGGTTTTTCCACCGTACCGCGCCTTCCGATGCCCGCCAGGGCCAGGTTCTCGCTACTGTGCTACAAAGTCGTGGCATCGATGAGGTCGCTGTTACCTATACCAATAATGACTATGGTAAAGGGCTCTCCGAGTCCTTCAGCACGGCTTTCAAAGCGCTGGGCGGTAAAATTTCGATTAGCGCCGCACACGAAGACGGCAAGGCCGATTATTCGGCGGAAGTAGGCGCATTGTCTGCTTCCGGTTCCACGCATCTTGCTGTTTTCGGATATGTCGACCAGGGTGGTAAAGGTATTATCCAGGCATCTATCGACGCCGATGCATTTGACAGTTTTGTCATGGCTGACGGTATGGTCGGTGATTCACTACTCGCGGCTATTGGCCCGGACCTGGATGGTTCGATAGCCACTTTGCCGGGTGGTGCATCTGGTGCAGAAGCCTTTATGGCCTACGCCAAGGCTAACGGTATTGCCGGAGACGGACCCTTCGTACCTGAGTCATATGATGCTGCTGCGTTGATCGTGCTGGCGATGCAGGCTGCCGGTTCTGCAGATCGCGCTGCACTGCAGTCAAAGATGATGATGGTTGCGAATGCCCCGGGCAAGAAAATCGGCCCAGGCGAACTTGATAAGGCTTTGAAGATCATCGCCGCCGGCGGCGATGTTGATTACCAGGGGGCTACCAGTGTCGAATTCAATGAGGTTGGTGAAGTTTTCGGCGCTTACAAGGAACTGGAAATCGGCGACGGTAAATGGAACACGATTAAAATCCATTAAGTATAGTGTGCTGCGACCGAGCCTGGCCCGTGAATACGCGCCAGGCTTTTTTAATGCTGCTTTTTGACGACTTCGGGCAGAATGCCGCCGGGACTGAAGCGAAGTACCAACAGTAGCACCAGGCCCATGAAAAACAGGCGCATGTGCTGCGCATTTGCGATCAGGTGAATGCGAACCGCGTTATTATCGTCGAGCCATCCGGTCCCCACCTGCATCAACCAGACGCCAACCGGTTCAGCCTCGACCCAGACCAGCCAGATAAGAAAGCCACCCAGCACCGAGCCCATGTTATTGCCCGAACCACCCACGATCACCATGACCCAGATCAGAAAGGTATAACGTAGCGGCTGGTAGGAAGTCGGAGTGAACTGTCCATCGAGGGTAGTTAACATTGCTCCGCCTATGCCGATAACCGCCGAACCGATGACAAATATTTCGAGATGGCGTCGCGTAACGTCCTTGCCCATGGCGCCGGCCGCAATTTCATTGTCGCGAATTGCTCGCATCATGCGTCCCCAGGGGGAGTTCAACGCTTTTACGCTGAGTAACAGGATGAAAACCAGGACCCCGGCAAACAAACCGGCATAACAGAGTTTTACGAAAATACTCGAGCCATCGATGACTACTTGCTTCAATACCTGTTGATGCTCGACTTCAGTCAGGCCAGTCAGCGAGCCACTATGCCACCAGCGCATCATATCGATGAACCAGGTGCTGACCTGCAGATTGATTTCGTAAGGCACCGGGCGCGCCAGGCCGGTTACATTTTTTACGCCGCGGGTTAGCCAGTCTTCATTTTTCAAAACCGCGATGATGATTTCAGAGATTCCGAGTGTCGCTATGGCAAGGTAATCGGCGCGCAGGCCAAGCGCCACCTTGCCGATACACCAGGCGATCCCGGCGGCGACTAATCCGCCAATAACCCAGGAAAATATTATCGGTAAGCCCATACCCCCGAGAAACCCGGTCTTTGCGGGTT
>Ga0265309_10000068_pt1 | contig 31406 bp, 32 predicted proteins | sample Helome_FD_192492 | JGI IMG/M metagenome (GOLD analysis project Ga0265309, IMG submission 192492) | Marine sediment microbial communities from subtidal zone of North Sea - Hel_20160524 (Illumina Assembly) | ecosystem: Environmental > Aquatic > Marine > Subtidal zone > Sediment ...
TTCCCCCCCTATTTAAGTTAAATCAAGCAATGTCTAAAACATGTAACGGAATTTGATGGCGTCCTGACGGTTACGGGCGGATATAAGTCCAGCCGGCTTCCTGCAATTCCATGATGCGCACAACCCCTCCCGGGACCACCTTGGCGGCCTTGTGCAGGGAACCGGTATCGCGGCCCATGTTGCGCATGGTGTTGGCGCAGGCCGTGAACTCAATGCCCCCCTCTGCCATGGTATTGATCCGGTTGTACTGGCTGTTTTCTTTGAACAGCGTACGCAGACCCGGGCCATAGGCCACCACCTCGATCTGAATCTTGTCCGGGCCGTAGAACCGTTGCAGGTTCTGGGCATTGTTCAGCACCAGTTTCTGCGCGAAACCATCACCCGATGAGATATGAAAGACGACGGCGTGCTCGGCGAACGGCTTGCTCTCAGGGGCTTCGGGGACCGCAGTCACCCTTTTGGGATGAAACAGTTCCGGAGAGGCTTCCGGTGTCTTTTTCAACGGCGCGGCTTGCAGCCCCGACCAGCACAGGCCCAGGGCCAGACCAAGTGACAACAGACTCGTAAAATAAGCTTTCTTCATGCTCTCCTCCGATTTGAAATCATCGACACGGTATTGATTTCCGTGTCTCTCTCAACCCCGTGTTATCCCGGTTCATTCTTGTGCTCTTTGTTGTTCGAGCACTATCGCTTGATGTAAAGACGCAACGATTGTTGTATTTATTCCTTTTTTTATTGATCTATTTTTCAATAGGCGCGGCGCTGGAAATACATCAGATCGCCAAATAATTGGCAGCGTATACCCGTTGCTCCAGATCAAATTAGGCTGGATAGTACACTCAAAATTTATCTATATATAGTATTAAAATACTCTATATGGATGATTGAATACCTATATGTTGATAAATCACTCTTCATCAGTCTCTCTGCTTTCCCGCCTGGATTCCCACGTGTGCGCCAGTCGGGCTGCCTTGGCAATATCTGCAGGCGACATGCCCGCCGCCAACGCCTGCCTCATCGATAACGCCTCCGGATCACCATAAGACGCAGCCAGCGTTAACCACTTATAGGCCTCAACATGGTTGACCGCCGTACCCTTGCCTTCTGTATACAGCAGACCCACTTCAAACTGCGCCAGTGGATACCCGTTTTCTGCCGAACGCAGATACCAGTTGAACGACTTGACCCAATCCTGCCCTGTGCCCCTTCCGCCTGCATATAAACCGGCCAGTCTTGCCTGGGCCCTGGCGTGTGACTGCTTCGCCGCCTGCATGTACCAGTGAAAGGCCTGCTGGTAATCAAGCGGGACGCCAACACCACCTTCATAGATCTCGCCCAGGTAGTATTGGGCATCACTGTGCCCGTTCAGTCCCGCCAGCGTGAATTGTTCCCGTGCCGTTTGGTAGTCGTAGTGCGTATAGGCATGCATACCCCGGGTAAAATCCGCAAAAAGAGGCGGGCTGAATAACAGACCAACTGCGATAAAACAGTAAATTGCCCGAACTGACATATATGAATATGTTTTATTCATTTTGCATAGCAATATTCGCAGCAACTGATATTGATCCTGCGTACATATTGAGGAAAACAGACTCACAGTTTTATCTAACAGCAATATACATATCGATATCGATACCTGCGGGGGATTTACGCCTCTGATTATCCGGTTTTGGCGCAACCAGCACAGAATAGATTCAATAGTTTCAGCATGCTGACTGCGCAAGAATGCTCCGCTCCCCATAGAAAAAATCAGGGAACTTATACAACAGCATGATAGTAATAGTTATTATGGGTCGGCCGCAGGGTGGTGATTGGCGTTATATCAAGGCCGAATCCTCCCGGCGCCTGACCAGACCGGCCCTACATTGCCGGCAAACTACTCCCTCGAGACAGGAATAAACCCCTTCAGTGATCCGTCCTAGACTTTATAAGGCACGCAACTGCGTTACCATATAAAAACTACAACAATCGGGGCGGGGCTGATGTTCAGAAACAAACGATTAATTCACCAGGAACTGGAACAACGACGTGAACTGCTGTACCGACTGGCCTATTCATGGTGTCACCAGCCAGCACTGGCAGATGACCTGGTGCAGAACACCATGGTAAAGGCATTGCGCAATGCCGGGCAGCTGCAGGATACCCGTGCCATCAAGGCCTGGCTGACGCGCATTCTCACAAACTGCTGGTACGACTACCTGCGTAGCAAGCGCGACATGACTGACATCGACGAACTGGGCGGTGAATATGAGCCACGTACCGAGGATGTTAACGAACGCCAGGACATTGTCGATCGCGTCCGGCAGATGATTGCAGAACTGCCCGAAGGTCAGCGCCAGGTCATTACTCTGGTCGATCTCGCCGGCTTTTCCTATGCGGAAATCGCCGAAATTCTTGACATACCCATCGGCACGGTCATGAGCCGTATCTGTCGTGCCAGGAAGGCATTGAAGGTTGCGCTGGCGGAGTATGACCCGCGTCATAACCTGGTGCGCGCCAAGATCCGGAGAGTCAAATGAGCACGGACAACCGCTATTCCGACGAACAGCTGCAGGCGTTTGTCGACGATGAGGTTGACATTATCGATCGCGCCGAGATGATGGAGGCTATTCGCCATGATGATGAACTGGCCTGCCAGGTCTGCGAGCTGCTGCAGATCAAGGATACGGTGCGCCTTGCCTACCGTGAACCCGAGCGGGTCGCGCCCGGCCAGACACGCGTGCCTCCCGCATGGTGGACACGCATTCCGCGCATGGCTGCGGCAGCTGTCATGATTTTCGCGCTGGGTACGCTGACCGGCACGTTAATTCCCGGGCACATGACAGAAACACCAAACTACGGTTATGACTCACTGGCCAATGCGGGCAGCGCTGACCAGGAACTGAAACGGGTTGTTTTTCATATCAGCACTGCCGAGGAAGAGCGACTGGAGCAGGCGCTCAACGATGCCGAGGAACTGCTTGAGCGCTACAAGGACAACCCGGAGCTGATACAGCTGGAGGTTGTTGCCAATACCGCGGGGCTGGCCCTGCTGCGTGCCGATGCCTCGCCCTACCCGGAACGCATCAGGCGCCTGGCAGAAAAATTCGATAACATCAGTTTCCTGGCCTGCAGCCGTACCATCGAGAAACTGCGTTTGCGCGGTATCGATGTCCACCTGTTGCCGGAGGCCACTGTCATCCCGGGCGCCCTCGAGGCAATTGTCGACCGCCTGCAGCAGGGCTGGGTGTACATCCGCGTCTGACACAGTTTTGTACTGCAAAAAAAAACCGGCCATAGGCCGGTTTTTTATTTACCGCAGATTTGCTCAGGGCTTGATGTAGGTATACCCCATTGCCTGCAGGCGGGCCAGCTCGGCGACACCACTCGGCACGATATCTGCCTCGCTAACGTCATACAGGTCTTTTTCGTAGTCGATCTTCTTGCCCTTCAGTGTGTTCGAACACACCTCGAAACCGATGCCCTGATCCTTCAGACCGGCAATCTTGGCCTGGATTTCATCCGTTGCGTTGCCCATCTTCAGCTTGGTGCTGGCTGCAGTTTCGGGCGTGAGTAACAGGGTCAGGCCCTTGCCATGCATAACCACCTTGAGGTCAAGGTTCTCGGCACCGACTGCATTGATGTGATTCTGTATGTTTCTCAAGGCACCGGCCTGTTGCTTGGGATCATCGTAGTTGACGTGGTAAACCACCTTCTGTTTACCATACCGGTCGCCAGCCATGACCTGCATGCCGGCCAGCAAGGCTACGACCGTCAGTAGCGAGCCCCAAAATCTCATCATCTTCATGTGTAATCTCCTCTGGTTTTTTTAACCGCCGCTTGACTGGCAGGTGACGTGCAGTAACACTGTCTGGTGATTAAAACACACAGTGCCTGTAGGGAGTAACAGGTTTCTTCCTGTACTCATTAGTAGACGTTCAAATAGAGGATTTAATTCCCCGGGAGTTCACTGAGAGTGGTCTTGTCCGATTGCGCTCATTTGATCCCGGCAGCAATCTGCGTCAACACGTCGGCAAGCTGTTGCTGGACGGCATCCAGCGGTCGCGCGGCATCGATCACCCGGTAGCGTTGCGATTCGGCTGCGGCCATCTCCAGATAGGCCTGTCGTACCCGCTCGAAGAATTCGACCTGCTCCTGCTCAAACCGGTCCGGGTCACTGCGGTCGCCGGCACGTGCCAGGCCGACCTCGACGGGCACATCGAGCAGCAGCGTCAGGTGCGGACGGAAATCGCCCTGCACCAGCTTCTCCAGCCGGGCAATGATCGCGGTGTCGATACCCCGCCCGCCGCCCTGGTAGGCATAGGTGGCGTCGGTAAAGCGGTCGCACAGCACCCATTGGCCCTGTTCCAGCGCCGGGCGGATAACGCGGGCCAGGTGTTCGGCGCGTGCCGCGAACATCAGCTGCAGCTCGCAGACCGGGTCCATGCCGGTGTAGTGCGGGTCCAGCAACAGGGCACGGATTGCCTCGGCGAGCGGGGTGCCGCCGGGTTCGCGCGTGAGCACGACCTCATGACCGGCCGCCTGCAGCGTCTGCTGGATAAAGCTGATGTTGGTGGTCTTGCCGACGCCCTCGATACCTTCCACGGTAATGAACTTGCCGCTCACTTGCCCTGCCCCTCCTGCGGCAGCTTGATGCCGCGCTTGCCACGCTGGAACTTGTCCACTGCCAGTTCGTGTTCTTTCAGCGTGGCGGAAAAATAGTGACTGCCGTCGCCCCGCGAAACGAAATACAGACTGTCGCCGTCAGCCGGGTGCAGTGCTGCCTGGATGGCTGCCGCACCGGGCATGGCAATCGGCGTGGGCGGCAAGCCGTGTCGTGTGTAGGTATTGTAGGGGGTATCTTTGACGAGATCGCGACGTCGCAGGTTGCCATCGAATGTGGCACCCAGCCCGTAAATGACGGTGGGATCGGTCTGCAGGCGCATGCCGCGCTGCAGCCTGCGCACGAACACACCGGCGATGGCCGCACGTTCCTCGGTCTTGCCGGTCTCCTTCTCCACGATCGAGGCAAGGATCAGTGCCGCATAGGGCGTCTCCAGGGGCAGGCCCTCGGCGCGCGTTTCCCAGGCAGCAGCCAGCTGTTCCTGCATGGCCTGGTAGGCGCGCTGCAGGAAGGCGACATCGGTCGTGTTGCGCGGGAAATGATAGGTATCCGCAAGAAAGCGCCCCTCGGGGTGCTCGCCCGGATAACCCAGCCGCTCCATGATCACCGCACTGTCGAGGTCCGTGAGGGTCGCCTTGATGACCGGATGGGCATGAATGCGTGCCAGCATTTCCGCGAACGTGTGCCCCTCGATCAGGGTCAGGCCATGCTGTACGACCTTGCCGGCCGTCATCAGTGACAGCAGGTCCCGGGGCGTCATGCCCTGCCGCAGGATATACTCGCCGGCCTGCAGGCGCCGCGCGGCATCCAGCTCGCGTCCCAGCATGATAAAAAAACGCGGCTGGCTGATGATGCCCTGTGCCTGCAAACGGCTGGTGGTTTGCTGCAGCGAGGTGCCGGGCGGCACCTCGAACATGACCTCACCGGCAGCAAGCGTGAGCGGCGTTTCCTGGAATCTCTGGTAAGACACCAGCAGCCAGCCGGCCACGGCCAGTCCCGCCAGTACGGCAACCATCGTCAATCGGACCAGCAGCCGCCTGAACGGTGCCGTAGGCTGTGCGTCTGTCATGCTGTCCTGTCCATCATGCCCGCCAGGTATGGTGGTCATCGTCATAGTCCTGCAGGCGCGATTGTAATCCGGAGGTGACCGCGCCCGGTGGATAGCGGTTGCTGTTCAGCGCAACCACCGGCCAGATACCGATCAGGCTGTTGCAGACAAACAGTTCATCGGCCTGGAACAGTGCATCGAGCCCGACATCGCACACGCGCGTGTTGATTGCCTGCCGGTCTGCCAGCTCGAGCACGACATCACGCATGATGCCGGCCACGCCGCAGCGGGCCAGGTCCGGCGTCGTCAGCAGCCCGTCTTTCACCAGGAAGAGATTACTCATGGTGCCCTCGATCACGCGTCCGGCCTGGTCGAGCAGCAGCCCTTCGCGGATCCCGGGATCGTCCCATTCCGACCGGGCCATGACCTGCTCCAGCCGGTTGAGGTGCTTGATGCCGGCCAGCTGCGGATTGTTGCCCAGGCGCAGCGAGCACAGGGTAGCCCGGATGCCGGCTGCACCGGAGGCCATGTCCGGCCAGTCATGCAATTGCACGATGCGCGTGGGCACTGCGCCCGGGTCCGGCCGGTAACCCCGCGCACCCGTTCCGCGGGTGACAATGATCTTCAGGATATACTGCACCGCCGCGGGTGCCGCGTGCAGCAGTCCGTCCGCCTCGGTGCGTAGCTGCGCTTCATCGACCGGCGCGATACCGAGCCGGTGACAGCCGGCCTGCAGGCGCGCCATGTGTCTTGCCCAGAAGCACGGACGGGTATCACGCACGGCAAGCGTTTCGAACACGCCATCGCCAAACAGCAGGCCGCGGTCGGTCACGGAAAGCTGCCCGCCTGCTTCACCGTTGACGCGCGAGACCGGCATACCGGTGTTCATGCGGAGCCGACGCCGAGTGAGCGCAACAGGCCGCGCGCCTTGGCGCGCGTTTCCGCCAGTTCAGCCTCGGGTACGGAATCCGCCACGATGCCGGCACCGGCCCGCAGTACCAGCCGCTCTCCCCGGCTGACCATAGTACGGATCAGGATATTCATATCCATGCTGCCGTCACGGTTGAGGTAACCCATCGAGCCGGTGTAGGCGCCGCGCGGCGCCAGTTCCAGTTCGGCGATGATTTCCATGCAGCGCACCTTGGGACATCCGGTTATGGTACCACCCGGAAACACCGCGCGAAGCACGACGCCCGGCGTGGTGTCATCGCGCAAACGTCCGCGCACGTTGGATACGATGTGATGCACATGCGCATAGGACTCCAGCACCATGAACTCGTTGACCTCGATACTGCCCGGCACACACAGGCGCCCCAGGTCGTTGCGCTCGAGATCGATCAGCATGATGTGCTCGGCGCGTTCCTTCGGGTGTGCCAGCAGTTCTTCCGACCATGCCTCGTCCTCGCGCGAACTCGTGCTGCGCGGACGCGTACCGGCTATCGGTCGCGTCTCGACCATGCCGTTGCGCACCTTGACCAGTCGCTCGGGTGAGGAACTGACGATCGCCGCATCCTGCCAGTGCGCAAGGCCGCTGAAGGGCGCGGGATTGTGGTAGCACAGGTTTTCATACAACTCATGCGGTTTGGCTGCCGCTGCCAGGTGCAGCTTCCATAGCCGGGACAGGTTCACCTGGAAGACATCGCCCTCGACGATATAGTCCTTGATGTGCCTGACCGCATCGAGGTAGTCACGGTCCGGCTGTTCGGTGATCTCCTTCGCCTGGATGTCCTGCCTGACCGGCGCACCCGCCCCGGTCAGGCCCTCGATGTCCGCCTCGATAACGGCCATGTCCGCTTCGCTACCGGGCTCACCCACGACAAACACCGCATCCCTGTCGCGATCGCGTACCAGGGCCGTCGCGCAACGCGTTGCGAAGGCGACCGGCAGGTCTTGATCTGCATGGGCAAGCTGCAGTGTCGGCTCGATCTGGCCCGCCAGTTCGTAGCCGAGATACAGAAACCACCCGCCGGTAAACGGTATATCACTGTCGGCGGGAGTGGCGGCGTGCTGATGCCACCACGCATCGAGTCCGTCAAGGAAATCGATGCCCGTGACAGGAGCCCCGTCGGGGTGCTGCAACACGCCGTCCGGCAGCAGGACGAGGCTGTCGCCGGGGCAGGCAAACAGGATATCGTAGCGTCCATGGGCCACGCTTTGCAGCAGGAAAGGATAGCGCGCGGTATTGACCCTGAGGAGTGCCAGCAGTTCAACCGCCTGTTTGAGTTCCCTGACGATCGCGGCCATATTCGGAATCGGTTTCTGTAGCGGGTGGTCAGGAAGACTTGCAGGAGCGGACCGTGTCCGCGATTAATTCACAGTTGAGCAGTTCGCGGACGCGGTCCGCTCCTGCATCTTGCAAAGCTCAATCTGGCAGGCGACTGAACACCAGCGTGCCATTGGTACCGCCAAAGCCGAATGAGTTGGACAGCGCGATGTCGATTTTCATGTCGCGCGAGGCGTTCGGCACGTAGTCCAGGTCGCACTCGGGGTCGGGATTATCGAGATTGATGGTGCCAGGCGCCCGCTGGTCGCGCAGGGCGAGCACGGTAAACACGGCCTCGATACCGCCGGCGGCACCCAGCAGGTGCCCGGTCATGGACTTGGTAGAACTGATGGCGAGCTTGCCGGCATGCTCACCGAACGAGCGCTTGATCGCCAGCGTCTCGGCCACGTCGCCCGCCGGGGTCGAGGTGCCGTGGGCATTGATGTAGTCCACGGCCTCGTGATTGATACCGGCATCGTTGAGTGCCGCATCCATGCACTGGGCCGGCCCTTCGCCGCCTTCCGAGGGCTGCGTCATGTGGAAGGCATCACCGCTCATGCCAAAACCGGTGATCTCGCAATAGATATCCGCGCCCCGCTGCCTGGCTGTCTCGTACTCCTCCAGCACCAGGATGCCGGCACCGTCGCTCAGCACGAAACCGTCGCGATCGCTGTCCCAGGGTCGACTGGCCGCCGCCGGGTCGTCGTTGCGGGTGGACAGTGCGCGCACGGCGGCAAACCCGCCGATGCCGGTCGGACACGTGGTCATTTCCGCGCCACCGGCCAGCATGATGTCGGCATCGCCGTAGGCAATGGTACGTGCCGCCAGGCCAATATTGTGCGTCGAGGTGGTACAGGCCGTCACCACGGCGATATTCGGCCCTTTCATGCCATACATGATCGACAGGTTGCCGGCGATCATGTTGATGATGTTGCCGGGCACGAAGAACGGTGAGATCTTGCGTGGGCCGCCATCGAGCCAGGCCTGGTAGGCCACCTCGATACCGCGCAGACCGCCGATTCCCGAACCGATGGCGACGCCTGCACGTGCGGCATTTGTCTCGGTGATCTCGATGCCTGAATCACTGACGGCCTGGCTGGCCGCCGCGATGCCGTAGTGAATGAAGGCACCCATGCGACGTGCTTCCTTGTCGGCGATGTATTCACCGGCATCGAAGTCGCGAATCTCGCCGGCAAACCGCACCGGGAAATCGGAGGCATCGAAATTCGTGATCGGCCCAATGCCGCTGTTGCCGGCAAGAATATTTTCCCAGGCCGCCTGGACACTGTTACCGACGGGAGAAATGATGCCAAGACCGGTTACGACCACACGTCTTTTCGACAATGCTTATCTCCTGTCACAGGCCTCTGGGGTAACGGAGCTGAAAACTAAAAGGCCGCACCGCGGATCGATACGGGTGCGGCCGGAATGCTCGAGGGAGAAAGATTACCCCAGGTGGGCGTTGACGTAGTCGATCGCCTGCTGAACGGTGGTAATCTTTTCTGCTTCTTCATCAGGAATTTCACATTCGAATTCCTCTTCAAGCGCCATGACCAGCTCCACCGTATCAAGGGAATCCGCGCCAAGGTCATCGACAAAAGAAGAACTGTCATTGACTTCGTCTTCTTTCACGCCCAGTTGCTCAACAACTATCTTCTTGACGCGCTCATCAACATTGCTCATTTCAGGAAATTCCTCTCGGTTTTATGAATGCAGCCATGGCTGCGCGGCTATTGTAGTGAATGGTACAGACAAGTTACAAGTCGATTGCAGCGCATCTGCGGGCGTCGCGGAACATCACCTCCCCGGCGGCCTGGCGAGCCCCGCTCCATATTATTTTTAATATAATATAATCAGTGATTTATATAATTATTACAGTCGGCGGCGGCGCTGCGTCCATCAGCCCATGTACATGCCACCGTTGACATGGATGGTTTCGCCGGTGATGTAGGCGGCATCGGCTGATGCAAGGAAGGCCACGGCATTGGCAATATCCGCGACATCGCCCAGCCGGCCAAGTGCAATCTGTCCCAGCAGCGCCTCACGCTGTTCATCGGGCAGGGCCCGCGTCATGTCGGTATCGATAAAGCCGGGCGCCACGGCATTCACGGTGATACCGCGCGAGCCGATTTCACGTGCCAGCGACTTGGCAAAGCCGATCACACCGGCCTTGGTCGCGGCGTAGTTCGCCTGGCCGGGATTGCCGGTCGCACCGATCACAGACGAGATCATGATGATGCGCCCGTGCCTGGCCTTCATCATGCCGCGCAGGCAGGCCTTGCTCATGCGGAATGCGGACGTCAGGTTTGTCTCGATGACTTCATTCCACTCTTCGTCCTTCATGCGCATCATCAGGTTGTCGCGCGTGATACCGGCATTGTTCACCAGGATGGTCGGCGCACCGAACTCGTCCTGCACTTTCTTCAGCAGTTCCGCGATGGAATCCGGATCGGTGACGTTCAGCACATGGCCCGTTCCACTGATACCGGCGGCGGACAATGCCTCGCTGATACCACCAGCGCCGCCCACGGAGGTCGCCGTGCCGATGACCGTGGCGCCCCGGCGCCCCAGCACTCCGGCGATGGCCTTGCCGATTCCCCGGCTGGCGCCGGTTACCAGTGCAATTTCGTTACTCAGTGGCATGTCGGACCCCTGTCGTTGATTTGATCATTCAACCCGCCAGTGCGCCAGCCAGCGTGTCCGGGTCATATACGGACGCACTGGCGATGCGCTTGTCGATACGCCTGCACAGTCCGGCCAGCACCTTGCCGGGCCCGGCCTCGAGCATGCGCGTCATGCCGTGCGCGTGCATGGCGTGCACGGAACTGACCCACTGCACCGGACTGTAGAGCTGCTTGCCGAGATTGTCGCGAATCATTTCCGGCTGGTCGTGCAGCACGGCATCGACGTTCTGCACAACCGGGATGGCGGGTTGCGAAATGTGCGTCTGCGTCAGTCGCTGCGCAAATTTTTCGGCGGCGGGTTTCATCAGTGCGCAGTGCGAGGGTACGCTCACGGGCAGGATCACCGCCCGTTTGGCGCCGGCCTCCTTCGCCAGCGCAATGGCCCGCTCCACGGCGGCGCTATTGCCGGCAATCACGACCTGACCGGGCGAATTGAAATTGACCGGTTCGACCACCTCGCCATCGACCGCACGCATACAGACAGCGGCGACGGTTTCGTCGTCCAGACCCAGCAGGGCGGCCATCGCCCCCACCCCGGGGGGGACGGCAGCCTGCATGCAGCGGCCACGCTCGGCCACCAGCGCGACGGCATCGGCAAAGTCGAGCGCGCCCGCGCAAACCAGCGCCGTATATTCACCCAGACTGTGGCCGGCCATGACCGACGGCGCGGCACCACTGCTCGCCTGCCAGACTCGCCAGACGGAAACGCCGGCCGCCAGCATCGCCGGCTGCGTCCTGTCGGTCTGGTTGAGCTCCGCTTCCGGCCCGTCCTGTACCAGCCTCCACAGGTCGTACTGCAGCACGGTGCTGGCCTCGTCGAAGGTTTCCCCGACCTGTGGATTATTCGCAGCCAGATCGGCCAGCATGCCGACGGACTGCGAGCCCTGCCCGGGAAACACCATAGCAAGCGTTGCATCCATATTTTCCGATTTTGAATTCACGTGCGATTGATCACTACTGAGTAAACATTATGTGAAAACAGTTAATATCCGGCAGCAAATAAATTGCCACGGAACCCACTGAAGAACACGGAAAAATATTATTTTGTACTCATTCGGTGGTTTCCGTGGCGATCTTTAAATATCAATCGTCAATACTTGACCAGTGCCGAGCCCCAGGTGAAGCCGCCGCCGAATGCCTCCATCAGCAGGGTTTCGCCGCGCTGGATGCGGCCGTCGCGAACGGCGGTATCCAGCGCCAGCGGGACCGAGGCGGCCGAGGTATTGCCGTGCTCGCCGACCGTGACCACCACGTGGTCCATGGACATGCGCAACTTGCGCGCAGTGGCCTGGATGATGCGAATATTCGCCTGGTGCGGTATCAGCCAGTCGACATCGGATTTCTGCATGTCGTTGGCAGCCAGCGTCTCGTCCACAATACGGCCGAGGGTGTTGACCGCCATCTTGAACACCTCGTTGCCCTGCATCTGCACGTAGGCCTGTCCGGCCTGTACCTTGTCATACCCCTGGGAAATGCCGGCAGGAACGGTCAGCAGGTGTTCATAGCTACCGTCGGCATGCAGGTGCGTCGACAGGATGCCCGGCTCCTTGCTGGCCTCGAGCACGACCGCACCCGCCCCGTCGCCGAACAGGATCGCGGTACCGCGGTCATTCCAGTCGACAATGCGCGACAGCGTCTCGGTGCCGACCACCAGTGCGCATTTCGATGTGCCGGTCCGTATGAACTTGTCGGCCACACCGAGTGCGTAGATAAAGCCGGTACAGACCGCCTGGATATCGAACGCGGCCGTGCCGTGAATGTCGAGCCGTTGCTGCAGCAGGCAGGCCGTACTCGGAAATACCCGGTCAGGCGTGGTGGTCGCCAGCACGATCAGGTCGATCTGGCGCGGTGTCTTCCCGGCCGCCTCCATGGCACGGGTGGCGGCGATCTCGGCAAGGTCACAGGACGTTTCGTCGCCGGCCGCGATATGTCGCTTGACGATACCGGTCCGCTCGCGAATCCACTCGTCCGTGGTATCCATGATCTTTTCCAGGTCATGGTTCGACAGTATCTTCTCCGGAAGATAGCTGCCGGTCCCCGTGATACGCGAATACTTCATGACGCCTGCTTGTTCTCCTGGATGGACTGCAACCGCTTGCTGATGCGATCGGGGACTGCCTCGCGGACCGACAGGACCGCGACCTTGATGGCATTACCGAACGACAGTGCATCGGCACTGCCATGGCTCTTGATGACGATACCGCGCAGGCCCAGCAAACTGGCGCCATTGTAACGCCGCGGATCGATCCGGCGCTGGAAGGCCTTCAGTACCGGCATGGCACACAGCGCGGCAATGCGGGTCAGGGCATTACGGGTAAATTCCTGCTTGATGAAGGTGGCGATCATCTTCGCCACACCCTCGCTGGACTTCAGGGAGATATTGCCGATAAAACCGTCGCAGACGATGACATCGAAATTGCCCTTGAAGATGTCATCACCCTCGGCAAAACCGGTATAGTTCAGGCTGCTCCCGGCGATCAGGTGTGCCGCTTCCTTGACCTGCTCGTTGCCCTTCATTTCCTCTTCGCCGATATTCAGCACACCGATGGACGGATGCCGGTTGCCATCGACCGCGCTGGCAAGTTCCGAGCCCATCAGGGCAAACTGCAGCAGATGCTCGGCATCGACATCGACATTGGCGCCGAGGTCCAGCATCCAGGTATGCTTTTTCTCGGTTGGCAGTGCGGTACAGATCGCCGGGCGGTCGATCCCCGGCAGCATTTTCAGGACAAAGCGCGAGGTCGCCATAAGCGCGCCGGTATTGCCGGCGCTCACACAGGCATGTGCGCTGCCGCCCTTGACCAGGTTGAGTGCAACACGCATGGAAGAATCTTTCTTGTTGCGCAGCGCATGCGACGGCAGTTCGTCCATCTCCACGGTCTCACTGGCATGCTGCACGCGCAGCTGGCTGTTGCCGCTGGCTGCGGCCTTCGACAGTGCGGCGTTGAGCTCCGTTTCGTCGCCGACCAGAATATAGTCGATATCCGGGTTTTTTTCGGCTGCCAGCACGGCAGCGGGCACCACGACAGCCGAACCAACGTCGCCGCCCATCGCGTCCAGCGCAATCGTGACGCGATCAGTCATATCGCGCACGTTTGTGCTGCCTGAGCAGCACCGGAATAACGCCTGATGGCTTCAACAGGATGCAGGACGTTCAGTCCAGATCTTTGTTGATGACCTTGCGACCCCTGTAGAACCCGTCGGCACTGATATGGTGACGCAGGTGAGTCTCGCCGGTTGTCGGCTCGATGGAAAGCGTGCTTGCAGTCAGCTTGTCATGCGATCTGCGCATCCCGCGCCGGGATGGCGTTTTGCGGTTCTGCTGTACGGCCATGTTGATAACTCCTCTTTACGGCTGTTTCTGTTTCAATTCCGCCAGTACCGCGAACGGATTCTCGCGTGTCTCGTTCGCGGACGGCTGATAATCTTTCGTAATGCCCTCACAGCGGGCATCCTGCTGGTGCAACGGCACGAGCGGCAGGGCCAGCAACACCTCGTCCGAGACGATATCCGCCACGCTGGCCGGCTCACCCGTTACCAGCAACGCCTCGTAGCAATCCGGCAATCCGGCAACCGCTGCCTCGTCCTGGACCAGGCCGAGCCGGAACTGCAGGTCGAGCGCCTGCACGACCGGCTCGAGGCATCGCTGGCATTCCTGCGTGACCTCGCCGCGGATCGTCCCCGCGAGGAACCGGACACCGGCCGGGTCCTTGCCCAGCTCGAACACCACCTGCAATTCGCCGTCACTGGAAACCAGGGCCGGCAACACCCGCTCGAGCCGGGCCAGCGGCATGCGGCCTTGCAATGCGCGGCCTGCCTCGGCTGTTGCCAGCAGATCGAGACGCTCCGGCAGATGGTCAATCATAACCCGCTTATACTATCGATTGACCCCGGCACTGTCAAAAGGAAAACACTGATAATCCTGAATTTTCCCGCCCGCCCGTTTGCGGCCCGCTATTGACAGGACCGGGGAAATTCCGTAGTTAAAAGATCCGTTAACCCGTCACCTGGATTCCACTTGATCAAGAAAATCCTGATCGCCAACCGCGGCGAAATCGCCGTCCGCATCATCCGCGCCTGTGCCGAGGCCGGCATCACCTCCGTGGCCATCTATGCGGACGCCGACCGCCATGCCCTGCATGTCAAGAAAGCGGACGAGGCCTATAACATCGGGCCTGAGACGATCGCCGGTTACCTGAATGCACACCGCATCGTCAATCTGGCCGTGGCCGCCGGCTGCGATGCCCTGCATCCCGGCTATGGCTTTCTCTCCGAGAATCCGCTGCTGGCCGAGATCTGCCGGCTGCGGCACCTGCGCTACATCGGCCCGGATGCACGGGTGATCACCCGCATGGGTGACAAGGTCGCGGCCCGCCAGGCCATGATCGAGGCCGGTATCCCGGTCATCCCCGGCAGTGACGGCAACCTGGGCAGCCTTGACGAGGCCGTGGCACTGGCCGCGGAGTTCGGCTACCCCGTCATGCTGAAAGCCACCTCCGGCGGCGGCGGCCGCGGGATCCGCCGCTGCGATTCGGAGCAGGATCTGCGCAGAAATTACGACCGGGTGCTGTCGGAGGCCGCCAAGGCCTTCGGGGCGGCGGACATCTTCATGGAAAAGTGCATTGTTCGTCCGCGGCACATCGAGGTGCAGGTGCTGGCCGACAGTCACGGCAACTGCATCCACCTGTTCGAGCGCGACTGCTCCATCCAGCGCCGTCACCAGAAACTCGTCGAGATCGCACCCTCGCCGCAACTGGACGAGGCGCAGCGCGAGCATCTCGGCGAGATGGCCGTGCGCGCGGCGAAGGCCGTGCACTATGAAAATGCGGGCACCGTCGAGTTCCTGCTCGACGACGACGGCCGTTTCTATTTCATGGAAATGAACACGCGCCTGCAGGTCGAACACACCGTGACGGAGGCCATTACCGGCATCGACATCGTACGGGAACAGATACGCATTGCCGAGGGCCAGCCGCTCGGTTTCGCACAGGATGACATCCAGCGGCGCGGCTACGCCATGGAACTGCGCATCAACGCGGAGGACCCGAAGAACGATTTTCTACCGAGCTTCGGCAAGATCACGCGCTACTTCGCACCGGGCGGACCCGGCGTGCGTACGGATGGCGCGATCTACACTGGTTACGAGATCCCGCCCTGCTATGATTCCATGTGCGCCAAGCTGACGGTGTGGGCGCTGAACTGGGAGGATCTGCTGAACCGGGCCGACCGCGCCCTGCAGGATATCGGCGTGTACGGGGTCCGCACCACGATTCCCTACTACCGGGAGATACTCAAGGTACCGGCTTTCAGGCAAGGCGTATTCGACACCGGGTTTGTCGAAGACCACCCGGAGCTCGTCGACTACCGGACCAGTCGCCCCACGCGTGAGCTGACGGCGGCCATCACCGCAGCAATTTCGGCACACCTGGGCATGTAACCCATAACACCAACGGACACGACATGACGACAGTACATATCACGGACGTTATCCTGCGCGATGCCCACCAGTCGCTGATCGCGACGCGCATGCGCACGGAGGACATGTTACCGGCGTGCGAACGGCTGGACCGGATCGGCTACTGGTCGCTCGAGGTGTGGGGCGGTGCCACGTTCGATGCCTGCCTGCGCTATCTCAAGGAAGACCCCTGGCAGCGGCTCGAGGAGCTGCGCGTGGCGCTGCCGAATACGCGCCTGCAGATGCTGTTGCGCGGCCAGAACCTGCTGGGATACCGGCACTACAGCGATGATGTGGTCGAGGCCTTCGTCAAGCAGGCTGCCGATGCCGGCATCGACGTATTCCGCATCTTCGATGCGCTGAACGACACACGCAATCTGAGAACCGCGATCGATGCCGTGCGCGCCGTCGGCAAGCATGCCCAGGGCACCATCTGCTACACCACCAGCCCGGTACACAATACGGCGGCATTCGTCAGCATGGCACGTGAACTGGCAGACATGGGCTGCGACAGCATCGCGCTCAAGGACATGGCCGGCCTGATGACGCCCATGGTGACCGGCAAACTGGTGCGCGAGATCACGCAGGCAACCGACCTGCCGCTGCACCTGCACAGTCATGCCACCGCCGGCACCGCCGAAATGTGCCTGCTGAAGGCCATCGAAAATGGCTGTTGCCATATCGACACGGCCATTTCGGCCTTCTCCGGCAGTACCAGCCACGCAGCGACCGAGAGCCTGGTCGCAGCGTTACGTAACACGGAGTACGACACCGGGCTGGACCTCGATGCCTTGCAGGAAATCGGCATGTATTTTCGTGACGTGCGCAAGAAGTATCACCAGTTCGAGAACGACTACCTCGGACCGGACACGCGCGTGCAGGTCTACCAGGTCCCCGGCGGCATGATCTCCAACTTGCATTCACAGCTGCGTGAACAGGGGGCGCTCGATCGAATCGAGGACGTGTTCGCTGAAATCCCGGCGGTCCGCAAGGACCTGGGTTACCCGCCGCTGGTGACCCCGACTTCCCAGATCATCGGTGCACAGGCCGTGCTGAACGTACTCACCGACAAGCGCTATTCGACCATCACCAACGAGGTGAAACACTACCTGCAGGGCCGCTACGGCAAGGCACCGGCGCCAGTCGACCCGTCCGTGCAGCAGCAGGCCATCGGCAAGGAGGATGTCATCGACGTACGCCCGGCCGACCTGCTCAGCGACGAAATGGATCGCCTGCGCAGCGAGATCGGCGAGCTGGCGGAGAGCGAGGCGGATGTGCTGACCTACGCCATGTTCCCGGAAATCGGCAAGGAGTTCCTTAAACAGCGCAGCAGGAATGCCCTGATACCCGAACCGCTCGAGCCCGTCGGTGAAACGCCGGAGACGCGCACGCGCCCGACCGAGTTCAACGTCACCCTGCACGGCGAGACCTATCACATCAAGGTCACGGGCACCGGCCATCGCACCCTTGCCAACCGGCCGTTTTACATGACTGTCGACAGCGTGCCGGAAGAGGTACTGGTGGAGACACTGGACGAGATTGTCATCGGCGAGAAAGAGGCCGCACCGGCCGCCGGCGGCAGCCGGCGACCACGCGCCACCGAGCCCGGCCACGTCACGGCCTCCATGCCCGGCACGATCATCGATGTCCTGGTTGCGGTCGGCGACACCGTCGAGGCCGGCACACCGGTGCTGATAACCGAGGCGATGAAGATGGAGACCGAGATCCAGGCACCGATAGCCGGTCGTATCACGGCCGTGCATGTCGCCAAGGGAGATACCGTGAATCCCGACGAGACCCTGGTGGAAATCGATGGCGGGCAGTAGGCGCCCGCTGGTCCTGGCCTCCTCCTCGCCCTACCGGAAGCAACTGCTCGACCGCCTGGGACTGGCCTTCAGCACGGTCAGCCCCGACATCGACGAGACCGCCCTGCCCGGCGAGACACCGGACGCGCTGGTTGAACGCCTGGCGGAACAGAAGGCACGTGCCGTCGGCGAGCTCCATCAGGGGCTCATCATCGGCTCCGACCAGGTGGCGACCATCGATGATGACATCCTCGGCAAGCCCGGCAACCACGAAAAGGCGGTTGCACAGCTCACGCGACTGTCCGGGAATCGCGTCACCTTCCACACCGGTCTGTGCCTGCTGGATACCGCACACCACGAAGCACAGATCGACGTCGTGCCATTTACGGTACAGTTCAGAGAATTGAGCGCTGCACAGATCGAACGCTATTTACACGCCGAGCAGCCGTACAGCTGCGCCGGCAGCTTCAAGTCCGAAGGACTTGGTATCACGCTGTTTGAAAAGCTGCTGGGCGAGGATCCCACGGCACTGGTCGGACTGCCGCTGGTAAAGTTGACAGAAATGCTTTCCAGGGCGGGAATTGATTTACCCTGATCACCCACACCGGAAACAGAATGATTTCACACGGATGCCCGCTTGCGCTCCATACACATCATTTACCCGTGAATCGGCAAACACGGACCGGCTAACAAGCAGTATCAGTCGCTTGAGCAGAAACGCCAGATTGCTTCGTCAGGAATGTCTTCGGCTGGTACAGCCGGGGGCGCAGAAACAACACCGGTTTCAGGCAGTCAGGTCTTGCAGCTGTGTGTATTCGAATTCGATGAATCCGCCGCGGTTGTTTTCCAGCCAGTAGAGCAGTTCGGCCCAGGTTACACGGTCTTTCTTTGCATCCCGCTCATTCAACTCATGAATGCCGAGACCCTGCCCGGCAACACTGACGTAGTGCTGGGTATCGCGAATACGTGCAATGACGGGAATATCAAGTTTATTGAGAAAGCGCTCCAGCTTGTCAACGGCCCTGGTGCGAATGCGTGTGCGGTTTGTAACAATGGCCAGGCGGGTATTGTGAGCGCGCGCCTTGCCGACCAGTAACAAATCCCTGATGAAGTCGGCCGTCGAATGGATATCGATTGACGAGGGTAAAACCGGAATGAGTATGATGTCGGCTTCAGCCACACGGTCTTCGATGTCCACCAGGGCGCAACCGGCCGGCGTGTCGGTAATGATATAACGGGTATCTGGCGAGACCTTCATCTGCCAGGCACGCGTGGTGCCCGCGGGCGGCGGTTCGTATGCGGCAACGCCGTGAATCTGTGGTCGGCTGGACGGGCGCTCTTTCAGCCAGCGCATGCTGGAGGCTTGTTTGTCATAGTCGAACAGTGCTGTCGTGTAACCATGGGAGGCACAATAGCTGGCCAGATTAGTGGCAATCGTGGTTTTACCGCAACCACCCTTGGTGTTCATGACGCTGATTTTCAGCACGTTCGAATAAGCCTTCTCAACTGGGAACGTTGATAGAAATATTTCCCTAGGATTTTAGCAGGATTGCCGACCACGTCCAGCGGATTGGCTCGCACGCATCCTGCAATAGCCAAGGATAGCGTGTGAGCAGGTTCGATGCCTATAGACTACCCAGAGTTGTGTCACCGGGGCATTCTTTTGCTGCAGCCTGCGCAGAACTGAATGAATATAATGGAAAAGTCCGCGATTATTACACGCCGCCGCCGAGCCCCGGTGAGCGCGGCCCGGCAATCCCCGAGAGTTCTCTGGTCGTCGGCTGGTCAAATACCTGGCGAAACAACCCCTTTCACTGCATTGGTGCCGCCGGGAATCCTGGCTGAATGACGGGAACAGGTTGCAACCTGTCCTTTATAGAACCCTGATATAGCCCCGCTTGCCAATGCTTTCGCGAACAAGCGGGCAATCATTGCCTCTGTGGCTTCTGTGATGGCTGTCTTCCCTGCGTCCCGGCGCGAGAACAAATTATTTAACCGTCCCCGCACCCTCGACCATCATCTTGCCCATGGCCCGCGCCATGGCGACGCCAATGCGCTCGGTGATGCGCTCCAGCAGGTCGGGTTCCTGGGTGAAGTCGACGATATCCTTCGCGCCAATGACCTCGCGCGCAACATAACCGGCACTGCCAAACTCATCGACCAGCCCCATCTCGACACTCTCCTCACCCGTCCAGACCAGACCGGTAAACAATTGCGGATCATCCGTCAGCTTGTCCCCGCGCCCTTCACGCACTGAGCTCTTGAAATGATCGTGTATCGAACCCAGCAGCTTCTGCACATGCTCGACATCCGATTCCTTGCTCGGCAGGAAGGGATCGAGAAAGCCCTTGCTCTCGCCGGCGGTATACAGACGCCGCTCGACACCCAGTTTGTCCAGCGTATCGACAAAACCGAAGCTGTCCATGCGCACACCGATGGAGCCGACGATGCTGGATTTATTGGCATAGATTTCATCGGCAGCCGACACCACGTAATAGCAGCCGGACGCGCAGATATCGGTGACCACGGCATACAACTTCGTGTCGGGATGCAGCTCGCGCAGCCGGTGGATTTCGTCATAGATATAGGATGACTGTACCGGGCTGCCGCCCGGTGAGTTGGCGCGCAGGATCACACCGGCCGTTTTCTTGTCCTTGAAGGCATCGCGCAGTCCGCCGATGACGGTATCGGCACTGGCCTCGGTCGAATCCGAAATCGCACCGGACAGTTCCACCAGCGCGGTATGTTTCTCGCCGACGGCAGTCACCTCGCTCCAGTCGCGCGGCAGGTACAGTATCAACAGCGCCAGCAGGTACAGTGCCAGCAGGACCTTGAAAAAAATACTCCAGCGCCGTGCACGGCGCTGTTCGTTGACAGCGGCAAACACCAGCCGCTCCACGATATCCCTGTATCCGCCGTCATCAGCGTGGAGAGTGCCGCCCAATCGTTCCTTGTCTGACATATCGTTTCCCTGAGTTGAAAATCACTGATCCGGAAAATAACCCCTGCCGCTCATCCACACCGGCATATCGGTCACACTATCGAGGCAAACCAGCGGATTGTGCCGGCTCAATCGTTCTTCCGCATGTACTCCCGTACGCACGGCAATCTTGGCAGCGCCGGCATTGGTCGCCATTTCCATGTCATATTCGGTGTCGCCGACCATGAACGTTTCTTCCGGCGCCACCGACAATTCTTCCATGACTTCAAGCAGCATCTGCGGGTGCGGCTTCGAGATTGCCTCATCCGAACAGCGCGTGGCATCGAAATAATCACTCAGCCCGGTCTCGCCCAGCACCCGGATGAGGCCGCGCCGCGCCTTGCCGGTGGCGACCCCCAGCAGGATATCGTTCGACTTGAGCAGATCCAGCACCTCGCGGGCACCCGTGAACAGGTCAGAACCCTCATGGGCAAACCAGTGCTCGCGATAAGCCTCGACGAACGACCGGTGGAAGTCGGCGTCGCGACCGGGCACCAGTGTATCGATCGCCTCGCGCAAACCCAGCCCGATGATGTCCCTGACGGTAGCGTCGTCCATCGGCTCGAGGCCCAGGTCGGCAATGGACGCGTGCAGGCAGTGAACGATCTGCGCCTCCGAGTCCATCAGCGTCCCGTCCCAGTCAAACACAATACATCGAATACTGTCTGTCATGTCATGCCCTGTGTCGGCGTTCGGGGGCAGATTATGAAGATTCCAGCCGCTCCAGGACAGCCCTCAGATCTTCATCGAGCGGCGCACTGATATCGATCACCGCACCGTCCGGATCACTAAATGCCACCCGGTGCGCATGCAGAAACATGCGCCGCAGCCCCGCTTCCCGCATTTCCGTATTGAATGTCCGGTTCCCGTATTTGGTATCGCCGGCCAGCGGATGACCGATATGGGCCGCATGCACCCGGATCTGGTGGGTCCGGCCCGTGTGGAGCACCGCCTCTACCAGCGTGGCACCACGGAACCGGTCCACCGGCCGAAATACCGTCATCGCCGCCTTGCCCGCCGCATCCACCCGTACAATCCGTTCACCGCCTTGCAGCGTATTCTTGCGCAACGGCGCCTCGACCGTGCGTTCTCCGCCCGCCCACTCCCCTGCCACCACTGCCAGGTAATATTTTTCGACCGTGCCGGAACGCAGCTGTTCGTGAAAGGCACGCAAAAAACTGCGCCGCCTGGCAATCACCAGGCAACCGGAGGTGTCGCGGTCCAGGCGGTGGGCCAGCTCGAGGTACGGCGCCGCCGGGCGTTCGGCACGCAGCACCTCGATTACGCCCTGGCTCACGCCACTGCCGCCGTGCACCGCCATACCGGCTGGTTTGTTCAGCACCAGGCAGCGCGCATTCTCAAACAGGATGTGCCTGGCAAGCCCGCCGGGCGGTACCCGTACCTTCCGCGGCGCTGCCGTCGTCGCCACGCGCACTGGCGGGATCCGCACCGTGTCGCCGGCACAGACCTTGTACTGTGCCTTGATGCGCCCGCTGTTCACACGCACCTCGCCGCGTCGCAGGATACGATAGATATGGCTGCGCGGTACGCCCTTGAGGTGGCGCGCCAGAAAATTGTCGATGCGCTGGCCGGCCTCTTCAGCCGTCACGCTGACCTGGCGCACTTTTGGATGGCTCTTTACAACGGGTTCGTTCATAAGGAAATTTTCAACTGATACGGACGTGGCAATGTCCCCACCAACAGCAGGTAATATACCCACGCACATTTGCGGGTAATGATCAGGGTTGCTATAGTGCGCCCTCGGAATATGTGACGATCTGGTAATAAACCGTGATCTGTCGTTTCCGACCAACGATTTTTACCGGGGCTGTTGGCCGTTCGATTAACCAACATTCTCCAAATTTTCAGCCGTATGTTGTAAACATACTATCAAATAATCAACAAACGCTCCCATGGAACACACCGCCGTGTATTACACAGTTATTGTCTGCCTTACCGTACTGACGGGCATGATTCTGCCCCGTTCCGGCCGGTGCAGCGACGGCACGTGTGTCCGGGTCGAGCGAATGAGAGACAACCCATATGAAACGAATGCTGATCAATACCACGCAGCCCGAAGAGCTGCGTGTCGCCATGGTCGATGGCCAGAAACTCTACGACCTTGATATCGAGGTCCCCTCCCGAGGCCAGAAAAAGTCCAACGTATACAAAGGAAAAATCACCCGCATCGAGCCCAGCCTCGAAGCAGCCTTTGTCGATTACGGTGGCAACCGCCATGGCTTCCTGCCGCTAAAGGAAATCGCCCGCAGCTACTTCACTGAAGAGGCCCGCCAGGCAGGCGGTCGCCAGAGTATCCGCGATGCCCTGAAGGAAGGTCAGGAACTGGTGGTGCAGGTGGAAAAGGAGGAACGCGGCAACAAGGGTGCCGCCCTCACCACCTTCATCAGCCTGGCCGGTCGTTACCTGGTGCTGATGCCAAATAATCCGCGCGCCGGTGGGGTATCGCGCCGCATCCAGGGCGAGGACCGTAACCTGGTGCGCGAGGCCATGAGCAACATGATCATCCCGGAGGATATGGGCATGATCGTACGCACGGCCGGTATCGGACGCAGCGGCGAGGAACTGCAGTGGGACCTCGACTACCTCGTCCACCTGTGGTCGGTGATCGAACAGGCGGCTGCCGAGCAGCGCGCCCCCTTCCTGGTCTACCAGGAAAGCAACGTCATCATCCGCGCCCTGCGCGACTATCTGCGCAACGACGTCACCGAGATCCTGATCGACAGCCAGGAGGTTCACGACGAGGCCCGTGAGTTCATGGAACGGGTCATGCCGCACAACCTGGGCAAGCTGAAGCTCTACCAGGACCGAATACCGCTGTTCAACCGTTTCCAGATCGAGTCGCAGATCGAGTCCGCCTTTCAGCGCGAAGTCCGGCTGCCCTCGGGCGGCGCGCTCGTCATCGACCATACCGAGGCACTGATTTCCATCGACGTCAACTCGGCCCGCGCCACCAAGGGTGGCGATATCGAGGAGACCGCACTCAATACCAACCTCGAGGCGGCCGACGAAGTCGCGCGGCAGTTGCGTATTCGCGACCTGGGAGGGCTGGTCGTGATCGATTTCATCGACATGCAGCCGGCCCGCAACCTGCGCGAGGTCGAAAACCGCTTGCGCGATGCGCTCAAGGTCGACCGTGCACGGGTGCAGATTGGACGCATCTCGCGTTTCGGTCTGCTGGAGATGTCGCGCCAGCGCCTGCGCCCGTCGCTCGGCGAGTCCAGCCAGATCGTCTGTCCGCGCTGTACCGGCCAGGGCACGATCCGCGGCGTCGAGTCACTGTCGCTGTCAGTGCTGCGCATCATCGAAGAAGAGGTCATGAAGGAAGGCACCCAACGGGTGATCGCGCATGTACCGGTCGATGTGGGCACCTACCTGCTGAATGAAAAGCGCGACCTGCTGGCCGAGCTCGAGGCACGCCACAAGATCCCGGTTATGCTGATTCCGTCACCGGCGCTGGAGACACCTGAATTCGATGTGCAACGCATCCGTATGGATGACAGTGCCGAAATCAGGGGCGTGGCCAGCTACGACATGACGAAAACGCCGGAGCAGCCCGAGGTGGCGCTGCCACAGGCCGAAGCGGCGGCCGCGGCCGCGGAAGTTCCCGCCGTCAAATCCGTCAAACCGGCGGCACCGGCACCACAACCCGTCGCCAGGGCCGCTACCCGCCAGGAAAAGAAACCCGGCCTGCTGAAGCGGCTGGTTGCCAGCCTGGTCGGCGGTGACAGCAGCAGCGAGTCGCACAAACCTCAGGCCAGCCGTCAGGGCAAACCGCAGGAGCAGCGACGCAGCAGCAGCGACAGCAGTGGACGTCGGAACAATCGCAGTCGTCGCGACAGCGGCCGGCGTACCGATGACCGCCAGACAGGTGCACGCCGCGGCAAACCGGCCGCTTCCCGCTCGCGCCAGCAAGCCGGGCAGCAGCAAACCGCTGCGCGCAAACAAACCACGCGGGCTGACACACCGCCACCCGGCAAGGAGGCATCCGCCGGCGGCGAACAGGCCCAGGATCAGCCGAAACGTCGCTCGCGACGCGGGCGTCGCGGTGGCAGGCGGCGTTCCTCCGGAAAGAGCCGTGAGCAGACCGCCACCACTTCGCAAGACCAGACCGCTGCCAGCGACAAACCGGCCAGCAACGCACAAGCGCCTGCCAGCTCCGGGAATCGCCGTCCCGCGGCGGACACAGGCACACCGGTTACACGCGAGACCGCGCCGGTGCCAGCCGCCAGCACGGCGCCGGCCACGGCGCCGCCAGCGGTGGTCGACAAGCCGGGCGTAGCATCGAACGAGGGTACGGGGAACAGGGGCGGCCAGCCGTCAGCAGGCCAGGACGCGCAACCGGCGGTCAAGGAGAACATACCCGCGGAGTAACACCGCGCACGGCGGGCCTGGGCGTGCCTGCTGCAAGTGGCCGGAATTACAGGCCGTGCTGACGGCGGATCGTTTCCAGCAGCCCGGCAGAGGCTTCCTCGATCAGGTCGAGGACGCGTTCGAAACCGGTGGCCCCTCCGTAATAGGGGTCCGGAACATCCTTGGTACCGGGGACCGATGCAAACTCGAGGAACAGTTGCAGTTTCGGGCTATGCTCGGGCGAGCACAGGCCAGACAGGTCGTCATAATTGCTGCTGTCCATCGCCAGCACGTAGTCAAACTGGTCGAAGTCGGCCGGACTGACGCGCCGCGCCCGCTGTGAGCTGAGGTCGATGCCGCGCCGCATGGCCGCTGCCGAGGCCCTGGCATCAGGCACATCGCCGATATGGTAGGCGTGGGTACCGGCCGAATCGATTACAATCCGTTCGGCGAGCGCATGCTCACTGACCAGTTTTTCGAATACACCCTGGGCAGTCGGCGAGCGACAGATATTGCCCATGCAAACAAACAAGACTTTTACGGTGTCCATACTGAGAAATCATCTAATTGCCGGTAAGCCGCCGACCCGGCATGCTGTGCTCAGCGCGGCGTTCCGGTCAGTAAAAGCCGGCCCGCGACGTGGCTGACCGGTTTTTGGTAGTCTTGGCATTATAACGGCACGGTATGTCGCACGCGAGTCCCGCCTGGCTGAAGCGCGGCATGCACGACCCCCGGCTGATACCGAACGCAATGGATAAACAGCATTTTGCACTAGACCGGAAACACGAACGGATCGACACGGAGATTCCCTGTCGACTGGGTGTGCCGGGTGCACGGCAGTATGAGGGGACCATTATCAACCTGTCCGCCGGTGGCCTGCGTCTGGCATGCAACCTGGAAACCTACGAGGCCATCATTCCGGCCGAGCAGCGGACGCCTGGCCAGGTCATCGATGTGCTTGTGGACGTGAAGTTTTCCCTGCAACCGGACGAACAGCCCGAGATGGAACTGCAGCTCACCGCCCAGGTGATACACTCTGAACGGCTCGCGCAGGACAGCTTCCATATCGGTATCCAGTACACGGACATGCGCAAGCCGGATTTCAACCTGCTCGATGACTATATCAACGCGGCACTCGCCCCCGGCAAGTGAATGCCCGGTCGCGCCGGTGACGGCCTAGCCGCCGAGCAAAGAGGCAACCCGCTCGAGATCCGCCTGGGTGTCCACACCCGGACCGGGTCGTTGCTGTGCTATCCCCACATGGATCCTCTTGCCATGCCAGAGGACCCGCAACTGTTCCAGTTTCTCGATCTGCTCCAGCGGTGACGGCTCAAGCGTGCCGTAGGCCTGCAGGAAGTCGACGCGATAAGCATACAGGCCCAGGTGGCGCAGTGCCGTTTGCCCGGCATCGGCATCGCCGTCACGGTCATATGGTACCGGTGCACGGCTGAAATACAGGGCATAACCATCCCGGTCAAGCACGGCCTTGACCACGTTGGGATCCTGCCATTCCTGCCTGTCCGGCAACGGGCAGGCCAGCGTGGCAACCACGGCGTCGCCGTGCTGCGCCAGACCCGCCGCGACCTGGCTGATGAGTGCAGGCGGCATCAGCGGCTCGTCCCCCTGCAGGTTGACGACGATACAGTCATCGGCCCAGCCGGACATTGCCGCGACTTCTGCAATGCGCTCGGTACCCGAGGCATGGGTTGCGGCTGTCATGCAGGCCACGGCACCGAAATCCCCTGCCGCGGACTCGATGCGCCGATCATCCGTTGCTATCACGACCTCGTCGGCACCACTTTGCATGGCCCGCTCATACACATGCTGCAGCATCGGCCTGCCCGCCAGCGGCAACAGCGGCTTGCCCGGCAGGCGGGTCGAACCGTAGCGCGCGGGTATTACGACCTTGAAGGACCCCCCGGGCATGGACGGCTGCCCTAGATTTCTTCTTCAGCCGGGATGGCACGTGCCTCGTTCGCCAGCATGACCGGGATATCATTCTCTATGGGGAATGCCAGCCGGTCCGCCTTGCAGACAAGTTCCTGCTCCCCCTTCCTGTACAGCAGCGGCCCCTTGCACATGGGACACGCCAGTATCTCAAGCAACTTGTTGTCCACATCAGTCTCCAGTCAGTTCCAGTAACGCCGGCCCGTCCCGGGACCCGGACCAAACCCGCTGTTCGAGCAATTCATCCAGCCGGTCCCTGAATGCCGCTTTCATATCCACTTCAGCCGGCACATACCAGACATCGTCGCCGGCAAAGTAACGGCATTTTACCGCATCTTTCTCCGTCATAAGTATCGTCCGGCCATCGCCGAAGGCAATATCTTCAGCCAGGAAACGATGGTGATCGGGAAATTCATGCACCTCCACCATACGCAGATCTCGCTGCAGGGCACGAAAAAACCGCTGCGGATTGCCGATGCCGGCAACCGCGTGCACCGGTTCCGACTGGAAGTCGGACAGCTTGCGCCGGGTCCCGTCCGACAGCCGGTACACATCGCCGGTGAACATGCGCATCGGGTGTTCCCTGCCTGCACCGAGGCCGTTCACGACCACCAGGTCGACCTCGTCCAGGCGAGACACGGGCTCGCGCAAGGGTCCCGCCGGCAACATGAAGCCGGAACCAAAACGGCGTATCCCGTCAATGACGGCAATCTCTATGTCGCGCCGCAGCGCGTAATGCTGCAAGCCATCGTCACTGATGATTATGTCACAGTCGCTATGTTGCACCAGGGCGTCTGCGGCGGCAACCCGATCCGGCCCAACCGCCATTGGACAGTGCGTTCGCCCGGCGAGCATAACGGCCTCATCACCCACCGTTGCCGGATCACTGTCAGGACGAACCTGCTGTGGCCACTGGCCCGCCGTGCCGCCGTATCCGCGCGCGATAATGCCCGGCCGGTAACCCTTGTCGCGCAGATAACTTGCCAGCCAGGCGACCAGCGGGGTCTTGCCGGTCCCGCCGACCGTGATATTGCCGACCACGATAACAGGCACCACTGCCCGGTGGCTGCGCAGCAGCCCGCGTCGATAGGCAAACCTGCGCAGGCGGACTGCAATTCGAAACAGCAGGGACAGGGGTGTCAGCAGCAACAGCCACGGACTGCGCGCATACCAGTGGTAATCCAGCCGCTTCATCCGGGATGCACCCGCGCGCGACGGGCGCGGTCTAGTCCCCGGCAGCCTTGGTGGTCGCTAGCGAGATCCGCGTCAGGCCGAGCTGACTGGTGGCATCGAGCACTGTCACAACCGACTGATGCGGCGAGTTGGCATCTGCCCGCACGATAACCGGCATGTCGGTACGATCACCGATCACTTTCGCGATCGCGCCCTTCAGCGTCTTCAGCTGGGTATTGACGACCTGTTCCTCGCCAATGAAATACCGGCCCTGGGCATCGACGATGATTTCCAGTGATTCGGCTTCCGGCGTGGTCGGTTCTGCACTGGCCTCGGGCAGTTCGACCTGGATGCGGGACTGGTGCTCGAAAGTCGTCGATACCATGAAGAAAATCAGCAGCAGGAAGACGACATCGATCAGCGGTGTCAGGTTGACATCCGGTTCGTCACTGTCACCCGGTTGCAGGTTCACGGGTTACCGCCCCCTGACTTGCGGGTCCCGTGCATGATCTCGACCATCAGCATGGCCTCCTGCTCCATGCGCAGGACCAGCATCCTGACACGCCCCCTGAAGTAGCGGTAAAACATCAGGGTCGGGATGGCGACCGACATGCCGGCGGCAGTCGTCAGCAGGGCTTCCGAAATACCACCCGCCAGGGCCCCCGGATTGCCGACACCCTGCGTGGTGATGGTCGAGAACACCTTGATCATGCCGATGACGGTGCCGAGCAGGCCGAGCAACGGGGTGATGGCGGCAATGGTGCCCAGGGTATTCAGGTAGCGCTCGAGTTCGTGCACGACGTGACGCCCGGTATCCTCGATACTCTCTTTCATCACCGCCCGGTCCTGGTGGCGGTTGACGATACCCGCGGCGAGGATCGAGCCGAGGGGTGAGCTGGCCTGTAGCTCGCGCATGTGTTCGTCGTTGAGCTGGTGGATTTTTTCCCAGCGCCAGACCTGTGCGACCAGGTGTTTCGGCAGTACCCGTCGCAATCGCAGTGACCACAGCCGTTCCGCGATAATGGCTACCGCGATGACCGAACATACAATGATGGGCAGCATCAGCCAGCCGCCCGCTTTCACCAGTTCCAGCACCGTATCACCGTCCTTTGTTGTCTGCCAGCAATCGTGACCGATGAGAATCATACTGTATTTGCGTCAATAGCCAAACCGCGTGGCGACCGGCTCCGGCCGCCGCCACAGGCGCGGCCATGACTGGCGATAACGGGTGACCTGCGGACGGGCGCTGCGCGGCGACAACCTGACGCTGATAGCGCCCGATTGTCCGGTCTCCAGCACCTGGCTGCCGTGTCCGGTATAGCGTGCGACCACTTCCGGGCGCGGAAAGCGGTAACGGTTGCGGTAACCGGCCGGGACCAGTGCGATCGCGGGATCCACGGCCTCGACGAACGCAGCCGTGGAAGAGGTCCTGCTGCCATGGTGCGGGACGACCAGCACCGTGCTGGCCAGGTCATCGCCCTCGCGCCGCAGCAGATCACGTTCCACCTCCTGCTCGATATCGCCGGTCAACAACAGGGCCTGACCGCCAGCGATGACGATATGCAGTACACAGGAGGCATTATTGCCGTGGTAATCATCGTCACCCGCCGGGTGCAGCAGCGCGAATTCAACCCCGTCCCATGACCAGCGCAGACCACGGCTGCACTGCTGCGTCCGCTCCCCGGTGAACGCGGCCGGCACACTCGTCAAAATACCGTCAACCGGAAATGCCTGCAGCAGCGAGCGGGCACCGCCGATGTGATCATTGTCGCCGTGGCTGATGACCAGACGATCGATGCGGCGCACACCCAGGTAGCGCAGGTACGGGGCTATAACGGCACGCCCGGTATCGAAATCCTCACCAAACGCCGGACCGGCATCATAGACCAGGGTATGCGTGGCCGTCCTGACAACGGCCGCCAGTCCCTGACCGACGTCCAGCAGGGTCATCCATACCTCACCGTAAGCCGGCTGCGGGCGCGCTGAAAACAACAGCGGCAACAATAATAATGCAGCCATCCAGCGACCGGGCACGCCACGCGGCATACACAGCACAGCCACACCGACCGTGGCCACAAGCAGCACCCAGGGTGCGGGTTGCGGCCAGTCCAGCAGGGAAAACCGGCAGGCTGCCAGCCATTCAAGCCCGTACCACAGCAGATCCAGCAGCCAGGCCGAGGCCTGCATCACCGCCAGACCGGCCGCCTCGCTCAGGCCATGCAGCATGGCACCGGCAAGCGCCAGCGGGACAACCAGGAAACTGACCCACGGGACAGCGACGATGTTCGCCAGCGGTGCGACCAGCGATACCTGCTGAAAAAACATCAACAGCATCGGTGCCATGCACACGGCCAGTACCACCGGTATGAACAGCCAGCGCCGCGCGCCTTGTGCCAATCCCTCGCGTCCGACCGTAAACCAGGCGATCACGCTGACCGCCCAGAACGACAGCCACCACCCGACAGACAGCAAGGATGCGGGATCGAGCAGCAGGGTGACCACGGCGGCCATGGCGATAACAGACGCAAACGACACCCGGCGACCGGACAGGATAGCGAGCATCAGCACGCTGACCATGACCAGCGCACGTTGCGCCGGGATGGCGAATCCCGACAGCAGTGCATACAGTAGCGCGGCGAGCAGGGCTGCAACGGCGGCGGCGCGCACGGCCGGTATGCGCAGGGACAAGGTGGAGGAAGCCGACCAGGCAGACCTCATACACCAGAAGACCAGTCCGGCGACCAGGCTGATATGCAAACCGGAAATGGCCATCAGGTGACTGGTGCCGGTTGCGCGCAACACTTGCCACTGCTCACTGCTGATACGGGTGCGCTCCCCGATCGTCAGCGCCTGCACCAGCGCCATCGACGGCAAACCGCCGGCCTGTGTTTCGATCGAGGTGGCCAGTCGGTTGCGCAGCGCGGCGATCGGGGTAACGCGGCCGGCATCGATGCGCCGGTTGCGGTTATCGGTGCGTACATAGCCGCTGGCACGAATGCGCTCTCGAAACAGCCACAACTCGTAATCGAACCCGCCTGCATTGTCATAACCAGCGGGCTGTTTCAGGCGCACGGCGA
>Ga0265309_10000072_pt1 | contig 30587 bp, 27 predicted proteins | sample Helome_FD_192492 | JGI IMG/M metagenome (GOLD analysis project Ga0265309, IMG submission 192492) | Marine sediment microbial communities from subtidal zone of North Sea - Hel_20160524 (Illumina Assembly) | ecosystem: Environmental > Aquatic > Marine > Subtidal zone > Sediment ...
AATTCAATATTGATGGGATAGCCAGCCGGTGGACCCACCGCATCTTTTTCTACCGAAATAGCAAGTCCGGGATAGATCCCTTTCAATCCGTCCTGAATTTCCTTGCGTAGTTGTTCAGTATCTTTTCCCTCCCTGAACTTAAATTCGCGCATTGAGATCGTCATTTTTCCGCGATGGGGCATTTCAGCAGAAGAGCCTCCTTCAGTAAACGGATTTTCGGCTCCTTTTCCCACCTGGGAAATACTGGTAGATACCAGGTAATTGTGATCTCCACTCACGTATCTGGAACCATCGGTTATGGCATAAACCCTGCGCTCAATATCTTGAGTGATCTCATTGGTTTTGTCAATATCGGTCCCCTGTGGATATTCTATGTACACATAGATCTCATTGGGCGTATTGTCGGGAAAGAATTCGATTTTCGTTCGCTCGCTGGCAACGGATACGCCAAAAGCCATAAATGCGGCAATCAACATAAGTACTGTAACCCCAAAAAACCAATAGACATTCCGTCCGCGTAAGGCAAAGCGTAAATTTTTCTCGTAGAACTGTTCCATTCTCGAAAGGAAGACCTCCTGGAATTTAATAGTCAGTCCTTTGAGTGCGTATTTATACAACCAGAACAAACCGGCAATTACGATCATCAAGGAACCAAGGCCTCTTACTTCTCCTCCAACCAGCATGATAAATATTCCAAAGCCTCCAAGGATTAGCGAGATTCGGATCAATTGCTTTCTGGTCAATCGTTTTTCGCCCACTTCCATGAATTTGGAAACGAGCATGGAGTTCATAAAAATGGCGACAAATAATGAAGAGCCCAGTACTACAGAAAGCGTGATCGGGAAGAAGATCATGAAATCCCCCATCATCCCCGGCCACAAACCGAGTGGTATAAATGCAGCCACAGTGGTTACCGTTGAAATAATGATAGGCACGGCAATTTCTCCTATGCCTTTTTTAGCTGCTTCAATGCGCGTCATCCCTTCCTCGTCCATAAGACGGTATACATTTTCCACAACCACAACCCCATTATCAACCAACATTCCCAGACCCATAATGAGTCCGAATAAGATCATCGTATTTAATGTATACCCAAGGGCAGAGAGGATCATAAACGACATGAACATTGACATAGGGATCGCAAAACCAACAAACAAAGCATTCCTGAATCCCAGGAAGAACATGAGTACGGTCACCACCAGGATGATCCCAAAAATGATGTTGTTTACCAGGTCGTCTACCTGGTTTAATGTTCTGCTGGAAGAGTCATTGGCAATAGTTACCGTCAAATCCTGGGGGAAATAGTTTTCCCGGGTATCTGCGATAATTTCCCTTATTTGATCAGCTGCAGTTATGGCATTTTTACCGGCACGTTTTTTAATATCGAGCATGACCACACTGTTACCCCGATCCCGGGCGTACGTAGTCTTATCTTCTTCCTTAAAGAAGACTTCGGCAATGTCCTTTAAATAAACCGGAGCATCATTCTCGGATTTTACGACGAAATTCCCTAATTCAGAAGGGTCTTCTATTTCACCTAGAATTCGGATCGTTCTACGTTGACCGCTTACTTTAAGATTTCCGGCAGACATAGTAGTATTGCCATTAGAAATGGCATCTAAAACATCCTGAAAACTTACCTTGGCCGCCATCATTTTATAGATGTCGACAGCAATTTCAACTTCTTTTTCCTGTGCCCCTCTAATATCTACTTCCTTGATCTGGGGGAGATCTTCAATTTCTTCTTCAAGGTATTCTGCAAATTCTTTAAGTCGGTCTACTGGGTAATCTCCGGTTATGTTTACGTTCATAATCGGAAAGGATTCAGAGAGGTTAAGATCAAAGACATTAGGCTCCACTTTGGCCCCGTTAAATATGGGCCAATCTTCCCCTGCTTTTTCACTGTCTACTTCATCCTTCACCCGTTGTTTGGCCACTTCCACACTGACATCCTCATCAAATTCAACGACGATCATCCCATAATCTTCCTGAGAAGTGGAAGTGATCTCTACCACATTGCTGAGGTTTTTAAGTTTGTCCTCTAAAGGATCTGTTAGAAGCCTTTCTATGTCTTCAGCTGTGTTGCCCGGATAAGGTGTACTGATGTAGATCTTGGTTTCTTTTACTTCCGGAAAGTCCTCCCTTGGCATTGCGAAATAGGAAGATAATCCTACAAATAGGAAGATCCCGATCAATACATAGATTATCGAAGGGTTATCAATCGCCCATGAGGATAACCGGAACTCTTTATTGGCGTTTCTTTCTAATTTGCTCATAAGTCTACCCTTCTATAATGATTACTTCCTGACCATCGCGCACGGTACGTGCCCCTTCGATGATCACTTGATCGCCTTCATTTAATCCGCTAAGAACTTCGATCAGATCTCCCTGGGTTCTTCCTGTATTAATTATATTTCTATAAGTAATGGTGGCGTCGGAGCCCTCATCTTTCTTAGTAATATAGACATATTGATCGCCCTTGGCATTTTCAGAAATAATACTTTGAGGGATGAGTATGGCGGCCTCATTTGAATAATCATTAATAGCCACCCTGGCTGTTAAATTGGGTTTGATCAAACCTTCTTTATTTGGGATCCCTACTTCTACGCTAAATGATCGATTTGTGGGGTTGATAAAATTCCCTGTTTGTCGAACCAATGCATTCACACTATCACCCAATACCGGGAAGTAAACTTTGACCTCTTTCCCGGGAGTGATATCCCCCAGGTATTTCTCTGGCACATCTACTTCGACATACATATCCTTCAAATTCACGATCCTGAATACCGGTTGGCCATTTTGTGGACTCACCACGGTTCCCTGATCCTGGAATATCTCATCTATGAATCCTGAAAAAGGGGCACGTAAGGTGGATTTACCTAGTTGACTCTGGGCCTGAGCCACTTGATTTTTGACGGCTTCATAATTTGTTTTGGCCTGCAGGTACTGAATTTCGGACCCTATTTTTTGTTCCCACAATCTTTTTTGACGTTCATAGGTAGTTTTGGCCAATTCGGCCTGTGCTTTGAATTGATCAAGTTGACTGCCAGCACCCCCATCATCTATTAACCCAAGAAGCTTACCTTTCTTCACGTACGTTCCTTCAGTGACATATACACGATATAGCGTTCCCTGCATTTCAGGATAGATAAGCACATTCTGTTTCGTGTTCACATTGCCTTGTAATTCGAGAAAATGATTGAAATTTTTGGCATGTACCTCAAGTGTACTTACCAAGGGTAATTTTTTATTGGAATCCATAACATCAACCACGGAATCCAAAAGTCTGATCTCCTCTACTAAACCTTTTTGTCTTGAATTTAAATCCTCACGTTTGGCTTTGATAGCCTCCAGATCACCATCGGCAATTAATGATTCTACTGAGGTGTTATTGCTATTGCCACAGCTGCTCAATAGTAAGGCAGCGGTGAATATGGATGCTAATGTTCTCATTGTTTTTCTTTTTGGGCTGTTCATGACGTACACTATTGGTTCAAAATGTTCTCCAGGGCAGTTTTGCGGTTTATAACATCTACCATGGATTGGAGGTAATCTTGTTGGGCTGTATAGAGTTGGGTTTGCGCCTGACGTAGCTCAAAACTAGATGCGAGGCCTTCCTGATATTTGATCTGGTTCTTTTGTTCGATTCGTTCAGCCAGGTCTAAATTGTTCTTTTTAGTTTGATATTCCTCAATGGCAAATTGAAAATCGCTACGCGCCCGCTGCCAATCGAGGCGTACTCGTTCCTTGGTTTCAAATAACTGCGTCTTAGCTTTTTCCAAGGCAATTTTTGCCCTTTGTGTACCGGCAGAGCGTTGAAGCGAACTAAATATTGGAATTTCCAGATCAAAGCCGAGTATGGAAGAGTCAAACCATTCGGGATCCCCGCTTAAGAAATTAAAGGAATCGCTAAAAGAAGTACTTCCGTAGTTAACAAATGCATTTAGTTTTGGAAGGGCTTTGCTACGAGCTAGCTTTAATTCTAATTCCCGTTGCTCGTTCAGGTTCAGGACAAGTTTGTAATCCACATTGTTCGTAATATTTAATTCAGAATCCATCATATTAAATGCGATCTGTGCCTGTGTCAGGTCATCTAAATTTTCCGTGAGTACGGTTTGGGTTGAAATTGGTAGGCCCATTACCAAATTCAATATTTGTAGCGTGATCCCTTCAAGTCGCTGTGCATTTTTTAAGGCACTCTCAACGGAAGACAAAGTGATCTGGAGTTGTTCGACGCTTTCTTCATCCCCCAATCCATTTTCAAATAGCTTTTGAGTTTCGAAAAGGGTTTTTTCGAGGGTATTCATATTGTTCTGGGCAATTGTCACTGTTTCCTGTGCAAGCAAGACATTCCCATAGGAGTTTACCACAGCTGCTTTCACCTCCTGATCGGTTTTTTCTTTATTGTTCTGGCTGTAGTCAAGGAAGGTGCGTGTAGCCTGTACGCCAACAATATAGGAACCATCAAAAATTTGCTGCCTGAGTGTGGCCGTTGCATTCGCTTGTTGCGGTTGGCCAAAAGTGATGGGGGTAAAAGTTCCTGGTTCGCCTCCAAAGAATTCAGCAGGGATCAAAGAAACCGGCTGTTTCAGTTGATTTTGATAGCCGATAGCCGCGTTGATCTGCGGCAATCCGTCTGCTATTACTTCCCATTTCTGTTTTTGGGCATCGATAATATCCCGACTGGCATTGACTGAGCTATAGTTGTTTTCTAAGGCAAAGACAATGGCTTCATCCAGGGAATAGCGATGCGGTTGCTCCTGTGCTGATACCATTACGGTCCCTAAAAAAACGATGAATAACCATTTTATCATTTTCATCAATTCTGAGTTGAGTTGAGTATAGTATTTAGTACTGTTCTTCCCTTTGGTGTTACAATTCCACGAATATGATATTCCAAATAGTCATCGGTCAAGGTGGGTATATCAAATTTATTGGTGGGAAAAAGATCGGTGTCCTTAATGCTGGTGATACCTGAGAAATATATACGGGAGATGAATTCCTTATTTAGATTATCACGGTAAAAGCCCATTTTGATCCCTTTTTCCAGATTACTAATTACGCATTCCTGCATAACGCCGAATTGCTTGCCTCTCAGGTTACCGTAGATTCTTGGGAAATATTTTTTTAGCTGGTACTGAGGAGATGACTTCTCATTTTTAAGATGATGAAGTACAAATTTCTTGATCTCGAAAAGCTCTTCAATAGGATTGAGTTCGAGATTGCAGATCTGGTCAATCCCGCTGGAAATTTGATGGAAGACATGCATGCTGCAAGCCTCTACCAGGACATTTTTATTTTTATAATGCGTATAGATTGTTTTTTTGGAGATACCCATATCCTGTGCAAGGTCATCCATTGTGACACTTTTAAAACCCAGGTTCAGGAAGAGATCCGTAGCTTTTTGTAAGATCTTATCTCTCATGGTAATAGTACGTAATGTTTAATAGGGGCGGTAAATATAGATGCGGAAACTTTAAAAACAAAAAAAGTTTCCAAGGTTTTGCATTTTTTTAACATTCCTTGTTTCTAAAAGTAATTTTCTGAATAAATGAAGCCATATTGGCGACTAATGAATGCCTCATTAGTGTATTTTTGAAAAAAATAGTTTTCATGTATAACGCCAGGTATTTTCAGGATGAGTTTAATGACTTCCTTGAACTTCATAACCATTCAGATACACCTCATACGCTCTATGATCCTGTGGTTTATATAATGAGCCTGGGGGGCAAACGTGTTCGTCCCGTCTTAGCCCTAATGACAACCCGTTTACTCGGTGGGGATCACCAAGAGGCCATGTCTGCCGCCTTATCGCTGGAAGTATTTCACAATTTTTCACTTGTACATGATGATATCATGGATCGGGCTCCTATTCGTCGTGGCAAATCGAGCGTTCATGAAAAATGGGATTTGAACACAGCGATCTTATCCGGGGATGTAATGCTAATTGCAGCATATCAACTCCTTGAGGTATATGAAGCGCCTATGTTTAAGCAATTGGTGCCCCTTTTCACTAAAACGGCACGTGAAGTCTGTGAAGGTCAGCAATATGATATGGACTTTGAATCCCAGGATGAAGTTTCTGTAGTCGAATATCTAAATATGATCCGCTTAAAAACGGCGGTGCTTTTAGGTGCTGCCATGCAAATGGGGGCTATTATTGGGCACAAAAGTGAGGAAATACAGCAGCACTGCTTTGATATAGGCCAAAACCTTGGAATGGCTTTTCAATTGCAAGATGACTACCTCGATGCTTTTGGCGATCAGGACAAATTTGGTAAACAGGTAGGCGGAGACATTGCCACGAATAAAAAAACATATCTGTACATCCAGGCTCTTAATCTGGCTACAACCGAACAGCAGAAGGAACTACACCATTTTTATTCTGAATTTAAGGGCCCAATCGATGAAAAGATAGCTAGGGTTAAACAGTTGTTTGAAGAAACTGGTGCCGCAGCCGATAATTTAGAGCAGGTTAGAACCTATACCCTGCAAGCCTTTGAACTTCTCGATTCCCTGGAGGGTGAGAATGATATTAAGAAAGAATTGCATGAATTTGCTCAAGACCTTATGGGGAGGATAAGCTAGAATAGTCTTTTGAACAATGCCGAAAGAAAAGGTTTTTTAGGACAGGCCCAGATAATCGCTAATTCCTGCCAGACAGTAGTTCCTTCTTCGAGAAATGCCAGGATCATTTGAGGCGATCTTTTTTTAAACATTGCTTCAAAGATGGATCTACCAAGGTGATTCTTTTTCGACAGAATATCTAAAAGTAAGGTATCATAAAAATGGTGTCTGCTATGTTGTTTCAGCCTGGTAAATGATACACCTTCCTTTAACAACCTTATTAGTCTCTGGGTCATTTTCATAGAATTTGCAAACGTAAACCCGGTACTGGGCTTGGTCCATCCACCGGCAGATCCAATATGGCAAACACGTTCCGTATTCCGTCTGTAAAAGTTGTATGCCGTCATGGGGATACTACCTTTTTCCTTTTCCAAAATTTCAAATGAATCACAGCCGAGATCTTCCGAAATGTATTTTTCTATGCCATCCTCATATTCCGAAAATTCTAAAAGATCTTTTGAAAAGAGTGTATATTCTACAAGGCCCTCATGCTCGGAGAAAGGCAAGACATACATAAAACGTGTATTACTTTTTTGGGGTACAGAGAAATCCATAAAAGTGGCTACATTTTCCTGGAATATGGGTTTTTCTGCCCGTATGAACCATCCCACAAAATGTTGCTGAATCAGCGGATGCTTCTTTTCTTCTTTGGGCGAAGGAGGGGTAAAATGACTATTGAATACGTATGAACCTGTATAGGTTTGTGCCGCTGTTCGAACTACTACTAAATTTTCAGATTCCTCCATACTTAATACTGCTTCATGCCGAAGCCTAACTATATTGCTCTCTTCCAATTTTTGGTAGTGATAGGTATAAAAGTCCTGTCCACGCAATGTTTTATACGAATAGGGCTGGATGTTTTTGATTAACACCTGATTAACTCCTTTGAATTTTATTTCTTCCCATTGCCTGGTGAGAAGCGAATCGTAAAGACCGGACCCTTTTTCCCAATAAGACCAGGTTCGGTCATTTGTGCGTGTGGTTTGTTTCTCAAGGAGTAAGATTTTTTTGGAAGCAAAAAAGGGATCTTGATCCATCGCAGCAGCCAGCATAAGTCCCGCGGCTCCCGCACCAATGATGATATAATCGAATTTATCCTGGACCATGCGAACCAAAAATACGAATTAGATCCAGCGCGTTGCTTATGAATTACTGAATTCGATATCTGACCCCCAAAAATCCTCGTATTCCCTGGTTTGGGCCATATACATAGGAAGGATCAAAGCTGAGGCCATAGGGGTTATCTGTAGTGGGGAGTACATTTCCAGCGCCATCCGTAACGATTTGCTTATCAAAGGGATCATTCGACCTGGCAATAATAAAAGGATTCCCTTTGTTGGGCGTCCAGTTCAGCAGATTTTTTACGCCTCCGTACAATTCAAAATTGGCTAAACCCTTATGAGTGAATTGAATATTCTGGATACTCCATACTGGCGAATACGCCTGACGCGGATCAAGATCACTCAGGAGAGGAAGGCGCATGGGGCCATATAAATTACCGGTATAATCAATACTGAGATCCAATGCACGCAGTTCGTATGAAATATTCCAGGTGCCGGTATAGGATTCGGTAAGAACAGGCCTTTTTTCATTCCCATTCTCTACTTCCTTCACATCCAGCACTGTTGCACCCACAAGTACCGTAAGGCCAAACGGGAAGGCAAAGTCTAAATTGGCACTAAGTCCCTGAGAGATGGCATGTCCATCTAGATTATCATAAAGAATAAGATTGGGATTCGTATCGTAATCTGGTAAAATCAGGTTGCGGAAACGGGTGTAGAATGCCGAGGCATCCAGTCCAATAAACGTCCCGTTTTTCGCATAGATCTTCTGTAGAAAATTGAGATTTACATTAAATGAGCGCTCCGGTTTGAGGTCTTCGGTAATGACTACATCTCTCGCTCCGGTTAAAGCCGCGTGTTCTTCCGTAAAGAGGTTGACTACTCTAAAACCACTTCCGGCGTTTAAGCGGATCGTAGCATGTTCTCCTAATTGATATTTATAGGCCAGGCGAGGTGTAAAAATGCTGCCATGCCTTTTGTCAAAATCCAGTCTACTTCCCAAGAGAATAGTTTGTTTTGATGTCAGCTCAATCTCGTCCTGAGCAAATATTCCGGGGATAAGTATTTCATCGGCTTGGGTTGTTGCCGGGGTATTATCGTTGTAGTAGGTATAACGTAGGGCAGATCCCAAGAGCAGGTCATGGTTCCCTGCTTTTTTATCCCAGGTAAATTGTCCAAAACCAATTCGTTGTTGTGCCAGATAGGGAAGGTCTCCATAAACAGAATTCTGATCATGATCATTATAGGAAAAGGAAAACAGGATCTTTTCCGGTATGGGGAGTTGATATTTACCTAGCACTTCCCAGCGACGTGTATAAATGCTCTCACCATAGATCTCATCACCTCCGCGATATTCGGGAGTCCACTGCATTTCACCACCCCAACGATCTTCGTAATAAATTCGGCCGGCAAGCGAGAAGATCCTGCCCTCCTTTCTGGGGAAATTCCACTTCTGAAATAAGGAGACGCGTTGTTGGAGCGTTAGATCCGTAAAATTGTCTCCATTATTATCGATCGGATTGTCATAGTTGAAATAATTCAGTCCTAATAGTAGGCTGGTGCCTTCTCCTATGGATAGTTTTCCACCCAGATCTATATTGTACTCTCCCCATCCGGTGAGGAAATTATCGGCTACAAAAACAGGTGCAGCGGGCGCATGTTTTGTGATCACATTGATCAAGCCGCCGACGGCTTCACTACCATACAAACTGGAAGCCGGACCTTTGACTACTTCGATTTGTTCGATCAGCGAATTTGGAATGCCTGATAGGCCATAAACACTACCTAAACCGCTAACGATTGGCATGCCATCTATCAGCACCAGCGTATAAGGTCCTTCTAGGCCATTGATATGGATATCTCCTGTATTACAGACATTGCAATTGATTTGAGGCCGCACCCCATTAATATTTTGGAGGGATTCAAAAATACTGGGGGTGGGGTTTTTTCGAAGAAAGCTAGGCGCATATACTTCAACCGGAACAGGGCTGGCTAATCTGCTAACGGGTTTCAAGGTACCGCTAACTACAGTTTCTTCAAGCGATTCAACAAGTGCAATCAAGGTAATGTCAAGCTGTTTTGTTACATTATTTCTAAGCGTGATGCGCTGTCGAAATGTACCATAGCCCTGGTTACTCGCTATTAATTTGTAAGTGCCGTCCGGAATATCAGCAATATGAAAAGCTCCATATTCATTCGTAGCAGTCCCATATGAAGTTCCTTCAAGATAAATATTGGAAAAAGGCACTGCTTGCCCATTTTCTGTTACTGTTCCTTTAATGGCGTTTTGTCCAAATGCCAGGATGGGAAACAGGCAGAGAATGATCGCCCAGAAACCAGTTACTTTATTATCGAATTGAATCAAATAATTAATATTTAGACAAATCTAAAAATTAATTTATACTTATAAAAAAATATCTTTGTTTATATTTGAAAAATGACGCGCTCAGAAGAAAATTATATCAAGGCGATTTATCATCTCAGTGGTGGGGGCTTGCACTCAGTGCCCACAAATGCTATTGCCAGCCAGATGGATACACAACCTTCTTCGGTTACGGATATGATCAAGAAACTTTCGGATAAAAAGTATGTGCATTATAAAAAATACCGAGGAGTACATTTGAGTGAAAAGGGCATAAACACGGCGCTTACCATTATACGTAAGCATAGATTATGGGAGGTATTCCTGGCTGAGAAGTTAGACTTCAACTGGGATGAGGTCCATGATGTGGCAGAGCAATTAGAACATATCAAAAGCGAAAAACTTATAGATAAGCTGGATGAATTCCTCGACTTCCCTAAATATGATCCACATGGGGATCCGATTCCCGGGAAAAATGGAGAATTAGCACAACGGAGCTTGCAATTATTGAGTTCCATGAAGCCGGAAGAAGAAGGAATTTGTGTAGGGGTAAAGGATTCTTCTGTTTCTTTTTTGAAATTCTTGGATAAACACAATATTGCACTTGGAGATCATATAAAGATCGTGGATGTGGAAGAATTTGACGAGTCCTTGAATATTCTGATCGAAAGCAAAAAATTACATATCTCTAAACGCATAGCCACCAATCTATTTATTAAACCAGTTCCAATATAATGCAACAGATCATAGATTATTTTGAATCGATAGATCCAATTCTAGCCGCTCTATATGCCACCCTTTTCACCTGGGGTTTAACTGCACTGGGTGCTTCGCTGGTATTCTTGTTTAAAACCATGAACAGGGCTCTTTTAGATGGTATGTTGGGTTTCACCGGAGGTGTAATGGTAGCGGCCAGTTTTTGGAGCTTGTTAGCGCCAGGCATCGAAATGAGTGAAGGAGAAGGGTTTATGAAAGTAGTGCCGGCGGCGGTTGGCTTTCTTCTAGGAGCACTCTTCATATATGGCCTCGATAAAATATTGCCGCATTTGCATATCAACTTCAAGGAAAGTGAAAAAGAAGGTATCAAAACACCCTGGCGTAGAACAACCCTTCTTACACTGGCTATCACCATGCACAACATTCCGGAAGGATTGGCTGTAGGGGTATTATTTGGAGGTGTAGCCGCGGGTTTTGATGGGGCAACTATCGGTGGAGCTGTCGCACTAGCATTGGGAATTGGCCTTCAAAATTTCCCGGAGGGCTTTGCCGTAGCAATGCCCTTAAGACGCTTCGGACTTAGCAGATTTAAAAGTTTTGCATACGGACAAGCCTCTGCCATCGTAGAGCCTATAGCCGGGGTGCTTGGCGCATGGGCTGTGCTAACATTTGAACCCATCCTGCCTTATGCCTTGTCATTTGCTGCAGGGGCCATGATTTTTGTCGTTGTGGAAGAGGTAATTCCGGAAACCCAATTAGACAAATACACCGATATAGCTACGCTGGGATTCATAGGAGGCTTTATTGTAATGATGACGCTCGATGTAGGCCTCGGCTAGATTAGATTACACGCATTCATTTGGCATTTTTAATTGCTTGAACAGCGGGATATCCTTAAGTTTAGGAAAAAATTTATCATGCCTCGGAACCACTTCTTCAGCGTCTTTACTTTCCTTTTGATATTTAATCTATTTGGACAGGAAACTAAACCTCCTTTGTCCTACCTGGATGTATATGAAATGCAGTATGCATCTGATCCGCAAATTGCGCCCAATGGAGATTGGGTCGTTTACAGGCGAATGCAATTAGACATTCTAAAAGACCGGTCTGTAGGCAATCTTTGGATGGTGAAGTCCGATGGCAGTTCTCATCAAAAACTCACTTCCAGGGAAGGCAATGAGTTTAGTCCGCGTTGGTCGCCATCCGGAGATCGCATAGCTTTTGTAAGCAGCACGGATGAAGGATCAGAGATCTATATGTATTGGGTGTCGAGCGGTAAATTTGCCCGTCTGTCACAACTGCCCTTTAGCCCTTCGGGATTGAGCTGGTCTCCCCGGGGCGATAAACTGGCCTTTTCTATGTTTGAACCTAAAGCCCCTCCTGTTATTGCTAAAATGCCTAAAAAGCCCAAAGGTGCCAAATGGGCTAAACCCCCAAGAATTACGGATCGGGTATACCATGAAGCAGATGGAAGAGGCTATATAGAACCTGGGTTCAATCATGTATTTATCATTCCGGCAGATGGGGGTGCCCCTCATAAGCTCACTTCGGGCGACTATCATCACAGAGGCAGACTCTCCTGGTCTCCCCAAGGAAGTCATATTTATTTTTCGGCAAACAGATCCGAAAATTGGGAGTATGATTTCAGAAATAGCGAGGTGTATTCCGTTGCCGTGAATGACGGTACGATCTCTGCACTAACAGATAGACAGGGACCAGACAGCAGTCCCGTCATGTCTCCGGATGGTAAGTATATAGCGTATTCAGGCTTTGAGGACAAAGTACAAACCTATCAGGTGCGCAAATTATATGTCATGAATGCTGATGGTAGTGGCAAGCGAGAACTCACCTCTACCTTGGACCGAAGTGTAGGGAGTGTACAATGGAATTCCAAAAGCAACGGACTTTATTTTAGTTACGACAATCACGGTAATACCAAGGTCGGGCATGTACGCCTTGATGGAAAGGTAACTACTTTGGCAGACAACCTTGGCGGAACTTCGCTGGGTAGGCCTTATGGCGGAGGTTCATACAGTGTTTCTAAAGATGGCACCATCGCCTACACCCATAGTAGGCCTCAATATCCTGCTGAAGTAGCTGTGCGTCAGGTTAAATCCGGAAAGACCTCACTGGTCACATTATTAAATAAATCCCTATTGAGTCGACGTACCCTTGGCAAAGTAGAAGAAGTCTGGTACACTTCCAGCTATGATGAGCGCCAGATCCAGGCATGGATGGTTTATCCTCCCAATTACGATCCCGATAAAAAATATCCGCTTTTAGTGGAAAATCATGGAGGGCCCATATCGAATTACGGTGACCGATTTTCTACCGAAATGCAATTGTATGCAGCGGCAGGATATATTGTTCTGTATCCAAATCCAAGGGGAAGCACAAGTTATGGCGAGGAATTTGGTAACCTATTGTATAACAATTACCCTGGCCAGGATTATAACGATGTCATGGATGGAGTAGATCATTGTATAGAAAAGGGGATCGCTCATGAAGACAGGCTGTATGTTGCAGGAGGTAGCGCTGGAGGCATCATGACAGCATGGATGATCGGGAAGAATAACCGCTTTGAGGCAGCAGTCGTAGTTAAACCCGTGATGAACTGGATTAGCAAAACCCTGGTGGCCGATAATTACTTTGGATATGCCAATTCCCGTTACCCGGGACAGCCATGGGAAAACTTTGAAGGCTATTGGAAATTCTCGCCTGTATCCCTGGTGGGCAATATTCAGACCCCAACCATGGTTATGGTAGGTATGGAGGATCTCAGGACCCCACCAAGTGAAGCCAAACAATTGTACCATGCACTTAAGCTGAGAAAAATTGAAACTGTTTTCGTGGAAATACCCGAAGCAAGTCATGGAATCGCGAACCGGCCAAGTAACCTGATCACAAAAGTGGCTCATACGGTGGCCTGGCTCGATAAATATAAGCCTGAAGACAACGAATAAATGCCTAAAAGAAAGAGACATTGGGGGTTAAATGTGTTGATCATTGTTGTAGTGATCGCCTGTGTTTTGGCCTTTATGGCACATTCCAAAAACTGGATCAAGACTGAAGGAGATCGCGTTCAGATCCTATCGGGGATATTTTATGAGGATATTCAGATTAGTAAAATGGATAGTCTCAACTGGGTTGATAGGATCCCTCAAATGGAGCGAAAACGCGGTTTTTCGGCATGGGCTGTGGAAAAGGGAATTTTTATTGATAGCCTAAATCTGGACAAAAGAATTAGCGTATTTATCGATAATCTCCGGAATAGAAAAATTAAAATGGTTTATGGTGATAGCCTTGTCGTATTTTTAAATTTTTCAGATTCAGTAAAGACAGACGTATTATTTGGTCAGTTAACCGAACAAAAAGAGATCTCAAAAGCACAATTTTTAGAAGAAAACTAAGTTTAAGATTATTGCAGCGTTAAATCAAATTGCCCGCATGAAATTATTCTATTCCTTCCTTTTCCTTTTTCCTTGTCTACTGTTTGCTCAACATAATATATCTCTTGAAGTCAATAATGTGAAGACTTCCAATGGGACTATCAATGTGGCTGTATATGATGAATCAGAAGGATTTCTAAAGTTTGATCAGGTCTATATGGCCGATAGTGCTCTGGCGAGAAAAGGTAAAACGGAATTGCATATTACCGGCCTCCCGGAAGGGGAGTACGCCCTGGCGATTTTTCATGATGAAAATGGCAACAACAAGCTTGACACCAATTGGTTAGGAATCCCAAAGGAAGACATCGGATTTTCCTATGGACAGATGAAGACTTTTGGTCCGCCTCAATTTAAAGAGTGCGCATTTACACTTACAAATAATCAAAAAATTGAGATCTCCCTGTAGTTACTTGTAGGTAGTGATCTTGATGACGCCACCACCTCCTCTGGACCCATAAATAGAAGTATCAGCTCCAGTTATTGCTTCGATTTCCTTAACATCAATACTTTGGACCAATTGATTGATATCCGTAAAGGAATTACCAACTACATATCCATCCAATACATATAAAGGCTGAACAACAAAGCTTCCACTAACATCTGTTTGGGTCTTATTGAACACAGGTACTCCTCCCCTTATGACAATACCCGGTAATTGGCGAATGCGATTTATCAGGGAAATTGAAGCCCTGTTTTTCTGTTGAAGGGTTTCAGTCTCTGCATCGGGATTTGTGGCAACCTTACCAGGACCACAGGAAGCCAATGTAGCTAAACAAACAAGAAGGATAAATAAATGTTTCATGTGTTTTTTCTTCTCATAATTTAAGGATTTCTGAAATTGGAATCCCTAAAATCGAAATATTCGATAAGAATTAACATATTATTTGATGTTATATAAGGTTTGTGATCTAATACATAGAAATAAACATGAGTTTCTCACGTTTAAGTTAAAGGTCCTTTCCAGTTTAATACCGGTATGGCCCTAGCCAAACAAACCATAAATCGCCCTGATCATGCCTACAAGAATTTTAACCGCATTTATTGTCATTTGCCTTCATTTTAGTATGCTGCAAGCACAGAATGGTGTAAGCATTGATGGTCGACTCCAACCTATCCTCAATGAATTTTTTGATCAATGCAAAAAGTATGATATTTCATACTACGAGAAGTTATTTCAACTACAGGCTGTCGATATTGTTCAGAATCTCCCATTAGAAGAAGAAAATACTGTTTTGGGAATGGTAGCCAGGGATGCTCAGGGAAATGTAAATAAGATCCTGATCAATTGGGCAGCAATGCTCGATCCTGAAATGCTCAAAGTGGTAGCTTTTCACGAATTCGCACATCACTTTTTGGATTATAAGCATACCTGCCAGGAATGTAATGAGATTATGGCGGTAACTAATACAAGCTATTTTGATATTGCCAGAGATTGGGAAGACCAGGTCGAACAGTTATTCCTTACCTCACCTGCTTATCAGGAACGCGCTTCTAAGAAAATTGTATCGAACAACCACGAATAATTTTCAATTAGCGTTCTTCTTCCTAAATTACCTTCATGAATACAATTTTATTGGTCCAATTTATGGGCGCCCTTTTGGGAATGCTCGCCATAGTAATTGGAGCATTTGGTGCGCATAGGTTAAAAAATCAATTTACACTGGAACAGCGGCTACAATTTGATACAGGCCTGAAATTCCACTTGATCCATGCAGTTCTCTTGGTAGTTCTAGGATTTAACCTGGGATTTAATTCGCCCCTTGAAAATTATATCGCCTATTGCTTCATTCTCGGGACGCTCTTCTTCTCTTTTAGTATTTATGGATTGACCTGGGCTGCTTCGCGAGATAAAAAAGCTAAATGGCTCGGTCCAATTACCCCTCTAGGAGGCCTGCTACTACTTCTAGGTTGGGGATTGCTATTGTACTATGGGATCGACTTTATCATTTAATTAATGACACCCGCAATCGTCATTATCGCAAGAATGGGCCTCACCATTCTTTTTGGTCTGCATTTGCGGCAGGAGATACTTCCGAACGAGAAAGAAGAGTGCCAGGCCAAGCGACAAATAGACGAGGATGTCTTGAACAGAAGTCATTTTATTGAAGGATTTGATAGGCCAGCAATGCTACAAGATAGGCAAAAAGGGTCATCCCGACTAATTGCATCATTGGCCATTTCCAACTGTTAGTCTCTTTCTTTACAATGGCTAAGGTACTCATGCATTGCATAGCAAAGGCATAGAACAAAAGAAGTGAAATTCCCGAAGCAAAATTAAATAATGGCTTGTTATTACCAACGTTAACTTCCATGGCCATCCTGTGTTTTATGGTATCTTCTTCTTCACTACCCACACTATAGATGGTTGATAGCGTACTAACAAAGACTTCCCGTGCAGCAAATGATGTGAGTACAGCTATACCAATTTTCCAGTCATAACCTAAGGGCTGCACCATGGGCTCAATAAATTTGCCCATGACCCCTATATAGGAATGCTCTAACTTAAAACTAGCTATTTCCTGTTGCTTTGCGTTCTCCTGAATTTGCAATAATTGAGTATAACGTTCTGCAGAAGTTATTTCTGCAAGTTGTGAATCAATATACTGCTGGCTTTGAGTACTAAACCCATCTGTATTTATCCGTTCGGTGACCAATTCTTCCGCATTTTTGAATTCTTGTCTGAACCCATTAGAACCTAAGAACCACAACACGATGGCTATGGCCAAAATGATCTTTCCTGCGCCATATACAAAACTTTTTGTCTTTTCAACAGCAGCAAATAGAACATCCTTGATCCTGGGAACTTTGTAAGAAGGCATTTCCATAACAAAGAATTGCCTGTTACTTAATTTAAGTGTGTGATGCAAGATCTTGGCCGAAAGCAGGGCAGCAGCAAAACCTACGAAGTATAATAATAACAAGGTCAATGCCTGATAACTAAATCCTAAAAAGGTACCTGCAGGAATAACAAGGGCAATTATTATGAGATAAACAGGGAGACGGGCAGAACAAGTAACAAATGGCGTTACCAATATGGTGATCAACCGCTCTTTCCAGTTAGTAATATTTCTTGTGGCCATGATAGCCGGGATCGCACATGCTGCTCCTGAAATTAGCGGTACGATGCTTTTTCCACTAAGCCCAAATGGACGCATTAATCGGTCCATAAGGAAGACAACACGACTCATATAACCGGATTCTTCCAGGATGGCAATGAAGAAAAAAAGAAAGGCTATTTGGGGGATAAAAATGACGATCCCAGCAATACCGGCCAATATCCCTTCAGCGATAAGATCTGTAAATACTCCGGATGGCAAGGTAGTTTTCACCCAATTACCTAATGCTGCAAATTGCTCATCGATGAAATCCATCGGATAACTGCTCCAGTCGAAGATCGCCTGAAATATCAGGAGAAGGATCAGGAAGAAGATAAGATAACCGAATACCTTATGCATTAGGATCTTATCAACTGTAGCCCTAAGTCCTTTGGCTGCATGTAAGTCGACTTCATAAGACTGCTTGAGGACATTGTTGATGAATTGATACCGAAGGATCGTTTCCTTATGTTGCAACCGCTTCAATTCAGCATTGGATAAGGTTCCAAAATCCGATTTTTCTTGAAGCGGTTTCTTATCTATTTCACCAAAATTGGTGTCCTGTGTGATTACTAACCACAATTTGTACAGATCTTCATTTGGAAAAGCGCGTTTCAGTCGATCAAAATAATCCGGAGCGATACGGCTCGCATCTACAACAGGTTGGTTTGAAAGTGTTTGGTAGTTTGCTATGAGTTCTTTGAGTTCATCGATCCCTGTTTTTTTCCGTGCACTGATCAATGCAATTCGCGTATCCAGGTCTTTTTCTAATTGCAGGACATCTATTTTGATACCCTTTCGAAGCATCCGGTCGGCCATGTTTATGGCTAGGATTACCGGTATTTTCAGATCTTTTATCTGGGTGTATAAAAGTAAGTTTCGTTTTAGATTCTCCACATCACTAATGAGGACAGCGACCTCGGGAAAATCCTTATCATTTTTATTCATGAGTAACTCAACCACAACACTTTCATCGAGGGAAGTGGTATTCAGGCTATAGGTGCCGGGGAGGTCTATGATATGGGCTCTCAATCCGCGAGAAAGTTTGCAAATACCTTCTTTTTTCTCAACGGTGATACCGGGATAGTTCCCTACCTTTTGATTTAACCCGGTAAGCTCATTGAAAATGGAAGTCTTCCCCGTGTTGGGATTCCCGATCAAAGCAACATTAATGCTTTTACTCATGTTCGGCAGACTTAAAGGGTAACACTTCTATTTGCGAAGCCACAGTTCTGCGAATGGCAATATGGCTGCCATTGACATTGACATAAATTGGGCCGTTCAAAGGAGCTTCTATCAGGATCTCTACGGAACTACCGGGCAGGCAACCTAATTCTAATAATTTGATGGGAGGCATATACGCCTCAAATTCATCTATTGTAGCAATTTCTCCTGGTTTTAGGTCGGTAATGGTCACTCCGCTTATTTAGAATGATTTTAAGTAAGAACAAATGTAACAGAAATAAGCGACTTTCTACTCAAGAGATCTTTACTTTTCGTACGAGGCTTTCAGTATCTCAATATCTTCGAGGATTTTCTGCATTTCTTCTCGATTAGTGCCGTCATATGTGCCTCGAATCCGCTTCTCTTTATCCACCAAAATGAAGTTCTCGGTATGGATCATATCATATGGGCCGCCATCACCATCACTTTTAGCGGCCAGATACGATTTTCGGGCAAGCTCATAGATCTGTTTTTTATCACCCGTAACCAGGTTCCATTTAGAATCTACCACACCTTTTTCAAGGGCGTATTTCTTTAATTGGGCGACTGAATCAATATCAGGGGTGACAGAATGTGATAATAAAAGGACTTCAGGATCGTTGAGGATCTCAGTTTGCAATACTCCCATATTTTCTGTCATGATGGGGCAAATAGTGGGGCATGTCGTAAAGAAAAAGTCGGCCACATAGATCTTCCCCGCATAATTAGCTTGAGTGATCGTATCTCCATTTTGATTTACAAGGGAGAAATCTGCAATGGTATGATAGCGTTTAACATGCGTCATCGTACTGTCTACCAAAGAAGGATCAAATTGGGCAGGTTGGTAGACAGGTAAATAGGGTTTAGGTGTCAGGGCATTTGCGATCAGGTAAATAATGATCACTGAAAGGCCCAGAAGCACCCAGGCAAACGGCTTATATTTTGCAAAAAAGGATCCCATTAGTAAGAGGACAAAGATACATCAGCAGGGAATGCCTTAAAAGCCTTATCCTTAAAGAGCTACTAAATCTTTCTTAAAATACCAGGCAGCAGCAAGCTTCTTTTTCATAACCGCCCTTAAAACTGTACTTTTGTGCGTTCAAATTAGAGACCCCAGGTATGAGTCCCATCCTTATCAAAACAATACAATTCTTTTTAAGCTTGTCATTGCTCATTGTTTTACATGAGCTGGGGCATTTTATTCCGGCCAAGATCTTTAAGACCAGGGTTGAGAAATTCTATTTGTTTTTTGATATTAAATGGTCACTATTTAAGAAAAAGATAGGAGAAACGGTCTATGGGATAGGGTGGTTGCCCCTGGGCGGTTATGTGAAGATCGCCGGGATGATAGATGAGAGCATGGATACGGCCCAGATGGCTGAAGAACCCAAACCCTGGGAATTCAGATCTAAGCCGGCATGGCAAAGACTGATCATTATGCTGGGAGGGGTAACGGTTAACTTTATCCTGGCAGTGGTTATCTATATTGGAATGGCCTATTCTTATGGCGATCAGTACATCCCATTAAGTAGTATTAAAGATGGGCTCTGGATCATGGAAGAGAATATTGGAGACAAGCTCGGCGTTCAAACCGGAGACAAGATCTTAGCTGTTGACGGGGAAGAAATAGAACGTTTTAGAGATCTTTTTGGAGAGATCATTAATGGGGACCAGATCACCATAGAACGTGATGGACAAGTTATTGAAAAGGATATTCCTGTAGATTTCATAGCGACCTTACTGGAAGATGAGGAGAAGATCCTTTTTCTGAATTTCAGGATCCCTTTTACGGTAGGTCCAATGCCGAAGGATTCCCATAACAAAGACTCCGGCCTTGAGAAAAATGATATTATCACATCGATCGGATCGGATCCTGTTAGCTTTTTCGATCAGGCTAAACCCTTGTTAGAGAAATACAAAGGTCAAGCTACAACCGTGACCGTTGACAGGGACGGGCAGACGATGCAATTTCCGGTACAGGTTACAGATTCTGCCACAATTGGCGTAAGTGTAGGAAATATCCTTTATGAGGATCTGGAAGAGAAAGGCTTTTTTACCTTAGAAACTAAGAAGTACAGCTTTGCCGAGGCTATTCCGGCTGGGATCTCCCAGGGTTGGAATACGCTTTCCAGTTATGCCAAACAGTTGAAGAAAATATTCAATCCGGAAACCGGGGCATATAAAGGCGTTGGTGGTTTTGCAGCCATTGGAAGTCTTTTCCCGGACACATGGGATTGGCGAATGTTCTGGAATACAACGGCCTTGATCTCAATAATCCTGGCCTTTATGAACATCTTACCCATACCGGCACTGGATGGTGGCCATGTAGCTTTTCTTCTTTATGAAATGGTATCTGGCAGAAAGCCCAGTGATCGATTTTTAGAATATGCACAGATGATCGGGTTCTTCTTGCTGATAGCGCTATTGCTCTTTGCAAATGGCAATGATGTCTATAAGTGGCTGGTAAAATAGAAGCCCCAAAAAGGTATTGGGGTATTGCCAAGAATCCTTTATATTTGCGCACTCTTTTTGAGTAAACATTCCTCCTTACCTGCCTGCCGGCAGGCAGGGCTCAGAACTGAGCGGAAAAAGTGCTTAGTTTAAATGGTAAGTCGGAAATGTCAGAGAAGACATAAAAATCAAAGAATATTCCTCCTTAGCTCAGTTGGTTAGAGCATCTGACTGTTAATCAGAGGGTCCTTGGTTCGAGTCCAAGAGGGGGAGCACTGAAGTAGAGCAGAGCTAACTTCAGTGCTCTGTAGTGAGCTCCGCTCTACTACAGAGCCAAATACGAATAAGGCCATTGCATATGCAATGGCCTCTTCTTTTCATGATACTGAATTTCAGTGAAAGCATTTTTATTTGCCTTCATGATCCTCCCATATTGTGTTTACGTCTTACAGAGTGAGAAAGATCTATTGCTCTATCATGGGTTCACTACAAACATTCACAAGAGAATAAAGAATCATGATGCAGGTAAAACGAAAAGCACCTTCCGGCGCAGACCTTTACGCCTTCTATATTGCGAATTCTTCATCAATAAAAAAGATGCCCTAAAGAGAGAAAAGTATTTCAAAACCACAATGCGTAAGAGGATGCTAAAATTGCTCTTGAAATGTACTTTGAAAGAAATCAACTATCCACGTTAAAACACAACCATCCACGAAAGTGGTTGGCTTTTTTCGTCAGAAAACCTGGGATGAGAAGTTTATCCCGAGCGAAGTCGAAGGGAGTCCAAGCCTGTCCTGAGCTTGTCGAAGGAAGGGGGAGCTCTAATTATCAAATAGTTACAGAAATGTAGCTCCTCTTTTAACCTAAATTAAGGGCATAATGTTATTCCCTAGCTCACCATGAATTGGCCTGAAGTTTAACAAGAATTCGAATGTTTTGTTTTAATCATGGGATGCCTTTTGTAAGAACGGCAATTACCCTTGGTGTATCTAATCAGTAGGCAATGAATGGAATAGGATTAGAGTATGGGAAATGGCTAGGAACGATGGTATAAATATTAGATTTTCAGGTGCATTTCGACTTGAATAAATTTAATTACGGTAGCACGATTTGCGTTCCCGACCAAATGTGAATATTTACTACCTTTAGGCATCAACTAAGGGAAGCTATGCCTGCTAAAGAGAAGGTAAAACTTACACCTGAGGAGAAGATCATTGTCTACTGGGAAACCATCCGGTATGTCAGCGAATTGAATCGCACTTCTGAGTTAAAGGCCGCGCTTATCATGTCCTTTTATGGATTGGTGCTAGGGGTGGTCTTCGAAATGGCTTTGAACATGGAATCGAACTTCAAGCCGAACTTCCTGCTCATAATCATTGTGCTGATCTATTTCTTTTTTGTCGGCCGGTCGATCTATTGCGCGTTCAGGTGCTTTTTACCTCAGATCGAAACAAGTTTTGACAAGAACATGTTCTTCTTCCATGATGCGATAACGCATTATGGGGATATCCGCTCTTACTCAAGAAAATTCCACGGGCTGCTGGAGAATGATAAGGACCTTTATGACCAGCTGGGGCAGCAAATATTTGTTCATTCGCTAATCGCTTCCAATAAATTGAGCAATGTGAACAAATCTGTCCGTAACCTGGCTTACAGCTTCATACTGATGATGCTTGCTGTACTAACCATCCTGACAATGGTCTTTGTGCTTTAGGAAGCTTTTTTTGAAAGACCCAGAGCTTCCGCTTTATCATATACTCTTTGGAGAAGTTGTGCCTTTTGAGGATCACGGTTGAGTTTGGCCCAATCTGTATGAAAGGAATGGTTTTCTAGGAACTTGACCTGCAACTGAATCCAGTCGCTTTCGTTCTTGACCACCCCGAAATGCATGAATTCCTTGTATAATCCCCCACTGATCTTCTCATAATCATCCCTACCCAGATAATCCAGGTCAAAATCCGCCAGGATCTCGCCATAGAGGTTTTTGGGCTGCTGAGGGACCTTGGTGGCACGTATCATACTATTCTATGTAAATCTGCATAATCCACCAAATCGCTTAGTTTCCTTAGGTCTTCTTGAAATTGGTTCGAGAATAATATTGAAGGGAGAGCGAAGAAGTAGAGCGGAGCTCACTTTCATGCTACACCGAAGCCATCCACAAGTGGGTGGCTTTTTTCGTTGAAAAGTTGTGCAAAAAACTGCTTGCCAAAACAAAAACGAATTTGAAGCAAATGCTGACCCCCGTGAAATAATAGGAAAACGGTTTTTAATAAATAAACACTATCTTAACAACAACGATCCTCCACAATTAATAATAGATCACACAACATGCCCGTCGGGGTTACCGCGCAGCATGTGGCAGAAATGCACGTGGCAGATCTAATCATCGTAACCAAAATCATTTACTTGAGATTAATGCATTGGTGTTATAAATTAAGTTAACACGTACTCATCCTTAGAGAGGGCATACATCTATTTGTGTGAACTCAAGCTAAGTCAGGTATTTCCAAAGAAATGCCGGGTATCAATGAAAATAAATAACTATAAATAAATCAATCTTGAAAAATACCGTTAAAAATTTAGATCCCGCCGTAATAGAAACATTTGCATCCTCACTGAGAGGGTCGATTATAATGCCAAATGATGCAGGCTATGATGAGGCACGCAAAGTATATAATGGAATGATCGATAAACATCCCGGCATGTTGGTGATGTGTGTTGATGTTGCCGATGTTATGGCTTCCGTAAACTTTGGGCGAGAAAACGATCTGCTGATCGCTGTTAGAGGGGGCGGGCACAATGGTGGCGGACTGGGATCATGCAACGAGGGCCTCGTCATTGATCTGTCCGGACTTAAATTTGTTAGAGTAGACGCCTCTGACAATACAGTGAGAGTTGGTGGTGGAAATCTTTGGGGCGAAGTAGATCATGCCACCCATCCTTTTGGTTTAGCGGTCCCTGCAGGTATAATTTCAACTACCGGTGTTGGGGGTTTGACACTCGGTGGAGGTGTAGGTCACCTATCCAGAAAATACGGATTGACCATCGATAATTTGTTGGAAGCCGATATGGTATTAGCCGATGGAAGTTTTGTTACGGTCAGCAAAGATCAAAATGAAGACTTATTCTGGGCCATTCGTGGTGGCGGCGGAAATTTTGGCATCGTGACCTCGTTCAAATTTCAGGCCCATCCGGTTAAAACGGTTATTGGCGGACCTACATTATGGCCGATAGAAAGGACAGAAGAAATTATGGAATGGTATCATAATTTCATTCATGACACTCCCGAAGAATTGAATGGTTTTATTGCCACTATGATCATTCCGGGAGCACCGTTTCCTGAATTTTTACACGGCAATCAATATTGCGGTATTGTTTGGTGCTACACGGGTAGCCAGGAAGAATTTGACAAGCTGGCAAAACCAGCTATGGATCTGGATCCGGTATTTGCCTTTGTGGGCGAAATGCCTTATCCGTCAATTCAAACCCTTTTCGATGGCTTATTTCCTCCCGGCCTGCAATGGTATTGGCGTGCAGACTTCTTTGATGAGTTAAGTACGGAAGTTAGCGCACAACATCTAAAATTTGGGTCCCAAATCCCCACACCCTTATCTCAAATGCATTTATACCCGATCAGCGGCGCTGCAAGTCGTGTTGGACCAGAAGACACCCCATGGGCGTACCGGGATGCAAAATATGCCGGGGTAATTGTTGGTGTTTCACCCAATGCTGATGACGCTGAAAAGATCACGGACTGGTGTAAGAATTATTGGGAAGCATTGCATCCCTACTCATCAGGCGGGGCATATTCCAATTTTATGATGGAAGAAGGGCAAGAACGGGTACAAGCAAGTTATAAGCATAACTATGAAAGACTCTCAAAAATTAAGGGGAAATATGACCCACAAAATTTGTTCAGCGTCAATCAGAATATTAAACCCAGTTAAGCTGTAAACTCAAGTAATCGACTTTACTGTCATTAAAGGATAAGCCATTGTGAATCAATGGCTTTTTTTGGTTATATTTATAAATAGCCCTGGAATAACTTTCCCTCTTCAGTTCCTTTTTAAAGGCTCTAGTCCTCTTTTCTTTATTTCACTTGACCAGTCTGAATTTCAGATACGGCGTAAGGCCACATATATTTAGCTAACTATAAACCAATTAAAATGAAAAATCTATTATTATTTGGGCTCATGCTTTTATTGAGCACATCCATTTATTCTCAAAGAAACGATAATGCAACTTATTTGAATACATGGGAGTATACTCCTAAGGAGGACATGCGAGAGGATTTTGAAAAAGCTGCTGCCAAAAAAACAGCCATGTTCAATAAAACACCGGAGACTGCAATATCGACCTACAGAATAATTACTGGGCCTGATAGCGGCTCTTATGTACGTGTGGAAGGAAATAAATCTCCAGCAGATTATGATCTGGATAGAACTGCTGAGGGGAAATATTGGAATGATAATGTTGCTAAATATGTAGCTAAAGCTGGAGGACAGGTACGATGGCAGAAATTAAACAATGGGTCATATGATCCTGATCCTGAGAACTCGTCTCCTTCTAAGTACGTTGGAAGAACATTTTTTAACGTCAAGGCGGATAAGGTCCTGCATTTTCGAAGGGCTATGACTAGAATATCCAAAGTGGCTGAAAAAAGAGGATGGGGAGGAAGATCATTATATAGGCTGGTCAGTGGAGGAAATAGAAATCAGTTTGTTTTAGCAATAGGGTGGGACACTTATAAACGAGCGGAGAGACAAGAATTGGAAACAACTACTGAAGAAGATTATAACGAACTATTTGGATGGGGCACATGGGATGAAGACTGGAAGAATTTTGATAAGACGCTAGAATACTGGGGAGAACAAAGAGATCTGCTGCAGTACGTTCCGGAAATGTCTACCCCTATGACAAATTAAAACAGGAAAATTTCCCACTTTTGAGGAAACCAGGTAGTAGAGCCAAGTAGTAGAGCAAAGCTCACTACTTGGTGCCGAAGTGAACAACGTTCTACTTCGGTGCCAGATAAAATAAAAACCATCGCAATTGCGATGGTTTTTTTATTTGGATTAAACGCTCTTCTTAAGCAAGCTTGGCTTTGTTTCTCTTAGTTTTAAAGGATAACGCCTTTTTTATACGGCTATTCTTAAACTTGTAAACTCGAGCAACAGTATTTTCTTTAGAAGTAGAAGTAACAACGCTTATTTCAACCGTTTTCGCATTCACGTCAGAAGGAGTATCCTGAGCTTGAGCAGTGGTTCCGATAAAAAGGATAAAAATTAAAGTTACTAGCGTTTTCATGTCTTGCGTTTTATATAATTAAAACGCAGCATGACAGGGGTATCTAGGTTCTAAATCGCTGAAAACCAATTAATTCTCGGTATTCGACAAAATCCCTGATTAAGTGCAAAAAATCATCGATGAGCGTATGAAACCTCAAAAACGCTTGGGCGATGTTAGGGGTATTTTATCGAGAATCCAGCCAAAGAATTTCAATAAAGTTTAGCGGTTGGAGCAGGTATTCTTAATAAGATGGGATTCAATACTAAAACGGATATACTACTATAATATAGGCGTCTTTTTATTTCAAAAGATTTAATTGCCATTCGTTTTGAGGCATTTTATTTTAGGGCTACAGTTCAGAAGAGTAGCTATTTAAAAATTACTTTACAACAATATATTTTCTGCATCGTTTTTATTGATGAGACTTTAGATCAATATTCTGGATATTTGTAAATGCTAGTTGGAATTCTCCGTAGTAATATTCTTTAATCATGAAGAATACCTGGTTATTCGCCTTAATCATATTAATCAATCTGTCTGCGTGTAAAATAAGTCAGCCAAAAGCTACTATTAAATTACAGCAGGCAGTGCTTAATAATGAACCCTCAAATGTTGAAAAGTTTATAAATAAAGGTGCGCTGATCAATTACAAGGAAGCCAAAAGGGGATGGTCACCTTTACTCTATGCTTGTCAGGGAGGCTATCTCGAAGTTGTGGAGGTCTTATTGAAAAAAGGCGCAGATCCCAATCAGCAATCTGAAATGGACAAAGTAACGCCCATTGAACGGTCAGCTTCGAATGGATATTTTGAGATAGTTAAACTTTTGATAGAAAATGGTGCTGATGTGAATCAACAGAACAGTAAACATCGGGCAACGGCATTAATGTTTGCTTCCTTTAATGGACATACGGAAGTTGTAGATCTATTGGTAGCTAATGAAGCCTTACTAGATGTTAGAGGGACCAGGGGTGAATCTGCTTTATTTCTTGCAGTTTCTGCCGAGCGGAAAGAAGTGGTTCAAAAACTCTTGACCTATGGTGCCAATAAGGAAAGACCAGACATTTATGGGATGACTTGTTTGCAAAAAGCAATTGATTTACAAAATGTAGAAATAATCAGTTTATTAAAAGAAAAATAAGATGAAAAATACGATTATACTATCCCTATGTATAGGATTGTGTTGTGGAAGTTTATGTGCGCAGGTCAATATTCGCCAGTCTAGCGTTCTTGAACTGGAAAAAGTAGATTCTAAGAACTATCATCAAGTGACCATTCAACCAGCATCTTTTACCTTGGAATTTGATGGAAAGGAACTAATGGTTTGTGCCGGCTTAACCGAAGATCTTTTTTTGCATACGAAAGCGGAAACAGATATCAATGCAGATTTTAACTCCTATTTTTTCATTTTTAAATTTTTAGCCATGGAAGGCAATGCAGATTACCTTCCTATTGGACCCGATGAAGCGGCTTCATTAAATGAAACGCACGGAGCCAAAATTACAGAGGAGGATAAATCCACATTTACAGTTAACTCATTACAAGTAAGTGGGGAGAAGAAGCCGATTAGCGATTTTGATACATTTTTTATGGCACTGTGGCTTGATCAGAATAAAGATCAATTCATTGATAGAAATGAATTACTGCATCTAAAATTTATCGTTCAATAGGTTGAACTACCCATAGACTAGGTTGTCGTTTACCCAAAAATCTAGGTGTTTTAAAATCAGGAGTTAAAATCAGCATCCATTTCGCCCTCTCCAATGGGTTCTTTTCCAGTCCGTACGTGGCCCATATTCAAATTCAAATTATAACTGAAGTAAATGGGTTTTTCATTCCTCAATATGTCCAAAACACTGGGATACATCGATAAAGGATAACGCAAATACACTAATTTATTACGCTTGTCGTAATTATTGGGTGCTAGGGTTTTGCCGTCAGGATAGAAGTTTATCTGAAGAATAAAATCATCATCGTTATAACATTTAATAAGGGCTCGTGGGTACACCTTATTTTTTTCAGCACCTCCGGATTGAAAGTGCACCCAATATTGAGTTATTTCACTATTTATTACCTTCATTTTATCTTGTTTTTAGTTGTTTTTTGAGACGATAAGATAAAGATAATTTTAGAAGAAGTATGTAGATGTTAAAGAAATAAAACTTAAAATATTTATAGAACCTATCCTTTGTTCTTGGACCAGAGCAAACCATTGGTGAAAACTTTTGGAGTACGGCTCGCCTATCAGGATATGGATTAGGAACTTTAGGTTTATTTAAATACAATGGTCTTATTATTGTATACCATTACTTTCCGTTTCAAATGCTTCTTGATGGCTCTCGCCAGGACCATTTTTTCAAGATCACGCCCTTTAATGATAAGATCATCAATAGAATGTGCGTGATCGACATGGACAACGTCCTGTTCAATTATGGGGCCTTCATCAAGATCTTCTGTGACATAGTGACTCGTTGCTCCTATGACCTTAACGCCCCTTTTGTAGGCTGAATGATACGGTTTTGCTCCGGGAAATGCAGGCAGGAATGAATGATGGATGTTTATCACCGAATTTTTAAAATCAGTCAGGAACTTCTTTGATATGATCTGCATATAACGGGCAAGGACTATGAAATCTACATTATGCGAATGCAATAATTCGAGCTGTTGATCTTCTGCTTCTTTTTTATGTTCACGGCTAACAGGAATATGGTAAAAGGGAATTTTGAACGCATCGGCAATGGGTTCCAGATCTTTGTGGTTGCTTATGATCAGTGGGATCTCAACCTCCATTTCCCCGGATCTATATCGCCCTAATAGATCATAAAGACAATGATCATATTTAGAAACCATCAATGCCATAACAGGCTTATGTGCATCTGAGGTAATTTCATAATCCATTTGAAAGCGTTTAACAGAGCCCTGTTCAAATTGTTCTTGAAAACGAAATGCTGAATCTTGATTTGTAAAAGCACATTCGATCCTCATAAAGAATACTTTCTCATGAATATCAACATGCTGGTCTATATAGACAATGTTTCCTTTGTTCTCGGCAACACAATTTGTCGTGCTCGCGATGATGCCTTGTTTGTCTTTGCAGCTGATCAGGACTGTCAGATGTACCATTTGCTTTTATTTCGTTGCCAATCAGTGGAAAAAAGAGCGACAAAGATATTATTTTATTTAACCTGAAAATGGTTATGTAGTGATCTGGTAATAGTGAATAGGACAACTTACAGATTTAATTTTCCAGGTACGGACTCTGGAATCCTAAATTGCGTAAACCGAGTTGCACATCTTCATTGGCCATGAAAAGATCCCATAAAAGGCCGGTTCTGTAATTTTCGATCATCACGGGTATAGGCCCCTGGTCAATGGCCAGATAACGGGGTACATACCAATTATGCTCAAAGGAAAAAGCGTCATAAGGGCCAAATTGACCGATCAGTGTATCATGTTCACGATACAGATATCGGAGCATAGCCATGCTTTCTTCAGGCATGTACGGCATGGAAGATAAAGCCGCAGTAGGGGAGATCACACCATGGTCATCTCCAGGCCTGTGAGCGGCATAGAATTGTAAGGAGTAACTGGAAGTAAGTCCCCACATATTTTCGCCGTACCCTTTGTACTTTTCAGGATTATCGACGCAGTATCGATAGTGGATCCTGGCATGATTTTCATTTAGTAGCCAATAGTCTGCATAGCTATCAGTCAGGCCTTTTGGATTGAGGCCTAAATAAGAATAGTGAGCCCAAAAAAGAGGTCCCACGGGAGCATCATCATATTCATAGTGGTCCAGTTCGGTGTTCAGACCATAATATTCAACACCTTCGCCGATGGCGCCGGATCTTGCCCAGCCATTCTCATAAACAGACCTACTGACAGGATATGTAGGCGATGCGGCAGCCAAAACGTATACAATAAGTGCTTCGTTATACCCGCCTATTGGAAAATTCATCTCCCATTCATAATTGGGACTCCAATGCCAATACAAGACATTCTGATCCCGCGTATACCAATTCCATTCAACACCTTCCCAAAGTGCTTGTATACGATCAATCAGGGCTGATTCTTCAGGTTTGTCCGGATCCAAGTACTGCTTTAGCGTTAACAGGCCTTGAACCAGAAATGCAGTTTCTACGATATCTCCTCCATCATCCTTTTCACTGAAAGGATAAACCGTACCATCCGGATTGAGCCAATGTGGCCAGGCCCCGTGAAACCGGTCTGCTTTTTCTAAAAAACCAAGAATTCTATCCAATCGATCCAAGGCCTGACTCCTTTCAATAAAACCCCGATCCACAGCAATGATCATTGCCATAAGCCCAAAACCGG